>Ga0326728_10024774_pt1 | contig 10825 bp, 9 predicted proteins | sample MB3enrmetagenome_FD_207602 | JGI IMG/M metagenome (GOLD analysis project Ga0326728, IMG submission 207602) | Lab enriched peat soil microbial communities from McLean, Ithaca, NY, United States - MB31MN | ecosystem: Environmental > Terrestrial > Soil > Wetlands > Peat | place: USA: New York...
GGGCCGGTGTCGAGTCCCTCATCCAGAAGCATGGTCGTATTGCCTGTGAAGGCGTCGCCCATGGCCACCGCCCACTGGATGGGCGCCGCGCCTCGATATTTCGGAAGCAGAGACCCGTGCAGATTGATGCAGCCCAGCCGCGGCAGTGCCAGCATCCAGGGAGGGAGAATGCGGCCGTAGGCTACGACCACGATGGCGTCGGGCGCAATGGCTTCAAGCTGCGCGCGAAACTCGGCATTGCCGCGAATCTTTTCGGGCTGGATGACGGGCAGGCCTGCGGCCAGCGCGGCGAGTTTTACGGGAGGCGCGGCGAGTTGCCGGCTCCGGCCCGCGGGGCGGTCCGGCTGCGAAACTACCAGCGCAATTTCGTAGCCCGCCGCAAGCAACGCTTCCAGCGTGGGCACGGCAAAGACGGGAGTTCCGCAGAAGACCAGTTTCGCCGGACTCGTCATATTGACTACCACTCTCCCGTGCGCTGCAACTTGCGGATCTTGCGCAGAACCAGGTCGCGCTTGAGCGCGCTCATGCGGTAGATGAACAGCATCCCGTCCACATGGTCGATCTCATGCTGGAAGCAGCGCGAGAGCAGCTCTTCGGCGTCCATCTCGAACCACTTGCCATGCAGGTCCTGGGCGCGGATGCGCACCTTGGCCGCGCGCACCACTTTTTCCAAGATGTCGGGAAAGCTCAGGCAGCCTTCCGTCTCGTAGACCTTGCCCTCGCGGGAGATAATCTCGGGGTTGACGATCACTATCTTCTGATCGGGGTCCTTGCCCCCGCTCAGGTCGATCACCGCCATGCGCTTGGCCACGCCAACCTGCTGCGCGGCCAGTCCGGCCCCCTGCGAGGCGTACACGGTTTCAAACATATCCGCGGCCAGGCGGCGCAGCTCGGCGTTGAATTCGGTCACGGGTTCGCCGGGCTGCTGAAGAACCGGTTCGGGATATTTCATTATCTTTAGAATCATCTTTTCTGTTAAAAGCTCCGTATCTGTTCGATGTATCCGTCGAAATTACGCTTCATTTCCAGCACCGAGTCGCCGCCGAACTTTTGCTGGGCCAAGTTCGCCATGGTGATCGCGACCATAGCTTCGGCAACCACGCCGGCCGCGGGCACAACACAAATATCGCTGCGCTCATAACTGGCGGCGGTGGCCTCGCGAGTGTCGAAGCGGACCGATTCCAGCGGCCGGCGGAGCGTCGAGATGGGCTTCAGGTAGCCGCGCGCCACAATATCTTCGCCGTTGGAGACGCCCCCCTCGATGCCCCCGGCGTTGTTTCGAGGGCGTGTGAAGCGGGCGGCATTGAGGCCTGGCTCCGCCGCGTAATTGATGGGATCGTGAACCTGGGAGCCGAAGGACTCGGCTGCGGTAACGCCGCGGCCTATTTCGACGGCTTTAACAGCCTGCACGCTCATCATCGACCAGGCCAGCATGCCGTCGAGGCGCTCATCCCAGTTGGCATAGGTGCCCAGGCCCGGTGGTACGCCGTGAACCACCACCTCAAAAACGCCGCCCACCGTGTCGCCGGTGCGCGAGACCTCTTCAACCTCTGCTTTCATGCGGGCTTCGGTGGCGGAATCGACGCAACCGAGAACAATCTCATCTTTGGCCGCAACCGCCGCGATCTCCTCCCACGCTGCGGCGCGGTCAAGCTCGACGCGGCCTACGCGGATGACGTGGCTGGCCACTTCAATGCCGAGTGTCCGCAGCAGCAGCTTGGCGATGGCTCCAGCAGCTACGCGGGCGGCGGATTCGCGGGCCGAGGCGCGCTCCAGCACGTAGCGCGCGTCGGGAAAGTTGTACTTGAGAGCGCCGGCCAGGTCGGCGTGGCCGGGGCGCGGCGAGGCGACCGCCTGGTGCCTGGCGGGGTCGCCGGCTTCGACGGGCAACTTCTCTTCCCAGTTCTTCCAGTCGCGGTTGACTATTTCGATGGCAATCGGCGAACCGATGGTCTTGCCGTGTCGCACACCGGAGAGAATGTGGGCTTTGTCGGTTTCAATCTTCATGCGCCCGCCGCGGCCGAAGCCCTGCTGGCGTCGCCATAGCTCGCGATTCACGAATGCGAGATCGACAGGCATGCCGGCCGGCACTCCGGAAACCAGGGCGATCAGGGCCTCTCCGTGGGATTCGCCGGCGGTTGAGAAACGGATCATATTGTTTTGATTGTAATGGGAAGAACAGGTATCGGGGGCCGGAGATCGGGGTCTTCCGGGCAACAAGAAGCCCAGCCGCGAGGGTTGGGCTGCCTGCGCCAGGCTTTTATAGGGTTATGGGGTTACCGACTCGACGGAGGTATTGCCGTGGGGAACGGCCACTACCGCGGTGGGCTGGTCGCCCGTGATATAGGGCGTCGACTGGGTGATGGTCAGCGTTCCGTTGTCCGGGTCCAGGCGGAAGCCGGAGACTGAATTGCCCAGGTGGTTGGCGGTATAGATAAACCGGCCCAGCGCCGGGTCCACCACAAGGGAGACCGGCTGGGTGTCTGTGGTGTTCGAGGGGCTGCCGGTAACGTTTGCCGTGCCCGCCGGCGTGCCGGTGGAGAGGTCGATAGACCAAGCCGAAACCGTGGAGTCCAGCGAGTTGGTCACATAAATGTACTTGCCGCGAGGGTCGATCACGATGGCGGTGGGTTCGTTGCCGGTCCTGAAGGGGCCGTTGGTGAGAAAATTCAGGATGCTGCCGGATTGAATCGTGTATCCGATCAGCTGGTTGGAGGCATAGTCGGTGACATAGACGAAGCGGTCGGTCGGATCGGAGGCGATAGCGGTGGGCTTGACCCCCGCCTTCCAGGGGCTGCCGGAGACCGCGGTCAACGCGCCGCCCGAGCCGACGGTAAAGCCAAAGACCCATCCGGGGTTGGCGGTGCTGGTGACGCTTCCACCGGGATTGTAAGCGGACTGGTCATAGGCCGTAACGTAAATGGCGTTGCCGCTCACGGTGGCGTTGTTGGCCAGCACGGTGATGCCAGTGGGAATAAGCGTATCGCCCGCGTAGCCTGGAACGCTGAGAGCCGCCTGAGAAGTCACGGCGCCGATCGTGCCCGAGGAGAGAGAATACTCCGTGAGCGTGGCGGAAGCGGTTCCGGAGACGACATAGAGGTAGGTTCCGGCACTGTTGACTGCGAGCGAGACTGGCTTGGTGCTCGTGGTAACCAGGTCTTTCTGCGTCAGCACGCCGTTGCCGGCGATGGCGAAGTGGACCACGGAGTTGTTTCCCTGGTTGGCAACATAGAGGTTCTGGTAGTCGCTGGTTACGGCCAGGGCAACAGGATTGACTCCGCCGCTGGGTACACTGGGCTGTCCGTAACGCAATGCGCCGGATTCGGAGTCCGCAGCGAAGGTACTGATCTGTCCAGCGCTGCCGGCTCCCGATCCGGCGGAGTCGGCCACGAAAACATAGTCGATGGTCTGGATCTCGCAGGCGGTAAAAAGTGTGGCCACTAGAAGGCCGATAGAAGAGACCAGAAAAAGCCGGCTCAATTTGCTGAACTTCATGCGCTTCCTTCGTCGTGGGCCATCAAGTTGAAGCCCTAGGAGAACTGGTTGGGTTGTCCCGTAAGTATTGTAAAAGCCCGGTACGGGTTGTTGCTACTGTCTCCGGCCAAGGCCTCGCCGGCTCTCATTGCTTCGAGCCGTTGTGCGGAATCGCAGCCACGGATGTCGGCTGGGCGTTGGACGCATAGGGGGAGTTCTGCGAGTTGAAAAGCGTGCCGTCGGAGTTTAACTCAAAGCCGGAGACGTTGCTCCCCAGAAAATTGAGCGTGTAAAGGTATTGATGCATGCTCGGGTCGATGCCGATGGCCACGGGCTGGAGGCCTGTGGCGTAGGTGACGGGGTTGGTAGAGCCACCCAGGAATGTAAGCGCGCCGCTGCTGGAGATCGAGTAGGCTTCGATGTTACCGTCGAGCGAGTTGGCCACGTAGGCATACGGATAGGCGGGATCGACGGCGATGGCGGAGGGTTCATTGCCGGTTGGGGTGTCGCTGATCTTAGTCAGTATCCCGGATGCGATCGAGTAACTGACCACAATGCCGTTGGTGGAATCCGTCACGTATATGTAGGCGCCATTGCTGGTTGCATAGCTGGCAATGGCCGATGGATGAATGCCAAGTCCCATGCCGCCAACTCCCATATTATGTGGTGCGCCGCCATTGAGTGGCGTGAGCGCGCCACTAGAGGCGATAGAGAAACCAAAGACATAGCCGACGTTGGGCGTTACCGAGGAGTCATAGGCGGTAACGAAGAGGCTGGCGCCCGAATTGAGGACGTTGATCGCGGTCGGCACGATCACATCGGCGGGCGCGGAGGGCAGGCTCAGCGGCCAGTAGTTCAGGCTGCCGTTGGCGACCGGCGATCCAAGCGCGCCGTTGGAGGCTGAACCGGCGGCAGTTGTGATAGGAAAAACCGCCACCGATCCTGAGCACGGAGCCGCGTTGGAGCAGGATGGCAGGGGCTGGTAGGTGTCCACGACGAACAGATTCGATCCATTCACGGCGACCGCCAGAGGGTAGACCCCCGGAGTATTCACGGTGTTCTGCGGATATAGTTTGCCGTCGTTGCCGATGATGAACTGGACGATGGTGTTGTCGTCCTGATTGACCACGTAAAGGTTGGCGTAGTCGGTTGAGACGGCATCGGCCACGGGGTTGCGTCCACCCGAAGGAAAGGGCGAGGTGGGAATCTGGCGCATAAATCCAGACTCCGAGTTCACCTCGAAGACATCCACCTCCCCGTAGTTGTTGGATCCTGCGGCCTTGGCGCTGGTCACGAAGACAAAATCCACGGTGAGTGTGCCACAGGCGGTCACAACTCCGGCCACCAGGAGGCTGGCCGCGGAGGCCAGCAGCAACTGGCCCGATTTGTTGAACTTCATGTGCATCTTTCGTCAGCGGGCCGGAACCGCAAGCCCCTAAAAAATCAGGTTTGGAATCGAACCCCGGAGCACCCTACTGAAAGCCGCGCGCGGAATTCGGCTGCGTTTAAAAATGAATCCGATCGTTCACAAATCCGGCGACGAATCCTGGGGTTGGAGCCGGCGAACCGGCTCCGCCCCTGTCATATCCTCACACGGCGCCGCTCTAGTTGGTGCGCCCGTCCATAAAGCACCAGGTGGCCGGGCCGTTGAGCAAATAACTGCTTGTCGTGTTCAAGTCGTGGAGTACGCCGGCGTTCTGGTCGATTGCCCGGCCAGTGATAGTTGAGTCGTTGAAGTTGGCAGTATAGATGAACTGGTTGGAGGGATCCTCAACGATGCACTGCGGGCCGGATCCGGTGCCGAAGGGTTCACCGGCGATGAAGCTGAGCGTGCGCTGGGTAGGATCGATGACATAGCCGGCTATACCGCTCTGGGCGTTGGTCGTGTTGAGGCTGTTTCCCTGGTTCGCCAGATAAACCCATTTGCCCTTGGACTCCACCATCAGGTAAATCGGGTTGGATTGTGTTGGATCGTCGGGCACGATGCCGCCGGTCATCGCCTGCAGCGCCCCGTTGGTCCCGATGGTGAAAGGCAGTATCTGGCTGGGTGAGGTGGTCGTGCTTCCGTTTGTCGTATACGTGATCGGTTCGTTATCAAGTACGTATATGGTCCCGCCTGCGTTCACGATAGCCGTAGCCTGATAGATGTTCAGCGGCTGGGAGCTGTTCTGGCTTACCGTCAACTGCCCGTTGTTGGGGGTATAGGTATAGGGGAAGACCGAGTCGCCTGTGGCAGGCGTTCCACTGAGTATGAACAGGTTGGTTGCCGTCAACAGGAAATCGATGGGATTAGCCGGAACTGGAAAGTAGGGCAGCGCCGCGCCGCTGGCCGATGTAACCTGGGCATTCACGACCAGTTGCAGGCGGCCCGTGGTCTGGTTGATCTGGAAGACTGTAACATCGCCGCAGGTGGGGGTGTTATAGGCGCTGATGCAGGCCTTGGACGACGTGCTGCCGGCATCCAGCGGGGCGTCGTGGTCAAGCACGTATAGGTAGTTCCCCGAACTGTCAACGGTCATCCGGAAAGGATTGACGCCTTGGGTGTAAAAGGTCTCCTGGGATGTGAGAATGCCGTTGCCGCCAACCGCGAACTGGGTGATATTGGAGTTCTGGCAGGGGTTCGACGTGGTGCATACCGAGCCGCCCGAGGCGTTGGCGCCGCGGTTGAGAACATAGACGAAGCGGCTGCCGGTGGTCAGCACGGCGCGGACCGGGTTGGCGCCCCCGGAGGAGATGGGCAGACCGTTGATGGCGGTCAGCTTGCCCGTATTGTGCTCGATCTTATAGCCGCTGATGATGCCGCTGCCGGAGGACTGAGCCGTCTCCGTCCCGGTCACAAACAAATAGCCGACAGAATAACTCTGGATGCAAGACGTAACGCCAATAACGACGCCAGCAGAGAGGGCGCTCATCAGAAGTGCCTTGCTCAATTTCGTGAACTTCATGCCATTCCTTCATCCTGGTCAGGCGTGCGCCGCCAAGTTTGATCGTTCCACAGCATAGCTGGGTTGGGACGGGTCCCTGTTGCATTGTAAAAGGCGAGGGCAGGTTGTGCCTAGTTTCAGTCAAACACCGGGTAAAAGATCGTGCTTCCCGAGGTCTTCTCCGTTACCGGCGCAAATGATGCCGCCCCTGCCGATTTGCGATTCAATTACCGTAGCAGTTGAGGTTTTGACGCCAGTGGGGCGGGAAACGTCAACCAGGCCAGCCCCGGAACCTTGCGATCCCTTCCGGCCCCTGCCCGGAGCCTTTTCCCGGTACCCCGGAGCCGCAGGTTGTGTGCTGCCGCGACTCCGGAGCGCCGGGCTGCTTTACCAGACGCGGCAGGAGTTCACCGGGTACATGGGCTGACCCTTGGTGCAGCCAAAGGCTTTGCCGAATTCGTCAAAGTTCTGCACCGTGCCGTTGACCCGCCATTGTCCGGGCGAATGAGGATCGGTCAGCGCCGCCTGACGCGCCGACTGCTCGGTCTGATTCTGGCACCATACCTGGGCAAAGCCGAGAAAGTAGCGCTGCGCCTCCGTGTACCCGTCGATCTTGTCGCCTATGGACTTGCCTTGGCTGGCGAGCGTGTCCAGCAGCGCCATAAAGGCGATGCGCAGGCCGCCGTTGTCGGCCGTGTTCTCGCCCAGGGTCAGCTTGCCGTTCAGCTTCTGCGCCGCCACGTCGCCATGCGCCGGGGCTGCCTCAAACCCGCCGTACTCGCTGGCCACGCACCCGGTGCGCTCGGTAAAGGCCTTGCGGTCTTCCGGAGTCTGCCACTCGCGCAGGTTGCCCTTGCCGTCGTACTGCGACCCCTCGTCGTCGAAGCCGTGCGTCATCTCGTGCCCGATCACAACACCGATGCCGCCAAAGTTCACCGCCGGGTCGATGGTGAAGTCGAAGAACGGCGGTTGCAGAATGCCGGCCGGGAAGTTGATGTCGTTGAACGACGGGTCGTAGTAGGCGTTGACCGTAGGCGGCGTCATGCCCCACTCCTTCTCGTCCACCGGTTTGCCCAGCTTGGCAAAGTTATAGTTGCGCTCGTAGACACCGCTGCGGTGCCGGTTGCCCAGCAGGTCGTCGCGCCTCGCCTTAACCTTGGAGTAGTCGCGCCACTTTTCCGGGTACCCGATCTTGTTGCGGATCATCCCCAGCTTCTCTTCCGCCGCCTTTTTGGTGGCGTCGCTCATCCAGGGTAGCGTCTTGATGTCGTCGCCCAGGGACTTCTCCAGCGCAGCCACCAGCTTGTCCATGCTGGCCTTGGCCGCGGGGGGAAAGTTCTGCTTCACCCAGTCCTGGCCCACCGCCTCGCCCAGCGCGTTGTCGGTTGCCGTAGTGCACTGCTTCCACCGCGCCTGCGGCTCTTTCTGTCCTTGCAGCGTCCTGCCGAAAAAGTCGAAGTTCTCATCGAAAAAGGCCTTGGGCAGGTCCTGGGCCTGGCCGTGCAAGGCGTGCCAGCGCAGATAGCTCTTCCAGGATTCCAGCGGTTCGCTCTGGATCAGGCCGTTGAGCGCCTTGAAGAAATCCGGCGTGGCCACGTTCAGGGTGTCGAAGGCGCCGATTCCGATCGAGTGAAAGTACGCTCCCCAATCGAAAGCGGGGGTCATCTTCTCGAAATCGACCAGCGTGTAAATGTGATAGCGGTTCGCGGGCTCGCGCAGATCGGTGCGGCTGGTCGAAGCCTTGGCCAGCGCGGTCTCGATCTCCATCACCGCGGCGGCTTCCTTGGCGGCCTGCTCCGGCGTATCGCCGGCCAGCGTGAACATCTTCTTCACGTGCTCGATGTACTGGGCGCGGATGCCCTTGAAGCGCGCCGAATCCACAATGTAGTAATCGCGGTCGGGCAGCGACAACCCGCCTTGAAAAATCTGGGCGATCTGCTTCGACGAGTCCTTATCGTCCTGGCCCACGCCGAACTCAAAGAAGCCGTCGGGCGTGCCCCGGTTCTCAAGCGAGCTCAGCAGCTGGGGCAGTTGCTTGGCCTTGGCGAGCTTGGCGATCTGCGCAAAGACCGGCTGCAGCGGCGTCAACCCCTTCGTCTCCACCAGATCCGTGTTCATGCAGGCGGCAAAATAGTTCCCGTATTTTTTCTGCAATGGAGTTTTGGGGTCTTTCGCGGCGGCGTCCAGTTCCTCCCATAGCAGGTACCGGTTCCGCTCCCGCAACAGCGAGAACGAACGCGCCCAGCGCACCTGGTCGGCGGGAACGGGGTTGCTCTTCACCCAGTTGCCGCAGGCGTACTGGTAGAAATCCGTGCAGGGATCGGCGGTCTTGTCTATCGTCGACGGATCAAAGCTCTTGATGACCGCCGGCGGCGTGGGTTTGTTGGCGTCGGCTTGCGGAGCCGCGGGTGTCTGCGCCAGGGCGGTTCCGCCGGCCAGCAGCAGGATGGTAGCAATACGGTAAAAGTTCATCGAATGTCCTCTTGGAAGTATGCTCAAGCGGCCGGTTCATCGGCGCCGTGAGCGCCCGTGGATGGTGGCCTGAATTGAGTCTGGAATAGTCAATTCCGTGCGGGTAGCGTTATTAAACAGCCTATCACGGCGGGGCACAGGTCTGGCTTCTCAGGCATTGACGAACACAAGAGCAGTCTATGTCGCGCGTATGATCTATTGACATAGTGTACAGGGATCATGTACGTTTATTCTAAGGCGGTTCCACAATTGCTGTACCCCGAAACCACTGCACTCAAGTGACTCGCCGCGGCGAGCCACCTTGCACGATGCCAGAAAGGGCACGTGAATTGTGGAACCGCTCTAAGGGAGAAATCCGCAATGGCCACTGAAACCACCTACACCGCTCTACGCGAAAAGCTGGCCTCTTATTTGAATCGGGTGACTGATGACCGGGAAGTTTTGCTTGTCCGCCGGCGTGGCGCGCGTGATGTGGCCATTGTCCCCGCGGATGAATTGGAAGGACTGATAGAGACCGCGCATTTGCTGCGCTCTCCCAGGAATGCCGAGCGGCTGTTTGAGTCTCTGTGTGAACTGGAGGGGGGTGGAGGAGAAGTGGTGACCCTGGCGGGACTTCATCGTTCGGCCGGTTTGAACAAGGCAAGATGATCGAATCCAATGACCAAGCCAATTGACCGCGTTGCGGTGATCTCAAGTAATTTTCGAGATGATCTGCGGTACTGGATCAGGACGGATCGCAAATCTGCGCTTCGCGTCCTTGACTTGATGGCGGCTGTCCTCGCCGATCCATTCGGAGGAATTGGGAAGCCTGAACCGCTCAAATTCGATCTGGCCGGTTGCTGTAGCCGCCGCATTACCCAGGAGCACCGGCTGGTCTATCGCGTCACCGCCGATCGTATCGGCTTTCTGCAGGCGCGCTATCACTATTGAATAAGGAATAGTTCGGAGCAGTCTAGGCGGAGCGCCGCTTGTCCTCTTCGAGGCTGGAGATACGCTTGTCGAAGGCGAAGGACTGCTGGATGGTTTCGAGGCGCTGAACGATGATGTCGAAGCGTGCGCGGATGGCTTCTTCATGGAGTTCCTGGCGCTTATCCTGAGAATCCAAGCGTTTGCCCATCGAATCGAGGCTTTTTTCCATCCCGGCGAGTTGGCCGCGCATTTCGCGCAGTTCTGGGGCAAGACAATCTTGAATGACTTGGCGTGTTTCTTCGACAACGCCCATGGAAATCACTGCTCCTGCGGGCAATTCTATACCCGGAATGTTGCGGAATTCCAGGGAATAAAGGCTGTTCCTCGGTCAATCCCTAACCCGGCCCCGCCCTTATAGTGCTATTCTCTAAACGAACGCCACTGGCTGTGTTCACGCAATCTCCATTTTCTCTCGTCCCTTCCGTCAGGCGCATCGAAGCCTTTCTGCCCCTGACTTTCCTGCTGTGTATTCTTGCGTTTGCCTGCGGATGCTCGGGCTTCCGCCATGAGCGGCACGAGACGGTCTACGTTTCTGTCCGGCAGATGTACTTGCATGACCGGGTAGCCGCTGTCTCCAATCGTGTGGCCGAGGTGGTCAACGGCCAACCGCTCGAGGTGCTCGATCGCGGCCGCCGCTTCCTCAAGGTGAAGACCGAAAAGAACGAGATCGGCTGGATTGAAGAGCGGGCCGTGATCGACAGCAAGACCTTCGGCGCCTTCGATCGGCTCAGCAGCGAGCACAAACAGGACCCGGTGGTCGCCACTGCAGTTCTCCGCGACGACATCTATTTGCACATCCTGCCCGGCCGGGAGACGGAGCACTTTTATCTGCTGGCCGGCAACTCCAAGGTTCAGCTTCTGGCCCGCGCCTCGCTTTCCAAGGCGCCCATGCAGGGCTTAGGGCAATCTGCCCGGCCGGCCGGCTCGAAGCCGCTCCCGGCGGCGAAGAACTCAGCGTTTCCCCCCGGTTCCCAGGCAGCCGCGGG
>Ga0326728_10024775_pt1 | contig 10825 bp, 9 predicted proteins | sample MB3enrmetagenome_FD_207602 | JGI IMG/M metagenome (GOLD analysis project Ga0326728, IMG submission 207602) | Lab enriched peat soil microbial communities from McLean, Ithaca, NY, United States - MB31MN | ecosystem: Environmental > Terrestrial > Soil > Wetlands > Peat | place: USA: New York...
CGGGCGTCCATGAACTGCTCGGCTGGTGGCTCTTGCCCATAGGTCTCATTCTCGGTCCGGTGCTGTTCTTTTACACCTTCCGCTTCGATCTCTGGAGCCTTCGCAAATTCTGGCGTCCGCGCGCGTGGCGGTGAGCGGTGCAGCGCCTTCAATCTCCGGGTCGCTCAGAGGCAATGCTGGAGGCGCTGCGGGAACGGCTTGCGCCCCCACTCCCTACTTGGATGGGGCAGGAACGGGTTCCGGTGGCGCTTCGGGCTTGGAATCTTCGCTCTGCGCAAGGCTGGTGAGCATGGCAGGCGAGAGCGTGGCCCTGACCACCACGCGATTGCGCCTCTCGACGGTAACCTCGGCGGTTTTCAGCAACTGCTTGAGCCCGTTGTTGGCGGTGTTTTGCCCCAGTGGGGCGGTGAATCCGCGCGCCACTGTGACAAGCGTGGCCAAGGCGGCGGCCTGGCTGGCGGCGGCCTCGTCATCGGGGGCGATCTCCTCCACCTTGAGGCTCAACGCGCCGCCCAGCGACAGGGCCGGCGTGACGCTGGCGACAAAGGTCGAATCGGATTCCAGCGGCAGCGCCGTGCCAAAGATATGGATGGCGCCGCTCTCGTTGAAGGGTGAGCCGATCTGGCCGACTCCCCAGGCCAGCGAGAGCAGCGGCACGTCGTGGTAGTGCCGGGAAAGCAGCGTGGAACCCGCAAAGGGCAGGGCGGCGGCCCGATGTCGGTCGAGCATGGAGTGAATCTGTTCGGTGGTGGGGGCGTTGGAGACAGCCAGCATGTCGTAGCCGATCTGCGCAATCCGCACCGTGCGGCCCTCGGAGGGGATGGAGTAGACGGTGTGGCCGGCGTAGCTCTCGCGGCTGGCGGCGTGGGCATCCAGCCAGGCGTTGAGCCGCTGGCCGGTGAGCTTGCCCACCAGCACCATGGAGTAGGCGACGGGGCCGTTGGGGCCGTTGGGGTCGTTCATGCGGTTCAGGGCGATGGCCGCCTGGTCCAGATCCTGCTCCCAGTCGATGCCGGTCGCGTCCACAAACTGCTGGTACTCGGGGACGCGCTGCGGCGGCTTCAGGTCCTTGCGCAGGAAGCCGCGGAAGGGTTTGAGGTTGACGTAGATAATGCCGTCGGACTCCGGGAGCAGCCGCGCGGCCTCAGGCGGGGCCTTGGAACGCAAAAAGACGGCCACGGCCAGAAGAACCAGGACCGCGGCCACTATCCAGAGCGTTCTGCGCGTGCGTCGGTGCATCGGGGCCGTCAGAAATACCCTATCATCTCAGGCGAGACGGCGGCTCTCCCGGCCGAGCCGCGGTTGCTGTGCTGAAGCAGCCAACCAAAGCCAACTGAGAGGGAAATACGGATGAGTAGTGGTCAAGATGCCGGGCTAGATGTCCACCGGACTAAGGAATTCTTCTCTAAAGCTTGCGATCCAGGGCGAATGCTCGTCCCCCGATCCCCGCGCTACCACGCTCCCTCAATCTGGAACGAACTCAAGTCCTCAGCCTCGCTCTCGTCCAGGTAGTGCTCCACCAGGCGATCGACGCGGCTGCCGCGCGGTCCACGGCGCAGGCTGGCTCGCAGTTCGGCCAGCTCGGCCGGTTCGCCGGATGCAACCACCTCGACATCGCCATCCTCGGTATTGCGCACCCATCCGCGCAGGTCGAGCTGGCTAGCCTCGCGGTGCACATACCAGCGGAAGCCCACACCCTGCACGCGGCCCTGAATCAAGAAGTGAAGAACCATCGCCGGCTCCATCGTAAAGGATCGGGACAGCGTTCCGGCAAGCCAGGTCCGCAGCCTATTCCGGTTTGGGCTGTCCGATGGCGCTTTCCTGCTTGGCCAGCTTCACACGGGCGTTTTCCAGCTTGCGCTGCACCTTGGCCACATCGGCCGGGTCTACGTCCGCCGAGGCGGACTTGGCGTACTCCGCCAGAGACAGTTCCCACTGCGCGGCGGCCAGCCGAATGCGGCCGGTCTTGGCGTACAACTCGCCCAGGTGGTCGTGGACGGTCGGGTCGGTGCGATCGCGTTCGACCGCCTGGCGCAAGTTCTCCTCCGCCAGCTCGTACTCGCCCATCTTGAAGTAGACCCAGCCCAGCGAATCCAGGTAGGCCCCGTTCATAGGCTCCATCTCCACGGCCTTGCGAATCAGCGTCAGCGCCTCGGGCAGCCGCGTGCCCCTGTCGGCCAGCATATAGCCCAGGTAGTTCAGGGTCATGGCGTTCGCTGGATCCTGCTCCAGCACCTGGCGGAAGAATTGCTCGGCCGGCTCATAGTGCTTCTGCCGCTCGGCCCACTCGCCCCTGAGGAAGAGCAGGTAGATGCGGTCTTCCTTCTTCGTGGTCAGATTGCCGGCCTTGTTGAAGGCATCGTCGGCATCTTTCCAGCGGCGCAAACGTATGTTCATCTGGCCCAGCGCCAGCCAGACCGCGCGGTCGTTTTCGCTGTTGTCCAGCAACCCCCTGGCCATGCCCAGCCCCTCATCGGCCTTGCCCTGGTCGGCCAGTTCGGCGGCAAGCATCAACTTGAACTCCCGGCTCTTGGGATCGGCCTCGACCGCCTTGCGGGAAACTTCGATGGCCTTGTCGTAAAGCTTGGCGTCGCGGTAGGCGTCCACCTCGCCCTGGTATCCGCGCGCGGCCGCCTCGCCGCCGATCTCGATCATCTTCTGGAAAGCGGCGATTGCCTGATCGGTCTTGTTCTCCTCCTGATAGACAGCCCCCAGCCGCTCTAGGAAGATGCTGCGGTTATTCTTCTCCTCGTCAGTGTAGGCGCCGTTGGCGCGGGAGAGGGGCGGTTGTTCCAGCATCTTCTCATACACCTGCGCAGCCTCATCGTAGCGGGCCAGCACGTCTAGCAAGAGCCCCTCCTGATAGGCCGCTTCAAGCGAAGTTGAATCCTGCTTCCGTGCCTTGCGGATGGTGGCCAGCGCATCCTCATACTTGCCCTGTCGGCGCTGGATTTCTCCAATCCGGACCAGAGCCTCCGTGTTCTCGGGATCGGCCTTGGTAAGCTCCGTGAACTGTTTCAGCGCCTCGTCGAGCTGGTTGTCCTTGAGCAGCGCCTGGGCCAGGGCGTCCAGCGAGCGCGCATCTTCCGGGTCCAGTTCTACCGCGCGCCGATAGGCGGCGATGGCCTCAGCGGGCTGCTTCAACTGGTCATAGGCCGCGCCCAGGGCAAACTCCATCTTTGGGCTGCGGTCGGCCGCCGGAACCGCCTCAACGATCTTGGCTGCATGAGCGATATCTCCGTTCTCGGCATAGAGGCGGGCCAGGTTCAGAACCACCTCCTCCGAGTCAGGCTCGAGGGCCTGCGCGGTCTTGAACTCTTCCTCGGCCTTCTTTCCATCGTGCTTGACGGTGTAAAGCTGGCCCAGCACCATGCGGTCTTCAACGCTCTTGGGCAGGAGCGCGACGATCTTCTCAAACTCGGCGATGGCCTGGTCCAGCACATTGCCGGGAGGCGATGCCGAAGACACTGCGTTGGAGGCGTCGCTCAACTGGCGCAGATAGATCTTCCCCAACACCCGGTGCGCCTCAATGTCGCCCGGAACGCTCTTGAGGAGCCTTCGGGCCGTGACTTCGGCTTCGCGCGTGTGGCCGCTGCGGATGTACAGATCCGCCAACGCGTCGTTCAACTGCACGGAGCCTGGGTCGGCGTTCAGCGCCAGCTTGTACTCCTCGATGGCCTGCGTCACCAGCTCCGGACGGCCCAGTTCGGCAGCATCCTCTTCATAGATGTCGGCCAGCCCCAGGTGATAGTAGGCCTGGGCGCGGTCGGCCGGCTTAGCGGCGGATTCGGCCGGCGCGGCAACCACAGCTGAAAAGGGTTTGGCCGGAGAGGCTTGGCCAGCGCCGCTTGCAGGTGAGGCGCTGGGGATCTTGGTCTCCGGGAGCGTGCTTCCCGGCTCATTCTGGGCGTGAAAAGGCAACGCCGGCAGCAGAACAAAAGTGGCGGCGGCGAAGGTGAGCCAGAGGTGCGGCAAGCTGAGTCTAGGTTTCATCATCCAGGGGATTCCGTGCCTCTTGAGCCATCCGGACAAGGAGAAAGCCTCGGCCGGAGGAGCGAAAGTCGGCGCAGGCAGCCGGTGGGAGCAACTCTGCCTACTGTAAAGACGATTCTACCCGTCATTTGGCTCAAGCGGCGTGGCAGATTGCCGTTTTTCTCAATTTGGACCACCCGGCGGCACACGCATCGGGAGACTTCCGCAGTCTGCGGAAGCCGTTGGGCCTCCCATCCTTGCCGCCATTCTGAGCCAAGGCCGCCGCGGCGGCCGAAGTCGAAGAACCGGCGTCATGCCCTTTCTGTCGCGGAAGTGAGAGGAGACGAAACCCAACCTCCTGTCACCGAATGCCGCCCTTCCGCATCCTTTATGCAGAGAGGCACACAAATTGGGCGAACCCGCCGAACCCCGAAAGAACGAAGAACCGCCCCCTCGCCGCCGCCGCGTAGTCATCGTCGGTGGCGGCTTTGCCGGAATTCACGCCGCCAACGGCCTGGCCCGTCTGCCGGTGGACGTCACTCTGGTAGACCGCCGCAACCACCACACTTTTCAGCCGCTGCTCTACCAGGTGGCGCTGGCCGTGCTCTCTCCGGCCGACATTGCCCAGCCCATCCGCACTATCCTGCGCAAGCACCGCAACACCCAGGTTCTGATGGACGAGGTCACCGGCATCGACGTCTCCGCCTGTCGGGTCTCGCTCGCGTCCGGCGCCCAGCTCCCGTACGAATACCTGATCCTGGCCACTGGCGCCACGCACTCCTACTTTGGCAAGGATGAGTGGGCGCCCCTTGCTCCCGGCCTCAAGACCATCGAAGATGCCCTCGAAATCCGCCGCCGCGTGCTGCTTGCTTTTGAACTGGCCGAGCGCCAGATGGTGGAGCACGGCTTGCACCCGGCGCTCAACTTCGTGGTCATCGGCGGCGGGCCGACAGGGGTTGAGCTGGCCGGCGCCATCTGCGACATCGCCCAGTTTTATATGCGCCGCGACTTCCGACACATCGACCCCACCAAATCCCGCGTTCTCCTCCTTGAAGGATCGCCGCGCATCCTTGCCGCCTACCCCGACGACCTTTCCGCCAAGGCCGAAGCCGCGCTCATCCGCCTTGGCGTCGAGGTTCATACCAATACCCACGTCACTGGGATCGGTCCCGGCTGGGTCGAAGCCGCTGGCAAGCGAATGGACGCAGTGGTCACTCTCTGGGCCGCCGGCGTCCAGGCCTCGCCTCTGGGAAAGCTGCTGGGCGTGCCGCTCGATCGCCGCGGCTGCGTCCTGGTCGACGCCCATCTCAATCCGCCGGACCTTCCGGAGGTATTCGTCCTCGGCGACTTGGCGCATCTCGAGCAGGACGGCCGCCAGGTTCCCGGCGTCGCCCAGCCCGCCATGCAGATGGGGGACCACGTCGCCAAAATGATTGCCGCCGACCTCGCCGGAGCCGAGCGGCCGGGCTTCCGCTACTTCGACAAAGGCGATATGGCCACCATCGGGCGCATGGACGCCGTAGCCAAGGTCGAATGGCCTTTCAAGGCGCACATGAGCGGCTTTCCCGCGTGGGTTACATGGCTCACCGTCCACATCTTCTTCCTCATCGGCTTCCGCAACCGGCTTTCCGTCTTTGCCGCCTGGATCTGGACCTATTTCACCTTCACCCGCGGCGCGCGCCTCATCACCGGCGACCAGCGGTTGCCGGGATGGCAGAGCCAGATAAACGCGGGGCCGCCGCCTCCGGCCCCATCGCAGGAGCAACCGGACACAGTCGGTTAAACTGAAAGAGCGATGCTCGACCTCGGATTTGTTCGCGCCAACCTGGAACTGGTGGAAGGGAAACTCCGCGCCCGCGGGGCTAATCCCGCCGCGCTGCTGGGCGATTTCCGCGCCCTCGATCAAAGCCGGCGCGACGCCATCACCCTGGCCGAGCAAGCCAAGGCCCGCCGCAACGAACTGAGCCAGCAGGTTGGCGCTCTGAAGAAATTGGGCCTGAACGCGGCTGCCCTGGTGGAAGAAACCCGCACCCTCAAGGATAGGCTCGACCAGCTTGACCAGACCGCGGCCCAGCTGGATGAGCAGTTGCACCTCTCTTTGTCCCGCATTCCCAACCTTACCCGCGACGAAGTGCCGGTTGGCAAATCGGAGGCCGACAACCTCACCGTCAAAACCTGGGGCGAGATCCCCGCCTTCGACTTCGCCCCCAAGCCGCACTGGGAGCTCGGCGAAGAACTCGGCATCCTCGACCTCGAACGCGCGGCCAAGATCAGCGGCGCGCGCTTCGCCGTCTATATGGGCGCCGGGGCGCGCCTGGAGCGGGCGCTGATTGGCTTCATGCTCGACCTGCATACGCAGAAGCATGGCTACACCGAAGTGCTGCCGCCCTTCATGGTCAACTCCAGGTCGCTTTACGGCACGGGCAATTTGCCCAAGTTTGCCGAGGACCTTTTCCGCTGCTCCGACACCGATGCCGAGGCCGCCGCCAGGGGCGAGTTCAAAGACAATGACCACTGGCTCATCCCCACGGCGGAGGTCCCGGTTACCAACCTCTACCGCGACGAGATTCTCGACGAAGCCCGGCTCCCCATCCTTCTGACCGCCTATACCCCGTGCTTTCGCGCCGAGGCTGGAGCCGCCGGCAAGGACACGCGCGGCATCATCCGTCAGCACCAGTTCCAAAAGGTCGAGCTGGTCAAGTTCACCCGCCCCGAAGACTCCGATGCCGAGCACGAGCGCCTCACCCGCGACGCCGAGGAGGTCCTCGAAGCTCTCGGCCTGCCCTACCGCCGCGTCCTGCTCTGCGCCGGCGACACCGGCTTCTCCTCGGCCAAGACCTACGACCTGGAAGTCTGGCTCCCCGGCCAGCAGCTCTACCGCGAAATCTCCTCCTGCTCCAACTTCGACGCCTTCCAGGCCCGGCGCGCGAGTATCCGCTACCGGCCAAACTCGCAAGGCGTCAAGGCCAAGCCGGAGTTTGTCCACACCATCAACGGCTCGGGCCTCGCCGTCGGCCGCACCTGGCTGGCGATCCTTGAGAACTACCAGCAACTCGACGGCTCAGTGCTCATTCCGCAGGCCCTCCGTCCGTACATGGGCGGCCTGGACAGAATCGTGAAGGAATCCCGATGCAATCCATAGACTCCGGCCAACCCGCTCCGCAACCCCGGCGCAGCGTCCGGCAGATTTTGAAGAGTTATTTCTACTGGACCTATCCCCGCGGCTGCTTCCATTACGACGTGATGGTGACGCTGATCCTGCTGTTCATCTTCGTCACCCCGCACATTCCCGGCTGGAGCTACGGAGACAAGCCCTCCAGCGAAACCGGGCCCGCTCATTCCATCCAGGTCATCGGCAACGACGGTCATGGACTCATCATCACTGTGCAGGCCTCCGATGCCAACGTGCCCGCCGGCGCCTCCGACAAGGTTGTCAAGCAGGCGCTCCGCAAAGCCATCGAGCCGGTCACGGGCGACGCCGTCTTTGTCACGCAGTGGGAAACCGTCACCGACGCCGAGGGAAATCTTGCCTGGAAGGTTTGGGCTCACCGGTAACTCGTTTCTATTGCTTCCTCCGCCGGGTGCCCCAGGTCCCTTGCATTTGGTGATCTGGGACAGCACGAAATCACCAAGACGCGGCACTAATTCTTTTTTAGTGCTTCGTGTTACGCGTTGGCGCGTCCAACAGAATAAGGAATCCCATGCGTTTTGGAATCAAGCTGGTCTTCGCCGCGTCCATCGCGCTCGTCATCGCTGTGGCGCGCGGCGCCTATGCCGCCCCGCAAGACGACCTGAACACAGTCCTGCGCCGCCTTGACGCCGCCGCGGCCGGCTTCCACTCCACCTCCGCCGACTTTGAGTTCGTTACCGTGCAAACCGATCCGGTCTACGACAAGGACACGCAGAAAGGAACCGTCTACTACAAGCGCAGCGGCAAATCCTTCCAGATGGCCGCGCACATCCGCACCGAGGCAAACGGAGAAGGAAAGGACAAGCCCGTCCCCAAGGACATCCTCTACTCCGGCGGCAAAGTCACCCTCTACGAGAAGCTCACCGACGAAGTGCATGTGCGCGACGCCGCAAAGTACGAAAGCTATCTGCTGCTCGGCTTTGGCGCCGGCGGCAAGGAACTGGCCGACAAGTGGGAGATCAAGTATCTTGGCACTGAGTCCCTCAACGACGGCAAGACCGCCATCCCCACCGAGAAGCTGGAGCTGCTGGCCAAGGACCCGGATGTGCGCAAGATGTTTCCCAAGGTGACCATCTGGGTGGACCCGGCGCGCGCGGTTAGCCTCAAGCAGGTCTTCGACGAGGGCCAGGGCCAGAGCCGGACATGCCTTTACTTCGACATCAAGCTCAATCTTGCCATACCCGACAGCGAATTCACCATCAAGACCGACAGCCAGACCAAGACCGTCAAGTAGCGGCTGCCCTCCCGCCGGCTCCGGCGAAGAAATCGCTTGCGCATCCCCGCGGCTGGGGTAGATGATTCTTGCGCCTCCCCAATGAAGCCCTGGATGGTTCTGAAAGCTCAGGAGAAGCCGCATGCGCAAGAACTCTCTCGCAGTTGTACTCTTAGGAATCTGCCCGCTGCTCGTCGCCCAGCAACCCCAGCCCGCTCCTGTGGCGCCTGCAGCTCCACAGCAAGCCGCCCCGTCGGCACCGCCCCCGCCCCACACATTATTAGATGGCACACCCGTGAAGCTGCGGCTCAGCCAGACCATCTCTTCAGCGAACGCAAAGGTCGGGCAGGAGATCCCGTTTGAGGTTGTGGAGGACATCAGCGTTGATCAAGTGGTTGTCCTTCCTAAAGGTGCAACCGCAATCGCCAACGTGACAGCCGCCCAAACCAAGAAGAGCATGGGGCGCGGCGGCAGGCTCGACGTTGCCATCAGCTATGCCCGGCTCAAGGACAATGAGAAAGTCGCGCTGCGGGCCTCGCAGGAAAACAAAGGCGGCGGGCACATTGGAGCGATGACTGGCGCGATGGTAGCGACCTCCGTTGTTTTCTTTCCCGCCGCGCCGCTGTTTCTCTTCATTAAAGGCAAGGACATAACTATTCCACAAGGCACTGAGGTCACCGCCTTCGTGGAGGGCGACATGCACCTCGATATGGCGAACTTTGCGCCCCCACCGCCAGTTGCCGCGCCGGCACAAGCGCCTGAGGCTCAGGCCGCCCCCGCCCAAATCTCAGTCGCGGTCGAGTCCACACCGCCCGGCGCTGACATCGAAATCGACGGCGCCTTCGTGGGCAATACGCCCTCAACGGTCAATGTCGCTCCAGGCAGTCATCAAATTGCCGTCAAGAAGAAGGGCTACTCCGACTGGACCAAGACGCTCAACGTCACCGGGGGCACGGTTCATCTCGACGCGGAGTTGGAGCAGGCTCCCGCAGCGCAGCAACAGGCTTCGCCAGCGCAGCAGTAACTACTTGAGTCATGCCGCCAGACGTAAAGGCGGATGCGGGGCTTTACAGGGTTCGAAAGGATTCTTTTTCAACTCTTGATTGTGTCAGGGCACAGCTGAAGTCGTGCCCTGACACATGGGCTGCTGGTCGGCGCGACTGAAATCGTTCCGAAAGCGCTTGCAAAAGGATGGGAGACCCCGCATCGCGGCCATCTCAGCGGCGCAACCTCTTGCGCCGCGCCGCCCGTTTCGCCTCTTCGCCGCGCCGGTCCACCTGCTCGAAGAGCTGGCTCAGGACGCCAACCAGCGCCGACGCCAACCCAAACAAGAGCAGAAACATCGCCGCAGTCTGCCACAGCGAGCCGTTGGCCGACAGCCCAGGCTGCAAGCTCGATGGCGCCAGCGCCATCCCCGCCGAAACCAGCGCGAGCAACACCAGCGTTCCCGCCAGAATGTAGAAGTTGCGCGACATAATCCCCTGGAGCAGGGAAGAAGTACCCCGCGCCTCTAGCGATTTTAGAGCGAACCCAGGGTTTCTGTGTCCTCATAAGTCTTGTGCAGGGTCGCCGCTCCCTGTTGGCCGGTCGACTTGAGCGCTGCGGTTTCGGGATATGGCAACCCTGGTTTCGCTATAAGGCCGCAAGCCCGAACCGCCCGACAAGCTGTCCTGCCATGCGCCATGGCAACTACACTATCCATTATGGAAGTTCTTTACGGCGTGCATCCGGTGGAGGAGGCGCTCAAGGCCGGCAAGCGCCGCTTCGACCACGTGCTGGTGGCCCGCGAGCGCGACGATGCCCGGCTGGAGCGCCTTGTGGCTCTTTGCCGCCAATTTGGTGTCCCGATTCGCCCGGAGCAGAGGGAGCAGTTGACGCTGCTGGCCCAGACCGCCGCGCATCAGGGCGTGGTGGCGATGGTCCACCCGCAGCAGTTTCTTGCAATTGAAGACCTTTTCGCGCCCGGCCCGGCCAGCGCCAAGGCCGGAGCGGCCCGCCTGCTGCTGGCTCTGGATGGCGTCGAGGATCCGCAGAATCTGGGCGCGCTGCTGCGCGTGGCCGACGGCGCCGGCGTGGATGGCGTGGTGCTGACGGAACGGCGCTCGGCCCCCTTGAGTCCCGTGGCCGTGAAGGCCAGCGCGGGCGCGGCCGAGCACCTGCGCATCGCCCGCGTGGTCAACCTTGTCCGCGCACTGGAAGAGCTCAAGCGCCAGAATCTATGGATCGTCGGTCTCGATGAATGCGGCCAAACCGACTACGACCAATTCGACCTGACCGGCGACTGCGTCATCGTCCTGGGGCGCGAAGGCGCCGGCCTCCACGATCTCGTCCGCCGCAGCTGCGACCACCTGCTCCGCATTCCCATGGCCGGCGGCGTCAGCTCGCTCAACGTCTCGGCCGCCGGAGCCGTCGTCCTCTACGAGGCCTTTCGCCAGCGCCGCAACGCCGCC
>Ga0326728_10024776_pt1 | contig 10825 bp, 8 predicted proteins | sample MB3enrmetagenome_FD_207602 | JGI IMG/M metagenome (GOLD analysis project Ga0326728, IMG submission 207602) | Lab enriched peat soil microbial communities from McLean, Ithaca, NY, United States - MB31MN | ecosystem: Environmental > Terrestrial > Soil > Wetlands > Peat | place: USA: New York...
AAAGCGTGGCGTGAATGCCACGAATCATCGGGGTGAGATGCGGCACAAAGGTCAGCCCCACCGGCGCACCGGCAACACGCGACAGTCCCTGACGAATTTCGGGCAAGTGACGATGCCCTGCAACGCCATACGCCTTGAACGAATCTGCCGCTTCGGGCAACAGCGCGCCGATCTCCGCCTTGCGGCCGGACCCGGACACACCCGATTTACAGTCGGCAATCAGGTTTGCCGCATCGATCACACCCGCTTCGATCAGGGGCAGAAACCCCAGCTGAACGGCGGTAGGATAACACCCCGGGTTGGCGATCAGACGCGCCTTGGACACCTCGTCGCGATTGATCTCGGGCAAGCCGTACACCGCCTGCTCAATCAATTCGGGGTCGGCATGCTCCATGCCGTACCACTTTTGCCATGAGGCGACATCCCGCAGCCGGAAATCCGCGGAAAGATCGACCACACGCACGCCGGCATTCAGCAGACGCCGGGCATCGTGCATGGCCACGCCGTTGGGCGTCGCGAAGAAGACGACATCGCACGCTTCAAGGCCGGAGTCTTCAGGCGTCGAGAAAGCGAGATCGAATCGTCCGCGCAGGCTTTGAAACATCTGGTCGACACGCATGCCGGCCTCTTTGCGCGAAGTGACACATTTCACCTCAACCTGCGGGTGACCCGCCAACAACCGCAACAACTCCACCCCGGTATACCCGGTTCCACCGACGATCCCGACCTTGAACATATCGTCCTCCAAGCTACAGACGGTGCCGCAAAAAACGTCATTCTATGGATGCACAATTCATATGGCAACCTTTGTCATAATGATTTTTGTGCAAAAAAAAACCGCCCGAGGGCGGTCTTTTTTCTGTAACAGCCAACAAGCGGATTAGCGCTTGGAGAACTGTTTGGCGCGACGTGCTTTACGCAGGCCGACTTTCTTACGTTCAACTTCACGTGCATCGCGGGTCACGAAGCCGGCGCCGGACAGCGCTGCCTTCAGATCTGCGTTGAAGTCGATCAGTGCGCGGGTGATACCGTGACGGATCGCACCGGCTTGACCGGTTTCACCACCACCCACCACGTTCACTTTAATGTCGAAAGATTCGAGGTGCTCGGTCAGGGCCAGCGGCTGGCGAATAACCATCCGACCGGTTTCACGGGCAAAGTACTCGTCAACCGGCTTGCCGTTGACGATGATCTGACCGTTACCCTTTTGCATGAACACGCGCGCAACCGAACTCTTGCGACGGCCGGTACCGTAGTAATATTTACCGTTCATCTTTTAGCCTCAAAAACTGATTTCCAGCACTTTCGGCTGTTGGGCCGAGTGCGGATGCTCGCTACCGGAGTACACCTTAAGCTTCTTGATCATGGCGTAGCCCAGCGGACCCTTCGGCAACATGCCCTTGACGGCTTTTTCCAGAACGCGTTCCGGGAACTGCTGTTGCAGTTGGTCGAAAGAACGTTCACGGATACCGCCCGGGTAGGTGGTGTGACGATAGTAAATCTTGTCCTGTGCCTTGGCACCGGTCACGCGGAGTTTGTCAACATTGACAACGACGATGTAATCGCCGGTATCAACGTGCGGGGTGTATTCCGGCTTGTGCTTGCCACGCAACATATGCGCGATTTCGGCAGCCAGACGACCCAGCACCATGTCCGAGGCGTCGACCACGAACCACTCGCGCTTTACCTCGTGCGGCTTGGCAGAAAAGGTCTTCATGGAACTCTTCTCATCGTAATTCTTGAAAGTTACGGATTCTATTACAGCGGCGTTTCACCTGTCAAACCGTTTCACCAGTCAAACCATTGTGAGACAAGAAAAAACGGTCAGAAGTGGCTGTAGGGCGGGAAGAACAAAAAAAAAGCGCAACCTTGAGGGATCGCGCCAAGTTCCACCTTAAAAGGAGGATGGAGGAGACAACACCAAAACGCATACTGCGCCCTGATGTGAATCCAATTATCGGCATGCGACCCTGATTTGGCAAGGAGTTTTTTGTGCAGTGCAGTATATGAATGTAGCGGGTGTGCAAAGAATGCCACCCGGCCTGTTACCCGGGTGGCAAAAAACGCGAGAATCACAGCGAAATCGCTGTTTCCAGAGCAATTTCCACCATATCGCCAAAGCTCTTCTGACGTTCGTCCGAACTGGTTGCCTCACCGGTCGGAATGACATCCGACACAGTCAGAATCCCCAGGGCGCGTGCGCCATATTGCGCTGCAACACCATAAATCCCCGCCAGCTCCATTTCGATCGCATGCACATTCATCGATGCCAGAACATCAAGCATATTCGCCTGGACCGAATAGAACAGGTCGGCCGAGAAAACATTTCCGACATGCACTTTCTTTCCCAGCCGCTCAGCGGTATCCACCGCGGTGCGCAGCAGGCCGTAATCAGCGATCGCGGCAAAGTCATGGTCATTCAGACGCATGCGGTTGACCTTGCTGTCGGTCGATGCGCCCATGGCGATCACCAGGTCGCGCACCTTCAGCTGCGTCGTCACCGCACCGCAGGAGCCCACACGGATGATGTTCTTGACACCGTATTCCTTGACCAGCTCGGTCGCGTAGATGCTGCACGACGGGATCCCCATGCCGTGCGCCATCACCGACAGGCGATGGCCCTTGTAGGTCCCGGTGTAGCCGTACATATTGCGCACAGCCGTCACCTGACGGGCATCCTGCAGATAGGTTTCTGCGATCATCTGGGCGCGAAGCGGATCGCCCGGCATCAAAACGGTTTCAGCGAAGTCGCCGGGTTGAGCACTGATATGCGGTGTAGGCATCACAAACCCCTAATAAATAAAATCAATCAATGAAAGACGTGCCATATTCCATCGGCGATAAGCCGAAATAATGCGCGATCGACTGCCCGATATCGGCAAATGTTTCGCGCGCGCCAAGCGAGCCGGCCTGGATGTTGCCGCCCATGCACAGCACGGGGATATGTTCCCGCGTGTGATCGGTTCCCGACCATGTCGGGTCGCATCCGTGGTCAGCCGACAAAATCAGGATATCGTCAGGCCCCATCAAGGCCTGCACTTCCGGCAGACGGCGATCGAACGCCTCCAGCGCCGCGGCATACCCGCCGACATCGCGCCGATGGCCATAACTCGAATCGAAATCCACAAAGTTGGTCATCACGATACTGCGGTCGGGCGCCTTGCGGACCTGATCCAGCGTGGCATCCCACAGCTCGTCGAGGCCGGTGGCCTTGACCCCCTGGGTAATGCCCACGTGCGCATAGATATCGGCGATCTTGCCAACCGAAATCACCTGCCCCCCCGCCTCTGCCAGCTTTTGCAGCACCGTGGGCGCCGGCGGCGGCAATGCCAGATCCTTACGGTTGCCGGTACGGGCAAAATGACCGCTGCCGCTACCGACGAACGGCCGGGCGATGACGCGGCCGATGTTATAGGGCTCCAGGGCTTCGCGTGCGATCTTGCACAGCGTATAGAGCCGTTCCAGCCCGAAGGTCTCTTCGTGGCAGGCGATCTGAAACACCGAGTCGGCCGATGTATAGAAAATCGGCTTGCCGGTCGCCATATGCTCTTCGCCCAGACGATCGAGAATCTCGGTACCCGATGCGTGGCAATTGCCCAGATAGCCTGGCAGCCCCGCGCGGCTGACGATTTCATCCAGCAACGGCTGCGGGAAGCAGTTTTCCTTGCTGGTGAAATAGCCCCATTCATAAAGCACCGGCACGCCGGCGATTTCCCAATGCCCGGACGGCGTGTCCTTGCCTGAGGATAACTCGCGGGCGTATCCGTAAGCGGCTGTTGGCGTCACGCGCGCCATTCCTTCGGGGTATTCGCCGCAGGATAGCTCGCAGGCGTGCGGCAAGCCCATCAGAGACAGATTCGGCAGATCCAGCGCGCCCTTTCTGCCCCGGTGATCCAGGTGACCGTGAGCCGCCTCGTAAGCGATATGTCCCAGGGTATTGCTGCCGACGTCGCCAAAGCGCTCTGCATCGTGTGCCGCCCCGATTCCCAGAGAGTCCAGGATCAGAATAATTGCCCTTTTCATCATCGCTCCTCGATTACGCGGTCAGATCGCCCGCGCGCAGCGTGCGATAGACCTGTGACGGGGTGGCCGTCGCTTCACGACCAACCGTGATCGCCTCGCGCACACGGCGCTCGGCTTCCAGCAGGGTCGTTTCGTCCGCCGCGTGCACAATGGCCAGCGGCGTATCCATGCCGACCTGCTGGCCGATTTCAACCATATCCGTCAGACCCACACGGTAATCGAGGCTGTCGGTCGCCAGACGGCGTCCGCCACCCAGCGCGCATACCGCCATGCCGAGTCCGCGCGTATCGATGGCGTTGACATATCCGGTCTGTGCGGCCAAAACCGGACGCACCAGCGGTGCCGGCGCAAGATAAAGCTTGTAGCGTTCGACAAAATCCACAGGACCGCCCATCTCGGCCACCATGCGGCCAAAGATTTCCGCGGCGCGACCGCTGTCAAGCGCCTGCTGCAAGCGCTGCCGCGCTTCGTCGGCAGTGGTGGCCAGGCCGCCGGCAAGCAACATTTCGCCACACAGCGCCATGGTGATCTCATGCAGACGGGCAGAACGGGTTTCGCCGGTCAGATAGCGTACCGCCTCGGCGGTTTCAATCGAGTTGCCGGCACAGGTCGCCAGCGGCTGATTCATGTCGGTCACCAGCGCGGACGTGGCCACACCCGCGCCATTGCCCACTTTGACGATGCGCTCGGCAAGCTGCAACGAACGCTCCAGCGTCGGCATGAACGCACCCGTTCCGGACTTGACGTCCATGACCAGCACATCGAGCCCGGCCGCCAGCTTTTTCGACAGAATCGAAGCGGTAATCAACGGGATCGATTCGACCGTGCCGGTCACGTCGCGTGTGGCATAGAAGCGGCGATCCGCCGGCGCCAGATCATTGGTCTGGCCAATGATCGACACGCCGACCTGTTTGACGATGCGGCGGAACGAATCGCTATCGGGAAACGGGTTATAGCCGGGAATCGCGGATAGCTTGTCCAGCGTACCGCCGGTATGCCCCAGACCGCGCCCGGAAATCATCGGAACAAAACCACCACAAGCCGCGATCATCGGCCCGAGCATCAGCGACACCACGTCACCCACCCCGCCTGTCGAATGCTTGTCCAGCACCGGCCCGCCAAGATCGAGGTCATCCCAATGCATGCGACGTCCTGAATCGCGCATCGCCAGCGTCAGGCCGACGCACTCGTCGAGGCTCAGATCGTTGAAATAGACCGCCATGGCAAAAGCCGAAATCTGACTATCGGATACGGTGCCGTCGGTAATGCCTTGCACGAAACGCTGGATTTCAGCCTGAGTCAGGCCGTGCTTGTCGCGTTTTTTCGCGATGAATTCTTGTGGCAAAAACATGTCTGTCCCCTTTCAATCCGGACAGGCGCCGCAAACGGGCGCCACCCTGTCAATATGCGCTGGCGTTCTGACTGCCCGTGCCAAAGCCGAGCGTCGCTTCCAGATTGGCCAGCAAGCTGGATGCGCCAAAGCGGAAATGCGCCGGCGTCACCCAGTCAGCCCCCAGAATGCGCTCCGCCAGCGCCAGATACTCGGCAGCTTCCGCTGCGGTCTTGACGCCGCCGGCAGCCTTGAAACCACAATCGCGGCCGCTATCGCGGATGGCTTCCAGCATGATGCGCGCCGATTCCAGCGTCGCGTTCACCGGCACCTTGCCGGTCGAGGTCTTGATGAAATCAGCACCGGCCTCGATCGAAATCATGCTGGCCTGACGAATGAGCGCCTCCGAGACAAGCTCACCGCTTTCGATGATCACCTTGAGTCTGGCGGCATCGCCGCAGGCTTGCTTGCAGGCCTTGACCAGGCGCGCGCCCAGCTCGCTGTTACCCGCCATCAGCGCACGATACGGGAACACCACATCGACTTCGTCCGCACCGAAGGAAACCGCCGACTGGGTCTCTTCAACCGCCAGCGCGATATCCGGGTTGCCGTGCGGGAAGTTGGTCACGGTCGCGACAAGAACGTCGGGCGAGCCCTGCTCGCGCAACGTTTTCTTGGCAACAGGAACAAAACGGGGGAAAACGCAGACCGCGGCAACCTTTCCGGCGGGGCCGGCGGCCTTGCGGCACAAATCCACAACCCTGGCGTCGGTATCGTCGTCATTCAGGGTCGTCAGATCCATCAGGGACAGGGCGCGCTGGGCAGCCAGCTTCAGATCGGACATTTCGTTGCTCTCTCAAAATTCAAATATGAAACTTACCCCGAATGAGGCAAGCAAAAAATAAATTATGACCACTATCTTCATATGAAGGCAATTGGCCGTATTTCACCCCTGAATGCGGTGGGTCATCCCACCCATCCAATGCAGAACAAATTGAATCTGTCGCCCTCGCGAAAGCGGGGGTCCAGCGCGGCAGGGCGGGTTGACCCTTGGGTCATACCCGCCGCAGCCGGCACATCCTTCACACCCGGCGGGCTTCCGTCACCCCCGGCACTTCCATCACATGCGCCAGCACACGGCTGATGTCGTTCACCTGGCGCACCTCCACGGTAAAACGCATATGCGCCCGCAAGTCACGCGACTGGGTATGCACGCCGATGACGTTCAGCTTTTCGCGCGACAGCATATCGGAGATATCACGCAGCAGCCCGTGCCGGTCTTGCGCCATCACCTCGATGTCGATCGGGAAAATGCTGTTTTTCTGCTCCCCCCACTCGACCGCGATCAGGCGTTCCGGGGCCGCCTGTGACAGCCGCTTCAGCGTCAGGCAGTTCGCACGGTGAATAGAAATGCCACGCCCTTTGGTCACAAAGCCCATGACCGGATCGGGCGGCGCCGGCTTACAGCAGCCGGCCAGCACGGTCATCAGGTTGTCCACCCCTTCGATCAGGATGCCGCGCGAATCGTGCCCGCCCTTGCTCGCCTTGACCAGATCTTCGGGCGCCACCTCCTTGGGGGGCGGCGGCGCAAAGCTTTCCAGCGCCTGCGACACCAGGCGCAAGGTCAGCTCGCCATGCCCCAGTGCGCCATACAACTCGTCCAGGCGTTCGTAACCCAGTTTCTCGGCCAGTTGCTGCAGATTCGGCCGGACATGCGCATGCCGCACCAGTTCGCGTTCGAGCAGTTGCCGGCCGGTTTCCCGCACCACATCGGCATTTTGCAGGCGAATGTACTGGCGGATCTTGGAAATCGCACGGTGGCTCTTGACCCAGCCTTCGTGCAGCCAGTTGACGCTCGGGCCGCCTTCCTTGGCAGAAAGGATTTCTACCCGCTGGCCGTTATGCAGCGCGGTGGACAAGGGCACGATCTGCCCGTCGACCTTGGCCCCGCGGCACCGGTCACCGAGATTGCTATGCACGGCATAGGCGAAATCGATCGGTGTCGCGCCGGCAGGCAAGGCCAGAACACGGCCAGCCGGTGTCAGTACATAAATCGTATCGGCGAACAGCTCGGTCTTGAAGGCATCCGCCAGACCGGACCGATCAGAGATTTCTTCGCGCCAGTCGAGCAGCTGGCGCAACCAGGAAATCTTTTCTTCGTACTGGGCATCCCCCTTGCCGCCTTCTTTATAGCGCCAGTGCGCCGCCACGCCGAATTCGGCATGTTCATGCATTTCAAAGGTGCGGATCTGCACCTCGATGCCGCGATCATCCGGGCCGATGACGGCAGTGTGCAGGCTGCGATAATCATTGGCTTTCGGGTGCGAAATGTAATCGTCGAATTCACCCGGAATCGGCTGCCACATACTGTGGATCAGCCCCAGGACGGTATAGCAGTCCGGAATGCTGTCAACCAGAACCCGCACCGCCCGGATATCGTAGAGTTCGGCGAAATCCAGGTTCTTCTTCCGCATCTTGCGCCAGATACTGTAGATGTGCTTCGGCCGGCCCGCGACGTCCCCCTTGATTCCGGCTTTTTTCAGCTCCGAGCGTAAGGCGCCGAGCACGCGCTCGATATAATCGATGCGCTCCAGGCGTCGCTCATCGAGCAATTTCGCGATTTTCTTGTAGCTCTCGGGCTCCTGATGGCGAAAACCCAGATCTTCGAGTTCCCACTTGATCTGCCACACCCCGAGTCGATTGGCCAGCGGCGCGAAGACATCCATGGTCTCCTGCGCGATACGCTTGCGCACCTCTTCGCTGCAATTCACCAGGTAATGCATGGTCTGGGTGCGCCATGCCAGCTTGATCAGCACAACACGGATATCCGCCACCATCGCCAGCAGCATCTTGCGCATGGTTTCAGCCTGACGCGCGCGTTCTTCAGGCGTATCCAGCTGATCGATATGCGCAAGCTCGGTCAGGCGCCGTACCCGGCAGACCCCTTCGACCAGCATGGCGACAGTCGGATTGAATGCCTTGGACATCCACTCCTGCCAGTCCGGGCGAAAATCCGGCACACAGAAAAGCAGCGTGGCCGCGATGGCATCGGGCAACAGATTCAGATCGGCCACGATCGCGGCGGCCGAAACCGCATGACTGAAAACGTCCTCGCCGGTTGCTGGCAGTTTCTTGCCTTCGTACAGCGTGCGCGCTTCGGAAAAAGCGCGCGCCAGCATGACGCGGTCGGACTCGGTCAGAGAAGTGGACAGATGTTCCAGCCACCGATTCGGATCGGCGGCACCTGCCAACGTATCAGCAACAGAGCGAACTACGGAAACCATGTTCTTTTCAATGCCATGCTAAATAAAAAATCAGATCGTGCCGCCCGCCAGTTTCAATAACAGACGTCTTACCGGGGCCGGCACTCCTGCATCCACCGCCTCATCGATTGCCATCCAGCATGCGCCGGACGGGGACGCTTTGGGATCAGATGCATCGTCAGGATAAAGCGCTGACATCATGATCGGCTGCGGCGTAATGATCAGGCGAAAATGCGTAAATACGTGTTCGACTTCACTCCAGCTTGGCAGAAGGTCCCCCTGGCCGGCTCGTGCCAGCCAATGCTCGGCCTCTTCCTGACCCGTACACTCGGGCAACGACAGCAATCCACCCCAGATACCGCTGGGGGGCCGCCGCTCCATAAACACTCTGCCGCGGAATACCGCGAGCAATAAGGTCGCGTGGCGCGTTGGCTGGGCTTTTTTGGGCCGGGGCGTCGGAAGTTCCGCCACCCGGTCTTCATCGTGCGCCACACACATTCCACGAAACGGACATCGCCCGCAATCCGGCTTGCCTCGGCGGCACAAGGTCGCCCCGAGATCCATGAGTCCCTGAGTATAGGACGCGATGTCTCGCTCGGGGAGCAGGTTCTCGGCCAATTCCCACAATGCAGTCTCGACTTTTTTGTCGCCGGGAAAGCCATGAATCCCGTAGACCCGGGTCAAAACACGCTTGACGTTGCCATCGAGAATCGCCTCGCGCTGCCCAAAGGCAAATGCGGCAATGGCTGCGGCGGTAGAGCGTCCGACGCCGGGGAGGGTTTCGATCAGACCACGATCACGGGGAAAGTCCCCTGAAAACTGCGTCATGATCATCTGTGCGGCCCGGTGCAGATTACGCGCCCGGCTGTAATAGCCCAGTCCGCTCCACAGCGCCAGCACGTCATCCAGCGATGCGTCCGCCAGTGACGCCAAGGTCGGGAAACGCGCCAGAAAACGCTGGTAATATTGCAGAACGGAGCTGACCTGCGTCTGTTGCAGCATGATTTCCGATAACCAGACACGGTAAGGATCGGATACCTGCCATGGCAGATCATGCCGCCCGTGAGCCTGCTGCCACGCGACAAGCCGTTCGGCAAAAGCCTGATGTTGCATAAGAGCCATCGCCCTGCCCATTCCGGATTCAACCGGTCATGTTAGCGCAAAGCCCATACGCACCCAAGTACATGAGCTTAAAATCCGCTAAAATAGTGAATTACTCATACCCAGGATTTGCCCATGTCTACTTTCCGCTCGCGTCAACGCGCCAATCTGCGCCATGACACCAAGCGCGCACCTCGCGTTGAACGCCCGGAGGAAGGCAAGACCCCCACCGGCGTGACCACCCCGACTGCCCGCCAACAGGGCACGGGGGCACCGGCAGCGCAACCGCGCAAGCCGTTTGATAAACGCGGCGCAACCGACAAGCCGTTTGAAAAACGCAGCGCGACCGACAAGCCGTTTGAAAAACGCGGCGCGACCGACAAGCCGTTTGAGAAACGCGGCGCAACCGACAAGCCGTTTGAAAAACGCAGTGCGGCCGACAAGCCGCGCCCTGCGCCTGCCGCCCAGCCCGCACCGGTACAGGCGCGCGCGCCAATGCCGGCACCGGATGACACCGATCAGCCGCGCAAGCTGTTCGCCAAGCGCAGCGATACACAGCGTCCGGTCGAGAATGCCGCACCGCAAGCGCCGCACGAACCCTACGAACGGCCGCGCAAGTCGTTTATCAAGGGCAACAAGGGCGACAGCCCGAGACGCCAGGAAGAAACCGCAACGCCGCCAGGCCAACAAGATCCCGCCGAACGTCCGCGCCATTCGTTCATCAAGCGCGACACGGGGGACAGACCGCAACGTCCGGCCGACACGGCCCCGGAGCAAGAACAAAAGGCGTTCGAAGAACGACCGCGCAAGTCGTTTATCAAGCGCAATGAAGACGACAGCCAGAAGCGCCCTGAGCGCGAATCGGCCCCCAGACTGCGCCAGCCCAGCCCGCATGCCCCGGAACAACGCCGTGGACTGCCGGCCACCGAACAGCTGCCGACCGAACGCCCGGCCTTCGAACGCCGCAGTGCCGAGACGCGCAGAAGAGGTGATGCACCGGTAGGGCTTGCCCTGTTCACCGCCTGTCCGCGTGGGCTGGAGCCGGTACTGCAGCAGGAACTGCATCGCCTGGGCGCACAGGAGATCTCGGTCGTCGACGGCGGTGTAG
>Ga0326728_10024777_pt1 | contig 10824 bp, 4 predicted proteins | sample MB3enrmetagenome_FD_207602 | JGI IMG/M metagenome (GOLD analysis project Ga0326728, IMG submission 207602) | Lab enriched peat soil microbial communities from McLean, Ithaca, NY, United States - MB31MN | ecosystem: Environmental > Terrestrial > Soil > Wetlands > Peat | place: USA: New York...
TGCTGTGGGCGAGCCGTGAAAACAACCTGGAGGGTGCGAGTGATTACAAAGCGCGCGGCGCGATTGCCGTGCATTTACTCGGGGCGGCGATGACCAATATCACGCAAGCCGGCAGCAGCGTGACCGGCACATTCACGCTGAAGGACAACGAGCCAGTCGAAATCGTGACGGTGTTCGAGAGCGATGCGCGCATGGGGTTGAGCGGACCGTCGATGGCGGAGCTGGCGCGCAAGGCCGTGGTGCACGCGGTGCGGATCGCGACGCCGGATGTGAGGGCGCTCGAGGCGGCGCATTTGAATTGGTGGAAGAGCTTCTGGCTGCGGTCGTTTGTGGATCTGCACGACGCGGTGCTTGAGGACTACTACTACGGATCGCTTTATCTGCTTGGGTCGTCGAGCCGGCCAGGGAAACCGGCGCCCTCCCTGTGGGGCAACTTTATCACCACCGATAACGCCGGCTGGGGCGGCCGCTATTTTATGAACTACAACGAGGAAGCGCCTTACTACGGGGTATTCTCAAGCAATCACGCGGATCTGGCTGAGCCGTATAACCGCATGGTGCTGGCGCAGGTTCCGTGGCAGAAGAATCGTACCGCCGAGGCCGGGTACCAGGGCGTGGCCTATCAGCGGACCTTTTCGCCCTTCACGGTGATTGCCAAGCCGCCCGCACCGGTTCCCATCGCGCTGGTAAAGGACGTTGAGCGGCTGCCAGCAGACCAGAAATCGAATGCGACGTTCAGCTTTCTGCCGGTCTTCGACTATTACGATTACACGCGGGACAAGGCATTTCTGCGCAACAAGCTTTATCCGGCGATGCGGGAGCTCGACGCGTTCTGGCGCGACTTTGCGGTGCGCGATGGCAAAGGGCGCTGGAGTTTCGAGCACACCTCGGCGCACGAAGGCGGCGACGACGTAAATCCCAATCTCGATCTCGGCTTTGCGCATCGCGTGGAAAGCGAGCTGATTGCAGACAGCAAAGCTTTGAACATCGATGGAGCCATGCGGCCGGTGTGGCAGAGATTCTCCGATGAGTTGAGCCCATACCCGGAGGGTGATTACAACGGAAAGACCGTCTACTACATGGCCGAGAAGCTCAGACCGGGAGCCCGGAACCCGCGGCTGTTCGCGCCGGGCGATCAGCCGATCAATCTCGAGGGTTTGGTGTATCCCGGAGAGAACCTTGCGATTGGCGGCGATGCGGCCGAGTTGGAAATCGCGCGCAACTCCATGGCAGAGATGAACTCGTGGGGCGTGACGCCGGGAGGCAACAGCAATAACGGCTTCTGCAAGATATTTCCGGTTGCGGCGCGCATTGGCTGGCCGGCTGAAGATTTGATTGCGAAGTTCAAAGCCGCGATTCTGTATCATTGGCGGGCGAGCAATCTAACCGATTTTCAAGGCGGTGGAGGCATTGAAACAGCGGGCAGCATCGAAGCTCTCGATTCGATGCTGTTGCAACATGAGGGCGGCGTGTTGCGCGTGTTTCCCGATTGGCCGGCGGACCACGATGCGGCCTTTACGCGGCTGTTGGCGAAGGGCGCGTTTCTGGTTTCCAGCGAGCAGCGCAACGGCGCCATCACATTTATCAGCATCACGAGCGAGGTGGGCGGACCGCTGACGATCGCGAGCCCGTGGGGCGAACAAGCCGTTCGCTTGGCAGGCCGCGGCGGGGAATTGAAGCCGGATTCAGGTTTGATCGTTCTGCAGACGGTGCGGGGAGGACGCTATGAGCTGACGCCTGCGGGAAGCAAGCCGTAAGCGGTGAAAGGCGGTTATTTCGCCGGCGTCAGGCGGAAAATGCGCGAGCCGTGGGACTCGATGGTTAGATCGATGCCCGCAACCGACGGCGCAATCTGCTCTTTGCTGATGAGATCGGTGAGCCTGGGCGGGTGGGCTGCGTAGTGCGTGTCGCGCAGGGCGTCGATTTCGCGCCAATCGAACTTGATGGTTGCGAGATCTGGCCCAAGGTTGAAAAGCGATAGGATCGCGGAGCCATCCGGATAAAGATTGATCCACGCCTGCCCGGGATTCTTGCGCAGGCTTTGGATGTCGAGCGGAGTGGCCGCGATGCCGCGCTGGTCGACAGCGATGATGTCGCGGTTGGAGATGAGTTTCAGGTCGCCGGGATCCATTTGCGTGAGGTCGGCGCCGAGATAAAGCGGTGCGCAGGAAATGGCCCAGAGAATGAACATCGACTGGCGCTCCGTTGGAGTAATGCCGTCGTTGTCGCCGTTGCCCAGCTCAAGCGAGTCGAGGTCGTTCCAGCCCCCGGGCTTCGCGTAGCGGTACCACTCGTGCACATCCTCGAAGCGATCGACGACGCGCGTCGGCCAATCGGTCAGCTTGCGTTTTATAGCGGGATCGGTGCTGCGCCCGCAGGCGTAGCACTCAATGTCGTTCTCAATGCGCCAGCCGTTGGCGTTAGCGCGCCAGAGTGGCGCCTGATCGATCGAAAGCCAGTTGGAAAGCTCCAACCAGATGGGATAACCGGAACGCTGAATGGCCGCGTGCCATTGCCGAATCTCTTCGCGATTGTCCGCGGGCAGATTGCCGCCGCCCGGACCCACGAAGTCAAGCTTGATGAAGTCCACCTTCCACCGCGCGAATTGGTTGACGACCGATTGGATGTAGGCGCGGGACGCGGGCTTGCTGAAGTCGATCTTGTAGGTGTTTCGCAGAGTCGATCCGGGCAGGGTCTTGTCGGTGATCTCCTGGAGATGTACATGGGTGCCCGCGATGACGGGATTCGCGTCATAGAGATTGGGGCGGATTCCCGGACCGAGATATAAACCAAAACGCAGGCCGCGGCTATGCAAATAGGCGCTTAACCCGTCCATTCCGCCGGGGAAAGCAGTGAGATTGGGCTTGGGAACGCCGTGTTCGTCATAACCATCGGACCAACCGGAGTCGATATTGATGTAACGATACCCGAGCTCGGGAAGTCCGGCGGCGAAGAGCGCATCCACCTGCGCTTTGATCTTTTCTTCAGTGGGCTTGCCGCGGAGGAAGGACCAACTGCTCCAGCCCATGTAGGGCCGCTGGGCAAGGGTTGACATGGTGACAGCCGGAGCGGAAGATTGGGCCCATATGGGCGCCGAGGCACAGAGAATGAGCAAAACGGTCAGACGGCGCATGCACAGGATGCTAGCACAGGCCCGCGCTTACTTTTGCTGCGCCCACGCCGGGTCGTATACGTATACTGTTCCTGGACAGGGCTCGCAGCGAGACGAAAGGGCGCGTCGATTGACGGTTTGATCCCATGGACATGCGCGACATTGCAAGGATAGCTGGGGTTTCAAGCGCGACCGTGTCGCGCGTGATCAACGGTTTGAGCTCGGTACGGCCGGCGACAGCCGAGCGCGTGCAGCGCGTGATCGACGAGCTGAAGTTCATCCCCAATGGCAGCGCGACCACGTTGAAGTATGGCCGAAGCAGCACCTACGGTCTCATCGTTCCTGACATTACCAACCCATTTTTCCCGGAGTTCATCCAGAGCTTTGAGAAGATCATCGCGGCCACGAATTACAACATGCTGGTGGCGACCACGGAATCACAATCGCTGCGCATGACGAAGACGATTCACCGGATGCTGGTGAGCCAGGTGGAAGGCATCGCGCTTCTGGCTTCGGAGATCGAGACGGTTCCCATTGAGGCGGTGATGAGCCGCCGCGTGCCGCTGGTGACAATGGATCGGCGCGTGGTTGGCGAAGGGTTGAGCGATGTTTGCGTAGACAGTACCAGTGGCATGCGCGAGGCGGTGAAGCACCTTTACAAGCTGGGACACCGGAAGATCGGGTACATCGGCGGGTCGGCCGGGCCCACCATTTCCGACCACCGTGTGCACTCTTTCCTGCTGGCGATGGGGAGCGTGGGACTGCCGGCCGAACCGCAGTTCCTGCGCGTGGGGAATTACCGCATCAGCGGCGGCGAGAGCGCGATGGCCGAACTGTTGGAGTTATCCGCCCGGCCTACAGCGATTATTGCGGCCAACGATCTGACCGCAATCGGAGCGCTGCGTGTGATCCACAAGCGGGGGTTCTCGGTTCCCGGGGACTTCTCCATTGTGGGTTTCGACGACATTGAACTCAGCGATATCGTGTATCCGCCGTTGACGACGCTGCGCTTGTCTCGCCATGAACTGGCAAAGACGTTTGTGAGCGCGCTGGAGGTGCTGGCCAACTCCCCGCACCGGAACGGCAAGCAATACAAAGTGGAAACCTCGCTGGTGATCAGGGATTCGACGGGCCCGGCGAAAAGGAAGGCCGCTTCATCCCGGCGGGCCGCAAAACGCAAGGCATCCGCATCTAGCGGAAGATGAAGTTCAACAGCAGAAAGAGCGCCAGGACCAAAGCAACCAGCCCCCAGGTAACCGGGGAGATGCGCTGGCGCGGCATGCAACCCGAAAAGTAAGTGACTCTGTCGAGATCCTGCGCAGGCTTTGGCGCCGTGAACAGGCTCACAAGCGCCGTTACTGTGGCCGCCACGATCCACCCGAAGATGGCTCCATAAAAATCTCCCGATAGTTGACTGCCGTAGACGATGAATCCGCTGTGGATGGCGAAGCTGTGCGCGGAGGCCGCGATTACCCCGCAGAGAAGCCCCCAGAATCCCGCCGCCGGAGTGACCCAGCGGCTAAACATGCCGAATAAAAACACGGCAAAAAGAGGCGCGTTAAACAGCGAGAAGATCAGCTGTAGATAGTCCATCAGGTTGTTGTAAAACAGCACGATATAGGCCGTGGCGACACTGAGGCACGCAGCCAAAGCAGTGAAGGTCCGGCCCATTTTGAGGTAATGGGCATCGGATTCGTGTTTGCGCAGATGGGTTTGATAGAGGTCGTGCGTGCAGAGCGTGGAAAAGGCGGTAATGTTTCCGGCCAGGCCCGACATCAGGCTGGCAAGAATTGCGGAGACTCCCAATCCCGTCAGAGCCCAACCGTAGTAGTGCCGCATGAGCAGAGGAAGCGCGTAGTCGAAACGCGGATGCGGGCCCTGAAAGAAAAGAGTGGCAGCGGCCATGCCGGGAAAGACGACCAGCCAGGGAAACACCAGCTTGGCAAGCGACGCGAGCAAGGGTGTGCGCACCGCACCTTCGGCGGTGCGGGCGGCGAGCGCGCGTTGGATGAGCACAAAGTCAGTGCACCAATACCCGAAGCTGAGAACAAAGCCGAGTCCAAACACCACACCAAAGACATCCATGGTTGCGGTTTTGGGCTGCAGCAACGGCAGCGTCGTCCAGATATGGGCCATCCCGGGAGGCAGTTGCAGCAGGATGCCGGAAACTCCGTGGAAATTGCGGTAGGCGGCGACAGACATTGGAGCGATGCCAGCGATGGTGAGCGCGAGTTGAAGAATCTCGTTGTAGATCGTAGCCTTGAGGCCGCCTGTGAACGCATAGCAAAGCACCACAGACGCAGCCACGATGGCCACCCCGGAAAAGTTCCAGCCGAAGAAAAGGTGCAGGACGCCGGAAATGGCGTAGAGGCTGATGCCGGAAATAAGCACCATCATGAGCGAAAGCAGAACGCAACAGAGAACGTGGGTGGAGTCGTTGTAGCGCATGCGGATGAAGTCCGGCACGGTCATGGCGCCGCTGCGGAGATACACCGGGATCATCACCAGGGAAAGGGTGACGATGGCGGGGATGGCGCCGATCCAGTAGAAATGCAAGGCGAGCGCGCCATACTTGGCGCTGGTGGCGACGATGCCGACGATCTCGAGGGCGCCGCAATTCGCAGCCAGGAAGGAGAGCGCGGTGACGATGGTGGGCAGGGAGCCCCGGGCATGGAGGAATTTGGCGGCGGTATCGGCGTGCCGCCGGACAGAGTACCCGACCACAATGGTGGTGGTGAGGTAGAGCGCAATCATGAAGAAGGCAAGGTAATTCGACGACATGGCGGGCAGCCACGAGGATACGCGAAAGCGGCGGTGGCTGTCGCGGAGAAAACGCAGGAATGTATACGGCTGCAAACAATAGAAATTGAGGGGCTTGGACAGGGACATGGCAGGGTGCAGCGAGCCTGTGAATCCTGTGGGGCCGCTTTGTAGCGAGCGCAAACCGAGGGAGAAGTGCAATGGGCGAGTGCCAGATAGGTAGCTTCAGGACTTGTTTTTCTACTTGACAGGGCCGGATTTGGTGGCGTAAGGTTCGTGCGCCGGGAAACTCGGAGTGCGTTGCGGTGCAAAAAGTGTGGGACGGAGATGTGAGTTTGCCCGCGGATGTATACGTATTCCACAAGATCCTGAAGACAGGCTTGCAGGATCGGCGGCGATCGAAAGCAAGGCAGGGGGGCATTTGAAGGACCGGTACAGCGGGCAGCGACAATTGGCTGGCAATGTATACGTGTACTTTTTGGCTCCTGCAAGGACAGACAGCAAAAGCACGCGCGACCTGCGCGGTTCACTGACAAACAAACCTCCGGAAATGAGGACTTTCACGATGAGAATCATGATGAGGCTAGTTGCAATCGCATTTCTGCTGGGCGTGTGCGCCCTGCAGATCAGCGCACAGACCACCAGCGCGTCCATCACCGGACACGTCATCGATCAGAGCAAAGCGGTCGTGGTCAACGCGGAGGTCAAGCTGATCGATCAGCAGACCAAGGCCGTGGTCGTGACCACGCACACCAATTCAGCCGGCGATTTCATCTTCCCCGACGTGAATCCTGGCACCTACACCGTGGTGATCAACGCCAAGGGGTACAAGGAAGTGCGCAAGGTCGACAATGTGCTCTACGCACTGCAGAACCTGGCCACGGGCGAATACACGCTGCCGGTCGGCACGGTTTCACAGACGGTCACCATCGAAGCCGACATTACGGCGCTGCAGACGGAAAGCTCGGAGAGATCCGGCGTACTGGATCCGCAGCAGACCGATAACCTGCTCGCCGTTGGTCGCGATGTGATGTCGATGACCAAGATCATTCCCGGCGTGGTGGAAAACAGTTACGGCATGGCCAGCATGGGTCAGGCCACCGCTCCCGTGGTGAACGGCGTAAACAACGAGTACTCGATGTCCACGGTTGATGGCGCGATCAGCAATACCCGCGGCCTTAGTAACATGGATACCCCGATCAATCTCGACGCCGTGCAGGAATTGAGCGTTAACGAGTCCAACTACACGGCCCAATACGGCGGCGAAGCCGGAGGTGAATTCAATTACGTGACCAAGAACGGCACCAACAAGTTCCACGGCGGTCTCTATTACTACTTCCGCAACGAGGATCTCAACGCCAACACCTTTTTCGACAAGTACGGGTTGACGCCGTCGACCTATATCGCCCGTCCCCGCTATCGCTACAACACGGCGGGCGGCACCGTCGGCGGTCCCATCTACTGGCCGCACCACTTCAATAGCGACAAGAGCAAGCTTTTCTTCTTCGTCTCCATTGAGAAATCGCCCATCACGCAGCCCGACGGCCTGAAGTATTACACCGTGCCCACGCTGCTGCAGACGCAAGGCAATTTCTCGCAAACCTACAACCAGGGAACCGCAACGCAGATCCAGAGCGGCCAGACCGGTAACACCGAGATCAACATCGCCTATCCGGGGCAGAACAGCAGCACCATCTCTGGCGGTTGCCCGGTAAACGGCGCGGCAAACGCCAACTGCGTTCCCGGAAACATCATCCCTTCCGCTTATATCAACAAGCAGACCCAGTCGCTGCTCACCACGATATACAACAACACTCTTGGCGCCGCCAACCTGGGCAGCAACAACACCTATGCGTTTACCAACCTGGCGGTCAGCAGCAACAACTACAACTACGTAACCAACTATTCGGCCTTCAAGCCCACAAATCAGGAGCTCGCGCGCATCGACTACGAGCCGAAGCAGAACCTGCGCATGTTCTTCCGCGGCGAACTGACCACGGTGAACAATAACGACTACAGCTCACCGGCTAACGATCTGCCGTGGTTGATGCGGGTGAATTACGAGAACACGCAACCAAACTTCGTCTACAACATCGTCTACACCATCACACCCACGCTGGTGAACGAGTTCAATGCCGGCACCGCGGGTTGGAGCGAGCATCAGCTCTACGACCCTTCAGTGCTGGCTCAGGTCACGCTGAGCCCGAGCACATTCGACCTGCCTTCGCTCTACGCCGGCGTCAATCCCCTGAATCTTTATCCCCAGGTGAACTTCAGCGGCGTCACCGACGCGGCGGTCTTTAACTGGGATTCGCGCTTTCCCATGGTCGACCAGGTGCGTACCGTCAACGCCACGGACAAGGTGACCAAGGTTTGGCGCAATCACACCTTCTCCGCGGGCATCGACGGCAGCAGGGACATCTACAGGCAGATCAACCATAACCGTGTTGGAAACTTCCAGTTTGGCAAAGACACCAGCGATCCCAGCGACACCAACTTCGCCTATGCCAACGCCAACATGGGCGTCATTGACACCTACTCCCAGGACACGCAACTGGTGACCTACGATCCTCTCACCAACCGGCTGGAATGGTACTACCAGGACACCTGGAAACCGTTCCATAACCTGACCATCGATATGGGCATCCGCAACTCCTATGCCATGGCGCAGAATCTTCCCATCGGCGATAACTTTGTTCCCAGCCTCTATAGCTCGGCCAATGCCCCTGCGCTGTACGGGTATGGCTTTAACGGCTCCAGCACAACGTTGCAGGCAACCTACAACGGCAGTTTCTATCCCAAGTCCTACGCCGGCCTACTGGTGCCCAATACCGGCAACCAGAACAACGGCATCCTGTATACGAAAACGCCCGGTTATCCTGAGGGAACCACTTACGGTAATGGCGTGCTCTGGGCGCCGCGCTTCGGATTGTCCTGGGCTGTCACTCCCACGACGGTGGTCCGCACTGGCTTCGGCATGTACTACAACACACGTGCGCGCTCCGGCCAGGAAGGCGATCTGACCAACAACGCGCCCACCACGAATGGCCCCACGCAGTACTACTCCAGCGCCAATTCCACCGCCTCCAACTACTATGCCGCTGCCGGCATCAGCAACCTGAGCTCGCCTTTCGGCATCGGTCACGCGCTTCCTCTCCACGGCTCAGTGCCGTATGCGGAAGAAACCAGCCTGGGCATTCAGCAACAGTTCAAGGCCGGAATCGTGCTCGACGTAGCCTATGTGGGCGCATTTACCAAGCACGCCTCCGACACGCTGCCCATCAACGAGGTTCCCTACGGGGCGGAATTCGCGCTGGCGAATCAGTACTGCTCCGGGAAAAGCTCCTCCGGGTGTACGGCGAGCTCGATTGCGCCGGACAACTTCTTCCGCCCGTATCCCGGTCTGGGCTCCATCAGTTATCAGACGTACAACCTTACCGCCAACTACAACGCGTTGCAGGTTCGCGTTACACGGCGTTTCCGCAATGGGCTGGAGTTCGGCGGCGCCTACACCTTCGGGCGGGCCATGGACTACATCGACAGCTACAACGGCGGCGCACCGCTCTATCAGAACCTGCGCGCCTGGCAGTACGGCCCGGCCGCATGGGACCTGAAACACATGCTGGTCATCAATTACCTGTGGGCGTTGCCCAGAGGCAGCCGCGTGTTGGGCGACAAATCCGCGTTCAACAATCTCGCTACCCGCCAGGCGCTCGACGGCTGGCAGCTCTCAGGCTTCGCCTACTATTACAGCGGAGCGCCGCCGACCAGTCCGACGGGCCTCACTCTTAGCAACGGCCAGAACATGGCCGGCGGCGGCGATGCACTGCGTGTGGTTCAGACCTGCGATCCGTGGAAGAAGGTTGCGCACGTCACACACACCTTCCACGAGTGGTTCAATACCTCTTGCTTTGAACCGCCGCTCGCCGGCAACGCGGCCCAGGTGCCTACTGTAGCGAACCCCAGTGGAGTGGTTGCTTCGCAGTACTCAGTTGGTAATGGAGCGTTTGCTCCCAAGGCGAATTACTTCCTGCCCGGCTACACCAACTTCGACACGGCGCTGTTCAAGAACTTCCCGGTCGAAAATAAGGTGACCATGCAGTTGCGTGTGGAAACCTACAACACCTTCAACCACACGGAATTCAACGCGGTTAACAGCGGAGCCACATTCGCCTGCGCACCTTGGGCGGTGCCGGCGCCAACGATTCCAACGAACGTTGTCAACTCGAGTTGCGCCACGCAGGCCACTACCGCACAAACATCCAGCGTCTTCGGGCAACTGAGCGGCACGGCCAACACCGGCAGCCTGGGAGGCCCGCGCGTCATGCAACTTGCGCTGCGTATCGATTTCTAACCTTTTTTCCTCCGGGCTCCTGCCGGGGCGCAACTGCAACAAGCGCGCCGGCGGGGGCCTGGTTTTTTCCGCACTACAATTCCGATATGAATAGCCTCCGCATTTCAGGAAGGAGCTGCATCCTTGAACAATCCAATCAAACAGGCGGGCGAAGGCGCGTTGCTGTCGCGCCGTGAATGGCTTGGCAAGCTTGCCTTGCCAGCGACAGGCGCGGTGATAGCAGGCGGACTTCTGGATGCGAAGCCGGCGGAGGGTGCGCGCACGAAGCCCGTCCCAAGCAACGACGACCTGGGCGCACGCGTCTATAACATTCGCAGCTACGGCGCCAAGGGCAACAAGACCACACTCGATACGGCTGCGGTGCAGGCGGCGATCGACGCCTGCACCGCCGATGGCGGCGGGACGGTTCTGGTTCCGGCGGGAACGTTCACCATCGGCACGGTGGAGTTGAAGAGCAACGTCACGCTGCACATCAGCGCGGGCGGCACGCTGCTGGGCAGCGGCGACGGCAAGCAATACCATGCGGTGGACGCAATACCGCTGCACGGCGACACCACGCTCAACGATGGAAACTGGGCCCTGCTCTTTGCCGTACATG
>Ga0326728_10024778_pt1 | contig 10823 bp, 12 predicted proteins | sample MB3enrmetagenome_FD_207602 | JGI IMG/M metagenome (GOLD analysis project Ga0326728, IMG submission 207602) | Lab enriched peat soil microbial communities from McLean, Ithaca, NY, United States - MB31MN | ecosystem: Environmental > Terrestrial > Soil > Wetlands > Peat | place: USA: New York...
GGGTTTCAAATCATCATTGAACAGCGTTCACCTGATAGATCCACCATGTGGGAATTCGACAACGCAATCTAAAGCTGGGCGAACACTCGCCCATTATGCCTGACAATGCAAGCCTTATTTTCAGCCCTTTTTCCCCGCGGGCGCATCTCACTTTTCAGGCAGCCGCCAGGGGCAGGTTTCATTGACACCCCGTTTCAACGGGGTGGTTGAGGGCGGGAGTTCGGGGAAAACCGTTTCCAACGGTTTCGCGCTCGGGAAGCCGGGTTCGAAATCCCCGTGATTTGCACGCCAAAAAAGCTTATGTTGAAATGAATATTATGAAAAACGAGATTCTCGAAGAAGTTTGGCGGATTCGCGACAAAATCTCTGCGGAATGTGGCCACGACGTGCGTCGTCTGTTCAAACGCCTCAAGGCCCTTGAAGCGCGACATCCGGAACGGCTGGTGTCTTTCGCACCGCGCCAAACCCCCAGGCCTGTTCGCAAGAAACGACGCGCCATTGAAGAAAGCACCTGACAAAGCAGCGGAACCCGAGATGCGACCGGAGTACGATTTCTCCCACGGCCTTCGGGGCAAATATGCCCGGCGTTATGCCCAGGGCGCAAGCGCCGTGGCCATCCGCCGGCTGCGCGGCATCCTGAAACGCAAGCCGGGCGAAAAACCGTTTGCCGAAGAAATGGCGGAGCACAAACGCGAGGAAAAGAAACTGGAAAAAGGCAAGATTGATACAGAGGTCTAAAAAAGGGGAAACATCGGTTACACTGTTGATAGTCAACGACTTAGCCGGTAACAAAAAGAGCAACAGACCAGTAACATGTTACTGCTTTCTGCTGCCCCGGCGGGAAAATGGCTAAATTTAGCCATCTGTTCCAGTACAGACATGCGATGGCTCTGGCGAAAATCAGCCCTCAGATTTTGATCTTGTGAGAAAACTGATTTGGTATAAGATAGTGATGGTCGTATGAACGTGGAAATACCTGAGTCTATTGCGCAACTCCTGCCGCGCGACCCGGAGAGCCGGGATCGCAGTGTTTTGGAGGGCCTGGTCATTGGCGCATGCACGGCGGGAATCATTTCTCGCGGCAAGGCCTTTGAATTGCTGGGGCTTGATTACTGGACAGGTGAGGCCTTCTTTCGGCAGCGCGGCGTATTTTTGAATTACGACGCTGCTGAATTCAGGCAGGACATCGGGGCGTAATTTATGGCTGTTGTTGTCTCGGACACGACGCCTCTTCATTACCTCATTCTGGTGGGCCGGGAAACCATCCTGGAAAAACTGTACGGGAAAGTGTTCATCCCGCCAGCGATTTTAATGGAATTAAGCCACGCCCTGCTCGCCCTGTTGCGGCATTCCGATTGGTGGAGGTCGGCAGTGTGACGCAAGTACCGCTGGGAGAGGCATTTAAAAAAGCATAAAAAAAGCCTGACATGGAGGGCTAGCCCTGGTAGGGATACGCCCAAAATGGCATCCAACCTAAAATATATTGATCTTTATGCGGGCTGTGGCGGGCTGTCCTGGGGTTTGATGCGCGCCGGATGGAAAGGCCTTTTCGCAGTTGAGAAAGATGCCTTCGCCTTTTCAACGCTTCAGTTCAACCTCATCGAAAGGAAAAAGCATTTTTGGTGGCCGGCATGGTTTCCGGTTGGATCACATGACATTGATGAGGTTCTTTTAAACTTCAAACCCAAGCTTGGCAAATTGGCCTCAAAGGTTGACTTGATTGTCGGCGGACCTCCCTGCCAGGGGTTTTCTGTCAACGGCAAGCGTGACGAAAACGATAAGCGAAACAAGCTTGTTGACTCTTATGTTTCATTCGTTGAACTGGTCAACCCCAAGCTTTTGTTTTTTGAGAATGTGCGGGGATTTGCGATGGAATTTGTCAAGAATGGATCGGGGACTGTTTACGCAGATCAGGTTGCACATCGGCTTAAAATCCTTGGATACGATGTCCATGCCGAAATTGTTAACTTTGCGGATTACGGGATACCGCAACGACGCTGGCGATTTATTCTCGTCGGAAGCTTGGGCGGCAGAGCCGAGGATTTTTTTGAACATTTGAAAGAGAAAAAAGACGCTTTCTTGGAGCAAAAGGGCCTGCGATCAAGGCGGACCGTTGCACAAGCGATTTCTGATTTGGAGCGGAAGCACGGCGACACAGAGTGCCCAGACGCGAAAGATTTCCGCTCGGGCATCTACGCTCGCGCAAAAAATCAGTATCAGAGATTGATGCGGAGCGATACTGTTCTCAAGATTCCCGACAGCCACCGGTTTCCAAAACACAGCCCCGAAATCATTGAACGCTTCGAAGAAATCTTGAAACGCGCCCCCCGCAACAAGCAACTCTCTGGCGATTTGCGCACCGAGTATGATTTAAAAAAGCGTTCCATCACGCCGCTTGATGGCGATTTAGTCTGTCCGACGATCACCAGTTTGCCGGACGATTATATACATTACTCTGAACCGCGAGTGTTGACTGTCCGCGAATGTGCGCGTATCCAGTCCTTTCCCGATGATTTTCAGTTCAAGGGAAAATACACTTCCGGCGGAGACCGCCGGGCGAATGAAGTTCCCCGCTACACGCAAATAGGCAACGCGATTCCACCTTTGTTTGCTGAATTGGCTGGGCTGGCTCTGAAGGAGATTCTTCCCGGTGATTAAGCCAAAGGACAAGTTCCGTGTCAGTTCCGCCCTCAAAACAATCATCGGTCGGGAGTTAATTACCGATGATTTCGTGGCAGTTTTCGAGTTGGTGAAAAATGCCTTCGACGCACACGCAAGAAATGTCGAAATCCTATTCGAAGGCCTGCGTACTGATTCGCCCAAGCTCGTTATTAAGGATGACGGCAAGGGCATGACCGAAGACGACGTTGACGGCAAATGGCTCTTCGTCGCGTATTCCGCCAAAACTGACGGAACGGAAGACAGTCCTGAAGGCAAACCGAAAGATTACCGCGACAAGATCAGCAGCGAGCGGACATTTGCGGGCGCAAAAGGAATCGGGCGGTTTTCGTGTGACAGGCTTGGTCGTTACCTCAATCTTTATACGCGCGCGAAATCCTCTGGCCCATACCAACACCTCAAGATTGACTGGCAGGATTTTGAAGAAGACAGCAGCAAAGAATTTGTGAATGTGGCGATGGAGCGCAGAAGTCCGACGACCATTCCCTATCAACTCGACAGTGGCACTATCTTAGAAATATCTGGCCTCAGGGAGAATTGGGATCGCGACAGACTAAAACAACTCCGCGATTCGCTAAGAAAGCTCATTAATCCGAACCAAGAAAACGACGTACGCAGATTTCATGTGGAACTTGTCGTGCCCGAAGAAGCCAACGAGGACAAGACAGAAGAAGAGAAGCGCGACCGCGTAAACGGGCAAATCAAGAATTTCCTGTTTGAAGAACTTGGCCTAAAGACCACCGAGATTCATTGTGATGTTGACTCGAAAGCCGAGACAATCACCACAACCTTAACGGATCGCGGAACACTCATCTACCACCTCGTCGAGCGAAGTCCATACGATCATTTACGCGCCGTTCGCATCCACCTCTTTGCTCTCAACCGATCGGCCAAGATGCACTTCAAGAAAATCATGGGCGTGGACAACGTTTCTTACGGGTCAGTGTTCCTTTACAAGAACGGATTTCGCATACCTCCAATCGGTGATGAAGATGACGACACGCTGGGCATCGGTCGGCGCAAACAACAAGCTTATGGGCGCAACATGGGAGCACGCGATCTCTCCGGCCGTATTGAAATCACCGGCAATGACAAAACATTCAAGGAGGTTTCCAGCCGCGATGCAGGACTGATTGACTCCCCAGAATGGCGCGAGTTGATTGAGTGCTTTTACGATTTCGCGCTCAAGCGTCTCGAAAAATATGCGGTGGATGTCATCAAGTGGGGAAACCCTCCAAGAGGGTCTGACGAGGAAGTTCAGCCGAAGGACGTTAAGGCGCAAATCCTTGAAGTCATCAATAAGCTAACCGGCTCTCACGACGTGCTGGATCTGGACTATGATCCGCATCTGCTTGATATCCTCGCCGAAAGACAATCCTTCAGCGTTGCAACGGCTCTGACAAATTTCAGGCGGATTGCCGAGCAATCGGGCAACGACAAATTACGTCGCGAAGTTGCGCGCGCTGAACGCCGTCTTGAGCAACTCTCAGTAGCGAAGGAAGAGGCTGAGCAAGAAGCACGTTCCGAACGCCGTGCGCGAACGCTTACCACGAAAAAACTGGAAGTTGAACGCCGTAAGAACCTTTTCCTGATTGCAACGAGACGCGACCCCGAAGACCAACGGGATAGTTTGCAACATTGGATTAAAGTTTCCGCACAGAAGATGGGCGGAAAAATTAGTTCGCTCATCCATGATATCAAGCAAGGTAAGATTGATAAAGACCGACTTCTTGAAGCCCTCAGCAAGCTGCAATTCTGGCTTGATCAGACGGTCAAGGTCAGCCGCATCGTGACCAAGGCCGACTTTAATCTCGAGTTGGAGACAATCCGAAAAGACCTTTCGCGGTTTATCTTTGAGTACCTCAACAGCGATGAGATTACCAGGGCGCGGCTTAAGTTCGACATCAGATATGACGGTGAGCCATTTGTCGTCCGCTTCCGTCCGATGGAAATTACAATTTTATTCGACAACCTAATTGACAACGCAATAAAAGCGCACGCGCGCAATATGCGTTTCGATATCTGTGTGGCTGGTAAGAAACTCGTTATCTCACTGGCTAACGACGGGGAAGCCGTGCCGAAAAGTATCATGGATTCGCTTTTCGAGCTTGGCATCAGCAGTCGAGGGGGTTCGGGGATAGGGCTATACACATGCCGCGACATCGTAAAGGGAATGGGCGGGGAAATCCGCCTGAAAGGCAACGATCCAGAACTCGGTGGTGCGGCTTTTGAAATCGTGATTTTCGTATGATTCGCATACTCGTCATTGACGACGCTGAAACGCCGGAATTCCTCGACGACATGTGCCGGGGAATCGAAGGCGGTTATCACGTTCCGGTTCGCACAGAACACATCAATCCGACCAAGTTTCTGTCTGGCGAAGGTGCCGATCAGGAAATTGCAGCACTGTTGAGCGAAGTCCAGCGACGCGCGAATGACTGTTGGGATGTGGTTATTGTTGACATTCGACTTCGCGAAATTGACCGACCTGAAGACGAGCTTCTGGAAGTTTCCTTGTCAATTGCCGAAAGATTCCGCGCCGAAAATCGCGCTGCGATCGTTCTCCTTTATTCTGGAAACCTTTCAAAGAGCATACCGAAATTGATTGAACGCGATGCGTCGTCGAAGAAATCGGGATCTGAAAAAGTTTTGAAGCGCGTTTTCTTGGCAGGGATTTCTGGTTTTGTTGAACGCGATCAGATTGGGAACGAAGTTTATTCGGTTCTCGAAGACCCTCCCTGGCTGCTCTGCGTGGATCGGCTTTTGACCAGGAACGCCAAACTAAAGGTGAATGTGGAAGAATCCGAGTTTAAAGAGAGGTCCTTTGAGGATCTGGCTACCGCCGTCCGACGGCAGAATCCTTTTGGTAGGCGTGTCGCAAAATTAATCGCTGAATTTGGCGTGGCAAGCTTGGTGGACCTTAACAAGTGAGCGTTACGATAAACAGAGCTATCTGCTTGCACGCACAGGCCGAGGATTTAAAATTCCTGAATCCAGTCCGTAAAAGGATGGAGAAGTTGCTTGGCAAGAGTTTTCACGGATTTTCTTTCGGCGACCTAAATTCCGAAGTCGAAGCGCGCCGTGCATTGGAAAAGGCGGAAGGTTCCTTTGTTGTCATATTCGCGCATGGTGGCAGTGATTACGTGCGTGGCGGGGAATATGTTCATCGTGTAACGCGGGAGGTCATCGAAGCAACAAAGTTTCTGACTTCGCGGGAAGTTCATGTGTTCCGCGGGAAGGCCGTCTTCTGCCTAAGCTGTGATTCGAACGGCTTGGCGGGTCCAAGCTTGGCTGCCGGAGCGGAAGGCTTTGTCGGCTTCGATGCAGTTTCGTTTAATCGTTACGACGCGGGCGGCAATCTGACCACCAACCGCGAATTTGAGAAGCACGCTCAGAGGTTAATCTTGGGAGCCGTCAAAGCCACGATTGAACGTTTCGCCACAGGCCGGGCGACGCTCGACGAAGCGGTGGAATTTCTACGGTTGTGGATTTGCCAAGAAGTCGTTCGCTTCGTGCGTAAGTTTCAATCGGTCAAACAACGGCGCGAGATTGCTGCTTTACTTTTGAAAATGAAAGATGGCGTCCTTTATCATGGCGAATCTGGCATTCGGTTCACGAAATAAAGCACTTTCACTTATGCCAGATTTCTTGACCAAGGCCAAACGTTCAGCATTGATGGCGACGATACGTAGCCGTGGAAACAAGGACACGGAACTGGTGTTGGCACGATTGTTCAAGCGACATCACATCACAGGCTGGCGCCGGCATCAGCAAGTACTTGGCAGGCCAGATTTCATTTTCAGAAAGATGCGGGTCGCACTCTTCGTGGACGGCTGCTTCTGGCATTTTTGCCCAAAGCATTCGCACTATCCGGATAGCAATCGTGTATTCTGGAGAGCCAAATTTTCACGCAACAAGACGAGAGATCGCTTCGTTACGCAGACGTTACGCGCACGAGGCTGGCGCGTGTTGCGCATTTGGGAACACGAGCTTGCGTCTAGAAACGAGAAGAGGATCGTTCGCCGAATTCAACGAGCATTACTTTGAATGTTGAGGATTTGCTCGCGTATTTGCCCACAAGTCAAGCGGCGAGAATGAATTTGTCGCGAAAGGCGGCTGGAATCGGGCGTCCGGTTTCCAGCAGCGCCTCCAGATGGACCTTGGCGGCCTGTTGGAAGCGCAGGATGGCCTCGCCCCGGTCCTGCCCGTGCGCGTGACAGCCGGGCAACAATGCCGATTTCGCAATCCATACCCCGTCCTCGTCGCGCCGCACTTGAATTTTCGAGATGGGAACGATCATCCTGGAAACAGTCTAACCCGTCGCAACGCGGACGTAAAGTTTTATGCCTGACGTTTTCTGCCAGCACAGCCGAAGTTTTGAAGAGACTTTTGCCCGCAGAATACGCGGATGGACGCAGATGAGGCATTCTTTTCCCGTATCGGCGTTAATCTGCGTGATCTGCGGGCAAGTCTGGATTCGATTGCGGCTTGTATCCGTGTCGATCCGTGTTCATCCGTGGTTAAAAAATGTCTGACGTTTTCTCCAAAGCGAAGCGGTCGCAGGTGATGGCCCGCATCCGCTCGCGCGGCAACCGGGACACCGAACTGGCCCTGTTGCGGCTCTTTCGACGGCATGGCCTCTCCGGCTGGAGGCGGCATCAGCCCCTTTTTGGCCGGCCCGACTTCGTTTTTTCAAAGGCCGGTGTGGCGGTGTTCGTGGGCGGCTGTTTCTGGCATGGCTGCCCGAAACACTCAACCATCCCGGCGACCCATCGCGCCTTCTGGAAACGCAAAATCACGGCCAACAAGCTCCGGGACCGCCTGGTCAGCCGGACCTTGCGCCGGAAGGGTTGGCGGGTGGTGCGAATTTGGGAGCACGATTTGCGGAAACCAAGCCGCTCCTTGCGGAGAATCCAAAAGGAAATGCTAAAGGCTAAATGCTGAATGCTAAATGCTAAAGTCCTGATGTTGCACAAGTGCCTGTCTGATAACATGTTGCGAATATGCAACGGAAGTATGCCTTTTACGCAAGGGGGTAGCGCCCCCACCTTAAACAACCCCGTTAACAGCCCCCCGCCGCATCACAGCGGACACGCCGCCGTTGCGCTTGACCGTTCATTCACTTTTGGCCAGGATTTGCCGATATGCCAAACATTTCCAAAATGGCACACAGAACAAAGCGCACAGGCCAGCCAAATTATTCTGTTTTCGGCATCATTTTTGCTATTGTTGGCGTTCTTATCCCATTTGTTCTTCAATGCTGGGGGATTTCTATGAACTGGTGGCTTTCGGGGGTAGTCTATTTCGCTGCCACCGCTGTTGGCGGATGGTCAATCTGGGCGCACGCCACGCCGGATTGGAAGCCCTTGTGCAGGAATGTTGTGGTGGCGACATGGTTTGTGATAATTGGTTCTCTTGGTGTTTATGGAACGCACAAGCAATATCATAAGGAGCAGCTACAAGATGGAGATTCGGGTTTAAAGTGCCAAATTCTAGACATAAGGGTTGGAAGGCTTAACACATCCGAAGGTAAACCAACACAAGATGTATTCGTAACTATTACGATGAGAATTGTTAATAATGGATCGCCTTCGACTGCATGGGGTTGGCATTTAAAAGCAACGTTAAAATCTGGCAAGATATTAGATGCCTATGCGGAGATTGCTCCTTCCAGGGCTATTATTGGTCCAACTAAGACGGAGATGCCTGCAAACAAATATCTTCCTAATATATTGCTTGAAAATCCAATTGTTAAGGGCGATCAAAAATTAGGCTGGGCAGATTTCATTTTTAGAAACGCAAACGTTGAGGACATGCAACGATCCGGCACTAAGTTCTTTTTAGAATTTGAAGATACAACAGGAAATAAAGTCAGCGACACAATAGTTTTAACGCCATACGGAAAACCGGACTATGCATCCTAAAGACGCTATGGCTAATGGCACAACTCAAAGTATGAACAAGAAAACCGATTACAAACACGACGTAAGATTATAATGGATAGGGCGTTGCGTAAGGTATAAAGTAATGGTATGAGAAAGTTACAGAACAAATCGAACTTGGGGAAGACGGACATAATTGAGCAAATGCCATTGGCTTGCGCGGATGAAACGGCGGCAGTGGAGTTTTTCGAGAATGAAATCTGGCATGGTGTGCCGCTGTGCGCCCATTGCCAGTCCACCAATGTTTACAAGATGATGGATGCCAAAACTGGCCAGCGGAGCAATCGGTTTTTGTGGCGCTGCCATGCCTGCAAAAAGCAGTTTACCGTCCGCATCGGCACGGTATTGGAAGAATCGCGCCTTCCGTTGCGCCACTGGGCGTATGCGTTTTGGCGGTCAGCAAGTTCCAAGAAAGGAGTTGCTGCGCTGGAAATTGCGCGGCATTGCCAGATCAGCTACAAATCCGCGTTGTTTTTGATGCACCGCATACGGCTCGCCTTGACGCCAGAACGCGGCACAAGCCCAAAACTGAAAGGGATCGTGGAATGCGATGAGACATACGTTGGCGGAAGGCCGCGCCCTGGCCGTGGACTGGGGCCGTTCAAGCGCGGGCGTGGAACATTGAAGACGCCTGTTTTCGGCATGGTTGAACGGGGCGGACGGATTCATCGGCGGGTGATTCCGTGCGTGAGCGGCAAAAATTTGAAGGAGGCGATACGCGAATGCGTTGACCGTGATGCGACCATTTCAACGGATCAACTTCACTTGTATCGCGGCATTGGCAAGGAGTTCAAAGGCGGACATATAAGGGTCAACCATGCTTGCAACCAGTATGTATTGGGCGATGCATCAACGAATACGGCTGAAAGTTCCTTCGCGTTGTTGAAGCGCGGCATGACGGGCATTTATCATGCTGTCAGCAAGAAACACTTGCACCGCTACGTGAAAGAATTTGACTTCCGGTGGAACACGCGCAACATGAACGACGGTGAACGCACTGTGGCCGCGGTACAGGGCGCAGCAGGCAAGCGGTTAGACTACAAAACTTTGACGGAATAAAAAAGTTGTTATGAAAAACACCAACATATTACTCGCTGGAATTTTAGCCGTACTGATTTTTATTGGCTTCCAGAAACCATCATCCATCGTACTGCCGTCACCGGCGTCGCCTGTGAAGTGGGAGTATAAGGTTGTGGCATGTGATGATGACCGTTCGGAGATGCGCGAATATCATAAAACCAACCCTAATTTTGGCACGGCTGATTCAGATTTCAGCGGCCAGTTTGATTTGCTGAAAATTCGCCCCGATGGCGGCACAGGCTACGCGGCAACTGATTGGGAATTATGTGCTGGGTTCCTTGAACCGGTACAGCACCCAAAGCTGATTCTCATTTTTAAGCGTCCATCGAGTTGATTTCTTTCTATGAAAAATAGCCCACAACAAAAACGAAATTTGGTCAAGCCGGGGGGGATAACGACCCGCGATGGACAACTTATAGCATCCAAGCGGCACACACATGGCCCGGAGCCTGAGCGATTGAAGATTTACGGTGACTGGAAAGAAGCGGTCAGGCTGGCCATGCGCAAGCCGAAACCGGCGGGAGGCTGGCCAAAATGAACCGCATGATGGCAATAAACGTCCCTGCCACTTCATGTGGCGAACACACCTATTTTTCCTCTGGCGCGGTCTTAGTGGAGCGCGTCTGGATTCGTGGGTGGCACTCCGCGAATTTCCCTTGGCGGTGGCGGATTCTGCGATGGTCCAGTCAACGGCTTTTGTGGTTGCGCTGGTTGCGTTGTCTCTTTCGGCTTTTGGCCGGGATTAGTAGTCGTATTTTCTTTACTCATTGCGATTTACTGTCCTGTCCAGAACCGGCCCCCGGCACCCACCGTGCCGGGTGGCCATTCTGCTATATTCAACCCATATCATCGAATGGATAATCGCGCAAATGGAATTATCACAGGTAATTGACGCTGCCAACCGAACCACACCACTAATGGTGGGCGGGTTGCCCTTGCGTAAAGTACATACTTCCGATATGCAAAATGCTGAAGAATTCACGGTTTTTTGCCGTCCGCCGTCGCCAAAGGCTATGGCGCGCCAAGGGCAGATTTCTCTTGAGAAAATCAACCCCGAAAGCATTCAGGGGTTCGGGGTTTCAAACTGAAAGGGTTTCTTGAGAATTTTAAAAATGGACATCA
>Ga0326728_10024780_pt1 | contig 10822 bp, 8 predicted proteins | sample MB3enrmetagenome_FD_207602 | JGI IMG/M metagenome (GOLD analysis project Ga0326728, IMG submission 207602) | Lab enriched peat soil microbial communities from McLean, Ithaca, NY, United States - MB31MN | ecosystem: Environmental > Terrestrial > Soil > Wetlands > Peat | place: USA: New York...
TTTGGCATCACGCCTCCCCTTGTCGAAGAGTTGCTCGACGTGGGGATTGCTGTTCTGACCTCCGGAAATCACATCTGGGACAAGAAAGAGATCTACACCTATTTGAACGAGCATGCCGACGGCCGCCTGCTGCGTCCTGCCAACTACCCGCCGGGCGCACCGGGCCACGGCGTGTACCTGGGCAAGACTCGATCAGGGTTCGACTACGCCGTCCTGAATCTTCAGGGGCGCATTTTTATGAACCCCATCGATTGCCCGTTCAGGACGGCGGACGCCGAGTTGGCGAGGATTCCCCCGCAAGTCAAAGTTCGCATCGTAGATATCCACGCCGAAGCGACCTCCGAAAAGATATCCCTGGGTTGGTATCTGGACGGGCGTGTGACCGCTGTGCTGGGCACGCACACGCACATCCCCACGGCGGATGAGACGATCCTTCCCAACGGCGCCGCATATGTTACCGACCTCGGGATGACAGGCCCCTATGATTCGGTTATCGGCATCGATAAGCAGCCCGTAATTCAAAAGTTCCTCAATCAGCTTCCCACGCGGTTTGAAGTCGCCAAAGGCGACGTGCGCCTTCATGCTGTCCTGATCGAAGCCGACCCCCAAACCGGCCACGCCCTGTCTATTCAGAGGATAATGAGGAAGTAGATCGAGTGATCGGGAGAACTAGCCCTCAGCTATCAGCCGTCAGCTCTCAGCATCCGGCTATTAACGCGACCGCCACCGTGGGCCGTTTGCTGATAGCTGAAAGCTGAGAGCTGACAGCTACCGTTGTTCACCCGATCTCCCGATTACTCCGACTGTTTTCTTGCCCCATCCCACGGAATGTGCCAGAATGAAAACGACGCTTTGGACGAGGAGAGGAAGTGCATCCTGACATCAAAAATGTCATCGAGCTTCAGCAGGTCGATCTGAAGATTGAGGAATTGACCAAGCAGATCGACTCCCTGCCTGCCCAGATTCAATCCCTCCATTCCCGCCTGGATGAGTATATTCACGCCCAGGAGGACCGAAAGAAGCGCCTGGCCGCAAATCAACATGCGCGCAAGGAACAGGACGGCGATATCAAAGTCATTCAGGAGAAAATTGCCAAGCACAAGGACCAGCTTTATCAGGTCAAAACCAACGACCAATTCCGGGCCATGACTAAGGAGATTGAGGGCGAAGAAGCGAACGTGCGGTCGATCGAAGACGAGATTCTGGAGAAGATGCTGGAAGCGGAGGAGATTCAGAAGCAGATGCAAGAGGCCGCAACGCGATTGGAGAGCCAGCGCACACTGGTGGCAGCCGAGGTCGCGCGATTAGAAGCCGAACAGAAGGTCGACGACGAAGAGCGCCGCGGTTTGCAAACCCGCCGCAGTGAAATCCAGTCGAGCTTGAGCGAGCCTACACGAAGCCTCTACGAACGCATGCGCCCGGCGAGGCGCGGCATTGCGGTCGCGGAGGTTCGTGAGGGGCTGTGCACCGCCTGCAATGTTCTGCTGCGCCCCCAGGTTTATAACGAGGTCCGGACCAACGAGATCCTCTTAACCTGCGATAATTGCGGGCGCATCATCTACTACCCTGAGCCCGTCCCGTTGGGGACAAACGAATCGGATAGTTCCGAGGCCGGGGTAACCGCCTGATTCGAAAATCGAAACTCGAAATTGGAAACTGGAAAATGGAAACTCGAAACTGAAACCTAGGCTTGAGTTTCGATAGTCGAATTTCGATTTTCCAGTTTCCATTTTCTAGTTTCCAGTTTCCAGTTTCGAATTTCGGACTCACGCCATGGCCCAATCCCCTCACGTAACTTTGCACATCGACGGCGCCTCACGGGGCAATCCCGGCCCGGCAGCTTATGGCGTGATCATGGAATCTTCTGACGGCTCCAGGCTGGCTGCGTTTTCAGGGTATCTCGGGATGGCTACAAATAATGTTGCCGAATACCGGGGTCTGCTTGCGGCGCTGGACCACGCCCTCGGCAAGGGTTACCTGCGGGTTCAGGTGCAAACGGACTCGGAGTTGATGGCGATGCAGATCAAGGGCGTCTACAAGGTGAAGAATCCGGGGTTAAAGCCTCTGCGCGAGCAGGCCGAGCGTTTGATCGCGCGCTTCGAATCGTTCTCGATCGAGCATGTACGACGCGAGCGGAATCGCGAAGCCGATCGCCTTGCCAACCTGGCCCTGGACGCGGCCGCCGCGGAGGCTTCCGGTAGGGGCGGTTCGCGAACCGCCCCTTCGAGCCCGGAACTGAAATCCGGCCGACCGCTGCGTACTTCCGCTACGTATCGCAAAGGGGTCCTCGAACCTCACTTTCAGCTTTCGCTTTTGGAAGGCGAAGTGGTAGATTTGGAAATCTACCAAAAGGAGTAAACTTCGAATGTCGCAACGTATGGTGAAATGTGTGAAGTTGGGCAAAGAGCTTCCGGGCCTCGACGAGCCTCCGTGGAACGGTGAGCTTGGGCAGCGGATCTACGACAATGTCTCGCAAGAAGCCTGGGAGCAATGGCTGAACTATTTAAGGATGCTCATCAATGAGTATCGTTTGGCTCCCGCCAGCAAGGAAGCTCAGGAATTCATCGCTCAGCAGATGGAAACGTTTTTCTTTGGCGAAGGGTCTGCGCCTCCTCCCGGGTACGTTCCGCCCCAACGGTAAAAACCTGTGAGCACATCAACTAATCCCGCCGAGGCTCCGCCTCGCCTCAAACGCGTACTGACGCTGTGGGATCTGATCCTGTACGGCATCGTGCTCATCATGCCCATTGCGCCCGTTCCCCTGTTCGGTGTGGCGCAGAAACTCTCCGACGGCCACGCGGTCACCACGATTCTGCTGTCCATGTTCGCCATGCTGTTGACCGCATTCAGTTATGGCCGCATGGCCGCCGTTTACCCTTCCGCCGGTTCCGCATACACTTTCGTCGGTTACGGCTTGAACCCGCACCTGGGTTTCCTGGCCGGGTGGGCGATGTTTCTCGATTACCTGATTGTCCCCCTCATCTGCACCGTGTACGGCGCATTGACCGTGCAGCGTCTGGTTCCTGGAGTTCCTTACACGCTCCTGGCCGCGGCTTTCGCGGGCGCCATGACGCTGATCAACTTGCGCGGGATTCGCACCACGGCGCGCACCAATTTTGTGTTGGCAACGATCATGACCGCCGTCATCCTGGTTTTTATTGCCCTGGCGTTGCGGCTTCTCTTTCACCAGCAGGGCTGGCACGGCGTCTTCTCGACTCAGCCTTTTTACAATCCGGCAACCTTCCGCGTCTCTTCCATAGCTTTGGGGACATCGTTGGCCGCGCTGACCTATATCGGATTTGACGGCATTACGACTCTGGCCGAAGACGCGCTGAACCCACGCCGGAACGTTCTGTTGGCGACCGTGAGTGTCTGTCTGTTCACGGGAGTCTTTGGCGGCCTGCAGATTTACCTCGCGCAGCGCGTATGGCCCGACTGGCACACTTTCCCGAACCTCGAAACGGCCTTCATGGACGTCACTCAGGTGGTCGGGGGCAAGTTTCTGTTTCAAGCCCTGGCTTTCGTCCTGATCCTTGCCAATCTGGGCTCGGGGCTAAGCGGGCAGGCAGGTCTCTCACGGCTGCTGTTCGGCATGGGCCGCGACAACGTCATCCCTCGACGCTTCTTTGCGTATCTCGACCCCAAGCGCAACACTCCGAGCCTGAATATCATTATGATAGGTGTCATTGCTTTCCTCGGAGCTATCGTTCTGAATTATGAGCGCGCAGCGGAGTTGATTAACTTTGGGGCCTTTCTCGCCTTCATGGGCGTCAACGCGGCGACCTTGCGGGAGTTTTATCTGGCGCCTTCGGCACGCGCCTCGAGGCGTCTGTTTGCCGACGCGATTGTGCCCGTTCTGGGCATTATCTTCTGCTTTGCCATCTGGGTGAGCTTGGCTACGCCGGCCAAGATACTGGGCGGGTGTTGGTTTGTTGCCGGCGCCATCTACGATGCGGTCAAGACTCGGGGATTCAAAGATAGCCCCGCCCGCATCGATTTCCGGGAGTCCTGAAGGTGGATTGAGGCAGCGGCCACTCTGGCCGCGCCTTGGCAACCGTTCGGCATCTTCCTGATTGTCAGATATGCTAGATTGTTGTTCGTAGGGGCACGCCATGGCGTGGCCCTGCAGACGCGAATATGCAGGAGCACCCGGAAGATCCAGCACTCAACGAAATCGTCCGCCGTCTGGTGAAATCCTACGCACCGCTCGAAGTGTACCTGTTTGGATCCAAGGCTCGGGGGGATTCAGGGCCTGATAGCGATTACGATTTGTTGGTGGTCGTGCCCGACGACGCCCCGCCTGAGCGAAAGCGCAGCCGCCTGGCCTACGAGGCACTGCGGGGAACGGGCTTGGCGGCCGACGTGCTTGTCTGCACCCGGTCCTACTTCGAGCCCCGCCGCACTCTCAAAGCTTCACTCCCCGAAACGGTCTTGCGCGAAGGGAGGCTGTTGCATGGCGCCTGACGACGCGCGCAAGGAGGACGCAGACCAAGAAGCAAGTCTGCGCGCTGGCCGAAAGGAATAATTCATGAAGCACCTCGCTGTGATATTCGCCTTGATGTGGTTCTTAGGGGCGGCGGATCTGTCAGCGCAGGAACCCGGCCTCGACACGATGACCGGCAAAACGGTCCTCGTATTCACGCCGCATCCGGACGATGAGCTGTTCGGAGCCGGTGGAACCATTGCATTGCTGAATCAGCGGCACAACAGAGTCTACATCGTCATTTACACGAATGACGACAAGGGTTCCTACGATCCGGAGATGAGCTCGCAGAGGCTGGCGCGCATTCGCAAGACGGAGGAGGAAGCTGCTGAAACCGTCCTAGGAACCCCGACGGAGAACATCCAGTGGATGGGCTATGACGACGGCATGTTAGAGTATGCTCCCCAACCGAAGCTCGTTGAAGAGGCCACGGCGATCATTCGCCGCGTCCGCCCCGATGCGCTCTTGAGCATCGATCCGGGAAACTGGTACGCGCGCTGGCACAAGACGGACCACCGCATGGCCGCTCTGAATACGCTGGATGCGCTTCGCGCCGCGGAGTTCTGGCTCTACTTTCCCAACCAGCGTCTCGAGCAGCACCTCGAGCCCTACGCCGTGCCCATAACGTACTTCTATTACACCGCGCCCCAGGAGGCCAACTACTGGGTCAATATCGAATCTGTTGCGCAGTTGAAGCTCGAAGCTGCGACCAAGCACGTCAGCCAGTTTGAGCCTTCCATCCATAAGTACCGGCCGGACTGGAACCCTTCCGACCTTGCCGGACTGAAGGCGGAATTGATGAGCCAGCAGCCGAAGAAGGACGGCCACTACGTGGAAGCGTTCCGGAAGGCGGCAAGCTTTAATGAGATGTAGAGCGTCGGATATCGTGGGAGGCACGATCATGCCGCAGAAGCGCCACGCCAGGTCTTTGTTGGTTCTAGCCTTTGTCATTCTTGCCTGCCCATGCGAGCGCCTTCTGGCGCAGGAACCCCAACTGCCTGATCATATCCCCCCCAAACGGTCTTCCCAGATCACTGACGGATTCGGCATCAACTCGGACCTGCCGCGTGAGCCGTATTTGCCGTGGGAACGCTGGTGGTGGGGCCGGATGTTTGACGCCGGGGTGAAGTGGATTCGCATTGGACAGTACGAGAACAGCTCCGACCTGACGAGCTGGGATTATGTGGAGCAGAAGCGCGGAGTCTTGGCGATTAATCCCTTATTGGACGAATACGTGGATTCGCTCCGCGACAATGGCATTCAGATTCAAGTCCAACTCATGTACGGCAACCCGATGTATACGTCGCCATCCGGCAAGCTCCCCGATTCAATTGAGCCCAAGCCCGGCTCGTTTCATAACGACGACCGAAGTCTTTATTCCATTTTTTGGGCGCCGCGCACACCGGCACAGATCGAGGCATTCATCCGCTACGTCCGCTTCATGGTGGATCATTTCAAGGGCAAGATTCACTACTGGGCCCTCTGGAATGAGGAGGACATCGGCTATTGGAACCCCTGGGGGAATCCGGAAGAATACGGGCATCTGCTGAAAGCAATGGCCAAGGCCGTTCATGAAACCGACCCGGACGCGAAGGTGATTTACGGAGGCCAGGCCGATCCCATCCGCGACTTCGCGAAGCGCGCGCTCGATGCTTGCGGTTGCGCCGCCGACATCGACGTGTTTGCTTATCACACCTACCCGGGTTACGGCCAGAACTTCAACCCTGAATCAGAGGATTATGGCGCGTATGGCCCCGAGTCCCCGGCAAAGTTGCGTGACTTGGTGCACAACTATCCGGGCATTCGCTCCGACATCCAGTTCTGGGATGACGAGTTTAACTCCATCGCTTCCTGGGAGGGTTCGGATGAGTCCGTGCAGGCCAAGTACATTCCGCGCATGCTGGTGTACAACTGGGCGGCGGGCGTGAAGACCTTTGTCTGGCTCATCGCCGCCGGCACCGACGGAAATGAATACGACGATTTCGGGCTGATTCACGGACTGCGCAACGTCGCGGAAGACTTCACTCCCCGGCCGGTATTCTTCTCATTGCAGAACACCAACGCGCTTTTTTCCGATACCAAGTTCGACCCGTCCATGAATATCGACAGCCCTGGAATTCCCGCTCTCCGCCGCAAGTCCGGGTTTCCGTTCTATGCTTACGGCTTCCGCGCCAAGAACGGCAAGGCCGTTGTGGCTTACTGGTTGGCCGCTCACAGCCTGCCGGGAAATGCTTTTGCTCCCTTCTACGAAAGTCTTACCTTGGAGAATACCGGGATTGAGCATCCCGTCTTGATTGACGTAGTCTCGGGCGAGATCAGGCCCCTCGAGTGGAAGGAAGGCAGCCGCAACGTGCTCGCGTCCGTCCCGGTTCGCGACAGCGTTTTGGCCATTGCCGATGCGAGCTATTTCGATTGGAACGTGCTGCCGGAGGCGCCAAGCTCGTTGCGCGCCCAACGTGGGGCGGGGGCAGTAACGCTGACTTGGGAAGTGCACGGCGGGAATCCGACTCAGAGCGCGGTGGAGCGCCGCATAGCAGACGGGAGTTGGGAGAGGATCAAGACCTTCCCCTCCACAACGACGGAATTCACCGACTCGCAGCCCGGTCGTGGTACGGTTTCCTATCGTGTTCGCGCCCTGAACGATGCGGGCGAGTCGGCTTACTCGAACGTTGTTCGCTTGAAATAGATCGGAGGCAGCACGTGGTGTTCTCTCCGTGATCTCTGTGGCCAACAATAGACAAAACACAGAGGACACTGAGACCCTCCGTGCGCTCTGTGTTGAGGCTCTGAAACGCAGGAAGGGCACGGAGACGTTGGTTTTATGCGGCCACTGGCCAGCCTTGCAAATTGAATTTCATGTGGAGGTCCTTTTATGGGAAATCTTGCCATCACGGGTGCAAAACCAATTCGCACCAAGCCCTTTGCTCCCTGGCCGGTTTTTGACCGCAAGGAAGAACGGGCCATTCAACAAGTTCTCAAGAGCCGCAATTGGGGTGGTTATCCCTTCCCCAATGCGCACGCCAGCGCCTTCGCACAGCGCTTTGCGGAGTTGCACCGCGCTAAACACGGCATCGCATTAGCCAACGGCACGGTCGCCATCGAGGTCGCCTTGAGGGCGGTGGGGATCCAACCGGGAGATGAGGTTATCGTTCCCGCCTACACCTGGGAAGGAACCGTGGGCCCGGTACTCCAGCTAAATGCCGTTCCGGTTTTCGTTGATATCGACCCTGCAACGTATTGCCTGGATGCCGGTCTGATCGAAAAGGCGATTACCAGTAAAACTCGAGTCATTCTGCCGGTCCATCTGGCGATGAGCTTTGCCGACCTAGACGCCATCGGGCGGATCGCGCGGCAGCACCATTTGCTGGTCATCGAAGATTGCGCCCACGCGCATGGAGGTCAGTGGAAAAAGAAGGGCGCGGGGGCCACTGGAGACATGGGCTGCTTCAGCTTCCAGTCGAGCAAGTTGATGACTGCCGGCGAAGGCGGAGCGGTGATTACCAGCAAGCTGGAGTATTTCGAGCGAGCGCAATCCTACGTCAACTGCGGGCGCGCCAGCGAAACCGATAAATTTGGCCACCGGATCATCGGCTTCAACTACCGCATGACGGAATTCCAGGCCGCCATCCTCGAAGTGCAGCTCGAGCGTTTGGCGCGGCAAGCCGACACGCGGCAGGCCAACATGGAATACCTCGAGAGCCGCATCACCGGCACGCCCGGGCTTGACTTCCTAAAACGGGACCGCCGCATCACTCGCGTGGCGGCCTATCAATACGTCTTTAAATATCTTCCTGAACAGTTCGAGGGGATTCCCCGCGCCGCCTTCCTTGGCGCGCTCGAGATGGAGGGGGTTCCCTGCGACGGATTGTTTTACGAGCCGGTGTACAAGAGTGCTTTATTCCCTGTGAAGGCAGCGGATTATCCGGCGCTGTCATGGGGCAGGGAGAATCCTCTTGACCTGCGGAGCCTCTACAATTGTCCTGTTTCTGAACGTGCCGCCTACGAGGAATCCGTCTGGCTGCCCCATCATTTCTTCCTCGGCAGCCGCAAGGATGTGGATGATATCGCGGCGGGCATACTCAAGGTTTGTGAGAACATCGAGGAGCTTCGAGGGCTCAAACACCCGGCCATCGAGACGAAACAGATGAGCCGGGCAGAGCGGCCCAAGGTCGAGAAACGGCAATACTGACCTCGAAGGGGGACGGCTTTCCGTCCCCCTATCCACTAGTTCCGTACCAACGTACGGCTGAACCAACCCAAATCAAAACGTTTAGCTGTGCAGCGAGGTGCGGCAGAGCCGCACCCAATAGTCACGGGGGATGCTATAGATTTGTAGGTTTGGTTGAGCCCTAGGCCGCAGCTAATATCCGCCCTGCTTCGCGGCTATGGCATTTTCCACGCGCCCGCCTCGAATCCACTCCAGGATTGTGCGGTACTGCCAGCTTGATTCGTTTCCAGGCCAGCGCTGGCCGCCGTTGTGCGTGGCCAGATAATCGCCCACGTTCCCGGCGCTGTCTGTAGGGCGGGTGGGCTTGATCAGCATCAGACTGTGGCTTGGGTCGTTGATGTCCACCACCCGCATCGCATATTTGTAATTCTCTTCACTGTCTTGAGGCGAGAAGACGCCCTGCTCGTTGGGAGGCTGCAGTTTGAAGATCACGTGGCTGGCATGGCAGAACACGCAGGCCTTCCCGTCCGCTCCCGGCTTGGCCAGGATAGGCTCGACCTTCGCGACGAAGTAGTTGAAGTCGAGCACCGAGCCGGGCTGCACGTCCTTCAGAGCCTCGCTGAGCTCCTTCCCCTCCAGCACGCTTTCGGCGATGAGTTTCAAGCGAGGGTTGCTGTCTTTCTCTAACTGGCTCAGCGCGGCGCGGAACTCCGGCCTCTCCTCAATTCCTTGCACCTTGCGCAATATATCGAGCGAGCCCGCGCGCACATTCGGATCGCTCGAGCGCAAGCAGGCCAAAACCGTATCGAGGACGATAGGGTTCTCCAGAAGGTCCGGCGTCTTCAGGTAGGCAAGGCTTTCGCCCAGGAAGTACTGCTGGTCCTGCGAAACGGCTCCGCCCGCGATCCCTAAATGTCGGCGCATGAATTTCGGATCGCCGACTTCCTCAACCAGGATATTCCGCGCCGAGGGGTTCAAGTTGGCGAAAGCAGTCTTCACCAGGGGAGTGGTCTGAGCATCGTAGAGGAAACGCTCCAGGGACACTCGCAGGGCAGCGCGCTGCACCTCGGGGTCGTGATCATCCAATCCCGCCAGAATCTGCCGGCGCAGCGCGGGCACTTTCATCAGGGTCTTGAAAGAAGAAGCCGCATTGAGAACCTGCGCATAATTTGCGGGCCGTGGCGTCGCTTCGAGCAGGAAGCCCAGCGCGGCCATCACTTCCTCCTGGCGTCCCCAGGGGGAGTCTCCGGGAAGTGCCGCAAGCAAGGGAAGGACCACGGCTTGGCTATCCGGATTGCCATGTTCGAGGATCTCGACAACCTTAGTAACCAGTTGAGGACTCGGTGCGCTCGGCGCGTCGAGGTTGAGGATTCCACGCTGGCCGTCCTCGTAAACATAGCGGACTGTCTTGCGAACATCTTCGCTGGGGTCTTCCGAGAGGTTGAGGGCGGCGAAAGTGAATCGCTCGTCGCCGGCCCCGCTCAGAGTGCTCCCTGCTTTCAGAACTTCTATTTTCATCGGGTCGTCAGCACCCTGGAGGCAAGCCAGTAGCGCGTTTTCCAGTTCCGGCCCCGAACTCTTGAAGAAATGGATCAGGTCGCTGTCGTTGCCGATGCGTGTCTGGAAGAAACCGTTGTGAACGTCGTACTTGAAGTTCACGGCCTCGCGATACGGCGGGTATTCATAGCCTGGAACGTGAAGATCCGGAACGCCCCGGACGTATTGGGTGAGAACCGCGGGCAAACCGATCGCCACGGTGTTCTCTTTCACGGGCGGCAGAGCGTAGTGCCGAATGTGAAAATCCCACAAGGCATTCAGAATCCCTTCGCGGCCCAACGGAGTGCCGTCTCGCAAGACCTTGGCGAGCACTTGGGCTTGATCGCGCACCGCGGCTTCATAACCCTCGCCGATGCGGCGCTTATCAAAGTCCTTTGAACTTGCCCGAACCCAGGCGGTGAGGTAGCCGGTGTTCTCGTCGAGCAGATCGTACACGCTCTCCTCGAGCCCGCGCCGGACCATGGGGTCGGTTTCAGTGTTGAGATGGGTAGCCAGTGCTTCGAGTGTACTGCGGCGCACGGCGGATTCGTCAACCTGCCAGTAGTACCAGCGCCACAGGCCGGAAGCGGCTTCGAAACGCACGAAAGGAGCCGGGTCGTCGAGGTCGCGCTCCA
>Ga0326728_10024782_pt1 | contig 10822 bp, 8 predicted proteins | sample MB3enrmetagenome_FD_207602 | JGI IMG/M metagenome (GOLD analysis project Ga0326728, IMG submission 207602) | Lab enriched peat soil microbial communities from McLean, Ithaca, NY, United States - MB31MN | ecosystem: Environmental > Terrestrial > Soil > Wetlands > Peat | place: USA: New York...
AGCCTGGATTATTCATCACCCATGATTGTCATCCTGAACGTAGCGCCCGCCGCCTTCCTCCGACCCGCTTCTTTTGCGGGTCGGGGCGGGCGCGCAGTGAAGGATCTATGCATTTCCTGCGGCAGTCTGTGCACAAAAGAAAATGCATAGATCCCTCGGAAGCCCGCACAAATCGCGGCCTCCTCGGGATGACAACCAAAGATGATGAATAATCCAGGCGAAGGGGGCGACAGCCGCAAACCCATGGCTCACGCCATGGGCTACCATCTTCCCCCCCCCCGCTTCGCGGGGTTCGCCTGCAATGTTCTTATTTCTGATGCCCTACACTAGCTTGTCGCTTGTTGCTCTTCTTACGAAAAAAGCTGTGATGATACGCCTGCATATCAACCCGCAGGCCGAGGAACCGGACATTTTCCGCTTGCAGGCGCATACGCTGTTCGAATCCATGCTCGCCGCGGAGTAGAATCCGGCCGCCGGCTCCGACTACCCGATGCCAGGGAAGGCCGTGCGACCCGACGTGCAGCGCCCAGGCAACTTGCCGGGCGGCCCCAGGAAAACCTGCCGCATAGGCGATGTCCCCGTAGGTGGCGACTTTGCCTCGCGGAATGCGCCGCACCTGGGCCAGCAAGGTGCGGAACATCTGCTTCGACGGTTGCTTATCAGCCATGGACAGTTCTCGGTTCTCAGTTCTCGGTTCTCAGTTCTCGCTCCAAAACTCTAAACCAGGCCACTGAGAACTGAGAACCGGGAACTGCGAACTTGATAAAATCATGCCTTTACATCGGTATACAAGATAGTTGGCGACACGGGGGAAATCCAATGTCCACGGCGCGCGCGAAAAAGATCAAGCTGCTGATATTCGACGTCGACGGTGTCCTGACCGACGGTTCCATTTGGCTGTTCCCGACTCCGGCCGGGGTGGAACCGGCCATGCAAGCGGCGCTAGCCAAACGGGCCGATGCCGGCGGGTTCGGCGTCGTCACCCGCGATATGATCGAGGTGAAGGGCTTTCATGCCCATGACGGCACTGGCATTTCCCTCGCCCGGCTGGGAGGCATCAAGACCGGGCTGATCACCAAACGAATCTCGGAAACCGTAAGGCTGCGCGCCCGCGATCTGCGCATCGACTACGTCTTGCAAGGCATCGCCAACAAGCGCAAGGCGCTGGAGGAAATTCTCGCCCAGGAGAATCTCAGCGCCGAGCAGGTCGCCTTTGTCGGAGATGACATCATCGATTTGCCCATTATGCGCGCCTGTGGGTTCGCCATCGCCGTGGCCAATGCGCGGCAAAGCGTCAAAGACGAAGCCCACCTCGTCACCGAACACGCCGGCGGCCAGGGAGCGGCCCGGGACGCAGTCGAATACATCCTGCAAGCCCAGAACAAACTCGAGGCGGCCACCGCCAGCTATCTGGAGGAACATAAGCCGGTAGAAGAATCGCCCGCGGTGTAGAACCGTCTCCCGTTTCCCGTTGCTGGGCTCAGGAACGAGTAACGCTTTTTTGATTTGTCATCCCGAACGGAGTGAGGGATCTGTAGTTCCTGTTTTTTGCGAACAGCGAAACTGCAGATCCCTCACTCTGTTCGGGATGACAAGGCGGGGCCAGCCCCCCGCGTTTTCATCTTCGCTCCATTAATACTCCCAAAAGATATTCTGGATCTCTTTGGGATCGCTGGTCTTGGTCAGGGCCAGCATCAGCAGAATGCGGGCCTTTTGCGGATTGAGGCTATCCGAGACTACAAAATTATTATTATCGTCATTCACTTCCCCGTTGCGGGCTACGATTCCGTTGCCCACGCGCGAGCTGCGAACGATCACTACCCCTTGCTTCTGCGCGGCGATCAGCCCGTCCTCCACCTCGTGATAGAGGCTGCCATCGCCCACGCCGGCATTCACAATACCCTTCACGCCGGCTTTCACGGCGGTGTCCGCATAGATCCGGCTGGCATTGGCATAACCGTAGAGAATGTCAACTCGCGGCAATTGCGTCAGGTTACTCACGTCGAAGGGCGTCTGCGTGGTGTGTTTGCGGGCCGGGAGCTTGTAAAAAATCGCTTTGCCGCCCACCACGTATCCCAACGCACCCAGTTCGGGAGACTTAAAGGTATCGGTCTTGAACGTATTGGTCTTGGTAACATCCCGCCCGGCGAAGATCGTGTCGTCCATGGCCACCAGCACCCCTTTGCCGCGCGCCTCCTTGCTGCCGGCAACAATGGTGGCGTTATAGAGATTCAAGGGACCATCCGCGCTCATGGCGGTGGCGGGGCGCATCGAGCCTACCAAGACGACAGGCTTGTCGCTCTTCACCACCAGGTTCAGGAAATAGGCTGTCTCCTCCATGGTATCGGTGCCATGGGTAATTACGATACCGTCCACGTCGTTGGTGGCCAGCAGTTGATTGATGCGTTTGGCCAGCTTCAGCCAAATCTCGTTATTCATGTCCTGGCTGCCGATTTGGGAAATCTGCTCGCCGGTAACGTTCGCGATCTTCTTCAACTCTGGAACATTGTTGATCAAGGTATCCACGGGAAACACCGCGGACTTGTAACTGACGGTTTCGGTGTTAACCGCAGCCGCACCGGCAATGGTGCCGCCGGTGGCCAGGATTTTTATGTTTGGCAGCTTGTCGGCAGCCAATGCCATTTGGGTGAACAGCACAACCGCCAGCGCCAGCCTCGCCACCCGCCAATTCTGCTTATACATATCCAACCCTCCTTCGCGTACCTGTCGGACGCGTGTTTGCAGGTTTTATGGCCTCAGCAGAGTTTTATGACCTCAGTAGAAGAGCGGTTCAGGAGAACGCCAGATTATACGCCTCCCGTTAGCAGTGGTCAGTGGCCAGTGGCCAGCAAGAACCCAGGTTGCTGGTTCCCGGGCTGCTGGCCTAATGTCGCTTACTTCTGCCAATCACGGTGGATTTGGTCGTGCCACACGTGTCAGGGCACGACTTTAGTCGTGCCGAAAAACGCATAATAGGGTTGGGCTTTAGCCCCTGCGCTGCTTAGGACGCCCGATGGACAGGGGCTAAAGCCCAAGTCCACTGGGAACCTTTGCGGCACGACTAAAAGCCTGCCCTGAGCTCGTCGAAGGGTCGTGCCCTGACACGTGTGGCCCTCCCGTGAGTTCGTAAAGTAAGCAACATTAGGCTGCCGGCTACTGCACATTGGCGGCCTCTGGCCACTGCTCCTGCCGAGTCGCATCCTAGTTGCGTACGGCCGTCCTGAACATCAATGGGCGCCGGCCGGTAAGGGAGAGAGCTATGGCCAACGGGCCTTTACGTCATTTTGATCCGTGGTCGCTGGTGGTAATCGTCGTAACTCTGGTGCTGTTTCTGCTGGCGTTGGTCGTTAAGGGGATCACGCACGAGCTGTTCCTGGAAGCGGGCGTCTTCCTGGTTTCCGTGAAGCTGATCCTGATGAGCTACAAGAACGGCGTAGCTGTCGAGCAAACCGATGCGCATCTGCAGCAGATCCAGGTTCTGCTCCGGGCCATCGAAGAGCGCACCGCCGGTCCGAAGTTACCCGCTGCCTGACTCAGATTGGCACTGGTTCAAGAGTGGCGATGAACTGAACCCCCGACGTGTTTTCCCTGAAGCGGCAGGTCATTCGCGACAAAGAGCGCTCGGGAAACAGCGTCCTGCCCTGTTATTCTTTTGTGAAATCGAGTTGGAGACGACATTCTCTTTGCCTCCCATCCTCAATGCCCAGCACGTGTCGAAGGCATTTGGCGCGGCGCCTTTATTTCAGGACATTCGCTTCACCATTGCCGAAGGCGATCGCATCGGCCTGATCGGGCCGAACGGCTCCGGCAAATCGACGCTGCTGCAAATCCTGATCGGGCGCATCCCGCCGGACAGTGGCGAGATCGCGGTCCGCAAGCTTGCCCGCCTCAGCTACATTGCGCAGGAATCGCAATTTGCTCCGGGCGAGACCGTCCGCTCGATCATCGAGCGCGCCTTGGCGGCGGCCGAAGTGCCGCCCGCTGAAAGGGCAGGCCGCGCCGCGGAGACGCTGGGCCGCGTGGGATTCGACGACTTTAACGTGGACACCGCGTCCTTGTCGGGCGGCTGGCGCAAGCGCCTGGCGATCGCCGAAGCCCTGGTGCAACAACCGGACGTTCTGCTGCTGGATGAGCCAACGAACCATCTCGATCTGGCCGGTATTGAGTGGCTCGAAGGCTTGCTGCAAAGTGCGCCCTTCGCCTGTGTGGTCGTCAGTCACGACCGCTACTTCCTGGAAAACGTCACCACCTCGGTGGTCGAACTTAATCGCGTTTATCCGGAAGGCCTGCTTCGCGTCGCGGGAAACTACAGCGCCTTTCTGGAGAAGAAGGAGGAGTTTCTGGAGGCGCAGACGAAGCGGCAGGAGGCGTTGGAAAACCGCGTGCGTAACGAGATCGAGTGGCTGCGGCGCGGTCCCAAGGCGCGCACCACCAAGGCAAAGGCTCGCATCGACAAGGCGCAGGAGCTTATCCGCGAACTGGCGGACATGGAAGCGCGGGGGCGCGGCGCGTCTGCCCAGATCGATTTCTCCGCCACCGGCCGCCGGACCAGGCGTCTGATCGAAATGCAGCAGGTGAGTTTTCGTATCGGCGACCGCAGCTTGTTCGCGAACCTCGACTTTGTCGTCACTGCTGGCATGCGCGTTGGATTGGTCGGGCCAAACGGCAGCGGGAAAACCACCTTGCTGCGTCTTATGCGCGGCGACCTGCAGCCGTCGGCGGGAGAGGTCCGCCGCGCCGACGCGCTGCGCATCGTACACTTCGATCAGGACCGCGAAATCGACCCGGCGCTGACGCTGGCGCGGGCTCTGGCCCCCGATAGTGACTCCGTCGTGTATGGCGAGCGGGTGATTCACGTCGCCTCGTGGGCAGCGCGGTTCTTGTTCACCGCCGAACAACTCGACCAGCCGGTGTCGCGGCTCTCCGGTGGCGAGCGCGCCCGGATTCTGATTGCCAAGCTGATGCTGGAACCGGCTGACGTGCTCCTGTTGGATGAGCCCACCAACGATCTTGACATTCATACGCTGGAAATTCTGGAAGAGAGCCTGCTTGAGTATCGCGGCGCATTGGTGATGGTCACCCACGACCGTTACCTGCTGGACCGCGTTTCCACCGTGGTGCTCGGATTGGACGGCATGGGCGCCGCCGCGAGCTTTGCCGACTACTCGCAATGGGACGCCTGGCAGAAAGCTCGCCAGCAGTCGATGGCGGCTGAGTCCCGGCAGAGAGATCAGACTCCGACGGTGCGCGCTGCGGCCGGGTCCGGAAAAAAGAAACTCTCCTACCTGGAGGCGCGTGAGTTTGCAACCATGGAGCAGCGCATCGCCGAGGCCGAGCAGACCCTGGCGGCCAAGCGTAGCGCCTTCGAGGACCCGGCCATCGCCTCCGACGCGCCCCGCCTGCTGGCCACACAAGCAGAGATGATCGCCGCGCAGAAGATGGTGGACGACCTCTACGCTCGCTGGGCAGAGTTGGAAGAGAAAATCAGCTAGATCGCTAGAGCGATTCGTGCGCGTAATTTTCAAAATTTTCATCGCCGGAGGCGGGATGTGGCGGGACGTCGCGGGATGTCGCGGGATGCCTCAGTTCTCGCCACATGACTGGTCTTTCTCCTTCTCGTTCCCTTTGGCCATAGGGATGGGCGACTGCTCGGGGAGCGTCTGGTTGTTGGTATCTGCTTGTGGGTTCTGGCCGGCGGCGCGCTCGACGCGGATGCGATCCAACATGGCCAGCGGCAGGCAATCGAGCTGTAGAGGACGCCGGAACTTGGGCCGCTCGCCGGTCTTGGGATGGCGGGTTGCGGGACCCGCAGCGGTGGCTGCCATAATCTCACCTCCACTCAGCAATCAGCAAAATCAGCTTCTCAGCAGTCAGCCAAGACAAAACCTTGCAGCAACCAATATCAGGCTACTGTGCTCCGGGGGGCGAGCGTGGCCGGTTTGGACGGTTTGGACGGATTTATTTTTGGATGCGGACCCCAGGTCGCGGCCCGGCCTTCCCGGAGTCTCGTAAATCGCGAGTGCACCCGGCGGCCGTGCCTTCTGAAAACCGCAAACTGGAAACGGTTGTTCTACGCGCCTATAAGGGATGCTTCACATCCTACTTCTTGTTATCCCGCAGGCTGGTCGCGTATTCTTCGGCGCTTTTTCGTATTTCCGCCATCTGCTCGCTCATCCACTTCTGCAGGAACCGAACAGGGCAGTGCTGCCCATCCCGCACCTAGAAGGCAAAACACTGTGTCACTTGGCACAGGGGCAGTTCGTTATGGGTGGTAAAACCAGAGATCGTTAAGGTAACCGTAAGTCCCAGCCGAATCGTAGCCACCGCCACCGAACAGCCAGAAGTTGCTGCCGCTGTCCGTCCAACTGACGGAGCTCTCCCTGGCACCGGGCATGTTGCTGGTGGAAGGTGCATCCAGTATGCCGTAGTTGCCAGGCGCACTTACCGTGCCGCTGCCACTCACCCAAGTCCACGTCTGGTTCGCAGGATTAAACTCCCAGAGATCATTGAGGGGGTTATTCATTTCAGACCGCCCGCCGAAGAGCCAGAGATTACCACTGCTATCCGTCCAACCGGCGGAACCAATCCGGGAACCGGGCGTATTGCTGGTGGACGGCACACCTTGTGTGCCGTAGCTGCCCGATACATTCCCGGTACTGCTACCGCCCACCCAAGTCCAGGTTTTGTTCGCAGGATTGAATTCCCAGAGATCGCCGAGAAACCCAAGCGTTCCATTCGAATCGAGCCCCGACCCCCCGAAAAGCCAAAAGTTACCCTTGCCGTCCATCCAAGTGACGGAGTCTGCCCTGGAACCCGGAGTGTTGCTGATGGAGGGTACACCCAACGTGCCGTAGCTGCCGGATACATTCGCGGTGCTGCTACCGCTCACCCAAGTCCAGGTTTTGTTCGCAGGATTAAATTCCCACAGATCGTTCATCGAGCAGAATGGGCTGTTCCCTATGGTGCAGTAGCCCCCAAAGAGCCAGAAGTTGCCGCTACTGTCCCTCCAGTTGAGGGAGTTCCCCCTGGCGCCGGGCGTATTGCTGGTGGAAAACACACCCGGCGTGCCGTAGCTGCCGGACGCATTCACCGTGCTGCTACCGCTCACCCAAGTCCAGGTCTTGTTCGCGGGGTTAAATTCCCATAGATCGCCGAGAAACCCATACGTCCCATTCAAATCGAACGACCCCGCGCCTCCGAAAAGCCAGAGATTCCCACTATTGTCCGACCAACCAACCGAACCATACCGGCCACCGGGCGTGTTGCTGGTGGAGGGCACACCTACGCTGCCATAGCTGGCGGGTGCATTCACCGTGCTGCTACCGCTCACCCATGTCCAGGTTTTGTTGGCAGGACTAAACTCCCAAAGATCACTTAGGAATCCAAACGCCCCGTTCGAATCCGACCCCGCGCCTCCGAAAAGCCAGAGATTACCGCTACTGTCTGACCAACCGGCCGAAAACCACCGGCCACCGGGCGTGTTGCTGGTGGAAGGTGTCCCCTCCGTCCCATAGACACCGGGCGGTCCTTCGGCGCCACCGGGCGTCGTGCTGCTTCCGCTTATCCAAGTCCACGCGTCAGTCGCGCTGGGTGTGCTTCCACCACTGTTGCTCCCACCGCCGCAGGCTGTAAGGGCAAGGGAAAGGCAAAGAACAACTGGCAGATAATATGAAACAGATCCTCGTGCGATCATGAGTGCCTCTGGTTACGGAAATGTTTCCAACACGCAAACAAAGGGACCCAAAATACCGGACAGCAAGTTTTTTGAGGGAACCCAATTCTGATTCAGGGCTGCCGGTTAGTCAATTGCAATGGGAAAGGGCTGAGGTCTAAGCCGTTCCGATATCCCGTTGCACGGCGACCGGTTCGCCAGCCAACGGCGCCAGGGAGGGCAGCCGCTTTAAGCTGAGCACCACCAGCAGGGCGACTACGAGCAGGCCGGCTACTGCGGCGCTTACCCCGCCCCATCCCCAGGCACTCCAGCACAGGCCGGTTAGCGTTCCCGAGACGCTGGACCCGCCGTAATAGCTGAACAAATAAAACGAGGACGCGACTGCCTTGGCCGTCTGCGCGCGCACGCCGATCCAGGCGCTCACCACGGCATGGCCGCCGAAGAAGCCGAAGGTAAACACGATCAGGCCGGCCAGGATCGCCCAGATCGAATGCAGCAAGGTGATGGCGAGTCCCGCCGCCATGACCATCACCATGCCCAGAAGCATCACGCCATGGCCGTGACGGGCCACCATGTTCCCGGCCCAAGCCGAGCTGAACACTCCCACCGAATAGACGGTGAATAACAAACCGACCGCGGTCTGGGAAAGACCGTAAGGGGGCGCCACCAGCCGGAAGCTCAGGTAGTTATAGACTGAAACAAAGCTTCCCATCAGCAAAAACCCCATAACGAACAGCAACACCAGCCCGCGGTCGTGAAAGTGGCGGAACAACGCGGATTTGGCCACCCGCAAATTCGGAGAACGCGGGGTGAAATGACGCGAGGGCGGCAGCAGCAACCAAAACAAAAGGCTCGCGCAGATTCCCAGAGCTCCGATGAGCCCGATCGCCCAGCGCCATGACAGCAGATCGGTCAATACCCCGGTCACCAGCCGTCCCGACATGCCGCCGAACGCGTTTCCGCCGATATACACTCCCATAGCCAGCCCGCCGGCCTTGGGATGGATTTCTTCGCTGACGTAGGCCATGGCAACGGCGGGAAATCCGCTGATGGTGAAGCCGGCCAGCGCCCGCGTCACCAGCAACGAATGCCAGGTGGGAGCCACCGCGGTGCCCACCGTCAGCAGCGCCGACACAACTAAGGATGCTGCCATCAAGGATTTGCGCGGGAGCATCTCGGACGCAATCCCCGTTGCCAGCAGCCCAATCGCGAGCATGCCGGTGGTAAAGGAAAGCGCCAGGCTGCTCTGGGTAGGCGTCACCCGAAAGGTGTCGGCCAGCAACGGCATCAGCGGCTGCACACAGTAGATGAGAGCGAAGGTGCAGAATCCTCCCGCGACGGTCGCAATGTTGACCCGCCAGAACGTCCGGGTGCCGGCCTCGATATAGCTGGACCCGACCTCAGTCCCGGGTCCGGGGGAGATTGATTCCATTTTCTCGTTATATTACCGCCTGGGCGGGTCGGACGCGGATTGGCTATTATCGTCGCCCTTGAAGATCCCGACAATCCGCCCGAAAATGCCTTTCTTTTTCTTCTCTTCTTGCGGCGGGGGTGGCGGCGAGCTCTGGGCCTGCGCGTTCGGCGGCGGAGCCGTGCCCGGCGGGGGCCGCCTCACGACTACCGGCTGGGATGGGGGAGGAAGCGACGGCGCACTGGGACCAATGCCCAGCAGCTTCTGGAAGAAATTACGGTTGTCGCCCGGTTGTTGCTCGCAAGTCTCTCTGGGCTCCGTCCCGGAAATAAAGGCCACGGTGACGGCCTGCGGGCAGGCCGGGGTAGAGAGGCGGTTCGTATTCTTGTCGATCCGTACGTCCACTACTCCCGGGGGAGGCGTGAACTCGCTCACCTCGCGGTAGCCGGGCAGCTTGACCGCTTTCTTCATGAACTCGGTCCAGATGGGTGCAGCCGTCTGCGAACCGCTCAGACGCAAGTCACTGTAATCGTCGTACCCCACCCAAACCACGCAGAGCAGGTTGGTGGTATAACCGGCGAACCAGGCATCGTGCGAGGTCCCGGTCTTTCCCGCCGCGGGCGCAACGAAACCGCGCCGCCGCACCTCGTACCCGGTGCCGTAATTGATCACCCCTTCCATCATGCTGGTCATAACGTAGGCGACCCGCGGATCCAGCACCGGCTTGGATTCGGAATGGAAGTCCTGAAGCACGTCGTTTTGCGTGTTGCGCACCGACTGCACCATCAAGGGCGAGACCCGAACCCCGCCATTGGCGAAGACCGTGTATGCCCCGGCTACGTCGATCGGCTTGGCCTCATACGCCCCCAACGCCATGGCGGGAGTCGCCTTCACCGAGGTAATGCCGGCGGCGCGCGCCAGTTGGGCTACTTTGTCGTAACCAACCTGTTCGGCCAGCTTCACCGTGGCATTATTCAGCGACTCGGCCAGTGCATAGCGCAAGGGCACTTGGCCGTGATACTCGTCTTTGTAATTGCGCGGCTCGTAAATCTGATCGCCGTAGCTGAAGGTCGAGGGCGAGTCGTCGACGGCGGAGACCGGGGTTTCCGCCGTGCCCGGCGCCGCATCGAGGCCCCCGGCCATTGCCGTGGCGTAGACAAAAGGTTTGAACACCGATCCGGTGGGCCGATTGGCGATGGCATGATCCAATTGGCTGAAGCCGTAGTTGCGGCCTCCCACCAGGGCCAGAATGTCGCCCGTATGCGGGTCCATAGCCACCAGCGCCACCTGCGGCATGGGACCAGGCCGGACCGTCACCTCCACATGCGCGTCCTTGCCGGTTCCTACCTTCTCCCGGCGGGTACGCAGCTTCTGCACCTGGGCGTCGACCAGCTTCATCCCGTCCTGTACCGCCTCGGCTGCGGCGCGCTGCAGGTCGAGGTCAAGGGTGGTGTAGATGCGATACGCGTTCTCGTTCAGCTCCTGTTCGGGGTACTGTTGCGTGAGCCGGTCCTTCACCAGATCGATGAAATACGGGGCATCGCTGGCCTCGACGTTGGGCGGAGCCAGATTGAGCGGCGCCGCCTTGGCCTGCTCGGCCTGGGCCCGGCTGATCGCCCCCGTCTCCACCATGCTATCCAGCACCAGGTTCCGGCGCTCGGCGGCGCGGTCCGGATGGCGGTACGGCGAGAGGTAACTGGGACGTTGGATCAATCCGGCCAGCAGCGCCGCTTCCGGCA
>Ga0326728_10024783_pt1 | contig 10822 bp, 9 predicted proteins | sample MB3enrmetagenome_FD_207602 | JGI IMG/M metagenome (GOLD analysis project Ga0326728, IMG submission 207602) | Lab enriched peat soil microbial communities from McLean, Ithaca, NY, United States - MB31MN | ecosystem: Environmental > Terrestrial > Soil > Wetlands > Peat | place: USA: New York...
GACCGTAATGGCCGCAGCCTCACTGCCCACGGCGGCGAAGGCGCCCAAAAGATTGATCCACGCTATCTTTCTTAACCCATCATGGGGCGACCGCAGCGTCGACCCCGAAGAGAACGTATGGCCCGCCCCGTCTGCAAGTGGTTTTTGATGATCTGATCGGTCTGCTTCAACGTATCCGGCCTCGGAGCATGCTCCCGGCCAAGATGGAGATTCGCGCGTTCCGGTTCTCATAAGCACGTCGGCGTAAGGTGCGCCATTCTCTTCGGCAGATTTCCGGAGCGCCAGTCGACTGTCAGGCCATCTTTATTCCACCACCCGCAAACACCCTAGATCGGTCAGACGAACGTCACGCTCATCACCGGTCGTTTTCGATCATGCCATTGCCGCAGCGGCTCTGGAGTTAAATGTGCCACCATGTCGCAAGATTGCCCAGGTAATCCGTGCGAGTTTGTTGGCCAGTGCGACAACCGCGGCATTCTTGTGGGCTCGAGTGATGAGCGCGCGTAGCCAGCCGCCAAGCGGTGTGGTGCTGGTTAATAAGCTTGGCAGAGCCGAACGGGCACCATGGATCAACAGCTTGCGCAAGTATGTGTTCCCGCGCTTGCTGATCCCTATCAGTCTCGGTCGGCCGCCAGTCGTGATCTGGCGCGGTACCAGGCCGAGCCAGGCGGCAAGGTCGCGGCCACGGCTGAACATCTCGCCATTGCCGATCGCGGCGATCAACGCCGTCGCGTTCATCACGCCGATACCGGGGATAGTGATCAGCCGGCGAGTAGCCTCGTCCTCACGTGCCCGGGCGACGAATTCCTCTTCGAAGGCAGCAATTCGCCGGTCCAGCTCGCGCCACTCGGCCCGCATGTCAGCGATCAGAGCACGGATCCTGGGTGTCAGCGCTGGCGGGGAAGCCACTTGATCGCCGTCAAAGGTCTCGACCAAATACCGCTCGAGCCTGGTCCGTCCCTGCGGCACAGTGGTCCCGCGTTCCAGCAGAATCGCGCGCAGCTGGTTGATCAGCGCCGTTCGCTCACCCACCAGCCGGTCCCGTGCCCGATGCAGTGTCTGCATGTCGAGTTGTTCCTCCGTCTTCGGAGAAACAAAGCGCATTGTCGGCCGCGTTGCCGCTTCGGCAATCGCTTCGGCATCCCGGTCATCGTTCTTCTGCGCCTTTACGTAGGGACGCACGTACTCCGGCGACATCAGCCGGACCTCGTGCCCCTGTGCCGTCAGAAGCCGGGCAAGATGATGGGCGCCGCAGCACGCCTCCATGGCGATCACGCAAGCCGGCAGACCGGCCGTGAACATCGCCACATTCTCCGGCCGCATCCGGCGCCGCTTCACCACCGCTCCACGCGCATCAAGCCCCGCAAGGCTGCAGCTGTTCTTGCCCAGGTCGATCCCCAAAACTGCTATCTCTTTCCTCATTTCCCGCTCCTTTCCTTCCTTTCGTCGGCCTCGGCAGACTACTCCACCGCGTAAGGGGCGGGCCATTCCATAAGCGCGAGCCTCGTGTGGCACGACCTCATGACTAAAAAATAACGACCTGAACCCGTACAGCTTATCCCACGATCGAAGGGCCTTTGGCATCACCACCCCTACCAGCCTCAATGCTGGTAGAAGATTACGTGCGCCGCTTGACACAGGCCGCGATAGAGAAGCGGCCATTTTGCGTCGGGCTACCGCTGGGGTAGGCAAGTGGCTCGTCGATTAGCTTGGGACTGGGGCAAGACCCGCTTCTAGGGGTGTCGTGGCCTTCGTAAATCAGCGCTGTTCCAGAAGCGTCGATCTGATCCTGATAGGGGGCATTTGGTCGGACGGACATTAAAATCACGGAGTGATTTCTGCCTATGCCGAAATTCATGCCGCGCTGAAGAGAAACACCCTCTCGGCGGCACATATCGATGTACGAGATAACTTTGTCGCTCATAATGCGTTACCCATCCGTGAGATGTGAAACGCTATTATCGCCTGCCTTTGGGAAGTCAAAGACACGCGCAAGATGTTTCGCGGAGGCGCGTTACGCCTTCCTGACAAACTCCTGCTTGATAAAATAATCCCCAGCCTCGATGGCGTGGTCGCCGCTGTGCAGGCGGATGTTTTTCAGCTTCGTCCCCACCTTCAGGCCCGTGGAGGAGCCCTTCACCTTGAGGTCCTTGATCAGCACCACGGTATCGCCATTTTGCAGCACGGTGCCGTTGGCGTCCTTGATGACCTCTTCCGCCTCGGCTGTTTCGGCAATATCGGCGGGCCATTCATAGCCGCAGGTGTTGCAGACATAATTGGCGCCCTGGAGATGGGTGTCTTCCAGTGTGCATTGCGGGCAGGCGGGGTGGTTCGTGCTCATGCCCAGGCCATAGCGCGTAGAGGCGGAAGGACACAACCGGCCCCTGGTAATGCGGTGAAAGCTTACTATCTCAACCCTACGTCCAGCCTTTGAAAATACAAAAGGGGAATGAGGAAATGGGCACGGAAAACTTGGATAGAGCGCGTTGGCGGCCGTATTTCGACCTGCTTTCCAGGAAGCTGTCGGGCGAAGAGGCCGAGGTGAGGGTTGCTGCGCTGAACCTGGGCAGCCAGGTCGAGGCGGAATGGGCGCCGCTCAAGGGGGTCATTTACGACCACAAGGACAATATCCTGGTGGTTTCGTTCGAAGGGCTGGAGCACATCATCCACCAGCCGAAAACGATCTATGTCAATCTCACCAACGGCACGCTTACAAGCCTGGAGGTGGTCGACGCGGATAACGTGAAATGCGTGGTCCGGCTCCGCCGGCCGCTGGCCTTGCCGGCGCCGGGAGAGGCGTTCGACCTGGTTGACGAAGCTGGGGACGAGACATTCCCTGCGAGTGACCCGCCACCCTGGACGGGTACCTGACCCAGCGCTATCGACCTCTGATTGTGCCTAGCCGGGCGGCGTCAGGCTGATTACAGTCCGGGGCATGGCGGATCTCACCCCTTGCCCCTGCGGTTCCGGTCTGCGGCGTTTACGCTGCTGCGCGTTGGACTTTGCCAGCCTCTCGCCGCCTGAGGCGACCAATGCGCTGGCACCGCTGCTGACCCAGGCTGAGGCGGCGTTGAGCGCGGGGGATGCGGCCAGCGCCGAGGCTTGCGTCAGGCATCTCCTGGAACTGGCGCCGGGGCACGAGGATGCGCTGCTGTTCCTCTACCGCCTGTGCAGCCAGCAGCACCGCCACCCGGCGGCCGAGGCGTTGATCCGCCGGGTCGTGGCGCTGAACCCGAATAATTTCTGGGCTACCAACGAGCTGACGCTGATGCTCCTGCACAAGGGGGCGTTGGCGGAGGCGGAGTTGCATGCGCGCAACGCCGTCCGCATCGCCCCGCAGAACGCCCAGGCGCATAATCTCATGGGGCTGGTGCTGACCGAGGCCAACCGTCCGCTGATCGGCGAGTACCATTACCGGCGCGTGCTGGAGCTGGCCGAGAGCGAGGAGCCGATCACGCTGGCCAACCTCGCCTGGAACCTGAAAAACCAGGGGAGGATCGATGAGGCCCGCGCGCTATACCAACGCTCCATGGGGCTGAAACCGGACGTGCTGCAGACCGTGCTCGGCTACGCCAAGATGGAGGAGGCCGACCGCAAATTCTCCCGCGCGCTGGAGCTGCTGGACGAAGCGGAGAGGCTCTTGCCCGGCAATCCGAGCGTGCTGCTCACCCGCGCCACCGTGCTGGCCCGGCTCAAGCGCACCGAGGAGGCGCTGGCCATTCTGCATGAGCCGGAGGATGGGCATGTCCGGCTCGGCCCGGCGGAAATGTCGGAAAAGGGGCGGCTGCTCGACGAGCTTGGCCGCCATGACGAGGCATTTGCCTGCTTCGTCGAGGGGAAGCGGCGTGCGCTGGAGCTGGGGGCGCGTACCTATACGGAAGACGCGGCCGTGGATCTGGCGGCGCGGCTGAAGGGCTTCTTCACCGAGCGGCGGCTGAAGACGCTGCCCGTGGCGCAGACGCGCCCCGGCATGCCGCAGCCCGTGTTCATCGTCGGCTTTCCGCGCTCCGGCACCACGCTCATCGAGCAGACGCTGACCGTGCATCCGCGTATCTCCGCCGGGGACGAGCTGTCCTATATCAACGACATCACCCAAATCATGCCGCGCTTGCTGGCGAGCCCGCTCACCTACCCCGAGGCGCTGGCCGAGCTATGGATGGGCGACCAACGCGACGGGCTGAACGAGTTGCGCGATTATTACCTCAACCGCGCGGCGAAGAGCGGCATCTTCAAGGACGGCGCGGATTTTTTCACCGACAAGATGCCACTGAACGAGACGCATCTCGGGCTGATCGCGCTGCTCTTCCCGCGATCGCCGATCATCCACGTCATCCGCCATCCGCTGGACGTGCTGCTCTCGGTCTATTCCAACCACCTCACCCATGGGTTCTTCTGCGCGGCGGAGATGGAGAGCATCGCCAGGCACTATAATCTGGTGTCGGACCTGATCGCGCATTACCGGCAGAACGTGAACATGCGCTATCTGCCGGTGCGCTATGAGGACATGGTGGTGGACCAGGAGGCCAATGTGCGACGGATCCTCGACTTTATCGGCGCGGAATTCGACCCGCGCTGCCTGAGCTTCGAGCAGAACACGCGCTATGCCCGCACCGCCAGCTACGCCCAGGTGACGGAAAAACTTTACGCCCGCTCGCGCTATCGCTACCGGCCATATCTGAAACATCTCCAGTCTGTGCTAGAAACCCTCCAGCCCGTGATCGAGCGGCTGGGCTATGTGATCGAGGACTGAGAAGGAACCGCCATGTTCAAGCAGCCTTTCACCGTCGCCGTGTTGTTGACCCTCGCGGGAGCTGTCCCGTTCCTGGTGCTGGGCGCCATCGTGCTGCTGGACCCGCTGGCGGCGAAAACCGCCATCGAGGTGCTGATCTCCTATGGCGCCGTCATCCTCTCCTTTCTCGGCGCGGTGCATTGGGGCTTCGCCCTGCGGGACACGGCGCATCCGGTGAACGGCACACCGCTGCCCCCCGCCGTGCTGGGGGCCGAGCGGCAGTTGCTGACCTTCGGCGTGGTTCCGGCGCTCATCGGCTGGGTTGCGCTGTCGCTGATGCTGCATTTCAACGCGCCCTCCTTGGCCCTGTTCCTGCTGCTGGCCGGGTTCCTCATCACCATTGTGGTGGAGACCATCGGGCGCGGCCGCGGCGTCGTCGCTGCCAACTACCTGGCGCTGCGCTGGGGGGCGTCGATCATCGTGCTGGCCACGCTGTTCGTGGTGCTGCTCGCCGTGCTCACCGGCATGCGTACGGGTTAAGAGGGCCGCGCGGTAAACCCGGCATTCTCGATGGCGGCGGCGAATGCCTCCGCGCTGCCCGTGCCGCTCACCGCCACGCGCTTGCTTTCCAAGTCGGCGCTGACCTCCGCCTTGGCATCCACCTGATGCACTGCCGCGGTAATCGAGCGGACGCAGGATTGGCAGTCCATGTCGGGCACATCGAATTTCAGCGTGGTTTGGCTCATATCAACTCTCCTGTCTGCCCCAGCATAAGGGGTGCTGCCGTGCCAGGGTCAAGCGCGTTGACCTTGTGCCCAGCGGCTGCCCATATCCCATGGCATGGACCAGACAATGCCTGTGCCGCGCCGGATTGAGCTTGCCATTGGCGGGATGACGTGCGCGAGTTGCGTCACCCGGGTGGAAAAAGTGTTGCGCCGTGTTCCGGGCGTGCGGGATGTGTCCGTTAATCTGGCCACCGAGATGGCGCAGGTGCAGGCCGGTCCGGAGGTCGCGCTCACCGCGCTGATCGAGGCGGTGCAACGCGCGGGCTACACCGCCGCGTTGCTGGAAACCGCGAAGCCCTATGACGCGCGGCGGGAGAAATTCGACCTGATCGCCGCGTTCATCCTCTCCGCGCCAGTGGTGCTGGGCATGGCGCTGCGGGTGTCGGATGTGACGGCGCTGGTTCTCGCCAGCATCGTGCAGTTCTGGCTTGGGGCGCGCTTTTACCGTGCGGGATGGGCGGCATTGCGGGTGGGTTCAGGCAATATGGACCTGCTGGTGGCGCTCGGCACCTCCGCAGCCTGGGGGCTTTCGGTCTGGGATTATTCCACCGCCGGGCCGCTCTATTTCGAATCCTCGGTGGCTATCATCACGCTGGTGCGGCTTGGCAAATACATGGAAGGCCGGGTGAAGCGCGATGCCGCCCGCGCCATTACCGCGCTGCACAGGCTGCGCCCGGAGGTCGCGCGCCGGGCGGACGGCGCCGATGTGCCGGTAGTTGAACTGGTGCCGGGCGATGAGATCGAGCTGCGCCCCGGCGAGCGCGTGCCGGTGGATGGCATTGTCACCGAGGGCACGGGCAGCCTGGATGAAAGCCCTGTGACCGGCGAGGCGTTGCCGGTGACGCGCGGGCCGGGGGCGAAGCTGCTGGCTGGCACGTTGAACCTGAATGCGGTGCTGCGCCTGCGGGTGAGCTCCGCCGCCGGGGAAAGCTTTCTCGACCGCATGGCCCGGATGATCGAGGATGCGCAGGCGACCAAGCCGCGCGTGCAGAAGCTGGCTGACAAGGTGGCGGCGGTGTTCGTACCGGTGGTGGTGGGGCTGGCGCTGCTCACCATGCTGGCCTGGCTGGCGCATGGCACGGCGTACCCGCGCGCCATCATCAACGCCGTTTCCGTGCTGGTCATTGCCTGCCCCTGCGCCATGGGTCTCGCCACTCCGGCGGCGATTATGGCTGGTACCGGCGCGGCGGCCAAACAGGGCATATTGTTCCGCACGGCCGACGCGCTGGAGGCAGCCGCGCATGTCGATACGCTGGTGTTCGACAAGACCGGCACGCTGACCATTGGGCAGCCGCAGTTGCAGAGCGTGGCGCTGTTCGGCGCCATGCCCGAGGCTCAGGTGCGCGGGATTGCCGCCTCGCTGGCGGCGCGGGATACGCATCCCTTAAGCGCGGCTTTGCGCCAGCCGGATGTTGCCCCGGCGGAGAGTTTTGCCGCGCTGCCGGGCAAGGGTGTGCGCGGGGAGGTGGCGGGCAGGGCCTATGTCCTCGGCTCCGCCGGGCTGGTGCAGACGGCGCCGGAGGTAACGGATGGCGCGACATGGTCCTGGCTGGCCGAGGAGAACGGCGCCGTGCTGGCTGGTTTCGCCTTTACCGACACGCTCCGCCCCGGCGCGCGCGAGGCCGTGGACCGGCTGCGCAAGATGGGGCTGCGTGTGCTGCTGCTCACTGGCGACCGGCTTGAGGCCGCCGAGGCGCTGGATCTGGGCGTGCAGATCATCGCGGAGGCCGACCCGGAGCGGAAGCTCTCCGTTATACGGGAACTGCGCGCCGCCGGGTGCCGCCCGGCCATGCTGGGCGACGGCATCAACGACGCCGCCGCTCTCGCCGCGGCGACGGTGGGCATGGCCATGGGCTCGGGCGCGGATGTCGCCATCGAGGCGGCGGATATCTCCCTGCTGCGCCCGGCGCCCGAGCTGGCCCCCGCCGCCATCGCGCTCGCGCGCAAGACGTGGGCGGTGCTGGTGCAGGGGCTGTTCTGGGCGATAATCTACAATGCGCTCGGCATTCCTGCCGCCGCGCTGGGCTTGCTCAGCCCTGCCCTGGCTGGCGGCGCCATGGCCGCGTCCTCGCTTTGCGTACTTGGCAACGCGCTGCGCTTACGCCATTGGAAACGCCCATGATGTCTGTTGAGATTGCCCGTGGCCAAACGGCACCCGTCCTAACCCAGGAGGCACGGGACCGGCTGTTCCGCGCTAATCCTTGACTTCTCGGTTCAACTTGCCGATACGGGGCGCATTGCAGCTAGCGCGGCGCGCGCTAGGCGTGTTTTCACGCGCGGCACCTCAACACGAACGGGTCCAATTTTTGTCTGACACCACCGCAGCCGATCAAGCCGAACCCCCGGCGCAGGACGAAGCGCTGATTACACCTGCCGAAATCCCGGCACCTGAAGCCGAGCCGGAACAACAGCAGGAAGCGGAAGAAGAAGGTTTCGCCGCGCTCGGCCTTTCCGAGCCTATTCTCAAAGCGCTGCACGAAAAGGGGTATCTCCGTCCGACGCCGATCCAGGCGCAGGCGATCCCCGTGGTGCTCATGGGCCAGGACGTGCTGGGCTGCGCGCAGACCGGCACGGGCAAGACCGCAGGCTTCACCCTGCCGATGCTGGATATTCTCTCCGGCTCCCGCGCCCGCGCCCGCATGCCGCGCTCGCTGATCCTGGAACCGACGCGTGAGTTGGCGTTGCAGGTGGCGGAGAACTTCGTCCAGTACGGCAAGCATCTCAAGCTCAACCATGCGCTGCTGATCGGCGGCGAGAGCATGTCCGACCAGAAGGATGCGCTGAGCAAGGGCGTGGACGTGCTGATCGCCACCCCTGGCCGCCTGATCGATTTGTTCGAGCGCGGCGGCCTGCTGCTGACCGATGTGCGCGTGCTGGTGATCGACGAAGCCGACCGCATGCTGGACATGGGCTTCATCCCGGATATCGAGCGCATCGTCTCCCTGCTGCCGCGCAACCGGCAGACGCTGTTCTTCTCCGCCACCATGGCGCCGGAGATCCGCCGCCTAGCCGATGCCTTCCTCACCGCGCCGAGGGAGATCACCGTCTCCAAGCCGGCGACGGTGGCGACAACCATCACCTCCGGCCTCGTGCTGGTGAATGAGCACGACAAGCGCGAGGCGCTGCGCCGGCTCATCCGCTCCGAGGACGTGCAGAACGCGCTGATCTTCTGCAACCGCAAGCGCGATGTGGATATCCTGCTGAAGTCGCTGCTCAAGCACGGCTTCTCCGCCGGGGCGCTGCATGGCGACTTGGCGCAGTCCGTGCGCTTCGCCACGCTGGAGAAGTTCAAGGCCAATGAGCTGCGCCTGCTGGTCTGCTCCGATGTCGCGGCGCGCGGCATCGACATTGGCGGGCTGAGCCATGTGTTCAATTTTGACGTACCGCACCATGCCGAGGATTACGTGCACCGCATCGGCCGCACCGGCCGCGCCGGGCGCGAGGGCCATGCCTACACCATCGCCACGCCGGATGACCGCCTGGCCGTGGAAGCGGTGGAGAAGCTGATCGCCGCCCCCATTCCGCGCATCGAGATCCCCGGGCTGGACGTTGTGGAGTGGGCCGAGGGCGACGGCCGTAAGCGCGGCCGTGGCGGCCGCCCCGTACGCGACAAGAAGGGGGGCAAGGAAAAGCCGGTCGAGGCCCGCGCGGCCAAGCAGCCCGAGCGCGCGCCGAAGCCTGAGGCCCCGCGTGAGCGTGAGGCCCCGCGTGAGCGCGAACGTGAACGGGACCGTGAGCGCCCCCGCCGTGAGCGTGAGCCGCGCTACGAGAGGGATCTGGGCGCTCCGGTTATGGGCTTTGGCGAGGCTGTTCCGGCCTTCATGCTCATCCGCCGCCGTGGCCCGGCCCCGGTTGTCGAGGACGTGGCTGAGCACGAGGTCGAGGCACCGGATGTGATCCCCGAGGAGAACGGCGGCAACGCCGAATCCTGACGTCGCCATGGCACATTGCCAGCATTTCGGCGTCTGCGGCGGTTGCACCGTCGCGGACCGCCACGTCATAGACAAATTCGGGCTGCTGAAGAGCGCCCTGACCCGCGCCGGCTATCTGGACGCGCCTGTGTACCCGCTGGTGGAGGTGCCGGCTGGCACGCGCCGCCGCGTGAACCTCGCCGCCACGCGCAAGGGCACGGAAATCTCGCTCGGGCTGCATCAGGCGCGCGGGGCCGAGGTGGTGGATATGCGCGAATGCGCGCTGCTGCGCCCGGAAATCCTGCCTTTGCTGCCACCCTTGCGCGAGCTGCTGCGCAGCCTTCTGGCATTCCGGCGTGCGGGCTCGGTGGTGATCAACTGGCTTGATAACGGGCCGGACATTCTCCTCCGCCTGGACGCCGAATTCCAGCTGCCCGACCGCAAGCGCATCATCGATTTCGCCAAGGCGCATGGTGTGCCGCGCATCTCCATCGCCACCGGCAACGCGGACCCGGAACCCGCGATCATCCTGCAAAACCCCGTGGTCCGTTTTGCGGGCGTGGATGTCACCCCGCCGCCGGGCGGGTTTTTGCAAGCCAGCGCCGAGGGGGAGGCGGCGATCGTGCAGGCCATGCTCGCGGGCCTGCCAAAGCTGACCGCCAAATCCCGCATCGTGGAACTCTTCGCCGGTTGCGGCACGCTCACTTTTCCGCTGGCGCAGCATGCGCGGGTCGAGGCGTATGAGGGCGACGCTTTTGCTTCCGCCGCCGCCGAGATTGCCGTGCGCGCTGCCAACCTCGCCGGGCGTGTGAGTGTGGTAAGGCGTGATCTGCACCGCCGCCCGCTGCAAGCCGCCGAGATGGCGAAGGCCGCCGCTGTGGTGCTGGACCCGCCTTATGCTGGTGCCGCCGCGCAGATGCGGTTTATCAGCGCCAGCAACGTGGCGCGGATTATCTACGTAAGCTGCAACCCGGACGCGCTCGCGCACGACGCAGGCGCCCTACGTCGCGCGGGGTATTCCGTGCTGGCCGCCACGCCCATCGACCAGTTTCCGTATTCCGAAAATGTCGAAAGCGTCGTGGTGTTCGGGAAGGGGAAGTAGGTTTTTGATGGCAAACAGATTTTTAAGAGACTTATACCAACCGCCGAATTTTATGACTCGTAGGGGATTCCCTCGGCGCGATGGGTTATGATTCTGTATCTCCCGTTGGTTTGGACGATGGGGGTTGCCATGGCTATTGCGGTTGCGATTACCAACTTGAAATTCACGGCGGCGGATTTGCGCCGGTTGATGTCGAAGGAGCGGGACGGCGAGATCGTCCGGCGTTTATCTGCGCTGGCGCTGGTGCTTGAGGGTCATTCACGGACGCATGCGGCGGAACAGAGCGGGATGGATC
>Ga0326728_10024784_pt1 | contig 10822 bp, 5 predicted proteins | sample MB3enrmetagenome_FD_207602 | JGI IMG/M metagenome (GOLD analysis project Ga0326728, IMG submission 207602) | Lab enriched peat soil microbial communities from McLean, Ithaca, NY, United States - MB31MN | ecosystem: Environmental > Terrestrial > Soil > Wetlands > Peat | place: USA: New York...
GCGGAGGTCGTCTTTGAAGTCTTTTTGACCGGCATGATATTGTCTGCTATCTCGAAGCGATAGCCGCCCGTTGCATCATCGACGCACCACATTGCGGTGAACATTCCCTGCGGTCGATAGTTCCTCAAGAGGGTTTCGACAACAACGCAATCCTCTGCCGTGGCATGAGGTGTGAGCGTGATACAGGCGTCATAGTCTCGGCCAAGGGTGTTCGAGCCTGCGCCCCGGTCCCGGATGTCTCTTTCTCCTACCCATCCCTTGGCGTCATGGTGGGTATAGGAAATGGCCGCGTTAGATTCCTCTGCTAAAACGTCGAAGGCCTGCAAGACGGGCTTGAAGTCTCGAGCCGCGTTCTCGTCGCCTTCGGCGATCTTGTAGAGAGGATCGAAGAAAACAACTTCAGGGGCATAATCTCTTACCATCTGCCCCACGGACGCAATCCCTTTCGGGCCGCTGAGCCCTAACCCCCTAGCGTTCAGGATTTTCAAGTTTCCTTCGAGGTCCAATGACTCGATTCCGAGTGAGCGGGCCATCCTCCTAACCCGGCGATGATAGTGGTCGCCTTTTACTTCGAATTGGACAATGAACACCCTGCGCGGTTTCCCTATCTCCCATGTGAGGAAGGGGAGCCCTGCCGCTATCGATAGGGCACATTGAAGTAGGAAGAATGATTTCCGGGACTTCGCACTGCTGATGATAGCAACCTTGTCGCCACGGTCGAAGGTATCGATGAAAATCTGATCGGGGGCGGGTGGTTCCTGTTCAAGCCACCGCGCGCCATCTATGCAGTCCTCCAAGCGTAGTTGCTGTACTCCGTCCACCATGTTCTGAATCCTGCTTAGAATGTAGACAGAGGTTTTATGGTCGCCGGCACTATGCGCCTTGAGAAGATCCTCAACAAGAACCTTGAGAGGATCGTCTAGAGCTCTTAGCTGCCCTTCTACTGCGTCGATACCGTCTTTAGGTTGCAGTCTTGCCGTTTCCATCAAAACACCTTGCGCCCAGTTGGCGAGAGATAGAGAAGTCTTTGACGATTGTTCTTTTCGGTTCTGAAGTACCCTGGAAACCTGGATAGACGCGAAGGGTTCTTACAGGCAGAATCGACGCCCATAGGCTCTAAGATTTGACCATACAGCCGATTCCTTATGTGATGGTCCCATGCCTCTGAGGTCGGTACGTCTGCGAGTTTACGCACGTCAAGCCATCCGTGAATTGATTTTCCCCCGCTGTCGATAAGGGCACTGATGGGTAAATTGATCGAGGCCCAAAAACTTAGTTGGTCCTCCCGGCTCATGTCGTCAAATTCGACCATGCAAAAGCGAAAGACGCAGACGTTGCCGTCGCCGCGAAGGGTAAGACCGTCACCGCTTTTCTTTTCGACTGGCTGACCGTTCAAAGGGTTCGGTATGATGTGAGGTGCGGGTTTCCCTTCGTGAGAAAGGTGGTCAATCCATTCAGAGCACGTTCTGATGTTCTGGCCTATTACGCCGTCTGCGTAGCTCTCGCCGATATAGATAACGTCGTCATTACCGTACAGGGCCGTCAAAACTTGAATGGCGTCCTCTTCCGGTGGCCATCCGAGGGGAATTGGTGAAGCCTCCCATATGTCGGCTTCGGTTACGCCCTTCCCCTGGTCAATCAGTTTGCGGAGCGCTGCGGGGCCATCGTCCACTACGGGTTTTGGTTTTGTCTGTGAATATCGGCGATAGTTTTCTCCCGAAGGGAGCACGATAACCTTGTGGTCTTCAGCCGCTTTGTTGACGGCGTCTGCAATTTCTCTATGCGTCACGATTCGCTTACCTCGTGGAATAGCCCCGCAAATGTCTTCAAACACCTGTTCTGGCGGTACCTCTGCCATGATGCCAAGATTGGCCGTTCCTAAAAGGTCAGGATGACACCCGTTGCCGCCCGGAGAGGGGATAGAGCTAAGACGGTCATGATAGAGGTCTAAAAGTTTTTGTTCACGGCCATTCATGATGCCTCCCCCATATTCGCCGCGTAGACTCGAGCCCTGGCCCTGGCCGCTGCCTTCAGGACGCCGACGCGAGAATCGATGAAATCGATGATAATGGCTTTGTCTTTTCCGGGAGCTGGCCTGAGTACCCGCCCGAGATACTGAATCAGCCGGCCATCGAATTTGATGGGAGTGGCAAGGAAGAGCCTCGATAAGCCTTTGCAGTCAAAGCCTTCTCCTATAAGCTGTCCCGTGGCAACGAGCGTCTTAATCTCTCCCCTATTGAGCCTGTCTACGATCTCTTTCCGGTCCCTGCTCGTGCAATCTCCTGTCAAGACTTCGGCATGCAGGCCACGCCTTTTGAGAAGTGCTTGAAGCGTTTCACAGTGGGCTTTCCGGTCGGTTAGGACGAGAGAGATACCCCGGCCCCGGCCATTCTCCTTCACGGTATCGGCAATCAAGCGGTTCCGCTCGTGATCCTCCGTGAGTTCCGACAACATGCGCGAATATTCCTCTGAGCCATCATAAGAGGATTCGAAACGGGTCTCCCTGGTCACTACTTCGAAGGGTAGGACATTTCCAGTCTCTACGAGCCCGGCCTTTTCGACCCGGTGCACGACATCCCCGACATAGCGGAAGATCAACTGTGAGAGTCCATCGCGCCGGTATGGAGTAGCGGAGAGCCCGAGCATGTACTTACTGTCGAAGACGGTCGTTACTTCGGTGAACGTCCGCGAGGGGCAATGGTGGCACTCATCGACAATCAAATGGCCGATGTAAGGCGATACCTGTTCAGCTATCTTGACGAGGCTCTGAACGGTGGCAACGGTGATCCTCTTACCGAGTGTCATTTTGCCATCACCGATAATCCCTATCTCCTGCTTTGGAATACTAAGGAAAGTTTCAATCCTTGCGAGCCACTGATGAAGAAGCTCTTTCGTGTGAACGACAATGATGGTCGGCTGCTTCCTCACGGCGATGAGGTAAAGGGCCATGATCGTCTTGCCGGAGCCTGTGGGCGCTGCGAGAGTTCCGAAGTCCCTCTTGAGCATTGCTGCAGCTGCTTCTTTTTGAAAGTCCCGAAGCTCGCCCGTGAAGTTGAAGCGAACAAGAGGCAGGGTGCGTCTCCGATCCTCAATCTGAAAGCGGATCTCTTGACGCTTGAGAAGGGCTATTACCTGCCCGGAGTACCCGCGGGGAACAGTAAGCATGTCGGCGCGCGGCGAGGAATAGAGCCTTAAATATCGCTCTGTGGCTCCATTCCACCGCCCCATTTTCTCGTTGTCGAGATAGACGGGGTTATCGATGGTGAGGCGCCTTTTGATGTCGTCAACGGTGATTTGTGGCGTGTTCTGAAGGGTGAGGCGGTTATCAAGTATCAGCTTCATAACGAAGCCCTTGATATTTTTTCGGAATGGAGTAGAATTGTCATCGTCCCTGTTTCCTCCCCTTGCCCCGGCTTGCTCCCGGGGCTTTTTTGTTCATATCTTCAGCAAGCCTCACGGGCCGGGACACTACCCTTCTCTATCAGGGCCTCGATGTCGGTGCGCTTAATGAGTACCCTTCGCCCTAGCTTCACATGGGCGATCTTTCTCTTTTGTACCCAATTGGATATTGTGTAGATACTCAACCCGAGCATATCGCTCGCCTGCTTCAAATCCAAAAGCTGCTCTTCCATGCGTTGCCTCCTTCGTGCTGCTTCCTTCATTCTACGCCGAAATTAGTCTATGTCAATCTTATTCATCTTGGATTAATAAAATAAGTCTTAGTCACACATGGGTATTGCGTTTTCCGTTTTGATGTGATTAAGATATAGGGGAAGGGGGAAACAGCCATTATGGATGCGCAACAGAAAGAGACTCTTCTATGGTTTGTGGACTTCGCTAACCTCGATCTTGAAACTATCAAGCCGGGTGAAAAGGCGAAACTGCTGGTAGAGGCAAAAGATAGTCTTTGGCCGCCTATGGAAGCGTGGGGAAAGCTGATACTTCGGCAAAAGCCGCCGTCATGGATGAAGATACCGCCAAAAGCATCTCAGGGGTATTGGGAAATAATCAGAAGCTCACAAAAGGCAGTCATAGAAGCCCTTGAAGAGAACATTACCGCGTCTGTCCCGCCGAACGATCCTCATGAAAAGGCTATTCCGTTAATCACGTTCGGATATGACAAAATGTTTTGGGCTGTCGCTCGGGGATACAAATTCCCATACAAAATACAATTCACTCCGATAACGAAAAGACAGGATCAATACCTGCGGTTGACGATTTTCATGCTTCTCGCAGGTTGTCCAGAGCACACCGTCAGGTGGTGTATAGGATGCAACAAGTTTTTCCTCAATCCGACAAACAGAGAAAAGCAGTTCTGCTCAGCCAAATGCCTATGGCGTGTCAATGCTGAAAGGAAGAGAAAAGAGCTTAAGGAAAATCATCCACAGGAATATGAGGCTTACCTGGAAAAGCAACGGGATACCATGAAGCGGTATTACGACAAGAAAACCAAGAAAAAGGTAAATCCCAATGTCAAAATAGCGCCAAGAAAAAAGGCACGGACGATAGACAAAGATAGTTAACACGGGGGAGTCTTCAACTACATTCACTTCTCCCCCCGCGCTATCCTGATACGCCGTCTTATAGCCACGATTGAAATTCACCGTTTCTCTGCCCCGGCAACTACCTTTTTGAAATCCTCGTAATCTTCATCGGTCAGCTTCTCGGCATAGTTGCCCAATTTCTGATCGTAGATTTCCTCAAGTTCTTTTCTTTGCTCGGGCGTGGCAACCTTCCATACCTTTATGGCCTGCTTCGCGTCGAGGTACTTGAACGAGACCTGAAGAGGGGTCATTTCCGCTTCTTTGTCTATCTCATCGAGCTTGCTGTCCGGGAGCTTGAGGAGTTTCTGCTTGAGATCGGCGGGAAGGGTCCTCCACGATTCGCCTTGCTCTCTTAGATGTGCAAGGGTTTCACGCTTCAGAGAGTAATAAGCGGCCTGTTCCTTGCTCCGTCCCTGCTCCATCCTTCGGTGCATGTCCGCCATCATCGTTTCGGCTTGGGACTTGCCCACCCACCACGGCGCTTTTTGAAAGCCAAAGCCGCCCATAATAGCCTGGCCTGTCCCGCCGCCTTGCGCTCTCTCAGCCTGGTAGGAAGTCAAGGAAAAGGGCTTTGCCGTTAGGTGCTTGGCCATGTCCGCGAGTTGCTCATAGACCGGGGCGTCCGGGTCGTATATGGCATTCCCGTAAAAGTCTTTATTTTTTCTCAGTTCCGCAAATTTCCCTATGAAACCACTCATTTTGCTCTGTATATAGCTCCAAGGGATGTGCCACGGGTCTTTCTTGATCGATTCAACAAGAGAAATGGGTTCCTTGACGTAACCGGGGATAGAGACCCTTGTGAGAAGGCTGATCTTCGGAAAGATGTAATCGAACCATCCTTGCGGCTTCAGTTCGGGCTTGCCGGTGATGGCCGCCGCGCCATACCCAATTAGAGCAGCTTCCGCCACGTGCGCGGCAACGAGCCCGACAACCCATGTCACATCCTGGTCGACGGGCGGGCGCTCACCACGGCTCACGGCTTGGGCGGCGAACTTGATTTGCTCGGGGATTCTCCAAATAGCCGTCGAAAAGCCTCGCCACGTCCCGGCTTGCCATGTGTAGGAGCGGAAGAAGATTTGAAGCGCGGTCTTCCAGGACTTGTCGAGCCAGAAGTTAGACCAATTCATTTCGCCGAAGCGGTTCTCGATTGACGCCACGGTGCGCCGGGCTATCTCTCCCCGGGTCAACTGTCCGCGCTCGATCTGGTGGGCGTATTGCTTGAGGTCATAGGCATATTGCAAGGCGAAATTACTGAATTTGACTTGAGGAATGATCTTCTCGAAAAGCAGGTCTCGGGTGATGAATTTGGCGACGTCATAGGGAACCTTCATGCCGCCGACAACGATCTTCGCGGGGTCTCCTTCCGCCTTGCCTTCCCTGAAGATGTCAAGGCCTGCTGGCATCCTGTCACGGCCCCACCGCAACGCGGGGTCCTGTGTCGTGAGTCCGCCGCCCTTGAAATAGGAGTCGACGAGCTCCTCCATCTTCGGGGCATCCTTCCCAAAATAGCCCGTCATAGCAGCGTGGTTCTTCGGGTCCGCAAGCCAGCCCTCGGGGTCTTTCATGTATTCTCTCGCCATGTGACCGAGCCAGAGGGAGCTTTGCGGACTGCGTATGTTCCGGGCGAGGCCTTGAACGTCTCCCCGGAGTGCCTGTTGGAGCCCGAGAGAGAGCCTTGTTGAAAGCCCTTCCTGCGCTATGGTGGCGTAGTGGAAGCCTGAAATAAGCTCGATGCCCGTGTACCAGCCTTTGGCGTTCACGGCAAATTCCCCGAGCGTGTTCCCCCGAATCATGTCTTTTGACAAAAAGTTATTCAACATGCGGGCTTCAGAGGATGGCAGCACCCACCGGCCCGCTTCGGCAGACACCGGAAATCCGACCTGAGGTTTGAGCGTACCCCCGTTCTCGTCGGCCCATACCTGGGCCTGTTCTTTCTGAGGGAACCGATTGATAACCTTGCCCTGCTCGTCCAGGACGTTCCAGGACTTCACATAGACCGACTGCGGTACCTTGATACCGTATTTCAGTTCTTGATATTGGAGGCCCTGTCTGATCTTGGCGAGCCCGGCAATCTCGCGGTGCTCACGGACAAAACCATCGAAGGCGTCATAGACGTTCGGCGCGACTTCCTTCATCACGTCGGGGGCATGGACATACCCCTCGACCATTTGGGCGATTTTCTCAAACTTGTTATGCGTCTTGTACTTCGGTCCACCTGTGATGTCGGCTAGGGCCCTGAGTTCCCGCTGTAGGACGCCCCGCTGCTTCGCGCTTGCGGTCTTAGTGACTTCGCCTCTCTTACCGATCCCTTCGACTTCCCTAACGATCCTATCCCAGAGCTTCCACCTGAAATCTATCTGGTGACCGATTTCATGCGAGAGCACGCCCAGGTCTGTCGCGCTCTTCGTAACGGTCTCTCCCGTGGGTGACGCATAGCCCAAGCGAGTACCACCTATCTTCGGCCTACGCTCCGGTGAGAGACCAAGATTGTCAGCAACCTTCATCAAACCGTCATATACGGCCCGGTCGACGTATTCCTTCCCTTCCAATTCTTCAGGAAAGAGCAATCGCTTATGAACCGTGGCGATCTTGTCATTTAAAAGCGCGTAGCCTTCGGGGATGGGCTCGCCCTTGGGAAGATACTTCCATCGATCCTGGTCTATCGCATCGCGCACAAGATGCCCGGAATAGACGTACTTTGCCACATCGTTCAACGTGTGAAAGAGGATTCGCACGGGGTTATGGGATTTCAGTCCCTTCCCCTGGGCGATGATCTCTGACGCCGTGAGGCCCGATCTTCTCTTGAGGAATTGCTTTGTCCCTTCCAGGTTCCGAGCGTCGAAGAGCCTGCCGGGCTCCTCTATCCGCGCCTCTGGGTCGGTGATCCATCGGAGAGTCATAAGGGCGTGGTTCTCGATCCGGTGCGCTTCCATCTCGGGGTAAAGCTCCACCACCTTATCCCACAGGGCATTTGATAATACGTTGACGACTTCGTTAAATTCCTTGAGGTCGCCGGTAAGTTCTCCCGCCCTACCGGAGCGGATTTTATCAATGTAGCCAATAAAATCGTTTTCACTCATGCCGGATAGGCGCCTTCCAAGCTGACTCAACCTAGCTTCTGCGGTCGCCAACTCGCGGGCAACCTGCCCCTTGTAGCCGTAGAGTGCCGTAGCCGATTCCTTGGAGGCCCCATACTCGGGATAGAACATATTTTGAGCGAGTTTCCCCACCGCCGTTGCAGTCTCGGGGATCGTCTGAGGTATCGTGATGGCGCCGGATTGACTACCGAGAAGCCCTTGCTTTCTCTTCCGCTCATAGATCTCGTCAGTTGTGGCCTTGGGTACTTCCGTACCGGGTAGACGCTCGCCCCTTATTTCGGGCGGCTCGAAGGTTCTTTGCTTGATAGGCTGATTCCCTGAAAGGGTAAAGTCTTGGGGAGTGCCGGGGAGTTCGCCTGGGGCTTCTCTTGTGGCGGTCGCTTTCTCTTCGAGGTATTTGGAGGGATTTGCTAGGTATTCGTCTTCCGAAACGAATTCGGGGTCTCCTGCGAGGCGAGCAACTTCTTCATCCGAGAGCTTATCAACGATTTCACCCGCAAGGCGATCAGTCTCTTCTTGAATGCCTCTAAGCTCTGCGGCGTCTTCGTCTGTGGGTCTCCGGCCATATCGTTCCCTGATCGCTTGCCTATATTCACTATAGCCCTCCCTTTCATGCTGGTCAAGAGTGACCGGCAATCTCCTTTGGAAGTCCCGCACGGCTTTTGCAAAGTGGTCTCGGGAGTCCATGCCTTCGGGCAGATCGGGAATGACTGTGCCGTACATTTCCGTAAACTCGTCGGGTCCAAGCCCGCCCTTCTTTCTCATGCCCAAGGGGAGGTCTTCAAGGGCATAGCCTGAAGCTACCCACTTCTGAGGATCGACACCGCCGTACTCGCGGACGTAGGTTTGGAAAGACTTAAGCTTTGCCTCTTTCTCAGTCGGAGGTTTCGCATAATCACCGAGGGGCTCGAGGCTTGTAGCGCCGTATCGGCGTGCTAAGGCGGATGGCCGCTTGGGTTTAGCAAGGTCCGGATAGTCTTTGAGCACTTCAACAGGAACGGGCTTGCCTTCGGAGAGAGCTTTTTGGAGCACTTCCTTGTGAGTTCTATCAACGTCCTTGATGTTCTGTAGAGTCTTAAACCCGGCTCCGGTTTCCTTAACGATATCGGCTTGCTCCCTGAAATTGCCTGCTTTGTCTACCCATCCGGTTCCGACGAGGCCTTCTGTCTTCCCCCATCGGTTCATGATGTCCATGTGGGTCTCGCCTGGTTTTCCAGGTATTATCTCGCCGTCATCCGTCACGAGGGCCGGGCGATATTGAATCATCCGGTCTCTGTATTCCTGCCTCGTCATCTGCCAGGGCTCCCTTGCCTTCTCAATCGTGGGCTCGCCTGAAGGCGGCGCAGCTGGCGGTATCTCCGGGGCGGCTGCTTTTCTCTCTCGCGCGACTACGTCGAAGACATCGGTGCCTATCTGCGGAGTCTGCCATGGGTACTTTGTGACCGGGGGCTCCCGGAGCGTCACGTGTTCGGCGGGGCCTCTTTCGACCGGGGCAAATTCACGAGCGACAATCGGTGTGGTGGTTTGTCGCACCGGGACAGGTTCCCCACCTTCCATGCGCTGAGCGTAGAACGCGCCCTGATTCCTTTTTTCCATGATGGCTTTCATGAGGTCGGGCGGGATCTCCGAGCGGGGCACGGGGCTTGTGGGCATGTATGGACGCGGTCCTAATGCTTCTCCGGTAGGGGTCACGGCAGGCGCGGGAGCTTCAGTAGCTTCGCGCAGCTCTCCCACTTTCTTCCTGAATAGGGGGTCTACAATTGCCGCTATGCTGAGTGCGGACCCTGCCGGATCGGTGGTCCATGCCTCTTTGAACTTCGGCCAGTCAAAACTTAGATTCATAAACCCGTATGGGTCAGGCTTTAAGCCGGTGCCTTGGCTCAAAAAGTCCGCAAAGCCTTGAACATTGGCGCTCATGGCGTCCAGGTAGCCTTTCACGCCGGTCTTGACTTGAGCAAGGGCCTTATCGCGTTCCTCTTTTGTTCCCGATATCCCCGCCTTGATTGCGTTGTCTATCCCTTCCGTCGTATCGGTCCATGGCTTCTCGAAGCTCTTTACCAGCTCATACGGAAAAGTGAGCGCCCCATATGCTGTCTTGCCTGCGCTCAAGGGGAGAGTGTTGGTCACAAATTCGGTAATCGTTTTCGGCTTGTCCGTGGGCGTATGGAGCATCTTGAACGTCTCTTTAGCTGCACCCTTCCAAGTAGTAGCGTCGTTAGGCAGGTCGGGCAGGGTGGAGGGGGTCGAGAAGTCCATGAACTTGGTGTAAGACATCCCGCCAACGGGTACGTTCGATGGTCTTACCTCGTGGCCCGGGGCCATAGCCATACCAGTAGACGGGACATGAGAAGGAACCATTTTGAGAGCGGGGAGGGCTCCCGGAGCGTTTCTTGCCGTCCATTCGGGATATTCAGTTGCCCAAGGGGTCTCGCCTCTCTTTCCCGGAAGGCCGGGTATTTCTCCCTCGTCGGCCATCCTCTCAGATTCGGATCGAGAACCAAAGACCTTGGGCTTCGCTCCGGGAGGTTGATAGGGTTGACTAGCCTTGCCGGTAATGCGGGACCACAGGGAGGGTTTAGCGGCTTTTCTTTGTGCCGCGACTTGGTCGAAGACATCACCCGCCCCCTGGTTTCTCTCCGATAGCACCTGATCGAAGATGTCCGCCATCATTGTGCCTTCGGGATTATCCAGCCATCATCTATCGCAAGTTTTCGGGCCTTGGCAGGATCGTTCCCTGCCTTGTCGAGATACTTGCCGATAACCGTTTTATCGGTCAAAGACTGCCCTCTCGTCTTGGGCTTCAGGTCCGCGCCTTCTTGTATCTCAGCGCGGGGATTTCTCCTGCTGCCTCTCTCTGTCGGCTTTGCCCCTGCTTCCACCCCTGAGAAAGACCCGTCTGTCATCAAAAATTCATTCTTGCCGGATCGGGAATTTACACCGACGTTGGCGGTGATCTTAGGGGCCGCTGCGGCCTTTTCCGGCCTCTCCCTTTTTATCTGTGCTTCTCTCTGAGGCGAATCTATTCTCTCATCTTGCTTGTTGTATTTAAGCCACTGTGCTATCTCGGTATCAGAAGCCTTGGCAGCATCGCCAGTTAGCCCCAATTTACGCTTGTTTTCCTCGATAACACCCTTTGCGAGTCTCTGAGTGGCATCCATCTCTGGCGGTTTTGGCGCCTTC
>Ga0326728_10024785_pt1 | contig 10822 bp, 12 predicted proteins | sample MB3enrmetagenome_FD_207602 | JGI IMG/M metagenome (GOLD analysis project Ga0326728, IMG submission 207602) | Lab enriched peat soil microbial communities from McLean, Ithaca, NY, United States - MB31MN | ecosystem: Environmental > Terrestrial > Soil > Wetlands > Peat | place: USA: New York...
GTGCATCCCGATTTGCTATGATAAGCGCCTGCGCGAAAGGAAAGGAGCGGAGCCGATGAAAGTTATCGCCGTAAACGGAGGTCCGAGGAAGAGCTGGAATACGGCCACTCTCTTGAATAGGGCGATCGATGGGGCAAAATCCGTGGGGGCCGAGACGGAATTCTTTCACCTATACGATTTGAATTTCAAGGGTTGTACGAGCTGCTTTTCTTGTAAGCGAAAAGGCAATGCGAGTAACGGGGTTTGCGCGATGAAGGATGGCCTCTCGGCTTGCCTAGATGAAATTTCGAAGTGCGATGTCTTGCTTTTGGGCTCTCCCATCTATATCGGCGGTATAACCGGGGTAATGCATTCATTCCTCGAGCGACTGCTTTTTGCTCCATTGGTCTATGATGCCGACTACAGTTCGATTTTCCCCGGGAGGGTAGCTTCATGCTTTTTCTACACTCTGGGGGCGCCGGAGGAGAGAGCAAAGGCTCAGAATTATCAAGCCATCTTTCAAAGCAACGATATGGGGCTAAAAAGGCTTAAAGGAGCTTCGGAGCATCTCGTCTCGTACAATACGTACCAATTCGATGATTATGCGAAATACGATGCTCCTGCCTTCGACGAGAAGGCAAAGGCAAAGCATAAGGCGGAACATTTCCCGGAGGAATGCCGGAAGGCTTTCGATATCGGAGCGAGGCTCGCGCAAGCGGCGAATGAATAAAGAGCCCCGCTTCCCCGATATCCTAATGATTCTCCAGTGACATTTATCGCGGAAGAGGATTGCCAATAGAATTGATACAAGTTAGGATAACTAATCCTTGAGAGGCGAGATGGGAAAGAAAAAGCTGAATGACGCGATCATCGATGTCCTAAGGCTCATGCGCGATGAGATCGACGGTCTTCCCGGCCTAAAGAGCTTTCATGAAACCGATCCTGTATATGATGAGGCCATTGAAGTAGCGAAAGATAAAGTATTCGATTCGATAGAAGATATGATTACGTATTATGAAACGGATGATTCCGGAAACGATGATGAGATCGAAGATGGTGAAGAGGAAGAGTGAGCCGTGGAGGCAGGCGATCCGTGGATGAGATTACGCGGAGAACCGCTCGGCTCGGGGGCTAGTCGGCGCTTTCGAGTTCATCGAAGCTCTCCGCACCGCTCTCGAAGGTGTCGATGAGAGCCTCGACGAGACCGAAGGCTTCGTTGAGGCCTTCGTAGCGTCCGTCGGCATAGCTATTTTTCCCGTCCGTTTCAAAGACCCTTTTGGCGCGCTTCCGCGCCAGATCGATCGTCGCAAGCACAGCAGCTGACTCGATAAGCATGGGGGTTCCCCTTGAGAGTTTAAGATACCCCTTGCTGCTCCCAAATGCCATCGCTAAAGAGGGGAATATTCTCGGGTTCTGTGGGCGCGGCGTAAGCGCCTTTCATCGCGCCGGAATAATCAATCCGAAAAATCAATATAGTAGGTATCCGTCTCCGCGAATTCCTTCCAGTCGTTGCCGTTCGTGTTTCCGACTTGAAAGCGAAGGGGAAGGATTCCGCGGCAATGCTCGGCGATCGCGGCGAGCGAGACTCTGCCGACGACGATCGATTTCCCCGAAAAGTAGCCGACCGCGGAGCTCGGGCCGGCCGGCGAAACCTTGCGGGTCCTCGGATCTATGAAGTTATAGAACGTGAAGATCGCGTCGTGCTTTCGGCTTCGATAGATCGAGAAAAATAATCGCTTCCCGGGGGCATAGTCGATCGCGAGATGGCAGCTGATTCCGGCGTCCGTTCCTTTCGGCGCTTGGGCCAGCGGGCTCAGCTCTTGGAAATCGGCTCGCCAATAGAAAAACGCATCGTCTCTGCAGAGATAAAAAGCCTTGATCCCGTATCTCCTGTCGCCCATGAATTGACTCGTATCCGATTTGTAGAGCGGCGCGAGTACTCCCCAAGAGTCTGGCTTGCCGTCGAGCCGTATCGTCCGACGCTCGAGCTTCAACCCGGCGGCGGGGACCTGCGTCGAAGGCAGGTCGGCGATCTTCCGTCCCAGATCTCGGGCGAGTCCGAGGAGGAGGGAGGCGTCGCCAGAGCCTTGCGTCGAGGATTGCCGCGCGATTATTCCAGTACCGACCTCGATCATCTTGGCGGAGAGGAAATAGGCGCCGTCGAGGATATTGACCTGAATCGCCAGCACGTAATCCGCGCCGAGGAACTGCCCGGCCCTGACGGCTTGCGCTTCGCTCGCCAGGCTCGAGACGTCGAATTCCTGCTCTTTTAGTACCTTATCGACATGATTCCTATCCAGCACGATAAAGGTTCCCGCGGACACGATCTGTTCGGTGATCGATTCCGTAATTGGGGAAACGGCCGATTGATCGATGCCGGTTCCGGCCGATGCTTCGAGGACGGCCACTTTAGGCAGGGCCGCAAGTCCTCCGAAGCAGGAGAACGCGAAGGCGATCACGGCGAACTTTTTCCACATGCTCTGCTCCGACTCATTCAGTAATGACGGAACCCGATGCGCGTTCCGGCGAGCACATTCTCGCAATGGAGTGTCAAAGGCGTCAAGCGTCCTATCCCTTCATATCTTCATGGCCTCGCTCGCTCGACGGACTCGAGGAGGACGGCCCAGCTCGGATAGGGAGATTCGTTGCCGCGGAGCTTTTGTATGAGGGGGAGAACCTCCGGATCGAAATAGTAGAAAGCCTCGAGCATCGGCAGGGCTTCCTTGGGATCGAAGGCGGCTCCAGCGGCGAAGGCCTTTTGCCCGGCCTCCGCGCGCTTCCTGTCGAACTCGACCTTGGAGCCGAGGAATTCGGCGTGTCGCTCTCTGCCTTCGATGTAGGGCATCGCGAACCCGACCGCCTTCGCGATCGAGCGGCCCTCGACGCTCGTCGGGTACAGGGGGCGGCCGTTCTGAGCAGCCGCCTCGCAGAGCGACAGGAGCGGCAGCACGGAATACAGGTGGTAGTGCAGGGCATCGCGCTCGTGGAAGTCGAAGCTGCTGCCGTCCGGCAGGAAGTCCCTGCTCAGTTGCCGCGGGAACTCCCGCAACACGAAGTCGAGGTACTTTCCGTCGCCGGTAGCGAAAGCGGCGAGCCCGACGATCTTCAGCCGATGGCTGTTCCAATTGTTGAAGGAGGTTGTCCGGTCGGGATGGGCGGCGAATGCCTCGATCTCCGCGTCGGCGACCTGCGAAAACCAGGCCTCGATCTTCGCCCTGTCCGCGGGCCCCAGGGCCTCGCGAAGCAGATCGTAGGCGCGGAAGGCGGGCTCCAAGTTGGTGTCGTCTATGGGATCGCCTCGCCCGCGATTGACGCCAGCCCACGCGAGGAGGTAGTCACTCGCCTTACCGAGCGTTTCCGGCTTCCTTTCGAGCCTCCACATCAACGAGAGCGCGAAGACCTTTCCCATGTCCCCGAGCGCCTTTTCCGTCGCGATCTTCAGAGGGTCCGCGTCGAGCAGGCCTTCCGACCTGATCGCCGCTACCGGCCGTGGAGCCGCGGATAATGCAGCGGTCGCTTCTCGCTCCAGCGGCGCGAAGGCGGCGCGCGCGGCCGCATCGCCTTTAAGGAGTCCTTCGAGCCGATCCATCTGCGCTTGCGTGCACTGGTAGGACTGAGCGCCGACCGGTGAAAGCGTCAGGATCGCCGCGGCGCAGGCCGCGATGGCGCACATCGTATGCCTTTGAACGGATCGCAAGAGCCGTTGCATTGTTTCTCCGTCGGAGAGGTTGAAAGATAAGCGCGGACAGGGGAACGAGTTTAATTTGGGTAAAATATTCACACTGCGGGCCTGCAGGAGCGATGTGACAATAAAGTAGTTTTTCCCGGAAAGTCAAGCACGCTTTGCTGTCTCGGCTCGATTTATTTTGGAATTGCAAATATACGGCATTGCCGATAAAATGAATTATTAATTTTGTGTTTATATTAGCGTTCGTTTTTCGTCGGCCGGGCGCGAATAAAAGAAAGGATTCTATGGTTTATAAAAAGACAAAATGGGACGACCCCGATTTTATACATCTAATTCGCATGCTGGACAAAGAGCTTTGGATCAATTACCCCGCATTGCAGCAAAAATACGTCGGGAAGAACGCGATAAACGAAGATGCTTCGGTCATCGTCTGCTATAAAAACGGAATACCTGTCGGATGCGGATGCTTCAGGAAGACGGAGCACGAAGAGAACGCGGTCGAAGTGAAAAGGATGTTCGTCGATCCGACGAGGCGGGGCAAGGGTATCGGCAGGACGATATTGAGGGAATTGTCCAAATGGGCGAAAGAGCAAGGGAAAGCGTCCATGATTCTGGAAACCGGCATAAAGCAAACCGAAGCGATCGAGATGTATAAAAAGTACGGATTTGAGATTATCGAGAATTACGGCGACTATAAGGGAAACGGCAACAGCCTCTGCATGAGGAAAAAAATCTAGACGAACGAGCTAGGCGAACAGGTCGACCCGCTGGCCCGATCCCTCGGGGAGAGGCGCTGCCGCCGGACCCAGGCCCTTCAGGAGCTCGGACATCTGCTGTTCCTCTCCCTTGAGACCTTTCGCGAGCATCGTTGTCCCCACCTGGGCGAGGAGATCGTTGGGCGAAGCGCCCGAACCCACGCTGGAAATGCTATCCATGGCTCAATGATAAGCCCGGAGGGCCGAGTAGGCAAGAGGCCAGCCCCGCTTTTTGCGCTTAGCATTCCCGCGGCGAAGCGCGCCGATGGCGCCTTGACGGGCGCGGCGAAAGCTATAGAATGCGCTAAGGGGCGCCAATGGGCTGGTTAAAGCTCGCGTTCTTCATGCTCTTGTGTTCCATCGCACTGCCCGCGCTTGAGGCTCAAGCCGCGGTGGCGATCGATTTCGACGCCGTAGACGCGACGCACGGCCGGGTCGTGGCCATCGGCTATCTCGCCCGCTTCGGCGTTACGCTGGAAGACGTGACGCCGGGGACGCTCGTCGTGATCGACAACGCCAGGAATTTCTACGAGGGGCGGGCCCTCGCAGCCTCCTCGCCGCCCAACGTCCTGACGCAGATCAACAGCAACGATCCGGTCGAGTTCACCCTCCGATTCGACAAGCCGGCGCGATCCGTCGAGTTCACCCGCCCGGCCTTGCTGGCGGGGCCTACGGGGATTACCTTCCCCGAATGGAAGGCCGAAGCGCTCGACGCCGACGGCAATGTCCTCGACCAGGCGGGCGAACCGCTCGGCAGCGGCACGGCCTACTATTCGAACGTTCCCGCCAAGAAATTCTCGCTGCAAGGGCAGGGTATCTCGGCGCTCAGGTTCAGCTCCAACAATATGCACTTCGCCGCCTTCAGCGCCGTCGTGATCGACGATTTGGTCCTCTACCTCCAGGCCGACGAATGAGGAGCATAGTCGCCGCGCTCGGCATGGCGGCCTTCGTCCTCCTCGTCTCCGAGTCCTCCGCTCAGACGCCCGAGCTGGTCGTGCAGACCGGGCACGTCGGCTCCGTGAGCGCGATAGCCTTCAGCGCCGACTCCAGGCTCCTCGTCAGCGCCGGCAGCGACGGCGCCCTGGTCCTGTGGAACGCGGAGGCGGGGCGCCAGCTCCGAACGCTCAAGGGGCACAGGGCCCAGGCGACGTCCGCGGCTTTCAGCCGCGACGGGACCCTCATCGCCAGCGGCAGCGCGGACGGGACTGCGCGGATCTGGGAGACGTCCTCGGGCAAGCAGCTCAAGCTCCTCTCGGGCGCCGCGCCCATCGTCGATTCCGTGGCCCTGAGCCCCGACGGCTCGGTCCTCGCGGCGGGAGGCAGCGACGGCAGCATCAAGCTGTGGTCGGTCGCGACGGGGGAGGAGCTTCGGACCCTCTCAGGGCACGCGGCCGACGTGTCCTCCCTGGCCTTCAGCCCCGACGGCGCAGTCCTCGCGAGCGGCAGCCACGACCACTCCGTGCGCCTGTGGGAGGCTTCGACCGGCCGCCTGATCAAGGCGCTCAAGGGCCACCCCGTCGCGGTCATGGCTGTCGCCTACAGCCGGGACGGCCGATACGTGGCGAGCGCGGGCGGCGGCTACGCCGGCAGGGCCGTGGTCATCGTATGGGACGCCGCGACGGGATCGCAGAAGTACAAGTTCACGACGGCCGACGAGTGGGTCTCGTCCTTGGCCTTCAGCCCCGACGGGAAGGTCCTTGTCGGCGGCACCAATACCGCCGGCCGGACGCTGCATAGATGGGAGCTCTCGACCGGCGCCGATCTGGGCACGGTCTCCACCCGGAACTCCGCCACCTTCGCCGTCTCCTTCAGCCCGGACTCCAGGCTCTTCGCCTATGGGGGCGACGACAAGGCCGTAACCCTCCTCGATCCCTCTAATTGGAAGGAGCTGAGGAGCCTGGAGGGGCGGGTTCAGAGCCTCGACTTCCTGGCGCTGAGCGTCGACGGCGGGACTCTCGCGGCCGGCGGATCCGAGTCGCTCTGGCTCTGGGACCTGCCGGGCGCGAAGCTTGCGCGCAGGATCGAGTTCCGTGAGCCCGCGACTGCCCTGGCTTCCTCCTCGAAGGGCGATCGATTCGCCGCCGCCACGCGCGGCGGCTTGGAGCTGTGGAGCGCCGCGGGGAAGCGGATAGCCACCCTGTCGAGGTCGGCCTCGCCTGTCCGATGCATGGCCTTCAGCCCCGACGCTTCCCTCCTGGCGGTCGGAGCCGAGGACGGCAGCGTGGAAATATGGGCGCTCGAATCCGGCCGGAGGGTGCGGATCCTGCGAGGCCACCTGGATTTCGTGCGCGCTCTCGCCTTCAGCCCGGACGGCCGGACGCTGTTCTCGGGTAGCGCGGATACGACCCTGAAGAAGTGGGACCTCGAGACGGGCAAGGAGCTCGGCTCTCTCCTGGGCCATTCGAACTGGGTGGAGGCCCTCGCCGTCTCGGCCGATGGCCGGAGTCTGCTTTCCGGAGGCGGCGACGAGGCGATGCGGCTCTGGGACGCGGCCGCCGGCAAGACGCTGAGGCTCTTCGAGGGGCATTCCGATAGGGTGACCGCCGTGGCTTTCTCCCCCGAAGGCTCCTCCGCCCTGTCGGCCAGCGACGACGATACGCTGAGGCTCTGGGATCTCGCTTCCGGCAAGGAGGAGGCGAAGCTCGAGGCGAAGTCCGGAGGAGTGAGCGCCGCGGCCTTCAGCCCGGACGGGAGGCTCGTCCTGGCGGGGACCAAGGACGGGACCGTGAAGGTCTGGGATCGGAAGACCGGGAAGGAGCGCGCCTCCCTCCTCGGCTTCAAGGACGGAGAATGGATCGCCATAACTCCCGAGGGCTACTTCGAGGCCTCTCCCCAAGGTGCGAAGTACCTCAACGTTCGCATCGGCACCGAGGTCGACTCGATAGATCAGTTCTACCGGAATTTCTATCGGCCCGAGCTCGTCAGGCTTTCCCTGGCCGGCGAGGGGCCCTCCTCCGGCGAGACCCTGGCCTCCGTCCTCGCGACCAAGGCCGCTCCGAGCGTCCGAATCCTGTCGCCCGGTCCGGGAGAGACGATCGAAGGCGAGAGCGCGGTCCTCGAGCTCGCGTTAGTCGACAAAGGCGGCGGCATCGGCGGAGTCTTCGTGTACCTGAACGATTCGCAGGTCGCGAACGAGACCCGCGGCCTCGCCGTGACGGGCAGCGATCCCGCCGGCGAGAGGCGCCTGAGCTTCACGCTCCCCCTAGCCGCCGGCGAGAACGCGATCAAGGTCATCGCCGCGAACAGGGACGGCTCGATGGAGTCCGCCCCCGCCCTCGTCGTCGTCTCGTCGAGCGCCGCGGCCGCGAAGCCCAATCTCTACGCGCTGATCGTGGGCATCGACAAGTATCGCAACGAGTCGATCTCCCTATCCTACGCGGCCTCCGACGCCCTGGCCTTCGCCTCGACCCTGAAAGAGATCTCCTCGCCCCTGTTCGGATCGACCGACATCGAGGTCTTGTCCTCTCCCGAGAGCACCACGCGCGACGCGATCGTCTCCGCCTTCGAAGGCATGAAGGGGAAGGCCAAGCCGGCGGACCTTTTCGTCTTCTACGACGCCTCTCACGGCCTGGTCGACGCCGAGGAGGCGGAGTACTTCCTGATAACCAGCAACGTGCTCTTCCTTTCCTCCCGGCACATAGCCGCCGACGCGCTGAGCCAGGGGGCCCTCGCGAACCTCATCGGCGCGATCCCCGCCGGGAAGAAGGTCGTCATCCTGGATACCTGCAACGCGGGGAAGGGCGGCGAGGAGATAGCGGCCTCCCTCCTGCGCCAGTCCCGGGGCCTCAGCGAATCGACTGCGGCCAAGCTCTTGAAGCGCGCGACCGGAGCCGCGGTATTCTCCTCCTCTTCGGACTCCGAGGAGGCGCTCGAGGGCTACCAGGGACACGGCCTCTTCACGTACGTACTCCTCGAGGGGATGCAGGGGAAGGCCGACGCGCGAGGGGAGGGTTACGTCACGGTCCTGGGCCTCGCCGATTACGTCGAGGAGGAAGTCGTCCGGCTCTCGGAAGAGGTCTTCAAGCGTCAGCAGACGCCGACTATCCAGGCGAGCGCGAACTTCCCCATCGGGAAGACGCGATGAGCGATTTCCGTGCGATCGCGCGCGCCAGCGGCCAGGGCAGCCAGGCTGCGAGCATGACCGCGGCGCAGAGGCCGACGAAGGCGAAGTAGTATCCCCATCCTCGGCCGAAGGAGTCGAGGGGAGTCGGCACGTCGGGCGGGCTCAGGAGGAACATATAGTTGAACTCGTAGGGCGGTCCCGCGAAGGCGAGGTCGAAGAAGCGCATGGCGAGGGTGATCGGGAAGAGGACGAGGGTCGCCTTCGCGAAGGAACGGAAGCGGATCGAGCAACCGCGCACGGCCGCGAAGTAGACGATGGTGAGCACGATGTAGGCGTGCGTCCCGAAGTACTGGTAGTAGCGGAGCCTGTTCGGACCGGCGCCGTCGTCGTTGGCGAAGAGCAGGGAGGCGAGGGCCCCGAGGCCCCAGAAGTAGAGGAGCTCGAAGACGGTCTCGCTCTTCGTGACGCAGAGGGCCACCGAGAGCCAGAGGGTTACCGCGCAGAGCTCGAAGGGAATGAGGCCGCGGAGGAACTCGTAGTGCGGCCGCCCGATGTACTGGCCGACGTGGAGGCTCGTCTCGAAGGCGAGCGCGACGATGGTGGCGATCGTCAAAACGAGCGCTTCCTTCCCGGAATTCCTGAGCCGCTTCCTGAATGCGACGATGAGCGCGGCCAGGGCGACGATAAAGGCGAGGGCGATCCAGTGATAGGGGCCGAAGGGCTCGAGATAAAGGGGCGATCCCTCGGGCGCCGGATCGAATGAGAAGAAATCCACCGCATGCCTCCTGTCGCGCTCAACGCTCTCGATCTCGATCTCGATCTCGCAGAAGCATGGCCCATGCCGGTCGGGAATGCAAGCGTCGGCCTCCCGCCGACCAGTAGCGGAACTCCCGCCGCGGCGGATACAGTGGGCCTCGAGAGGAGGTCCTGCGTGATCGTGAACCCGCGCAACGTAGCCATACTCGTGTTCGACGACGTCGAGGTGCTCGACTTCGCCGGCCCCCACGAGGTCTTTTCCGTGGCCGGGGACCTCGTCAGGCCTTCGCCCTTCTACGTCTACGAGGTCGGCCTGGGCGGGTTCCCGATCATCGCGCGCGGAAGGCTCGTCGTGAAGCCCCGTTACTCGATCGCCGATTGCCCCGACCCGGACATCCTCGTGATACCGGGAGGCATGGGAGTGCGGCCCCTCCTGAAGGACGAGCGGCTCGTCGAGTGGATCGCCGAGAGGGCGAGCAAGGCGGAGCTCACGCTGTCGGTGTGCACGGGCGCGCTTTTCCTCGCGAAGGCCGGTCTCCTCGCCGGTCTCGGGGCGACGACCCACCACGGCGCCTTCGAGCACCTCGCCATCCTCTCGCCCTCGACGAGGATCGAGAAGGAAGAGCGCTACGTCGAGGGCTCGGGGAGGATCGTCACTTCCGGCGGCATCTCGGCCGGCATCGACATGTCGCTCCATGTCGTGGAGAGGCTCCTCGGGCCCGCGGCGCGGCGGACGGTCGAGGAAGAGATGGAGTACGGGAATTGGAGGGACGCATGAAGATGAGGCGAGCCGACAGGGAAGTCCTCGACCGGGCGGGACTGATCGAGATACTCGACAAGGCGGACGCCTGCCGCCTGGCCTTCGCGGCCGGAGGCGAGCCCTACATCGTGACCCTCAGCTTCGGCTACGAGTGGGAGGGCGAGCTGCCCGTGCTGTACTTCCATTGCGCCCGAGAAGGCCGCAAGCTCGACGCGATGCGCGCAAGCCCTCGGGTCTGCTTCGAGCTCGACGCGGAGCACGAGCTCGCGAAGGGCCCCACTGCCTGCTCCTGGGGCATGAAGTTCGCGAGCATCGTGGGCTACGGAACCTTGGCGGAAGTCTCGGGCGAGTCCGAGAGGAAGGCGGGACTGGACAGTCTCATGCGGCATTACGGCTGGGAGGGCGCGGCGAGCTACGCCGAGGAGGCCCTGCGCGCCACGACGGTGCTCTCGCTTCGCGCGACCGAGCTCAGCGGGAAGCGCAAGGCCTGATGCCCCGCTCGAGGCGGGAAGCCGCCGCCGCTCTCGTCGTCGGCGCGGGGCCGGCGGGACTCTTCCTCGCCGCTCGCCTCGCTCGGGAGATAGGAGGGGGCGTCATACTTCTCGAGCGCGGGCCTCGCCCCGGCCGCAAGCTCCTGGCCTCGGGCTCGGGGCAGTGCAACATCACCCACGCGGGGCCGATCGCCGATTTCCTCGGCAAGTACTGCGGCGGCGGCCGCGCCCCGAGCGGCGGCCGCCTCGCCGCCGAGCGCTTCCTCAAGCACCCGCTCTACGCCTTCACGAACGCCGAGCTCGGGGCCTGGTTCCTCGAGCGGGGCCTGG
>Ga0326728_10024786_pt1 | contig 10822 bp, 13 predicted proteins | sample MB3enrmetagenome_FD_207602 | JGI IMG/M metagenome (GOLD analysis project Ga0326728, IMG submission 207602) | Lab enriched peat soil microbial communities from McLean, Ithaca, NY, United States - MB31MN | ecosystem: Environmental > Terrestrial > Soil > Wetlands > Peat | place: USA: New York...
GAAAACGGGTCTTCGGGAACAGACCATAAAAAAATTCATAAATACCTGCCACCTTTGGAAGGAGGATGGTCCTATTGTCAAGGGGCTCCGAGAGACTATGGAACCCCATGGCTACTCAGAATAGAGTTGGTGAAAATGCGGATGGCGGATTGCGCCTGCCTGTGGTAGGCAGGGAATGCGGAATTTAAGACGTTGAGGGACCGATGGTTGAGAAGAGGGAGAAACGTAGTTCAGTGATGATAAACCGGGCGCCGGTCCTTACACTGTGGGCTGCGGTGGTAGCTGAAATGCTGGGGTTCGAATATGATGAGGCACTTACGCTGGGACGTGCAGTTGCAGGCCTAAATGCTTATTCAAAGGGCGTTGCCATAGGGCTCTTTCAACCGACGCCCAAAGCCATCAGAGAACAGCGTCGAAAGTTGCCGAAAGACGAGATGGTGACCGTAGATCTTTTGCACCGTGCTGTGCCTGCAAGGCATACGGATGAAGGGTTGCGCGCACTCAGCAACGACAGACCCATTTCCCCAGAAAGTGTAAAAAGATATCTTGAGAGTAAGTTTGGCGATGCCCTTGATGAAGTCTATGAGGCCATGAAGGAGCTTGCGAAATCCCTGATACCTTCCGAGCTTGCGGAAAGGGCCTATAGCCTCTATGAGAAATTTCGTCCTGAGATTGCTCCTGGGAAGAAAGGCTGGGGTGCCTCAGGCGAACTGGATCTGGACGGTATTCGGAAAATGGCCCAATCAAAATGAGATAACACACAGACCCTCCGCAAAGCCCAGATTCCCCCTCTTATTCATTCCGTTAACAATCCTTGAAATATTTCATTCCACCGTGATATTTTAAAGACAGAAATGGACAATTCAGAAGTAATTGACCTTACAAAATATCAATTCCGAGGACTTCATCCAAACATTCTGATAGGGATGGCGAGTGACCGGTATGCGGGGTGGATTGGGCAAGTCTACTCAGAGGGGCGTTATACCCAGGCAATGACCCACCGAACTCATAAGGTAGGAGAAAAATCCTTTACTGAAGAAGTCCTCCCCGTGGAAAGCGTTGAAGAATATTTTGAGCACTTCCCTATCCTGGAAATTGACTATACCTTTTACCGATTGCTTCTGGATAAGAGCGGAAAACCAACCCCAAACTATTTCACCCTCAAACAAGACCAGCAATATCTTAAAAATGACGATCAACTGATTCTCAAGGTGCCTCAGTTGATCTCTGCGAGAAGAATTAGGCAGGGGAGGAAGTTTATTGAGAATGAGGCTTATCTGAATCCTGAAATCTTCACAAACCAGTTTTACAAACCAGCTGTCGAGATTTTGGGCCCTAACTTAAGTGGATTTATCTTCGAACAGGAATATCAGCCCAAAAAGGAGCGGGTTGAAGTGGAAAAGATGGCAGAATCCCTGGATGCCTTTTTTAAGGCCGTGCCCAAGGACAAGCGTTACCATATTGAGCTTCGCACGGAGGCTTATTTGAGTGAGCCGGTATTTGACATTCTGGAGAAGCATGGAGTAGGGCTGGTTTATTCCCACTGGACCTGGCTTCCGCCTCTGTCAAAACAGCTTTCTAAAACAAAGGGGGGGTTTTTTAATTCGGGAGAGGAATGTATTATCCGTTTGATGACCCCTTTGCGTATGAGTTATGAAGATTCATATGCTAAGGCATTTCCATTTGACAAGATGGTGGATGGAATGATGAGCCATGAAATGATCGATGATACAGTCGAAATTATTAAGGAAGGGATCAAGCGGCGAAAGAGGATGAATCTTATCATTAATAATCGGGCTGGGGGGAATGGTCCTATAATCGCCCAGGAAATTGCCAAGAAGCTGCGAGGGCAAATTGAAATTAAGGAAAATGGGTGAGTGGTAAGGACTCACTTTTTTTCTGTTGGGTAATTGTCCTTAAGCCATTCCTTCCAACCGCCTTTGAGGGCATAAACCTTTGTGTATCCCATTTTTACCAGCTTCTGTGCCACACTGGCACTGGTTCCTTCTTGGGGTCAGGCACAGTAAAAAACGAGGGTCTTGTCCTTGGGATACTTGTTTGCCCAAGAATCAAAGGCTTCGGGATCTTCTCTAATAGCCCCTCTAATTTTCAAGTCACTATCTGTCCAGTCCTTGCCGTAACGGACATCAATGATTACCAAATCAGGGTTGTCCAGCCTTGCCTTGAGCTCGTCCTTTGTCATCCTGGGAGCATCTCCAGACCTCTCAAACATCGTACACCCCTCAACCATAAAGAAAATTAATAGAGTGGCTAAGAGCAATCTCTTCATCATCCCATACCTCCTTGACGAATTGCGGAATTTCTTGAAACGAAAGGCTAAATATATTTTAGACTTAACAGACAGATACCCCGAAATCAAGAATAAGGCAGATAAAAGGTAAGTTCCATTAAAACATCAAATTTGAGATCCGCATGCTTAATCCCGATGAGTGTTCATCACACAAATTAAAAGATCCTGGCAAATTGAAAAATTGGGTGTGTGTTTTTCGCAATTCCCCCCAAAATGTTTCACGGTGCTAAGGTTCTAATTTTGATTTCACGTTGGTGTTCTGCTAACTCTATCCTTGATAGTGCCTCCCAAGCAAGGCCCGTCGCTCTTTCCCATTCCTACTCATTGGTCCGCCCATTGCTCCCACCCATCCTCACTCCCACTACGCCTCCTACCCAACCCGGTGACCGGTGCCGAGACGAGCATCAATCAATAACATATTCAGGGTGCTATTCAGTTGAGGAGAGTTTTTGTGACCTCTAAACCAAGACGTTTATTTGCATAAGACATCTAAAACGTTTTCTTGGGGAGATCCTGGCAGGACAATCTCCCAATCAGATTCACCGAGTGTTACATATAGATTTTTGATCGCAACTCCATTCTTATCATAAAAAATGGTTGATAATGGCCTTCTCTTTCGCTCAGTACAGTTCATTTCTATCAACGAAATAATGTGATGCAATTCTGTAAACTTGGCGTCGATTTTCACAAACTTCTTCACGATTTCTGGTGAAGGAATAACTTTTCCCCAAAACTTTAAAACTCCTTCCGATACGTGTGTTACTCTTGTTGGGTCGTAATAATACATAGTCCCATCCTTACTCTGTGTGTAAAACTTCCAGTCTTCCCCCCATGCTTCAACGTGGGTAAGCCCTAAGAAGGTGATAAAAAAGAGAACAACTACCCAACCGGGCCTCGACTTCCATCCAATTTTTTTCATAATCCCCTCCTCTTTTTAAGGCTGGAATAGAATGAAATGGGCTCGAACCAATAGGATTGTTTTTGTCGAATTCATTTTAGCACAAATATAGCCCAGGCCCAATTTGATTTTGAAACGCGTCTCCTTCTCGACCTCCCATCCCTCCAACCCCATCTCACTGCCCATCCCACCTTCCTATCCAACCCAGCCATGGCCGGTAGTGGTGCCGAGCCGAGCATCAATCAATCAATAACATATTCAGGTTGGTTTTCATTGGGAAGAGTGGGAATGGTCTCAGGGAGGGGACGCGCTTCTTTTTACCCTACTCTTCCAATTCTGGTTTGACACCCTAATTTTGATAGGATTTTTCATTCGGCGCGTCGCTTGTGTTGATATTTAAAGTAATTTATAATTGTTTCGACTTTGCACACGCTTAACTAAAGAGCAAGGAGGATCCATATTATGTTTGCAGGGCCGGATTTGTTGGTTATTTTAGTGATTGCTTTAATCGTTTTTGGTGGCAAAAGAATTGGCGACCTTGGCGCAGGTCTTGGAAAAGGGATCCGAGAATTCAAGAAGGGTCTTCAAGGAGACAGTGTCGAGACCACGCCGAAGCAATTGGAAGACGATTCGAGAAAAAGTGGAACGTGGGAACCTGTCGTCCTGATGGTAAGGGAGAAACCCAAGTGGAGGACCCACGAGGGTGAGAGTACCGAGGCGGGACACAGGGACGGAGTAACCCGTAATAGCGATGAAGTCTCGTAATGGAGATGGAGCGAAGGGGTTACATTGTTCAGCCTTATTGATTGGTCAACCAGAGATGGGAGGAATCAGTGAATAAGGAGAAGCCGTTTAACATTTCTAAGAAGGTGGTGTGGGAGGCGTACCAACGTGTAAGAGCAAACAAAGGAGCTGCGGGAGTAGATGCGGAATCGATTGCGGATTTTGAGAAGGATCTGAAGGGGGATCTGTATAAGATTTGGAACCGGATGTCGTCAGGCAGTTATTTCCCTCCACCGGTAAGGACAGTAGTGATTCCAAAGGACAAAGGAGGTCAGAGGGTATTGGGAATTCCGACGGTTGCGGATCGGGTAGCCCAGATGGTTGTTAAGAGTTACCTTGAACCGGAAGTGGAGCCGATTTTTCATAGTGACTCTTATGGCTACCGGCCAGGGAAATCAGCGATTAAGGCGGTAGGTAGAGCGCGCGAGAGATGCTGGAGCTACGACTGGGTACTGGATTTGGACATCAAGGGGTTCTTTGACAACATCGACCACGGACTTCTCATGAAGGCGGTAAGAAAACATACGGACAGTAAGTGGATTTTACTGTACGTAGAGAGGTGGTTAAAGGCACCGGCGCAACAACCCGATGGCACTTTGGTTCAACGGGATAGAGGAACACCCCAAGGAGGGGTGGTGAGTCCACTACTGGCCAATTTATTTTTGCACTATGCCTTTGACGACTGGATGAGAAGGAGATATCCTGAAATCCCATTTGAGCGCTATGCTGATGATGTGATCGTTCACTGCAAGACAGAAGCGGAAGCGAAGGAACTGAGAACGGCGACTGGAGAGAGGTTAGGGCAGTGCAAGCTGGAGCTTCATGCGGAAAAGACAAAGATAGTTTACTGCAAGGATGACAAACGGCGTGGCACCTACTCAGATGAGAAGTTTAATTTCTTGGGTTTCACTTTTCGTTCACGGTGGGCAAAGAGTCGATGGGGCAAATACTTTATCGGCTTCAGTCCGGCGATCAGTAACGAAGCAACCAAATCAATACGGAGCACTGTCAGAAGCTGGAGGCTACGCCGGAGAAGTGACAAATCTTTAGGAGATCTGGCCCGGATGTATAATCCCATCATTCGGGGATGGATTAACTACTACGGCAGCTACTATAAATCTGCTCTTTATCGAGTATTCTACCCACTCTCACGCTCTCTGATGAGATGGGCAATGCGGAAATACAAGAAGCTCAAGCCCCACGTACAGATGGCGGCCTATTGGTTAGGGCGCATTGCAAAGAGGGAACCCAATCTATTTGCCCATTGGCAAATGGGGATGCGACCGACGGCTGGACAATAAGAGCCGGATGAATCGAGAGGTTCACGTCCGGTTCCGGGAGGGCGTGGAGGTGAAATTCCCCCGCGCTACTCGACTCTTCGATTCTTGAATATGGTCCCCAGTAATGACTTGTGAAGTCGCCAACCAGTCAAAGAATAAACTGGCAATATATCAAGGCCAGGATCGAAGTGTCAGAAGCCGGTGTTATTTCTCTGCCTAACTGTCCCCAATAACCACCTCAGCCTCTACTGGAACAACCTTCAAAAAACTCCTTCCGGCTTCCTCCATTGTATCCTTCAGGATTAGAGCCTCCGAATCCATTCTTCTTTAGCCGATTATAGCCTTCCAAAGCCCAGTTAAAGATACTCTGGGCTAACTACCGGATCATAGGTTAATATTTCATGAGTGGGAGGTTAAGATAATAAATCCGGAGGGACATATTAGGTGAGAATTCGAAAACCGGGGAGAGTAAATGAGCGAATTTGGTTTTTGGGCAGGGAGGAATCCGGGGTCTATCTTCTGGAGGGAAACAATGGCTTCATGATCGTGAGCGGAGGCATGAGCTACATCGTTTCTGATCTACTCCAGCAATTCAAGGAATTTGGCATTGATGAAAACCGGATTAAAAAACTCCTCATCCTTCACTCCCACTTCGATCACGTGGGGATTGTCCCTTTCTTGAAGCGTCGTCATCCGGAGATCGAAGTCTATGCCTCGGAAAGGGGTTGGGAGGTCCTTCGGATGGATAAAGCCATCCTGACGATCAATGAGTTCAGCCGAGACGTGACAAAGAGGATGAAAAAGGAGGATGTCTATTCCACATACGATTTGGATTGGAGAAATGATGTCAATGGCAAAACCATCCATGAGGGTGACCGAATTGATTTAGGAGATCTGGAAGTCTCGATCTTGGAGACTCCAGGGCATTCCTCTTGCTGTATTGCTGCTTATGTTCCCGAGTTTAAGGCCCTGTTTCCTACAGACGGAGGGGGCATCCCTTTTGATCAGATGATTGTTACCTCCGGAAATTCCAATTACACTAAGTATCAGCAAAGCCTCGAGAAGTTAAAGGATCTCCGGGTGGATTACTACTGTGCTGACCACTATGGATATGTGACAGGAGAGGAAGCCAGGGAATTCATCTTGAAAACGATCGAGGTGGCAAAGAAAAACCGCACCCAGATGGAGGAGGTTTATCGCTCCGTTCGAGACATTGATGTTGCGGCTCAGAAACTGATCTCTTCCTTTTATGAAGGAAACCCTTACTACTTCCTCTCTCCTGAAATCTATCTCGATGTGTATCGGCAGATGGTGCGACACATTGCTACGGTGATTGAGGGAAAGGTTTAAGGGATCGTCCTGCCTCTGCTCTATGCCCGGTATTTTGCTTTCATATGAAAGGGCTCCGCTTCCTTGCTTTCCTAGACTCCTATTCTTTTCAAGGAGACCCTGATCCTCCAACCAAGTAAAGACCCCAAAACCCCTGATGCAGTCTACCCTCATTACCAAATTACACTGTTCTAACGAATCCTGCACAGGGGACTCGGGCATACTAACTGAATAGCTCGCAGGTCAATAAAATGAAGGTGAATGACCGGAAAATAACTGCACAGATTGAATTTAATGGGAGAGGGGAAATATCACCCTATTTGAATATAATTCCAGAAGTAGGTCCAGAGAATTTGATAGAAAAACTATCTACCGTGGTTGAATTTCCTTTAAGGAAGAAAATTACCAAATCCAACTGAATCTCCATCAAAAACATTTGACCATTATTTTTGGACGAAGGAATATCTGGGATTTGAATTTTACCTGACTCCTTCTCAAGGGGGATGAAGCAGATGGATGAGGTAAAAGATTGATTCCAAGCTTGGATTTTTTGTTTTAAGGGAAGGGAATGTTTTGACTGAAAGGAAAAACATTCCATCTTAAAGGATATTATTATAAAGTATTAAAATACTTTATAGGAACTAGAAGATATTGAATTTCAAAGGATAATGAGAAATTTTTATAAATCAAATTCGAGTGTTTACAATTCAAATTTTGATATTATAAAACCTCTCATTAAAAAGGTCGTGGTATTCGTACGATGAGATCAAAGGAAGTTCATTGTTCTTCAAAGGTTCCAAAATATTTTTTTGGATATTATGTTTCATCATACTCCCATCCTTGATTTCGAGGTTCAGAAATGAAGTGATGGTTTCAATGTGCAGCTTAATTGGATGAGCCTTATATATATGGCTAAGAAATCTTCGGTAAACTAGTTGCGCTGGTTTTGGAAGATCATAAAAATTATCTGGCAGCTGATTAAAACCTTTGAGCTGGATGTTATGACAAAATAGCTTTCCAAGCAGGCTATCAAATGTTACAGTATATCGATTACCACCTGATTCAACTCTGAAGATGTGTTGATTTTTGAGAGGCTGATAATGTTGTCTAACTTTCTGTTTGCCTTTGTTTCTGCCTTTCTTTATGACTTCAAAATACAAAATCGGATATACTATATTTAATTCGACCTTTGATGTTTCAATTACAAGTTCCGTGATCTCTTTTCGATACAGATTTTTTTGACCAGCTAATTGGATTTTTACACTGTTTGGAAAGGACAGGAGGGGTCCTTGGTTAGTAAGCTGAACTCCTTGTTGACAGGTTTCGCCAAAATGTGTAAACTTCAAATGGGAATCGATAAAGAGGCATTCTGAGGTTGTTTTAATAATCACATAAACATGGCAGATTTAGTTGAGAATCTTTCTTCAGATCCACTTCGGTCTTTACTGCCGAGCCAATAGGAGTACAACGCGGATTGTTTTGAGACTATTGCGCGGAAAGAAGGAGGATCAACATGGATCACGAAAGGAGACTATACTCTTCGGGCTATAACCCTTTATTCATCAAGCTATCCAGACCTCTTCCGAAGGAGGTAGCCATCGTCGGGGCGGGCACCATCGGCCCGGACGTCGGGTACTACATCAAGAGCGCCCTGCCGGGAATCAGGCTCTATCTGGTTGGACGTAGCGAAGCGTCTCTGAAGAACGCGGAGAAGCGGTTTGAGAACTACGCCGCCAAGTCAGTGGAGAAAAAGAAACTCAAGGAGGAAGAGGCGAAGGCGATCCTCGAGAACGTAGTCTACACCACGGATTACAATCGGATGAAGGATTGCGATCTGGTGATCGAGTCGGCTATGGAAAGCGTCCCCATCAAGCAGAGCATCTTCGAAAACATCGAGAAGGTCGTCCGCGGCGACACCATCATAACCTCCAATACAAGCTCTATTCCTGCTGAGCGGATCTTCGCCACCATGAAGAGAAAGGAGAGAGCGAGTATCACCCATTTCTTTGCCCCTGCATGGCGCTCCCTTCCGGTGGAAGTGGTGCGATGGGAGGAGGAGAGCAAGGACACCCTAGACTATCTCGTCTGGTTCTTCGCCCATACCGGGAAAGTGCCGATGATAACGGACAACGTGATCTGCTTCATGTTCGACCGGGTATTCAACAACTGGTGCAACGAAGCGGCTCATCTCCTCTCCCATGCGTCTTCGGTCCAGATCGACAGGGTGGTCGAAGAGTTCGTTGCGGCGGGCCCCTTCTTCATCCTGAATATGGCCAACGGGAACCCGCTCATCATCATCGAGAACGGTCTTCAGGTGGAGGAAGGAGACCATTACAGGCCGGCTCCCATTCTCGCTTCCGTGGACAAGTGGATCACCGCTCAACCAGGATCGAAGGTGGATGCTCCAGAGGATGTGAGGAAGGTGGTCAGGAACCGGATGCTCGGCATCCTGTTTTCGCAGTCCCTCGAGATTGTAGACAGGGGCATCGGCACGAAGAGCGACCTCAATTACGGGTGCCAGATCGGTCTCGGCTTCAAGAAGGGCCCCCTCGATCTCATGAAGGATCTCGGCAAAGCCGAGGTGATGCGGATCCTGAAAAGATTCTCAGAGGACAGACCCGGGTTTCCAGGGCCAAGGTCTCCCTTTTCCTCCTACCTGGAATTCAAGCGTTTCCTGCTGGTCGATGATGTGGACAGGGTCAAGGTCATCACCATCCGAAGACCCGAAGCACTCAACGCAATCAGCGATGAGATCAACGACGAGATTCTCTCCGTGCTCGAGGAGCATGCGGAGGACCCCGCGGTCAACGGCTTCGTGATCACGGGTTATGGGACGAGCGCGTTCTCCGCCGGGGCCGATATCGGGAAGTTCCCTCAGACCCTCGGCAACAGGGAGGCCGCCGAAAGATACGCAAGGGATTGCTCGAAGCTGCAGTCCTTCATGGACAAGATGGACAAGCCGGTTGTGGCAGCGGTCAACGGAATGGCCCTGGGGGGCGGGTTCGAGATCGCCCTTCGCTGCCACGGGATCGTGGCCGTGACGAGTGCCTTCTTCCAGTTTCCCGAGATCACCCTCGGCATCCTGCCTGGCATCGGGGGCTGCATCGTACCTTATCGACGCTGGCCGAAAGGTGCGGGGCTCTTCCACGAAATGATCTGCTTGGCAAGACCCATCAATGCGAAGGAGGCCTTGGAGATCGGGATGGTGTCGAGAATCGTCGAAGGCTATCCCGAGTTGATTCGTGTGGCGGTGGATGAGGTGAAGGCTCTGCAGGGAAGGATCGAGCGGATCCCGGACGGCAAGGTCGAGATCCCGGAGTTCAGGATTCCTGATCCACCCCTCGCGGGCAGACAGCCAGTGAGCAGGGAGGCCGTCGCGATTACCATTCAGACCATAAGAGAGGGAGCCGCGGCAGAGACCTTCTTGGAAGCACTGGAGATAGGGTACCGAGGAACCGCTGAGATCGCATGCACCGAGGCGGCAAGAGAAGGAATAACGGCATTTCTGGAGAAGAGAAGACCCGTCTTCAACAAATGACGACCTGTCCGAGTACCGAACCGTTTCAGGGCACCTTGAAGCAGACCGAGGGCGACATATGGACTCTCATGAAGCTCGCCTCGGGTGCACTTGCACCCGGATTTACCGCACGCGCGCTTCATCGGGACCAGGACCAAATGACTAACGATTCGGTTTATTCCTTTCCACAGTATTTTACTGTAAAAGCGCGGGTTGGGGGGAATATGTTTTAGTGTCACGGTTTTCATATTTTTGTGGCCGGAAAATGAGATATTGGTATCAAAGGAATATGATGTCTCCTGAGAGATGAATATGAGCGCCTATGACGAACCTTTGATCAGCTCCTTTGAACGAGCCTGCGAAAAATATCCTGATAAGCCCGCAATCATCTATATAGGAGAGCGGTTTTCTTATAGGAAGTTGAGGGAGTTAATCGATCGGTTTGCAACAGCACTCTACGATTTGGGTGTGAGAAAAAATGGTAAGGTGATGCTCTATATCCCCAATTGCCCTCAGTTTCTGATCGGATATTTCGGCGCTCAACAGATCGGGGCCGTCCCTGTACCGGTCTCACCCATCTATACACCTTATGAGATAAAATACCTCGTCAACGATTCGGGAGCCGAGACGGTCTTATGTCAGGATACAAATTTTAGATATATCAAAGAGGTCCTTCCGGAGACCTATTTAAGGAGGGTGATCGT
>Ga0326728_10024787_pt1 | contig 10821 bp, 10 predicted proteins | sample MB3enrmetagenome_FD_207602 | JGI IMG/M metagenome (GOLD analysis project Ga0326728, IMG submission 207602) | Lab enriched peat soil microbial communities from McLean, Ithaca, NY, United States - MB31MN | ecosystem: Environmental > Terrestrial > Soil > Wetlands > Peat | place: USA: New York...
TCAGGAAGGTGGCCCGTTGGCCGCGTGAGGGCATGGATACCGCGCGCGTCTCCGGTTAAAATGGCGCATCCCGTGAACCCGATACGATGGTCCCCATGTCCGAAGATTGGCTGAAACTCGAAGACAATATGCGACATAAGGTATCTGAAAAGGATTATCGGGGAGAACGTTCCGACCTATTCCTTCGTGGTTTTTTCGAACAAGTGCACACTCAAAGATGTCACCCTAAGCAGCCGGGATGTGGTTGTTACCCAACACCGTGAGCTTGGGACCGCAGTGGGTCAATTTTTTGCCGTTGGAGGAGATGGTCCGTTGACGAATACCGATATTGAAACCTTATACGAAAAGCTTTTTCCCTACACTCAGACCAGCCCTGAAGAAGTTGAGCGGCACGTGCGGAGTATTCTCGGACGCGGGAATGATTGCTAATCGGCATTGGCCCCCTTGCCGTCGGGCAAGATGTTCCTGCGCCGTAATTTGCGCACTTTCAAATCCTCAGGCTTTTGGATGCTTCTGCCATTGGTGATGCTCCTTTGCGGAGAAGATTTTTGTCTGGGCGTTTCAACTTGCAAGGCGATAATGGTTCGCCCAAGGGTTACGATTACCGGAACGTCCCTTCCCGCAGTCGCGGAACGTACGGAGCAAAGGAATTCCACCCGAAACGAATCGTGAAACGATCGCGGACGCACCATAAAATAGCGCGAATCCATTCTTCATCAAAGGGAGCCTTGTGAACCTTCCAGCCCTCGATGCCACCCAACGGAAAGCCGCGCTGGCCGCCGGACTGCTGTTCTTGTTCATCATTTTTGGTTCCATGATTTACATGAGCGCCCTTCGGCCGAAATTCATCGTGCCCAACGATGTCGCCGCCACCATCGCCAGTCTTGCCGGCCGGGGCCAATCTTTCCGGGCCGGGACGACTTTTGAACTGGGGATGGCCGCCGGGGTGATCGCATTGGCTTGGGCGTTGTGGGTTCTGCTCAAAACGGTGGACAAAAATCTGGCAACGCTCGCCCTTTGCTGGCGCATTGCCGAAGGCGTCCTGTGGGCCGGCCTCACACTGCTCAGCCATCTGGCCTTGCACATCGCCCAGATGAGCCCGCTTCCCGGCGGGTTCGAGAGCGGGTTCAAACAAAGCATGATGGACGCGGTCCTGCAGACCATCACCACCGGCATGGACACCGTGGTTCTGTTCACCGGTCTGGGAAGCATCGTGTTTTCGTACCTGCTCTTCAAGTCGCGATACGTTCCGCGGCCCTTGGCCGTCTGGGGATTGGTGACCTATGCGTCCATGATTGGGTATTCGTGCGCCAAGCTTGTGGATCCAAGCTTGGCCTGCTACGACATGATTATCTACACCCCGGGCGGGATTTTTGAGATGGTCATCGGTTTTTGGCTCGTGGTTTTGGGCTTGCGGACGTCCGGGAAATGACGGCGCGGCCCGCGCTCTTAACCAAAGACCTGTCGGTCGGGGAATTTGAGGGCTACTACTGGCTGAAAGAGGAACTCACCCAATTCTGCCGGGAACATGCCTTGCCCGCTTCCGGCGGCAAACAGGAATTGGCCGACCGCATCTCCTGCTTTCTAAGGACGGGAAGCGTTTCCCGCATCGCGATCGCGCCCAGGGCAACGCGGACGCAGGCCTTTGTGCCAGCCGAAACCCTTTCGCTGGACACCAGGGTCCCGGAAAATTTCCGGTGTGGCCAAGAAGCTCGGGCTTTTTTTGTCGATCAAGTGGGGGCGGGTTTCCGGTTTACGGTGCCCCTTCAGGCATTTATTCATGCTCATCCGGGGATATCCTTCGGGGAAATCATCACCGAATGGCGGCGGCTCGAAGCTTTAAGGAAGTCCGGGCGACTGCAAGTGACGATCGCCCCCCAGTTTGAGTACAATCAATTCACCCACGATTATTTTCAGGACCCCCGCAACCAAGGCAAAAGCCGCCAAGACTGCGTCCGCGCGTGGAAGGCGGCCCGTGTCCAAGCCGGGGGGACCCGTTACCAACCCTAAGAAAGATGCGTTTCGGGGGGAGTCTCCGTCGGGACGCCAAAGATGCCGAAACGCTCCCCGTTGAGGGGCCCGTTGCCGCGGAGGAATCATGAAATACGGCTTGTTGGCGCTCTTTTTGGCGGTGCCGTCCTTATCCGCCGCCTGGGGACGGCAGGGCCATTGGACTATCGCCTGCGTGGCGGAGGCGCGTCTGAGCCCGGCGGCCCGCCGCATGGTGCAGGAGTTTCGGAGCGCTCCCGGCTGGGAACGCTTGAAACCAGGCGACACCCGTTATTATCGGAAGGCGGACGAGGAGTGGGCCGAATTTTGCCGCGGGTCCCGGGGCGATTTGTACCTGGCCTCGGAATGGGCGGATGCCTGGAGGGAACATCACCCCGACACGGCGCCCTGGCATTACGTGGACATCCCTGAGGACGGAACCGCCACCGAGGCGGAAATCACGCAAGCCTGTGGGGACGGATGTATTTTGAGCAAGTTGGACGAGGAACGCGCGGTTTTGCGGGATAAGGGCGCGGATCGGACACGGAGGCTGGAAGCCCTGTTGTGGGTCGTGCATTTGGTCGGAGACATCCATCAGCCTTTGCATTGCGCGGATCATGGGGACAAAGGCGGAAACGCGATCGGCGTGTTCGTGGCCGGACGGGTCAGCAATCTGCACGCGGCCTGGGATACCGGCTTTTTTTACGTCGAGCATGCCCGGCCCCAGGAGCTCGCCGCGGATTTGCTGGAGCATGAATGCGGCGAAGTCGAACTCGACGCCAAGGCCGAACCCAAGGACTGGGCCCGGGAATCCTTTGGGGTGGCCAAGACCTTCGCGTACCCCCAGGTCCAACGCAACGGCGGGGAGTTTGACCCGAGCGAAGTCGGACAGGCCTGGCCCGTGGTCCGCAGGCAATTGGCCCGGGCGGGGATACGTTTAGCGGCGGTGCTGAACAAGGCGGCGGAGTGATAATCCGGCCCCTTTTGTGGCGTCGAAGCGGGACGCGGCGGTCAAGGGTTTCGGGATCTTAGATTCTCCGAGACTTCAGGTGCGAAGCCCGTTTTTAGTTTGATTTAGTTCGATTGGGGACGAGAGCGCACTGCGCGTCGTGGAGCAGAGAGTACCTTGATCAACCGGTTTCCGAAGAGAGCATCCGGGAGAGCCTGCCGGTGCGCTGGGTCAACGATTGACCGTGCCCATGTCCGCGTAGCGCAGTCCGGACGTGGCGCCCACGGGGAATGCCTGGTCCAGGCGGCGGAGATCTTCCCGGGTGAGGGTAAGCTCCAAGGCCCCGATGTTTTCTTCAAGGCGTTCGCGGCGTTTGGTGCCGGGAATGGGGATCACGTCTTCCCCCTGGGCCAGGACCCAGGCGAGGGCCAAGCGCGCCGGGGTGGTGTTTTTGGAAGCCGCCAAAGCTTCGACTTCCGCCAGCAGGCGGAGGTTATTCTTGAAGTTCTCCCCTTGGAAGCGGGGGTGGCGGCGGCGGTAGTCGTCTTCCGGAAGGTCTTCGGGTTTTTGGAAACGGCCGGTGAGGAAGCCCCGACCGAGGGGACTGTAGGCCACGAAACCGATCCCCAGTTCCCGTACGGTGCCGAGGATTTCCGCTTCCGGATCCCGGGACCAGAGCGAGTATTCGGTTTGCAGGGCGGAGATAGGGTGCACCTTGTGGGCCCGGCGGATCGTCGCGGGCGCAGCCTCGGACAGGCCTAGATACCGGACTTTCCCCTGCTTGACCAGCGAGGCCATGGCGCCGACCGTGTCCTCGATGGGGACCGTGGCATCCACCCGGTGCTGGTAATACAAGTCGATGACTTCCGTTTTCAGCCGCCGCAGCGAAGCCTCGCAGCAGCTTTGCACATAGTCCGGTCTGCCGCAGACGCCCAGAAATTCGCCGTTTTCTCCGCGACGGTTGCCGAACTTGGTGGCGAGCACCACTTTGGAGCGCCTTCCTTGCAGGGCCCGGCCTAGGAGTTCCTCGTTCCGGAAGGGGCCGTACATGTCGGCGGTGTCCCAAAAAGTGGCGTCCAATTCCAAGGCACGATCCAGGGTCGCCAGGCTTTCGGCCTCATCGCGTCCTGCGTAGAATTCCGACATGCCCATACATCCCAGGCCGAGGCGGCTGACCAGAAGGCCTTGGGTACCCAAAGGTACTTTTTTCATTGGAACCTCTAAAGGGATGTTCGCGCAAAAGGGTTGCGGTTCGTTGAAAGCGGGGACGTTAAAGTCGGTTCGGGGTTTTGGACCTGAGAAAAGCTGGGTTTGCGTTAAAACGCGTATCCGAGGGCAAATTTAATTCCTGGGGCGAAAAACACGGCATCCAGGAATCCTTGATAGAAAAGCGTCGGCTAATTTTGAAGGGTCGCCCCGTAAGGGAACTCGTGAGGGGGAGGATAAAAGTCGCCGCTCGATATTGAGGGCTCCTGCGGTACGGCTCTAGGAATAGGGAACACGATCCGTTCATTTTCGACATTCAATTTTGGCTTTTATCTTAGAACCGAGCGGGTATGGGCTGCAACTGGCTTTCCTGGTGAAAAGTGCCCAGCCCGACCCGGGAGGGGCACTTCCTTCCCATTTCAACCCCGGTTTACGCGCTTTCGCTGCGGCCGTCCGTCGTGTTTTAATCGTCCATGCTTCGGTGGATGCGGGATCCTTTCTTTGCGGCGGTTGCGGCCGGCTTCACGCTTTTGGCCCTTGGGTGGGGGCTGATGTTGCCCGCCTTTGAAAGCGTGGACGAGCAGAACCACTATCGATACATGGTGTTCCTCAAGGACCACGGCCGCTTGCCGCGGCAGCTGCCTTCACCGGCGGAGAGCACCGGGGAGGGGCATCAGCCCCCTCTGTATTACGCCTTGGGGGCTTTGGCTTTGCGGATTTTTCAACCGGATGCCCGCTTCCAGGAGCTGCCGCGAGCCGCGACGGCGTTCAATCGCGAACCGGTCTATTTTGTGCACGGGCCCGAAGAATCCTTTTTTAATTTCGAGGGGCAAGCGTTCTCCCTCCACTTGTTAAGGTTGATCCAGTTGTTCGCCCTGATCGTGCCGGGCCTGCTCTGCTTGGCTTGGGCTTTGAGCCGTTTGCTGCCGAGAACCGAGGCGCGCTTGGCCTTCGGCGTGCTCGCGCTGAATCCGGGATTCATCGCCCTTGCGGGAGCCCTGAACAACGACCACGGTGCCTGGGTCTTGGGGACCGCGGCTTTGGCCGTTCTTTTGCTGGGCCTTGAACACGGCGGAGCCTCCTGGTGGGAATGGCTCCTGTTCGGGGTATTGGCGGGTTTGGCGGGAATGGCAAAACCCACCGCTTTGGGCATCCTGGCGGCGGGCCTTTTTATGGCCCTGTCCCGCCCGACCGAGCTGAAAAGGCGCGGGCCTTGGCTGGCACTGGCCGCCGTGGCGGCGGCGACGGGTTGGTGGTTCCTCCGCAACGCGCTTTTGTACGGCGATGCGACGGCGTGGAATGCCCTGGTCGCCGATTGTCCCCAATGCGTGCACCCCAAGCCGTGCTTGCTGTGGGCTTGGTGGTGGTTTTGGATTTCCCGGACTTTTGAGACGTTTTGGTCGGTGTTCGGCTGGATGACCTGGCGGGCTTCGCCTTGGGTGACTCTGGGCTTCTGGGGGCTCACCACCGCCGCCTTGATCGGTCTCGTTTCGGGCCGCGCCCGGGCCCTGAAGTCGGGTGTCGCGGCGCTCGCCTGGGCGGCGTTCCTGGGCGTGAGTATCGTCGTTTTACGCCACGATCTGGCCTTGGATCCCCCGGCGGGGCGCTACTTTTATGCCGCGATTTTGCCGATCGGCCTGCTCTTGGGCCAGGGTTGGAGCGTTTTCAAGGCGCCGGCGTGGACGCCCTGGGTTCTGGGCGGGGCCTTGGCGGTACTGGATCTGTGGCTGTTGTTCGGGCGGATGGTGCCTTTGTATGCGCCCGCGCGTTGAGGCGCCGTTTGAAACGGGGAACGCGCTTTTTTAGGAATGGGTGAGGATCCTGTTCAAGGGAGGCTCCGGCCATGTGCTTTGGTTCCCAACCTTATACCGGCGATCCGGAGAACGATCCCAACAAAGGGATGCGTTTTGTCGATCCGGCCTACATCGCCTGGTTGCAGGCGCATTTCGGGACCCGGGAAAGCTTGGTCTATCCCAATGGAAAGCTTCCTTTTATCAGGCGCGGCCCAACGGGAGGTCGGGAATATGCCGTCGGCAATTTCGGCCTGCTCCCACCGGACAAAAGCTGGATACGGAAGCCCGCCGACGGCCGCAAATACTATAACGCCCGGGCGGAGACTCTTTTTGAAAAGCCCACTTATCGGGAGGCGGCCCGGTTCCGCCGGGCGATCGTCCTCGTCCGCGCCTTTTATGAATACTCGGAAGCGGATCAAGAACCCGGGGGCAAAGCCCGCCTCTATGAAATCAGCCGGGATGAAGGCGGCCCCATCCCCATCGCCTCAGTGTGGGAACGGCACCCGCAATGGGGGTTGAGCGTGTCTTTCGTGACCACGGAAGCGATCCGGCAGGTGTTTGAGGAGGCCCATCATGTCCGCAGCCCGTTGATTCTGGAGTCCGAGCAGATCGACGGATGGTTGGATCCGGACAGGACCGATGCGGCGGCGATTCAGCCTTTTTTGAAGCCTTGGGCCGGGGGGAAGTTGCGCGTTCGGATGAAAGCGCGTTGAGCGCTTGAGCGGGTCCGGGACGGAGGGTGGGTGCAAGGGCTCGAAGTTTTTCCCGGCGGAATGTTAAAATCCGGGAAGTGGCAGGCGGCTCGCGGAATGTAATTTTTAGAGAGTACCGGGGCCGGTGGTGGTAGGGGGAGTCATGTCCGTCCGGAGAAAGGTTTGGTATCGGCGCCCTTGGTATTGGGGGATCCTGCTTTTGGGAACGGATTGGGGATGGATGGCCCATAACGTGCTTTCCGGGAACGTGTATGCGTGGGCATCGTGCCATCCCACCTATACGGAAGCCGGAATCGCCTCGTTTGCAAAGTTTTGCATGAGTCTCGGATCGCCCGGCATATTTGTGCTCATCGGGATGATCATGGCCGCCCAAAATATCGAGGTTTTCGGGGTGGACCTTTTGATCGGGACAGCGCTCGCTTGGCTGATCTTAAAAGCGTCCCCGGCGCCCTTGGAAGAGGGGCCGAGCGGTTATCGGCGGACGGTAGCAGTACCCGTGGGGGTGTGGGTCCTCACCGTCGTGTGCGCCATCCTCTTCACGGGGAACGTCGATTTTTCGCCTGCGGAAAAGGTGCGCCGGGCGGACTGGGAACTCAGAATGGGCGTGGTCCATGGGTCCAGTGAAGGCGAAATTGGGGAGCAAGCCCTGTACGGTAACCTGGAAACCGGGCGCTATTCCCCCTACCATCCTCCGGCTCCGGATGCGTCTGAAACAGGCGCGGACCCTCAATTGTGGATGTCTTCGACGGACGGAGTGTGTTCCGCTCGGCCCTCTGAGGCCGACCCGCAACCGATAAACATCGGGCCGACTCCGGGGGTTTTTGGCGTTGATCCTCAACTTCAGGCCGTCGCTTCGGGGACCGGCCAGAATTTTATTTATATCAACGCTGGCGCACGATCCCAACCGCAGGTGTTGGAAAGAGAACCTCAACATGCCAATCCGGTGGTGCCCATGGCACCGGGCTTTCGGATAGCCAAGACTTTTTCGAATATGCTGGTATTCGCGTTCCAAACGGCATTGTTGACGGTTGTGCTGTGGTTTTTGGAGTTTCGGGCCCGCAGGGCGGACCGCGAGGAAACGAAGCGAGAGGAATACAAACGCCAACGCAGCGTCGAGTGGGCCCGGGCAAGGGCCGTTGAAGCGGCGGCATTTCCGGATTTCGGGCCGGGGGCCGGGATGCCTGGGAGCGGGGCGGTAGTTGCGCCGGAGATGGGACTGGCTGGGGGACTGTTGGCGGCGGTTTCAGAACCGCCGGGGCCGGGGCGATCCGAAGAGACGGAGAAAGAAGCGGGCGGCCCTTTGCCGAAGCAGGGCGTTCCTCCGGCAGTTCCGCGGTCCTACGTGTTTCGGCGGATTCCCGAAGAACCGCATTGGAGACGGAGTCTGAAGCGCCTGTTCCGGCGGGATTGAACGGAAGGCTTTGCTTGAAACAAACGCTTCAGGAATTCAGTCTCCCCATTTCAAGCTGTTCCGCAAAAGATCGCTGAGTTCGTCGGCGATCTTTTTTTGTCCGGCGGCATTCGGATGGGAATAACAGCCCGTGCGGTCGGAAGCGGGATACCGCAACGCCAGAAAACGGATATTTTCGTCGCCGGAGGAATTTTCAGCCTCCACCACTCGCCGCACGTCCCGGGTCATGGGGTCGCTGGCCGCGAAAGAGACGCAAAAGATTCGGGCTTTGGGGTAATCCAGCCTTAACACCGCCACAAAGGAGCGGTAGGCGCCGATGAAGTCGGCTTCGCTCGGGGGCGTTCCGGCCGCGAAGAAATCGTTGCCGCCCAGGAACACCACGACCGCATCAGGGGTCCAGGTGCGGGGATCGATCAACGCTTCGGGAACGTTCGCCAATAATCGCGGATAAAAGCAGGGCAGGGGACATTGCGAAGTTCCGTCGTCCCCGGCATTGCGGATCAGCCCCTTTGCGGAATACGCCGTGATCCGGAAATCGGCGCCCAAGGTCCCGGCGCATAAGGGGCCATAGGCCAAGCTGGAATTTTCCGTGGTCCGAAAATGCGAAGGATCGCAATCGGTCCTGGGGTCCTCGACTTCGGCGCCGCAGCCGAGCGAGTCGCCGATGAATTCGATACGATGGACCGGAGGCGCGGGAAGGGGCGCCAGGCTCATGCCGTCTTCCAACACGAAGCCGTGAAACGTGGCGATTCCGAACGAAGCTTCGGTCCTTTTGCTGAGCACGAGGGTGTGGAGCCCCGGGGACAATCCGCTGATGGTGGTGGCCCGAGCGGAGCCGGGGATGATCACCTGGGCCGGACGTCCGTCCAGGAACGCGTTGTAGTCGTTGTTCCCGTCCTCCAGCAGTATGCCGATGCTTTTACCGCGGAAGCGGGTGGTGATGGAAACCGCCGGCCAGTCGAAACGCGGGGCTTGGGGATTCGAGAAGTCGATCCGTCCTGAGTAGCGGATATTCGGGTCGTTCGGAGGCACCCGAACGGCCGCCGGCGCGGAAAGGGTGAAAACGCAAAGGGTGATCGCGGGAAACGTTTTTACGAATCGGTCTGCGCGGCCCAAGAGGTTCTCCGGTTTTCGCATGGGGGGGGGGACGCCCGCTGGAATGCGGCTGTTACACTAGGATTGGACGAAACGCGCGGACGCCGGGTGTCGGAGCGTTCCAAACAAGTAAAGAGCAGGAACGCGTTAGCGGAGGAGCGGGGAATCGAGGGGAAGCTCGGAGAATGCGCCAAGGCACCGCGTTTGGTGTAAGCTAGTGATTGGGCTTCGGATCGGACCCTTTGCGGCATCCATCGATCCGGCAGGAGCGGTGCTGTGGAACGCGGTTGGGAAAGTTGGGACGCGACTTGGTCCCGTGTGCGACCCAAGGCCTTGGTGTGGCTTCCCTTGGGGTTGGCGGTGGGGGTGCTTGTGTGGGCGATGGAGAGTTGCCCCGCCCAATTTTTTGACCGGAAGCGGGTTCTTCGTCTGGATCCGAATTCGTCCGCGTGGCAAGAATTTCAAAAAAAAGTCCATTTCGACGGTCCCCAGGGCCTGAGCTTGGTGATTCCTAAAGGGGCTCCTGCGGGAACCTTGAATTGCGTCACCAGCTATCGGATCGCCCAGCAGGGGCAAGTGGACGCCTGTCTTGGCGGCGCGTTGGGTCTGGAAGTACGTTTGGGAGTCGGCTCGGACGCCGCCGGGAACCGGATCGTCCGGTTTACCGATCCCGGCACCGGCGTCTTCGCGGATCCCGCGGGGACCAGGATCGGCGGCGCCTACGTGATGGCCAAACACGGGGAAACGGTTGTCGGCGCGGTTCGTCTCACGGGCGATTGGACGAGGTTGGCTCCTGCCGTACCGATGGTGGAACTCGGGTATGATCAAACCGCGGAATGGGAGTGGGTGCTCGTCCTGATCACCTTTGCGGAAGCTTTAGCTGTGTTGGGTGGGGTGATTTGGGTGGTTCAGGTGGTGTGCGTTTGGTGCCAGGGGGTTCCGGGAAAAAACGGGGGAGGATGAGGGGTTTTGGCCTTTTTTTGCGAAGCCGGGGCCAAAGACCGGAATTTGAAAAAATAATTTCAGAAAAGGGGCTCTTTTTAATATTATCCGGGTATAATTACGGCATGACTTCTTCCCCTGAACTTCCCGCGCTTTATCTCGTGTTGTCCGGCCCGAAAATGGTGGCCCGGGGTCCTTTGGCGACGGTGCTGCCGGTGCTTCGGCAGCAAAGCGCGGAACAAGGACCGGCCGCGGTGCTGGTCTTTCGCGAAGAATCCGGTCGCCAGATCGATTTTGACCTGAGAAAAGAAGACGCCGCCTTGATTGCGGCGGAAGCCCAACCTTTGAGCGCCTCCAGCGGCCCTGGGCGGCCACGGCTGGGCGTGGTCGCGCGGGAAGTGACGTTGTTTCCCCGGCATTGGGAGTGGCTGGAAGCCCAGCCCAACGGGGCCTCCGCCGCGTTGCGGCGACTGGTGGATCAAGCCCGCAAAGCCGAACCCGCCGCTGAAAAAGCCCGTCGGGTCCGGGACGCCCTCTACCGTGTGTTGAACGCCGTGGGAGGGGATTTACCCGGGTTCGAAGAAGTCATCCGAGCCTTATATGCGAGGGAAAGCGGACATTTGGACGCCTTGGTGCAAGCCTGGCCGCCCGATCTTTGCGCCTATGCGCAGGAACGCTATCGCGAAGCCGAACGCCTGGAAAAGAGCGGGGAGACTCAAGAGG
>Ga0326728_10024789_pt1 | contig 10821 bp, 11 predicted proteins | sample MB3enrmetagenome_FD_207602 | JGI IMG/M metagenome (GOLD analysis project Ga0326728, IMG submission 207602) | Lab enriched peat soil microbial communities from McLean, Ithaca, NY, United States - MB31MN | ecosystem: Environmental > Terrestrial > Soil > Wetlands > Peat | place: USA: New York...
AAGACTCGACCACCGCGGATGGAGGGGATGGTGGCGGGGGGGCCAACGACGCAACGATTCCCAGCGACGCCCGGGCGTTCGATGGCGGGGTCGCGAGCGACGCGGCCGACGCGGGGATCGGGAGCGATGCAGCGGAGGCTGGGGCCGCCAGTGACGCTGCCGACGCCGGCATAGTCAACGACGCGGCCGACGCTGGAGTCGGGAGCGACGCTGCAGACGGCACCGCTCCCTTGGATGGCGCGATCGACGCAAGCGGTACCTCCGACGGTGCCCTCGTCGACGGCAATGATGCCGCGGTTGCCTGTGGCGATGGAGGTGGCCCCGTGCCTTGCTTGAACCCCAGCACTGGAGCGAACGACTTCTGTGGGAATGGGGTCTGCGCTTCATGCACGGAGGTCACCGACGATGTGTCGTGCACCACCGCATACGGCAGTGCTGGGCACCCGTATCTATGCATTGGCGGCGCTTGCATCGCCGGCGAGTGCCGGACCGATGCCGACTGCGTGACCAGCCTGAACGGTCCGCTTTGCGGGGTGAATACTCCCAACGCGTGCGGCAAGTGCTCGACCGACACGCAGTGTGGCAACGCGGGATTGGATGGAGGGGCCTCAATCTGCAATGCGACGACGGGGGCTTGTGTCTCCGCCGCGTGCACGAACACGGGCAAGGCATGCGCCGCGAACGCTTCGGACATCTGTTGCAATGGAGCGTGCACGGCGGGTAGCTGTTGTACTACGGCGATGTGCACGGGGAACGGCGAGACTTGCCAGAACAACCAGTGTAGCGCGTGCGCTCCTGCGACTGACAACACGTATTATGTGGACCCGCTCAACGGAAGCGACACGAGCGGAGTCGGAAGCGGCGCAACGGGTGGAGCCTGCGCGTTCAAGTCCATCACGCGAGCGTTGCAATTCCTTGGAACGGTCCAGGGTGCTACGACGGTTGCGGTCCTGCCGACGGCCGACGTCGGAACCAAGGAAACTTTCCCGATCACGCCCCAGGCCAACGTTACTATCCAGGGTGCGACCGCTGGCACATCCACAACAATCGATGTCCCGGCGCTCTCGACGGGAATCATTCTCTCTGCTGCGTCGACCGGCCTGAGCAATCTGATCCTCAATGGAAACAACGCGGCTGGAAGCACGGGTATCTCGGTGACCTCCCATACGGGGTCGCTCACCAACGTCGTTGTCAAGAACATGGGAGGCGACGGCGTACTCGTGTCGGGTGGCGCTTTGTCGATTGGCTCGTCGGTCACGAGCAAGGGCAATGCGGCGAACGGACTCAACGTGATGGGTACCGGGAAGGTGACGATCACGGCAAACACGGGAGACACCAAGGCGGTCTTCGATCAGAACGACTACGGCATCGTGGTCAAGGGAGCAGGCTCGATCACGATCGGCGGAACGTTGACCCAAGTTGCCGAGGCCTCGTCCAACACGCATGCGGGACTGTTCATCGAACAGACTCCTGGCACGCCGCCCCCAAACGTGGTTTCGAATTTTCGCGCCGACGACAGCGTGACAGCGACGGGTATGCACGTCTATGGTGGGTCCTCGCTAAAGCTGCGGAACAGCTGGACCCAAGGCAACGCAGCGAATGGAATCTGGATCTCCACGTACGCAGCGGGTACCATTACCAGCAACGACGTGAGCCAAATCGATCTCGGGCAACCGACCGACAATGGCGGCAACACGTTTCAGTATGCGACGGGCGCGTCGCCCAACGCAGGCGCGGGAATCTGCTTGGATCTGACGCCGACTGCTGGCCAGACGCTCAACGCAGCGGGCAACAAGTTCGAGGCGGCGAACTGTGCCACCGCCGCGACGACGCTCGTCAAGGGTGCAACGTGCACGGGCGGGGTCGACTACGCCATTACCGGAGTCTTGACGACGAATACCATCGTCTTGACCAAGTGTATGTGACAGCGTCCGACGCAGATGCTGCAAGGTAGGGCAGCCTGTTGTCGTCGGATTTCCCCACGAGCCTTCTCCAATGCTCGACGGCGACACGGCGCAACGCCGTGCGCTGCGGCTACGGCTTGAGCCGGTCTGCCCTTGTCCTACAAGAGCGACTTGTGTACTTCCACGTCGATGTGCCCCTCGAACGTGTGGGTCAGCGTGATTTCCTGCGTGGGCAGAGTCCCTGTCGCGAAGAGGTGGAGCGCGACACTGCCTTCTTTCAAATAGTCGAGCAGCTCTGCCGGGCTGATGAGGAGCGGCAGGTCAATCGATGTACTATTGGCGGGAACCTCGACGTCGGAGAGGGGTGTCTCTGCGAGAGTTCCGTCCTTCGACGCGATGGTGACCGCGAAGTGCTGGAGATTCGCAACGGCTGACCCCGTAATCTCATTCTTGGTGACCTTCAGGCTCGGCGAGCCGATATCTCCCAGCGTGGACAGTTCCTGTCGGAGGTCCATGTAAATCGTCGTATCCACCGATTGAGGGAGGGTCGCCAGGGCTTGCAGTGGGCTGTTCGCGGCCACCGCCGAGAAGGTGGCGACGTGGGTCTCACTGATGTCGACTTCGCCCTGCCCTTGAGTGCAAGCGGCGAGGACCGCGGCGAGCAATATCAATCCGGTTCTCATCGTGCATTACCCTTCAGAAATGAGTGGCGAATCCGAGCTTCCCCGACGGGGCCACCCAGCCGCTGAACGAGGGGTCCGACACGGTCGGGGATCCGCTGCCGCTGGCCTGCTGGTTGATTGTGCTGCTTATGTCGAGCCAGGAAACTCCCCCACGGAGGTAGAAGCGGAAGCTTGATTGACTGCCGAATTCCAATCCGAGATGGAAGTTCATGTAGTTGTAGCCAACGGCGACGGCGTCATTCATGGTAGGCACGGAGCCGGCCCAGTAGTGACCTCCCTCGACCGTTAGGGTCGGCGCGATCGGAAAGGAGATGGGATCGAGAGTGATGCCGACTCGAGCGCCCGGAGCCATTCCGTTGTAGGTGCCTGCGGCGGACACGCGAAGCCACTCGACGAATGGGCGCACGGAGAGGCCGAGAGCCGCGCCGTCGGGGACGCCCACATCCATCACCATACCAAAAGTGCGATGATGCTCTGCGCTTGCCGGACGAACGCGGTCGGGATCTGTCCTTATCGCTCCGTCCTCCGGATAGACTGCACGGGCGTCACGCGGGGCTGTGAGCAACACCAAGAATAGAGCCGCCCCCATCACAAGAACCCGCCCTCCCGATATCGCACGCTCCGAATGACTCGGGGATCGTGCAAGAGTCCACCACCGTCTCTTCGAGTTCATGCCCATAGGAACGGCAGGGGACAGGAATGCTCGACCGCGAAACGACGGATCCGTCGGGTCCGGTCGTCAGACCGATGGAGATCGGCGCAACGGGAGCACGCCCGGAAGACGCGCTGGTCCCTCGCGTGGGCTGGTGAGTTCGTTATCGGTCGTCGACGATCGAGTACACGAGCTCTCTCGGTTGTCCGTCGCGCTCGAGAGCAACTCGGAGCTCATTCGCCGTCGCGAGCGAGTCGAGCACGACTTGCGCCTGTTCGGGTCGTTCGATAGGCAGGCCATTGACGCTGACCACTACGTCGCCCGGCTTGATGTCGACGCCCGTCCAAAAGGTTGGATCGGTGAGCTTCGCGATGGCAAAGCCGTGGAATCGTCCCTGGACGAAGACAGGCTTGTCGTCGATGTCGACATGTTGGAGAAACGCGCCGAGGCCCCGCGCGACGACCGCACGAACCGCGGAGCGATCCACTGTGTGCACTTGCGTGCGCGCAGGGGTAGCAGTCAAGGCAGGGGCGGGGACTCGGGGCGGCTGCTGCTGGGAACCTTCGCGCGGGCTCGCGGCACCACAGCCGGACAAGGTGAGTACCAACACACACGTCTCAAGACGACGCATCGGCCAATCCCCTTTCTCGTTTCTCGCGGGCGCCACGGGAAACGTGCGTCACTGAACGTCATCCTCGTCTTCCTCTTCGACGGGAGCCACCGGCGCCATCGATTCCTGCTTCTCGAGCGCCACATCGACGTTGAGTGCGATCGCGAACGGTTGCACCGGAGACTGTCCGCGTGTGAGCGCCGCGGCGTCGCTCTTGGCCGCGAGGTCGCGCAGGATGCCGCGCTCGCGGTTCCTTCGGTGTGGCGCGCTGTTGTCGACCCAGAAGTAGCTTCGCGCGCGAATATCGAGGTGCACGAACTGGCTCGTCGGGTAGATTCCGACGCCGACGAATCCGAACTGACGGGCGTACTTTGCGACGTCTTCATCGGATACGCCGGGCACGATGATGTCGATGGCGCGGCCGAGCCCGTGGTTCGAATGCGAGCCCGGTTTCGGTATGCGATACCCGGAGACGACGCGTATCTCCGGGACGTCGAAGTGACGCTGAACGCGATAGACCAGGCTGAGGGTGCGTGGATCCATGGGGTGCTGAGCCCCCTCGGCCGACCGCAGCAGATAGGCGAGGCGTTCGAGATCTGCAGCTGAGAACCCGCCGTCGTCGTCGAACGTCGCGACCGCCAGGGTCTCATCCCGGTTGATTGTAGTGAGCACGAGCTTTGTGTGGCCGCGCTCGTCGAGTTGGGATTCTAGCGTCGAGGGCGCGTGAAATCCGCGAAGCGCTTGCGCGTACGTGGTCACCATCGGGGCGGTGGGCGGCAATGGTGTCGGCGGGCGCGTCGACGGGGCGTGACCGCGTGCGGCGACCGTCGCGGACGCGGCGTCGTGCGACTGCCCGGGTTGTGCGGTCGACGTGACGGACCACGCGACGACAACCGCGAGAATAGAGCCCGGCAGTGTAGGTCCTCTAGACACGTCCTAGCGGTGGCTGTACGGGATGGATCGGGAGAAATCGAATCGGACTTCGCCCGACACGATACCCGTCGCGTGGAACATCTCGCGGCGCAATCGATGAACAGTGAGCGTTCCTGTGTCGTGGAGCAAGCTGGACGGTACGCTTCCGTATCCGGTCTCTCCCAGAGAGCACCGTACACCGCTCGGGTTCACGTCGACGTAGACAGGGTCGGCCGGCCCGTTCAGCGTCCATGTGAACTCGATCAGGCGTCCGGCGACGTGAACGACACCAGTCGCACCTTCGCCGACCACCAGAACCTCGCTGGGATCCGCCGGCGCCTGGACTGATACGTCGAACGCATCGAGGTCACGCGTTCCGCCGACGTGCAAGACATAGGGAGCGGCACTTGGCATAAGCGCAGGATCGGCAGCCTTCGCATACACCACTCCATTGACCACGTCGGTCACGTCGGGGAGCTGTCGAGGCAGCAACGGTGTCGCCACGCCGCCCGCTTCGACCGACACCTCTCCCGCGAGAACGAGCTCGACGCGCGGCGCAACCATCGCGCCCGCCCCGGCGGAAAGCGATGTGTAGGATGTGCACATTCCGCGTGGCGGGAGATCGAGCCCGGCGCCGATTGCGCGAAGTGCGTCTTCTGACGTCGTAGGCGCTGAGACACGCACGAACCGCGCGCTTGCCTCGGCGCGGGCACCCTGACCGGGTGCTGCCTGGCGCTCGATCACGACAAGAGCGGTCGTGGTCGCGGCTGCGTCGGCATCGCCTAGGGCTGAGCCCTCGGATACAACGCCGGTGCACCCAGCGGAAGCCAGGGCGACGGCGAGTAGGAGGCAGGTGGCGCGACGCATCGGATGCAACCCAGACGCTAATCTTTGCGCATCGCTCAGGCAAGGTGCTACGGCACACAGCGCATGGAACGAAACCCCGCCAGAGGGTCTGGGCCGGCGATTCCCAAGCAGTTCTGCGTCGGGCCAGGAGCGGCGAGGGCTCATGCTAGCTTCGCATCCTCCGTTGCGGGCGGTCGTGGAACGTTGTCCAACGCGCCGACCGTTGCTAGCAAAGGGTTTCAGTAGGTCGATTTCTTCAGGAGGCGAAGGAGTTTCTCATGATCAAGATCGGTATCAACGGGTTCGGCCGCATCGGGCGCATGGTGTTTCGTGCTGCGATCAAGCACTTTCCGGATATCGAGGTCGTTGGCATCAACGATCTGCTCGAGCCGGACTACCTCGCCTACATGCTCAAGTATGACTCGGTCCATGGGCGCTTCAACGGCGACATCTCCGTGGAAGGCTCGACCTTGATCGTGAACGGGAAGAAGATCCGACTAACTGCGGTCAAGGATCCGGCGGAGCTGAAGTGGGGTGACATCGGCGCGAGTGTCGTCGTCGAATCGACGGGCCTCTTCCTCGACAAGCCCAAGGCGAGCAGTCACCTCACCGCAGGCGCCAAGAAGGTGATCCTTTCGGCGCCTTCGAAGGACGACACTCCGATGTTCGTCTATGGCGTAAACCACAAGACCTACGCCGGACAGGACATCATCTCGAACGCGTCCTGCACGACGAACTGCCTCGCGCCCGTCGCGAAGGTGCTAAACGACTCGTTCGGCGTCAAACGCGGCCTCATGACGACCGTCCATGCGATGACGGCGACCCAGAAGACCGTCGATGGACCGAGCAACAAGGACTGGCGCGGAGGACGCGGCGTTCTTGAGAACATCATTCCCTCGTCAACGGGCGCCGCCAAGGCCGTGGGTAAGGTCATTCCCGAGCTCAATAAGAAGCTCACCGGAATGTCGCTTCGCGTGCCCACGTCCGACGTGTCCGTTGTGGACCTCACGGTCGAGCTCCTCAAGGAGACGACCTACGAGCAGATCTGCGCCGCGATGAAGACCGCGTCCGAAGGCCCGATGAAGGGCGTTCTCAAGTACACCACCGACAAGGTCGTCTCCACGGACTTCCGTGGCGAGCCGTGCACGTCGGTGTTCGATGCCGATGCTGGAATCGCGCTGGATCCCACCTTCGTGAAGGTCGTCGCTTGGTACGACAACGAGTGGGGCTACTCGTGCAAGGTGCTCAACATGGTCCAGGTGATTGCGGGCTGAGCAGGCTGGGGGTCGATGCCGTGCCCCCGGACTGCGGTCCGGGGGCCTCTATTTGTTATCCGAACTTCACCACCACTGACGGTGATAGTCCGATGTTCAGCGCGAGCCCGTTCGGCCGAAGGCTTCCGACCTTCGCGGCACTCTGCAGCTTCCGTGCGGCCATGAGCGCGCGAACGAGCATGGAGGCGAGCACGGCATCTTCGTGCTCCTTGAGCATGTCCGTGATCTGCTCATCGGGGATCGCCTCAGCGCTCGAAAAGTTCGCTACAATCTTCGGCGGGATTCCGAGCTCGACGGCCACTTCACTCACCGTGTAGCCGGCCAGCTTGAGGATCGGGAGCGCAGCGCTGAAATCAGCGAGAGCGGCTTTGCTCCGCTCGACGGCCGCGTCGGCCACGGCGGTCGATAGAGCCGACGCTCGGTCACGGAGCCCTATTGTAAGTTCCGTCGTCTGTTCGCGCAGGGACGTCGTCGCCCGGTCCGCCACACTGGATGTGATGTCGGACGCCTGTTCGCGCAAGTCGCTTGCGTGCGTCGCGGCGCTCTCGAGTGCCTCTCGTGCCTTGTCGAGAATTCCCATCGATAGACCTCTGCGCTGGGCTCTTATTCGGCTTCCAACTTGGGGAATACGAATCCGGCGATGGCGGCGCCGACCAGGGGTGCCACCCAGAAGACCCATAGCTGCGAAAGTGCCCAGTCGCCTACGAACATCGCCGGTCCCGTGCTTCGGGCGGGATTCACAGAGGTATTGGTGACCGGGATGCTTATCAGGTGGATGAGAGTGAGGCAGAGGCCGATGGCGATGGGGGCGAATCCTGGGGCCGCTTTCTTCGACGTGGCTCCGAGAATCACGAAGACGAAGAAGAACGTCATGACGACTTCGGTCACCAGTGCGGCGCCGAGGCCGTACTTGCCGGGGCTGTGGTCCCCGAACCCGTTCGCGGCGAATCCGCCGATCGACGCCCCGTTGCCGGTGGCGATGACGTAGAGGATCGTGGACGCAGCGATGGCGCCGAGGACCTGCGCTGCCCAATAGGGTAGGACGTCTTTCCAATTGAATCGTCCTGCGACCGCGAGACCCAGCGAGATTGCGGGGTTCAGATGGCACCCGGAAATCGGACCGATGGCGAACGCCATGGTCAGGACGGTGAGGCCGAATGCGACGGCGACTCCGTGAAGTCCGATGCCAACGCCAGGGAAAGCAGCAGCCAGCACCGCGCTTCCGCAGCCGCCGAGCACGAGCCATAGCGTACCCAAAAATTCCGCCGACAAGCGTTTCACCATGGAGACCTCCTCGAATGCCCTGCCCTCAAGACTGCCCCGGCGCTGTCCGCCGCGGCGCCGGACACTCTAAGGCCGCTCCGCGTCCCTGACCAGTCGGCCAACTGTGCGACGGGCCGGCCTCTAAAGTCGTTCGGGCCTTGTCGTCCAACGCATTGGCACAACGGATTGGGGGTAAGGGAAAGCATGGTGCGCCCGGAGCTCCCCGAATCCGCCGAAACGTTCGTCGCCATGCTCCGGGGAATCAACGTCGGCGGCAAGCACATCCTGCCGATGGAGGACCTCGTCGCGATGTTCCGAAACGCGGGGGGCTCCGACGCACGCGCATACATTCAAAGCGGCAATGTGGTTTTTCGAGCAAGTCCTCGCGCGGCCAGACGCGTTCCGGCGCTCGTCGAGGTGGCCATCGCCAATCAATACGGATTCCCCGCGCGAGTCGTGCTGCGCACCGCCACGGAACTCGATGCCCTGGCCACGCGCAACCCGTTTGTCCAAGCGGATTCGGACATTGGAAAGCTGCACGTCGCCTTCCTGGCGGATCTCCCGAGGCAGGAACTGGTGGCGGCCCTTGACCCGAACCGATCGGCTCCGGACGAGTTCGCTGTCCGTGGCCGTGAGATCTACCTTCGACTTCCGAATGGGGTCGCGCGCACGAAACTGACCAATCAGTACTTCGACACGATGCTATCGACGACGAGCACCGTGAGAAACTGGAGGACTGTGCTCAAACTGCTCGAACTCGCCAAGGCTTAGTCAATGGAGTCGTTCCGCCTCTCATGCGGCAGGGAGGCCCGCGACCAGCTTGCGCAGTTTTCTCACTCCCTCGGGCTCTCCGAGCACGATGAGCGTGGTGCCGGTGCGAAGGACGTGGCTCGACGCCGGATTGTAGACGAAGCCGTGTCCCGGTTCGTGGACGGCCACCACGAGCAAGTTCGTGTCCTGTCGAATGGGAACTTCCCGTAGCGTCCGGCCGGCGAAGCGGCATCCGTCGGGCAGCTCAATCTCCTCGAGGACGAGCGTGCGATCGCCAATGCGTTGCGTGGCGTCGAGGAACTCGGTCACCTTCGGGCGGATGAGTTCCGTGGCCAGGCGAAGCCCGCCGATTCGGTGGGGGCTTACCGTGGCGTCGGCGCCCGCTTTGTGGAACTTGCCCTCATTGGAGGCCTCGGCCACCTTGGCGACGATGCGGGCGCGTGGATTCCGAGCGCGTGCCGAGACCGTCAGAAAGAGATTCGAGGGATCATCCGGAAGCGCCGCGACGAGCCCCGTGGCTCGCTCGATGCCAGCCTGGATTAGCGTGTGATCGTCGTCTGCATCCCCCACCACCCAGAGCAGATCGCCTCCGAGCTCGTCGTTCAAGCGAAGCACCACCGCCTCGTCTCGTTCGACCACCACAAAGGGCTGTCGCTCGGTCCGGAGCTCTTCGGCGACGTGACGCCCAGTGCGGCCGCACCCGCACACGATGCAGTGTCCAACGAGCGCCTCGATCTTCCGACGCATCCGATTTTTCCTCCAAATTTGGCCGACGGCTCCCTCGACGATGAAAGCCGTGAGAGTCGACTGGAACAGGGCCAGCGCGGCCAACCCAACCAGGATCAGCAGAACCGTCACGCCACGCGCCCACGGGTGCGCCTCGAAGTCCGGGAGTTCGCTGTAGCCGACCGTGGAAACGGTGATGAGCGAGAAGTAAAGGGCCTCGGCCAGTGTGTATTCGGAGCCAACCGCCCAGATCCCGAGCCCGCCGAGAAGCACCACGACGAGCAGGGCGACCGCCGCTGCCACGACCCGGCGCCTCGCGGTCAATGCCGGCTGACGGGACGTGAGCTTCAGGCGGACCAGCTTGGCCACGAGCGCTACCCTACACCCCTACGGGACGGTGCTGTGGGAGCCGGTGCTCGTTCTGGTCCGCCGCATCGCTCACGAGCACGTCGGAGTGAGGACCTTCGGCTAGCATCGGAGGGTGTGATGCGAGTGGGAATCGTTCCGGGGGTCGTCCCGTCGCGTCTCGTTCCTCCCGACTTCTTGCCGCCGTGGCGCTGGCTCGCGCGGCCTGGGTGGGCGCTGCTCAGCGTTCTGATGGACATGGCGTTTGCGGCAACTCCGCGACGATTCTTCGCCGCCAAGGGCCTTCCGAGGATTCGCCACGTCATTCCCGACGTGGTCTTTTCCGAGCACCTCAATCTGCACGCGGCAAGCCCCTCGTTTTGGCCTCCGGCGCCTGACTGGGCGGAGACGCATTGCGTGTGTGGGGAGCTCGCCATGCCCGACGACGCCGAGCCCTGGGCGCTCTCCTCTGCGCTACGCTCGTTTCTCAACGAAGGCCCGCCACCAGTGCTGCTGTCGCTCGGCTCGTGGGAGCACATTGTGCAGGATCGCGGGCTGGACCTGCTCCTTGCGTCGGCGCGAGCCTCCGGACTGCGCGCGATCGTCCAGACCAAGCGCAGCGACGTCGAGGTGCGCCAGGGCGAGACGTTCATTCTGCCGTGGGCGCCGCACCGGCGGCTCGCGCCAATGTGCTGCGCCGTCGTGCACCACGGTGGTGCTGGAACGACGCATATGGCGCTGCGGGCCGGGAAGCCCGCACTCGTGCTCCCGTTCATCCTCGAGCAGCGGATGTGGGCCAAGCGCCTCGCGCGGTGCGGGGCCGGACGCTGGCTCT
>Ga0326728_10024790_pt1 | contig 10821 bp, 12 predicted proteins | sample MB3enrmetagenome_FD_207602 | JGI IMG/M metagenome (GOLD analysis project Ga0326728, IMG submission 207602) | Lab enriched peat soil microbial communities from McLean, Ithaca, NY, United States - MB31MN | ecosystem: Environmental > Terrestrial > Soil > Wetlands > Peat | place: USA: New York...
CAATGGTCAGAATGTCACACCCTGCCTGGCGCAGATCCTTCATCACCGCCACTACCTCGTCGAACTGCTCGCCAAGTCCCACCATCAGGCCGGACTTCGTATAGATGCCTGGCGCCCGTTCTTTGACGCGCTTTAACAGGTCGAGGCTGCGCCGGTATTCTGCGCCGGGCCGTACGGCAGTGTACAGGCGTTCCACGGTCTCGACGTTGTGGTTGAACACATCCGGCCTGGCTGCAACTACCAGATCGATTGACTGCCCCAGCCCCTGGAAATCGGGAGTCAGGACCTCGATCGTCGCCTCGGGCAGCAGGCGGCGCACGGCATGGATGGTGGCTGCAAAATGTCCGGCGCCGCCATCGGGCAGATCATCCCGGGTGACGGAAGTGATCACGACGTGGCGCAATTCCAAAGCTGCAGCCACCTGTGCCAGGTTTTCCGGTTCAACGGGATCCGGGAGCAGGGGAACGCCCTTGGCAACGGCACAGAACCGGCAGTTCCTGGTGCAATGGTCGCCGAGAATCAGGAAGGTCGCCGTGCCGGCGGCCAGGCACTCGCCCTGGTTCGGGCACATGGCGCTCTCACAGATGGTGTGAAGATCAAAGCGGTTAAGGATCTCTTCGGTGGCAGCCATCTTTCCTGCCGGCGGCAAATTTTGGTGCAGCCAGTTCGGAAATTGTGAAGCCATTGCTATCTCCCCCTCGCTCAAGCAGGTACTCTTCCAGATCGGGTTGCCCCGGCTATTTCAATAACGGGGCAATCGCTTTGAATTCCGGGGTTCCGGCCTTTTTTAGCAGATCGAAGACCACGGCCTCGGTGCTGGTGATCGCCGCGCCCTCATCCTTCATCAGGGCAAGCCCGGTGTCAAAGTTCTCTTTCGTCCTGGAACAGACGGCATCAGCCAGTACAAACACTTCATATCCGGCCTCCAACAGATCTCTGACTGTCTGATAAACACAGATATGCGTCTCACTGCCGGCGATTATCACCTGCTTCCGGCCAAACTCTTGCAACACCCCGCAGCCATCAGCGGTCAGAGCAGTAAAGCTAATTTTTTCAATGGTTGTGTGTTCCCCGAGGCTTTCCGCCACTTCAGAAACCGTGTGCCCCAGACCCTTGGGGTACTGTTCGGTGACCAGCACCGGGATGCCCAGTTGTTGGCAGACAGCCAGCAGCAGCTTGGTATTCCGGTACACCTTGCCGGCCTGATCCATCACCTTCATCAAACCGCCCTGCAGGTCGATCGCCATGAACAGGCTGGTTGCCGCCAGTAAACGATGTTTTGCCATTACCGCATCCTCCTTGAAAGATTTGTTTAGCCGGCTGCCCGGTCAAGATTTATAAAAATGCAAAGTCATCCTTCAGATATTGATGAGTACTGTTGTCAAAGGCCCGGTCGTGACCCGGCAGGATGATCCCTTCGAAGGCAGTGAGCGCTTCGGCCGTGGCTTTGAACAGTTCCGGATCATAATGCAGCCAGTTTAAAACGGCCCCCTGCCACAGGTCACGATGAAACAGGGCATCGCCGGCGATCAGGGCGCTCCGCCGTTCCCCGGTGCAGATAATGGCACGGCTGTCCACCGAGTGTCCCGGTGCACACCGGATGGTCAATTGCCCTGGCAGCCGCGGTTCATCTTCAAAGAACTCGATCTGCGAACGATCGCCGATCAACTCGGGAACAGGGTACTGCTCGTAGAGCTTTTTCAGGTCTTGGGCCAGTCTCTGATCCTGAAGGCCGGTGGTCCGGCTCAGGCACTGGATGATCGATACCAGCTCCTCGCCCTGATGCAGTTTTTTTAAAACTTCCAGTCCGTGTTCCAGTTCTTTTCTGCTGATGATGATGCGGGCGTTCCTGAACAGACAGTTGCCGCCTATATGGTCGGGGTGCAGGTGCGTATTGAGCACCAGATTGATATCATCCGGCCGGTAACCGAACTCCGAGAGGCGCTCCTCCAGTTCCGGATTCCCGTACATCCCGGTATCGATCAGTCCCAGGGTGCGGCTATCGATCTCGATGATCGCCGAGGATACCGGAACGTTGCGGACCAGGAGATTGTCAATACCATTCATGACAGTCGTAAAGCCGATCAGCTTGACCATGGCAGATCCCTCTCGTCCTGCAGCCGATCCCGGCGCTCAACACCGATCCCCGGCGCCGCCGCGGCCAGTCCGGCCAGGCTGCAGCACTCCTCGGAGAAGCAGGTGGTCAACCCCCGCTTCCGGGCGTAGAGCACCGTAGACTCATCCGGGTAGGCAATGGCGTCGACGCCGCAGTCCACCGCCAGTCTCTCCAGATCCCGCTTATAGACACCCGGCGGCCGGGCACAACCCAGGGTCAGAGGAACATCCGGATTTAGAAGGCGCGCCGTCCCGATCAGGCAGGCAACCTCTTCGACCGGTGGCGGCGTCGTCCCACTCATCCCCGTCCCGCTCAGCGGGGATAGGATGACCAGCACCAGGGCCTGCGGGTTCGCCTGCCGGATCAGCTCCAGGGCATTCAGCTCGCCGCGAATGGTCCCGTAATGCAGTCCGATGACCAGGTGAGGGGCAATGTTCAGGCCAGCCTCCCGGCAGTTCAGCATCGCCTCCAGGTAGTGCTGAGGCTTCCGGTCCAGGTGATAAACATCCCGGATGGTATCCTCATCCCCGATCACATCCAGCAATACCTGATCAACGCCCGCTTCCCTGAGGGCGCCGGCTGTTGCCCGGCTGATCAGCCCACTGTGCACCAGTACCCGCAGGCCCAGCTCACGCGCCCGCTTCAGGGCTCCGGCGAAGGGGAGCAGGGGCACCTCCCCGGCAGCATCGGCCCCACCGCTGACCAGGATCCCCAGGCAACCCTTGGCCGCCAACTGCTCCACCTGCCGGCACATCGCCTCGGGCGTGATCACCGGAAGCATCGTCTTCAGCAACTTCCCCCGGCAATGGGCGCAGTTGCAGGCGCAGGCCGTGCCGGTCACGCTCAGATTGACGAAAGAATGTGCATGGTTGGTATAGCACCGGTTTCGGTAATGCTTGGCCCCGGGGGCGGCAAAGATGATTACCGGCCGGCGGGCCTCCCGTACCAGCCAGGCCTGCTTCAGGATCTCGCTAAGTTCTGGCATGCGACTGCTCACCGTCCCAGATCTGGTTGCCAATCACCGCCACGTCCTCTGGCTCCGGCACGAAGGGATAGTTTCGCAGCGGTTCGCTGGCCCGCTCATTCCCGAACGGCCGGTTGCAGGCCGGCAGGCCGTCCTCTCCCGGGCAGCCTGAGGTCATAAAGGCCAGCCCACTCTGCACGTAAGCATCGATATCCAGCCCGAAACCGGCGATCCGGCCGGCAGTGTCGAATTCCAGGCAGCCTTCGTCGATGATGCCCTCGTTGATCAGGTAGCGGGCCAGTTGCAAGCGCCGGTACTGGCCCAGTTCCGGCCGCTGCCAATCTTCCAGCCGGCTGCCGGCCTCAGGGTAAAAGGAGAACAGGTGGGTCAGGGCGCCGGTCCGGTAGGCCCTGGCAATCGCCTGCACCATCTCCCGTTCGGTCTCCCCCAGGCCAACGATCAGGTGAACGCCGACCCGGAGCCGGCCAAACGCCTCCACGGCCTCGGCCACCGTCTCCCAGTATCGCTCCCAGCGGTGCGGACCGTGTACGCCCTTGCCGCGGTGCCGCTCGAATAGTTCCTCGGTAGCGGCATCGATGGCAATACCGACCCGATCAGCCCCGGCAGCCCTGATCAGTCCCAGGTCCCGCCCCGATCTCATGGCGGTGGGGGTCAGCAGGGCGCTGACCGGCAGCGCCTGTTGGCCCCTGAGTGCTTCAATAATCAGGCAGGTGTCGGCCACGCTGCGTGGATTGGTGACCATGGAGACACAGGCCCTCCGAAACGGGTGCCGCCTGGTCCCCAGGCGGTCCAGGATCTCCTGCAGGGAAAAGGTCGGCCACTTGACGCGAATAAAGGTCCTGGCCGCCGCCGCTTCCCGGTTGCAGGCCAGCCCACAGTAGCTGCAGGCGGCCTGGCAGCCATTCCGGTAGGTGAGCAGCAGGTTCAGGCAGGTGCACTGCGATCCCCGCAGAAACCGTCCTCGGGCCAGGCCCAGGCAGATTGCCCCGGCCAGGCTGGTTTGAACATATGAAGGGCTTTCCATTATTTCTTGCATACCACTACCTCCCTCCGAATGATTCGTTTGCCTGGCTCTGTTTCCGGCCACTGCCTGTCTGGTAAATTGCCGCCTGCAAGGCATGGAAGAAGTCGTCCGGTTCCACCCCCGGGATCTGCACCTGGTGAGTGGTAAAAAAGCTGCGTACGGTTTGCAAAATAACGGAGGGCTCGCTGGAAACATTCTTGAGAGTTGCTTCAAGGTCGAGGATGCTCCGCTCCGGGTAGGCGAAGAAATCGCCGGTGATGAAGGCATACTTGATCCGGCGCCTGGCCTGGTCCAATCTCAGCGATATCCTGATCAGTCCGCCCGGGGCCTTGTAATCCACCGCTCTCAGGGAATTATCCTGGAGCCGCCGCGGCCCCCGGATCCAGCCATCGGACTGGAATCGGGGCAATTCCTGATCCAGCAGTTCCCCCTCCTGCCCCGTGAGCGTTCCCGCCTCCAGCCTGACGCCCAGGACCGAAGCAAACCCCTCTGCCATCTGCTGTTTGATGACGGCCATCGGAGGCGGGGTTTCGAGCACCTCCCGCAGGGAGATCACTCTCTCCTTAAAGCTCTGGATCAATTTATCCCCCAACTTGGCGATCGGCAGCCGCAGGCACTTGATCATGGTCTCCACATCAAAATCGACGAGCACGGTACCGTGATAGATCAGGGCGTTGCCGGCTTCGGCGCCGCCGGTGCCGGAGATCTTTCGCCCGCCCACCTCGATATCGTTCTGAGGTCGAAACCGGGCTGGCACTCCCAACCTCTCCAGACCGGCGATAGCCGCCTCACAGAGCAGGCGGTAGATCTCCTCGAGGCGCCCGGGGATCCCCGGAGCATCCTTGCCGGTGACCAGTTCCCAGCCCAATACTCCCTGATCGACATAGATCGCCCCGCCCCCGGAAATACGCCGGTTGATGTCGATCCCGTGCCGGCGGCAGTAGTGCTCATCCACTTCCAGTTCGACTGCCTGATGGTAACCGACCAGGACGCTGGGAGTGAATTCCAGAAAATGCAGGGTATCCGGTATCAGGTTCCGGCCGCGGGCGTCCAGGATCACCCGCTCCAGCGCCATGTTGTTGGCCGCCGGCTGGGTACCGGTGTCAAGTAGGCGCCAGACATCACTCATAGAGCACCCTCTTCTTCCTGCTCCCGCCTGATCTGCTCCTCTATCCACTCCCGGTAGGCTGCCGGGCTCAACAATACTTCCAGCTCCGACGGGTCCGCCAGCCTCACTCTGATCAGCCAGCCAACCCCGTACGGGTCCTGGTTGGCCCCGGATGGATCCTCTTCCAGAACGCTGTTCCTCTCCAGCACGGTTCCCGTCACCGGAGGCAACAGCCGGCCCACCCACTTGCCGGATTCGATCGAGCCGGAATCCTCGCCACGACTGACTGAGTCACCGACCGGCGGCAACTCCAGATACAGAATATCGCCGGTGACATCCTGCCCGTAGGCTGTCAGTCCGATCACCGCTTCATCGGCAGTAGCCTTGACCCAGTAATCGTTCCTGGCGTAAAGCAGGCCTTCGGGAACAAATCGTTTGTCAACTTGCATCTTGCTTCCTCCTTCTTGCCTGTTGAAGGTGGTCGCCAAACAGGTCACGCTCCATCGGCAATGTATTCGAGCGCCGAGGCCCGGTGTTGAGTATCCGGTGAAATATTCCGATCAGAGAGCAGATCCGGGCAGTCTGCCAGGTCCGTCGTCATGCCGTCCCTGAGCAGGAGGATCCTGCTCTCGCCCCGGGCACAGCCGCTCTCCACCAGATAGACCCCCTCGGCGATCTTGATCCGGCGCTCCTTAGTCTTGTGCCCCGGCAGGGACAACCATGACCGGTCAGTGAGACGCTGTTTGAGCCGTCCGGCCTCTGCCTCGAGTTCCTCGTCAGGCAAACGGCGGTTGAGCGGGCCGAACTCCCCGGCAAAGCCTGCCGCCAGCGCTGTGCTCAGTTGCAAATAGGACGGCGGCACAGGCAGCCAATCCGCCAGGGTGGTCAGATAGCGCCTCATGGCAACCCGGAGGCACTCCTTGAAGCCAGGCCCCGGCACCCAGAGCAAACTGCTCATGAGATCGAAATCAAAATCCAACAAGATGTTGCCGACGTAAGCCACACACTCTCCAATATCACCGGCGGCATTCCCCGAACACTTGCGGCCACAGGCCACGATATCCGCCGGCTCCCGTAGTTCGGCCGGCAGGCCGAAGAGTTGGCAGGCCCTGATGGCCGGCTGCAGAAAATGTTTGTAGAAACGCTGCCGCTTCAGGGGAAGGACAGGGTTGTCCCGTCGTAATACCAGTTGAAAAAAGATCTGGTTGCAGTCCAGGTAGACCACGCCCCCGCCCGTTTCACGCCGCAGCAGGGGGAGACCGCGAGCCTCGCAGTATGACCGGTCTATCTCCTGTTCCAGGTCATCGTGGAGGCCCAGGCAGACATAGGGGCTGGTGGGATAGCAGATGATCAGGCCCTCCCGCCCCAGGTAGGCCAAGGCATGGTAGTAACATTGGGTTGACCACCAATCTATGCCTGCCAGGTCATAGAGATCCACGACTGTCTCCTCCCGGTTATCCACATTGCCGGACAATATTCAAACGTAGCGAAGCGAAATTTGAAATGCCATGCGGGGGACTTCCGGCGATGTTAAAACAATTCGTCGCCGCTCTTAAACTCGATCCCCGGGTGATTGTCAAATCGCACGACGCCGATCACCGCTTTCCCCTGCACCGCTCTCTTTACCGCCGCCGTGCCCTCGATGCCAAAACCGCCGCACAGCTCGATAGCGCCCACACCCTGCGCCGCCAGTTCTCCGGCCACCTGAACCGCATCCTCATAGTTCCTGACTCCGACCACCCTCAGATTCACCGCCGGAGTCTCCACAACCGTCCGGTGCTTGCCGGAATCCGCTCCCGGCGCCAGAAAGATAAATGCCGCCTCCAATGCCATTGCTCTCACCTCCTCTCGCAATCATCCATCATGAATATCTGGGTCCCTCTCAATCGCCACTCCAGGAAGTGGCAAGAAGATCCCCCTGCTTCGCTATTCGACGGACTCCAGAAGGAGTTCGCTGACGTCCAGGACTCTGATCGGCCGGCCAGCCTTGCGGACGGCCGCACCCAAAATCTGCTCACACTGCTGGCACGCAGAGACCACCACCGTGGCGCCGGTGGCGGCGATCTCCTCAACCCGGAAGCGGGCGATCTCGGCAGACAGTTCGGGGTCGACGCTCTGGAGATTGCCTCCTCCACCGCAGCACAGCGATTCAGCCCTGTTGTGCTCCAGTTCCACGAAGCTGACGCCGGGGATACTCCCGATGATCTCCCGGGGTGCCTCGAAAACCCCGCCGTTGCGTCCCAGATCGCAGGGATCGTGGTAGGTCACCACCTCTTCAAGAGGCTGAGGCTTCAGCCGCCCCTCCCTGATCAGCCGGGCCAGGTACTCGCTGGTGTGCAGGATCTCCAGATCGTATCCGGCCAGGTCCTCCTGGTAGTCGTGCTTCCAGACGTGATAGCAGGAGGCGCAACTGGCGATCAGGGTGTGGATGCCCAGTTCCTTGACCATGGCCACGTTATGCCGGGCAAACTCCCTGGCGTCATCCACGAATCCGGTACTGAGCAGGGGGAAGCCACAGCACCACTCTTCACCGCCGAGCGTGGTGAAATCGACTCCCGCCTTCATCAAGAGCTGGCTCACAGCCAGGGGAATCTGGGCTGCCTGCGGGAAGAATGCGGAAACGCAGCCCACAAAGTAGCAAACATCCGCCCCCTCTTGCCGGTCCAGGTGTTCCGGCTCCTCGTCGAGGTCCTGCGCCCACTCCAGGCGGTCCTCATTGTCAAAGGTAGAGACATTTTTCCTGGCCAGCAGGTTATCCCTGATGCTGTCGTAGGCCTTGGGCTCCTGGCCGCTCCGTGACAGACGCCGGCGCAATTCCAACCACAGGCTGCGGGTGTCGATGCCGGTGGCGCAATCCCGGGCACAGGCCCCGCACAGGGTACACTGGGCGACCCGCCGGACATAATCTCCGGTCAGGAAGTTCCGGCGTCCCTTGGTGAAGATCTCCTTGGCCAGGCTGATCTTCCCCCTGGGAGAGGCCGATTCCCAACCGACTGCCCTGTAGACCGGGCAGGCGCTCCGGCAGTTGCCGCAACGACCGCAGACCAGGGTCTCTCTTTCCAGCTCTGCAAGCAGTTTCTGATCATCCATCGCCATCATCTGCCACCCCCTCGCCTCAGGCTGCCGACCCTCACCAGGCATTCCATGCCGATCGTGAAAAACAGGGGATTCAGCATCAGCGGCCACTTGTACAATTTGCCAGGATTGAGGACTCCTGCAGGATCGAGCCTCTTTTTCCGGTCCCTCAGCTCCGCCAACCGGCTTCCCGTGAAGATCCGGCTGAGATAGGGGGTGTTCCACAAACCCACCCCGTAGGGATAACCTCCATGCCGGTAAGCCACGTCATGGATCTTCTTCACCAGGCTGAGCCCGATGATATAGTCGAATACCTTAGTTTCATCGGCAAAAAACATGGTCATGACGATCGCCCGTTCCGGAGAAACCACGTGCCCATAAGTGCAGAGATCCAGGCGGAGATTGCGGGCAAGTTGCTGGATATCGGTCAAGTAGGAGGTCAGCGACCGGACCGGGAGCCAGGACTCTCCTCCCAGTTCCGAGGGGCCGCTCCGCTTGAGCTTCAAGGATTTATACCGCTCGTTCCACTCCTCCAGAGCGGCCTCCGGCGACAGGAACGAAACTGTCCGGCTCCCAGCCACCAGGTTATCCACTGTCTGCCCCGCTGCTGTCAATTCCTCCGGCGTACCCTCGTAGTCGATGGCCAGCAAGCACCCACCGGAGACCCCATCCGGAGCAATCCCCTGCCGGTGCATCGCCTGCGCACAGGCCTCATCGGTGAAATGCAGGTTATAGGGCTTGACGCCGGCATCCTTGACCGCCGCCAGCACTCCGGCAATCTCCCCGAGGTCCGGGGAATGCAGGAGAAAATGTCTCATCGGATGATGCCTGCGAATGGCGATCTTCAGTCTGGTCACGATTCCCAGCGTCCCCTCGGAAGCCGCAAACCAGTCAAGGGAAGGATCAGAATCAGGGGTCAGATCGCGGATCTCCCCGTCCGGCAGCACCACCTCGGCTACTTGCACCTGCGACAGCAGTGAACCGTATTTCAAGCTGCCGATCCCGTAGCCCATCATGGCGAACCATCCACCGATACTGGCTGAGGGAGCGCTGCTGGGAACGGACTGCGGGGCCAGGCCGCGGGCGTTCAGGTAGTGTTCCAACTCGCCCCAGGTAGTGGCCGCCCCGACCGTGACCGTCAGCTTCTCCTCGTCCAATTCCACCACACCCCGGAGCAGGTTGAGGTCCAGCACGATCCCCCCCCGGGCGGGCACCGTGTTGAAATAGACAGTGGATGCTCCCGCCCTGGGCGTTACCGGGATACCACCGGCAGAAGCCAGCTTGAGGATGGCGGAGACCTCTCCGGTCTCTGCCGGCCGGACCACCAGATCGGGCATCGTCCGGAACAGGGGATCTACCAGTAGTGCCGGCACCGGGGCCAGGTCCCGGGTATAGAGAGCGCACTCGAAAGGAGTGTCGGTAGCCCGCTCGGCAGACATTTTCTTGATCTGTAAAAGTGCTTCACTTTTTTCCATATTCTCTCCCTCGCCTGGATAGCGCTGTCATCCCTTGCCGGGTATTGTCCGCCACCGGGTGACCGCCCGGTGGCCAGACTACCCTATCCGGCGTGCTTGGCGATCTCTTCACGCAACCAGGATTCCAGCTCCGCTCCGCGCAGAAGCTGGCTCAGTCCCCCGGCCAGATCATCAGGTTCGATCACGGCAATCCACCCCTGGCCGTAAGGATCGGCGTTCAGCGGCTTGGGATTGGCTGCCAGGTCCTTGTTGGCCTCAACCACCAGACCGCTCATCGGGATCTGCACCTTGCCGGCCCACTTGCCCGACTGCAGAGAGACGAGAGTTTTTCCGGCCTCCAGTGCTTTACCGGGCCTGGGCAGGCGAATAAATGTGATCTCACCGGCCAGTTGCTGCATGAAATCTGTGATCCCGATCCGGATCCTCCGATCCTCCAACCTGATCCAGGCATGGTCGGTGGTGTAGTAAAGATCATCAGGCATTTCATACTTGTCGATCTTGGCCATTTCCCGGCCTCCCTTCTGCTCGCTGAACTACTCCTCGAAAGCCTCCAGGGCTTTGGTCACCGCGGTGGCCACGTAGGCCATGGACGGCGATCCGCCAAAGGCAACCGCCACGGCAGCGGCCTCCAGGATCTCCTCCCTGGTCGCCCCTTCTTCCAGGGCCTGCTTGACGTGAATGTTGATGCAGTATTCGCAGCGGACTGCCAGAGCAATCCCCAAGCCGATCAGTTCCTTGTATTTCCGCTCCAGTTCCCCTTCAACATAGGCCGCCTGGTCCATCTGGACAAAAGCCGCTGCCAGTTCCGGGCACTCATCGGCGATCTGGGTCATACCCTCGCCAAGTTCCGCCATCAGCTCATTCGGATCCTTTGCCATCGTCCTTACCTCCTGCTTGATTGATAACAACTGACCATATCAGCAATCACCCGGTTAGATGAAGATCTTGTGCGGGTTTTCGATCAGATCGATCAGAATCCCAAGAAACTGCGCTGCCGGCGCCCCGTCAACGACCCGGTGATCAAAAGACAGAGATAGA
>Ga0326728_10024791_pt1 | contig 10821 bp, 8 predicted proteins | sample MB3enrmetagenome_FD_207602 | JGI IMG/M metagenome (GOLD analysis project Ga0326728, IMG submission 207602) | Lab enriched peat soil microbial communities from McLean, Ithaca, NY, United States - MB31MN | ecosystem: Environmental > Terrestrial > Soil > Wetlands > Peat | place: USA: New York...
CGTACAAATCGATCGTGAAGTGCTACGCCAGGGCTGACGGGGTCAACCACAATATATAGGGCCTACCTGAGTGAAGTAGATACCCCATTTTACTTGAAATCGGACTTCATCGTCGGTCCCGGTGCTGATCCCGAAGCGATCCGCCTGCGCTATGAGGGTGCCGACCCACGTATCGACGCAAATGGAGCATTAGTGCTGCCGACTGCGGCTGGTGAGTTCCGCGAGGATGCGCCCGTCCTTTATCAGGAAATCGACGGCAGGCAAAGGCCTGTAGACGGATCGTTCCGCATCTACCGGGATGGAACCATCGGATTTCGCGTGGGAGTGTACGACCACGCACGGCCGCTCATCATCGATCCGGTGCTGAGCTACAGCACGTTCGTTGGCGGCAGCGCGATGGATGCGATCACGGCGATCGCCGTCAACGGCGAAGGGAATGCTTACCTCGCGGGCTGGACCACGTCCTCGAATCTTCCGACTGTGAACCCGGTGCAAGCCCAGGAGAAAGGCAGCGTCAATGCCTTCATAGCCAAGCTCGGCCCGGGCGGAAACAGCCTGATCTATTGCACCTATCCGGGAGGGGCGAGCGATGATCGCGCGTTTGCGATTGCCATCGATTCCTCGGGTGACGCGTATGTTACCGGTTGGACGGCTTCTTCGAATTTTCCCACTGTCTCGCCGGCGCAATATTCTCTTTCTGGTGGCAAAGATGCGTTCGTAGCCAAACTGAATCCGGCGGGCAACAGCCTCATCTACAGTACCTTTCTGGGGGGCGCGGCCAATGACAGCGGCAACGGCATCGCCGTGGATTCCTCGGACAACGCGTATGTGGCAGGGTACACGTATTCTTCGAACTTCCCCACACTGGGCGCCTATCAAACTTCGAATAACGGGCCGCAGAATGCCTTTGTAACCAAGCTCAGTTCCTCCGGAACCCTGGTTTACAGCACGTACCTTGGCGGCAACGGAAACGATGCCGCCGCTGCCATCGCGGTCGATAGCGCGGGCAATGCCTACATCGCCGGCGGTACGACTTCTACGAATTTCCCCACGGTGTCTCCCGCTCAGTCAGCAAGCGGCGGGGGCCAGGATGCCTTGATCACCAAGCTGAATCCCTCCGGGAACGCGCTGGTCTATAGCACGTACTTGGGCGGCTCTGGCGGCACCTTGGGCTCCGTGGAAGCTGCAACGAGCATCGCCGTGGATGCGACCGGCGCTGCCTACGTGACCGGTGTCACCCCCTCGACAAATTTCCCGGTCACCTCGGGCGCCCTTCAGACCACGTACATGGGTGAAGGAGATGGCTTCGTGACCAAGCTGAACCCGGCAGGTAACGCCTGGGTCTATTCGACCTATCTCGGTGGGAGCAGCGTCGACTACGCGTCAGCCATCGAGGTAGATTTCCTCGGTAACGCCTATATCGCCGGGTATACTGCCTCCCCTGATTTTTGGAGCCTGAACGCGGTCCAAGCCGCCAATGCGGGCCTTTACAACGCTTTCATCACGAAGCTGAATCCTACTGGGACGGGTTTGCTCTACAGCACATATCTGGGGGGAAGCAGCAGCGATTCCGCCAATGCCATCGCTATTGATTCGTTAGGCAGCGTCTTTGTCGCCGGCCTTGCACAATCCACCAACTTCCCCACACTGAACGCCTTCGAAACAGTGAACGCGGCTCCTATAGCGGCTTCGTCTCTAAGATCTCTCCCGGCTGGGTCGCGGCCGTTTTTCTCAATGGCTCCTGGTACGTCGACCGGAACCGCAATGGTGGCTTCGATGGCACTTCGGCCGGAGACCAGATCTTCACGTTCGGACAAACGGGTGACGTCCCCGTGGCCGGCGACTGGACGGGATCTGGCACCGTGAAGATTGGCGTTTTTCGCAGCGGCCAGTGGTTGCTCGATTGCAACGGCAACGGCGTCTGGGACGGGACGGTAGTCGGCGATTGGAACGCTTCCGGCAAAACCAAAATCGGCGTCTTCCGTGGAGGCTATTGGATGCTCGATGTTAACGGCAACGGTGTCTGGGACGGTATAGCGGGTGACGACAACGGATATTATTTTGGGAATTCCTCGTACAAGCCCGTGGTAGGTGACTGGACTGGGTCCGGCACCGCCAAGGCCGGTTTGTTTATCAATGGCACATGGTATCTCGACATGATCGGCAATGGCCAGTGGACTCCCGGCACCGATGTCACGGCATACTTCGGGCAAGCGGGCGACATTCCCGTCGTAGGTGACTGGAATGGCACAGGAACGGCCAAGGTCGGTGTTTTCCGCAACGGGTACTGGATCATCGACATGGTCGGCAACGGTTTGATGGAGGGCGTCGGGATCGGCGAGAGCGCATTTTGGTTGGGGAATTCGTCGTTCACACCGGTCGTCATGCGGTAAACCACTGCAAAACAAGCAGCGACGGTCTCAGCCCGAATTGTTGCATTCCACCACACGGTAGAATGTTTAATACGTGACGGCGAAGACCTTCTACATCGAAACTTTCGGCTGCCAGATGAACGCCCATGACTCGGAAAAAGTCATCGGCACGCTGCTGTCCAGGGGCTACCTGCAAGTGGAAACGGCGGAAGCCGCCGAACTGGTGCTCTACAACACCTGCAGTATCCGCGACAAAGCTGAACAGAAAGTGTTTCACCGGCTCCAGCAGTTCAAGCGCGAGGCAGGTAAGGGCAAAGTGTTCGGCGTCCTTGGATGCGTAGCCCAGCAGGAGGGGGAAAAGATTTTTGAGAAGGTTCCTCATGTAAGCCTGGTTGCCGGCTCGGCCAGCTACACCAAACTGCCGCAGATGCTGATCCAGCTCGAATCGGGCGGCCGCCGCGTGACGGGCTTGAGCCTGGATACGGACGAGACCTTCGAAACACCATTCACGCGCCGCGACAATCCGCATCGCGCTTACATCACCATCATTGAAGGCTGCGACAAATCGTGCGCCTACTGCGTGGTCCCGTTCACGCGCGGACCGGAGCGGAGCCGCACGAGCGCGAGTGTGATGGAGGAAGCACGCCGGTTATCCGAGAGCGGCTACAGCGAGATTCAACTTCTCGGGCAGAACGTCAACAGCTACAAGGATCCATCGCCGGCCGGTTGGGACTTCGCGACGCTCCTCGCGCGTGTTGGAGAAGTTCCTGGAATCCGTCGCGTGCGCTTCACCACCTCGCATCCGCGAGATTTTGTAAAGGAGATCGTGGATGCGATCGACGCGAATCCGGCATTATGCAACCACGTGCATCTGCCGGTGCAGTCGGGATCAAGCCGTGTCCTGAACGCCATGGACCGGCTTTACACGCGCGAGGAATACATGCGCCGCATTGAATGGCTGAAAAGCGCGCGCAGGAACATCGCAATCACTACCGACATCATTGCTGGCTTTCCGGGCGAAACCGAGGAGGATTTCCACCAGACGCTGACGCTGCTGGATGAGGTCCAATACGATTCGCTATTCAGCTTCAAGTATTCTCCGCGGCCGAACACCGCGGCTCTGAAGCTGGCGGAACAGATTCCCGAAGAAGAGAAGACGCGCCGGCTCATGATCGTGCAAGAGCGGCAGCGCGCCATTCAGATCCGCCGGAACTCGGACGCGATCGGCAGCGTGCAGGAAGTGCTGGTCGAGGGAAAAAATGCGGCGCTCGGACAATGGATCGGGCGTACATCGCAGAATCGCACGCTGAATTTTGCGCACGCGGAGAGTGATGACGGCAACTTGATCGGCCGGTATCTTCCGGTACGTGTCACGCGCGCGGGCCCGAACTCTCTGGTGGGTGAGAGTGTGATGTAATGGTTGCGGAGGAGGCGACGGTATGGAAGTTGAAATGAAAATCCGCGGCTTGATGATGGATCCAGCCACGAACATGCCTATCGTCATCTTGAAGGATATCAATAGCAGTACCGTGCTTCCGATTTGGGTCGGCATATACGAAGCGAATGCAATCGCCCTGGAAATCGAGAAGGTCTCGACTCCCCGCCCGATGACGCACGATCTAATGAAGAGCGTGCTGCTGGGTCTGCGAACCGGGATTCGGAAAGTGGTAGTCAACGAACTGAAGGAAGACACGTTCTATGCCGTGATCTGGCTGGAGCGCGATGGCGAGCTGATTTCAGTGGACTCGCGGCCAAGTGATGCGCTGGCGCTCGCGCTACGGCTCGATTGTCCGATCTTCGTGGAAGATGGGGTGCTAAAGAATTCTAAGCTGGCCGCCGCCACTTCCGACAAGATCAATAACGAAGAGCTGCGCCGCTGGCTCGAGGGCCTAAACGACGAAGATCTCGGGCGCTACAAGATGTAGTATTCCCGCCCAACTTGGGACAGCCGAACCTAGCAACAGAACCGAAGACAGCATCCCCCGCAGACCTGGCCGAGTGTCTCCGATTGCTGGCTCCGCGGCCGCTGAAGCTCATTGCGGAAACCGTTCAGCCGGCCCTTCACGAGTCTGAATGGCGCGATGCACAGTGGAGTTTCGCTCGCGATGGCAGCTCGATCACGAACAGGAAGCTGCTAGCCTTTGCGGAAGATTCATTCCAGTTCTCCGTCGCCGATGGGCAATCGAAGCAGGATTTTCACTGCCACGAAAAGGTCGCGGAGATCTTCGTTTCAAACTTTCCCCTGGAGCTTACTTACCGGAAAGACGGGCGGGAAGAAACGGTGCGTGTTGCTTCCGGGGTGCTTATCGTCCCGCCTGGAATTGCTCACCGCGTCAGGCTCGACGGCTTGACGTTCGTGTTTCAAGCCGCTACACAAGGCGGGCAGGTTCACAACGACAAGTCCGTCGAACCATGAGCGCGTTAGCCTGCCCAATCGGCAGGTTCCGCCGTAGCCACTTGCAGCCACCCTTCGTACGGAAGAGTACCCAGCGGCAGGCCGCCGCGCCACATCGAGACTGCAAATTGCACGGGCACACCGGGTTCCCCGCCGATGGCGTGGAGCGGCACTTCGATCTCAAGCAACTGCCGCATCGCAACTTTGACTTCCGCGTGGTCGGCCTTTGCCGTGCCACTGTCCAACTGAACCATCACCGTTACCGGTTCGGCACCGGGCTTTGGGATGAAGCGAAGGTGCAACTCGACACATCCGGCCATCTCGGCCGGGCGCGTCTCGAAGTCCACGCGAAGAAACACGGCGACACCGTCGGAACCGAAGTAAATCTCGCGAACCAGCAGTTGACGGCCGTGCATCGCGCCGGACCGTGGATCGGCACGATACAAGCCTGCGCCCAGCCACTCGAAGTATGACGTCATCTCACCGTCGATTACAGGATGAATGAATCCGGACGGCGTCTGGCGGAATTCCTTGGCAGCGACTTTCAGAATCGGCCGCGAGAGGTTCTCGGGCGGATTTTGGCCGAGTGCGCGGTACGCATTGGCCAGGTGGCTGCGATACAACCGGTCGAAATCGGGCCGCTCGGGCGAGTCGTGCTCGGGACCGTACCACCAACACCAGTCGCTGCCTTCGGCGATCAGCAGCTCTTCGAAAGCCAGACTATGCTCCTTTTCCGCGACCCCCTGTGCCGCATCAAACGCTTCGCGGGCCGCGAGCAGGCACTCCCAGGCCTGATTATCCTCACCGGCACCGATCCAGACATCGAAATTCGCGTTGATCCAAGAGCCGGGGAAGATGTGATCGAGCGGGTCGGCATCAATCCGCCTAAGCGCTTCGCTCACCGTTAGCGCGGTCATATCGGAAGAGTCCGAGATTCGCTGGTAGAGCTCACGCAAAAACGGCCGGCCGTTGTGATCGTAGTATTCCCAGGCGTTCTCGCCATCGAGGATGATGGGCACGAGCGCGTCACGCCCCCGGGACAAAATCGAGCGGCAGTTCTCGCGAATACGCGCCAGAAAGTCCTGCGCAGCCTCGGGGGCCTCCATTCGTGAATAGACGAATCCAATGAGATCGCTGAGGAAATGATCGCGGAAGATCACGCGGATCTCGTGGTCCTTTTGATTCCAGCGATAGGGCCGGTACAGGCCTTCGACACCGCTCGCGCGCTCCAGAGTGCGGTCCAGCACACCGCTGTCGGTGGCTGCCCATTGAAAACCAGCTTCGGCAGCCAGGCGGAAAACCTCGTCGGAGACCGAACCCTCCGAGGGCCACAGGCCGACGCTAGTGCTGGCGAACTCCGAGGAAATGTAGTCGCGCGCCATCCGGAGTTGACGCGCCGCGTCCTGCGGGTAACGGAAACGCCGCGGGAGACTGACACCGGGGTGAGAGATTGAGGCGATATCGGAATCGCACAGCAGCGGCAGGATGGGGTGGTAGTAGGGCGTCGTCGAAATCTCAATCTGCCCGGAATGCGCGGCGTGGTGGTACGCCGGAATCACCAGCCCCAGAATCTGCTTCTGCTTTTCCAACATCAGAGCCTGATCCGCCAAGTTGAAGTCGCGGCCCTTGCGGATCAGGTCACGAACGGCGGCATCATTTTCCAGAAAATCTTCATCGAACCAAGCGATCTGCGAGAGGACCTGCAGATCCCGGAACTCTTGCGGCGCGAAAGCCGATTTGGCATACGCCGAGTCTTTTTGCGCGCGGCGGGCTTCGTAAAGCTGGCCGTACCTGGGGAAGCGGTGGATCATGCGCTCCGGATTTGCGTGAAAAAAATGCTCGAGGATCAGATCGCGGTCGGCGTCGGTGAGAGAATCCGCTGGCTTGGCGGCGCACTCCAAGAACGGATCGCGCGCATTACCGGCCGCGTATTCGGCGACCTGCACCATCATCGAGGGCACCAGGTTGAAGGTCTGATGGATTTTGGGAAACTCCTCGAGGATATGCACCATGCCGTAGTAGTCTTTGAGGGCGTGGAGCCGCGTCCAGGGCAGGTTATATTGGCCGGTCACCAGATCCTTGTAAAACGGCTGGTGCATGTGCCAAAGAAAGCACAGATAAATTTGTGACATGGCTATCGGGCGAAGTAGCTGCGTGTGGGAGCCGGAGGCGCTGGACTGCCTCGCACGGCGAGCCACAAAACATCGTTCAGTTCATTATCGCCGGCCTGGTCTGCCTCACTGAAATCGAGCTTTTGAGATCGCTCAGCAGTCGTTGAGGCGGCAGGGTTTCGCACGTCGAGCGCGATGTGCGGTTTCTCCGCGGAAAATGACGTTGTGTCCGGCATCATTTGAAATGCCGCGTGCATGGGCCGCGATGCGGCATCGAACTGCGTCATGGGATTGAGGCCCAGCAGCAGTTCGATGGTCCTAAGCATGGAAGTCGTGTTGTACATGCTGCTGTCCACCGCGTGGCGCCTGACATAAGGAGAAATCACATAGGCCGGAGACCGGTGCGAGTCGACGTGATCCGGGCCATTCTGCGCATCGTCTTCCAGCACAAAGATGGCCATGCTGGGCCAGAAGCGGCTGCGCGATACGGCCTCCACGATCATGCCTAACGCGTAATCGTTGTCCGCCGCGGAGGACAGGGGAGCAATTTTTCCGGGGGTCGTACCGGAGGTATGGTCGTTGCCCAAACGCATCAGGAGGAGGCGCGGCATTTCGCCCTTGCTCTCGAACTCGGTAAGATCTTGCAGAAACACCTTGGCCCGCTCGACGTCGGGATAATCGAGGTCGAAGCCACGGTAGTGCGTGTTGGTCATCCTGCGCAAGACGGGATCGCGCACGCCCTCGATTTGAGTGCCGTCCGGTGCCGGCGATTTCAAATTGGTGACGAAGTAGCCGTAGTTTTGCAGATCGATTCCAGCGGCTGCCGCGTTGGTCCACAGGTATCCGGCGGGCGGCACCGCAGTGGGCTCCTGGCCTTCGTAATCGTAGAGCTTGCGGCGGCCCGCGTAACTATTGGGCCACATCTTTTGCACGTAGTCGGGAGCAATGGCAGCCGTGGACCAACTGTGGCCGTCCGCACTGACGTCGGAGTTTACGTAGAAGTTGTCCAACAGCACAAATTCACGGGCCAGTTTGTGCTGGTTCGGTGTAATCTGTTCGCCGAACAGAACCAGCGACGCATCGCCATTGCCTTCTTTGATGTCACCCAGCACCTGATCGTAAGTGCGATTCTCCTTCACGATGTAGAGGACATGTTCGATTGGCGAATGTGCGCCAGGGTGATTGGGAATCGGAGTGGCGTTCCCAGTTCCGGCGTCATCCAGCCGCGCATCCTGATACGGAGAATCGGCGAGGGCGATTTTCGAATACTCGCGCAACTGTTTGCCGGTGATGGGATCAATCAAAGACGCGGTTCCGGTCTGAATGCGGCCCACATATTCCGGCGCCTTGACGCCCTCATGGACGGGCTCGGGACGATGCGTTGGATTGGGGCCTTGAGGATTGGGAAAAGAGCGCACGCCGCGGCCATTCAATACCACGAGCCGCCCATCCGCCAGCGAGCGAGCCGCGGTCGGATACCAGCCTGTGGGGACAAATCCAAGCACGTCGCTGCGGTCTTGCGAAACATCCACAACCGCTACCGCATTTGCATCTGAGCACACGACGTAAAGGCGATTTCCATCCGCATTGAGAGCCAAGGCGCTGGGCGTCATGCCGACGGGCTGGCGTGGATGCATGGCGACGTTAATGGACTCGACCTGCCGCAGCTCGTTGCCCTCCGTGACACCGACGGTATAAACATTGTTCGTGTTGGCGGCGGAAACGAAAAGCCGCGCCACCCAAGCCAGATCGCCTTCGGCGGGATCATTCTTTCCAGCGCGCCAAACTATGTCGGTTGGGTGCGGCGCAAGTGGCAGCGCGCTCATCAAGGCTCCATCCTGCGTCTGGTATTGGCTGATGGAACCATCGGTCCAACTGGTCACGAAAAATGATTTGCCAGCCGGTTCAAACAGAATCCGGTAGGGGCGGCGGCCGGTTTTCACGCGGTCAATCACCATCCCGGATTGCGGATTGATGACCACGAGCGAATCGTGATAGAGGTCCGCCGCGTAGATCAGGCGGCCGTCCGGAGTAAGCGCAACATCTCCGATAAAGTCACGGTTGGTTCTCTTTTGTTCAGGGACCACCACAAATGTGCGGGCAGGCCGTAGCGTTCCGTCAGAAAACGTAAACTCGAAGACGGAAGCTTTGGAGCCGCCACCGGCGTAGACACGGTCGCCCTTGGGCGAAAACGCTAATCCCAGCCAGGCGTCTGGTACGGGGATGCGCGAGATTTCGCGGGCTCCGGCAGTGTCGAGTACGCTGATCGAGGGTGGATTGTAGCCACCGTTGAGCACGAGCAAGTATCGGCCGTCACGCGACAGGGCCGACGCCATAGGAAACGTGCCGAGTGGGACTTGTTTTCCAGCGGGCGTGAGCCGCCAACCGCTATTCAAGAGAAAGCTCCCGTCTGCCAGCGGCCCCACACGTTCGGGAGGCGCCGGTTGCGATACCAACGTCGCCGAGGCAGCGAGTAATGCCGAGAATGCCCAGAACGACCAGTGAAGTTTCATGTGAGATGCCAGGTGGGCTCCTCCCGGAGACCCGCTGCTTCAACGACAAATTTCGTCAAAATTCTATAGTGGCACAGGCGAGAGCGGCACTTCAGCCCCCAATCGCATACATGGGCCGCGGTGGGGGCACGAAGCGGGCGCTGTTGATCTCGTGCCCGACCCATTTCTGCTGCACGTTCGAACGGATTAGTGCGGCCAACTCATCGTCAGTGGCGCCGGAGCGCAGCAATTCCTTCACGTTTGCTTCCTCGATGGCGAACAGGCAGTACCGGAGCTTGCCGTCAGAAGTCAGGCGGATGCGGTTGCAATTCAGGCAAAACGGACGCGTGACGGACGCAATGAAGCCGACACGGCCGCCGCCGTCGCTGTAGCAATATTCGGTGGCGGGGGCTCGGGGGTCATGATCCGGAATTTCGACGAGAGGCGAGATTTCGCGAGATAAGACCCCGATGATCTCGTCCGCCGAGAGGACTCGCGTACGATCCCACAACTGCTGCGCGTCGAGAGGCATGAACTCGATGAATCGCGGCTCAATCCCACGCTCCCGGCAGTAGCGTGCGATCGGGACAATGTCCGGCTCGGTCAACCCCTTCACCGCGACGGCGTTCAGCTTGATGGGGCTGTAGCCGAGTCGCAAGCAGCTCTCAATACCGGCGAGCACTCGCTCCAGATCGTCACGCCGCGTGATGCGCCGGAACCGCTCGCGATCGAGCGTATCCAGATGGATGTTGATGCGGCGCAGACCGGCTTCATAGAGCGGCTCAGCCATCTCGGAAAGCAGGACGGCATTGGTGGTCAGCGCCAGATCCTGAATGCCTGGAATCGCCGCAAGTTTGCGAATGAGCACCGGCAGGTCCTTGCGGACGAGCGGCTCGCCACCGGTCACGCGCACCTTAGTAATTCCCAGGCGCACCGCGACACGAACGAACCGCTCGATCTCTTCAAAGCAGAGAATCTCGCCGCGCTCCATGAACTCCACGCCCTTCTCCGGCATGCAGTAGAAACACCGGATGTTGCAGCGATCGGTGACGCTGATTCGAAGATTGTCATGCACTCGCGCAAAGGAATCGACGAGTGGGCTGGTGTCCATAGCCGCTCAGCGGACGGCGAGCATCCGCTCAAGAGGAACGCGCGCGCGGCGCATCAATTCGTCACCCAGTTCCACGCGGGGGGCAAGATTGAGCAGCGCATCGCGAAGTTTCTCGAGCGTGTTCATCCGCATGTAGGGACACTCACTGCAATTGCAATTTTCGTTGGCTACAAAATAGAATTTCTTCTCGGGTGCCAGCTTGTGGAGGGAATAACTGATGCCGCTCTCGGTCATGACGATAAACTCGCGAGCGTCGCTGCGCACGCACCAGTCGATCATGGCCGACGTGGAACCGATGAAATCCGCCATCTCCAACACTGAAGCAGGGCACTCGGGGTGG
>Ga0326728_10024793_pt1 | contig 10820 bp, 8 predicted proteins | sample MB3enrmetagenome_FD_207602 | JGI IMG/M metagenome (GOLD analysis project Ga0326728, IMG submission 207602) | Lab enriched peat soil microbial communities from McLean, Ithaca, NY, United States - MB31MN | ecosystem: Environmental > Terrestrial > Soil > Wetlands > Peat | place: USA: New York...
AGCAACCGACCATATCGCGCCATCGGCCCTCCCCCTGGCGCGGTGCACTTTCACGATCCTCCTCCACGGAAAAACATCTATCGCAAATTCAGCCTGTTGTACAGGGTTTTGAAATGGCTTCTAGTCAAAATGCTGCGCCAATTTGGCGGGCCCACCATCTTTGAGGCCGCCGACGGCGAGGCGGCGCTGGCCGCGCTGGAGGGAGAGGCGGCGGGGACCGATTGTGTCATCACGGACCTGGAAATGCCCAAACTCGATGGGCTGGGAATGCTGAAGGAAATCCGCGCTGGCCACGGCGCGATTCCGCGAGATCTGCGGGTGATCATGCTCACCGGCCACTCCGGATTCGACCCTGTCGGCTCGGCCCTACTCCTCGATGTTGATGCTTTTCTCGCCAAACCAGCGTCCCGGCAGGCGCTGGAAAACTGCCTGGACCGCGTCTTCCAGGCACGCCATAGCCGCGGCACGATCGGTGATCCCGAACGCTACCGCGCCGTCGAGTTAAGTTCGATGGGTGCGGATGCGGAGGTGGTGCCGAAATCCGCCGGGCCTCGGCGGGAGCGCCCGGTCTCGCTTTCGGATCTGCCGGTCGATTCCGTGTTGTCGAGAGATTTGCTTTTCAGCAACGGCCGCCTGCTGCTGCACGCCCAAACCCGGCTTAGCGCACGCATCGTGGAGCGTTTGCGCGAGCTGGCTTCGGTGGCGGAATTGCCGGAGACGATTTGGATCTTGTCGTGAGCCTCAGCGCTGCAAACTAGCCACTTCTCGATTGGCAAAATCCAGCCGCGCCGCCAGCGTGCGAATCACCAGTTTGTGGAAAGCGTACGCCAGCGTGGGATCGTCTTGTTCCATCTGCGTCATGGCTTCCAGCGAGAGGCGATAAGCAAGCGTGGGCTGATCGGCGCGCACCGAAGCGCCGCGCGGCAGCGTTCGGTACAGGCCCATTTCGCCCACAATGGTGTGTCCCACCATGCTGCGCAGACGCAAGTCTATGCCCTCCGGGGTCCGGAGTATTACCGTTACACGGCCGCCGTAAAGCAGATAAAGGCTGTCACCAGGATCGCCTTGCCGAATCAGAATGTCACCCGGCTGACATTCGACCACCTCGAGGTAGGAAGCGAGCCGCGCGAACATCTCCTGCCCGCCGATTTCCCGAGCCAGCCATTTGTCCGCGGAGCTCAAGGCCTCTTCGCGAGTCATGACTTCCGCCAGCAGTTTATCCTCGCACCATTCGAGCGCGCCGTCGGTATTCGTAAAGACGCGGCAGGTAAGGTTCTCCCCGTCGCCAAGCAGCCCTCCGACACGCAAGGCGTGCGACACTTGCGGCGGCATCTCCGACAGCACCATCACGAAGCCCTCGCGATCGGCTATTTGGCGCAACTTGATGAAGCTCATCACCGCCGACGAATCGATCCCCAGCACCTGCCGGAAGTCGAGAATCAAGCTGCGGCAGGAACCCTTCTGCGCCTTGACAATCTCCTGAATTTGCAGCAGCAGGCGATGGGCGCTGCCGAAGAATATGAAGCTATGCAGCCACATGATTTGGATGCTCTGGCCGTGGCGCACGAGTTGTTCTTGCTGGTAAGCCGGCCGGTCGACGCGCCCGCTATAGACGGTACGGTTCAGACCCAGCCTCACCAGGCGCAGCCGGCTGGTATTTATCGCAAAAGTAATGCAGGCGGCAACGATGCCGATCGCCACTCCCGCCACGAAGTCCCACGCTACGATCGCCAGGAAGATCACGGCCATCTGGATGTAGTCGGCGCGCTGCATGGTGTGCCAGCCTTTTACCAGCCAATCAACCAGCAGATCCGCACCCAGTTGAATTAGCAGCGCGCCCAAGATCGGTACGGGCACAAAACCCAGCACCTGCGTGCCGAACGCCAGGGTGAGCAAGCAGATTACGCCGGCAAGAACACCGCTGAGGCGGTGGCGTGCTCCGGCACGATAGTTGAGCAACGTACGGCTCATGGAAAGGGTTCCGGTCATTCCACCGCACATGCCCACCAGAAGATTGGCCACGCCGTTCAGGCGCAGTTCGCGGTCAAGGTCCAAATCGAGGCGGGTTTCGACTTCGATGGCCATCAGGCCCAGCAACAGCGTCATGGCGGTAACGGCAACCAATGCGACGTATCCGCCGCTCGCCCGAAGCAATGCCAGCAGGTTGACGCTCGACATGGACTTCAGCAGCCAAGGACCGGGCAGAGCCGCTCCGGAGGAAAGATCCAAGAGCCACCCGGACGCGCGTGCCGCAGCGAGCGAGTATCCTGCGGCATGCAAAGCCAAATGCATCACCAGTGTTCCGCCGAGCAGCAGCGCGGGAAGAGCCAGGGGATGTTTTACGCGCTTGATGTATAGCAGGCCAATCGCAAACGCCAGGCCGACCGCGAGTTGAATTAACAGCCGTCCTTGTGCAAGCTCTCCGAGCAACTCGCGAAAGCTGTGCGTGCCGGTCACGATGCGGATACCGCCCGCCGCCAGCAACCCTCCGGAGGCGGCCATGAATCCCGCGATCACCGGATATGGCACGAAGCGGATCCAGCGTCCCGCCCTAAACACCCCGAACAGGTAGAGCGTGCCGCCGGTGATCACGGTTCCAGCGATCAGCGCGAACAGCATGGTGGCGGGAGCGTCCGCCGCATGCCCGCGACGCGTGAGGTCGGCCGCCATCGCGGTGACGAGCGCGGCGAGAACAGCCACCGGCTTGGAGTCCGGACCGGCGATGGCAAAAGGCATACTGCTGCCGATGGCAAACACAATCGCCATGATGCCGGCGCTGACCAATCCGTATCCGATGCCCAGAGGCAGCTTGGGCGCCAGCGGCCCCGAAAAAATCATCGCCGCATAGCTCAGCGTAGCCGTGATGATGACGATGGGCGTCAACAACCCCGAAATAACGTCTTTGCTCGTCATTAGTTTTTTGCTGCTGTCTGAAGCTTCTTTTCGAGCAGATTATCATAACATCGCACTGATTCAGTTTGCGTGTCGAACGCGATATCATTGCTTAATGTTCCCGTAACATTCGTCCGTAACATTCGAAAGGATGAATGACCTCGCCAACCGAGTCTCGAGACCCGCGTCTCGTGGAAGCAGAGGCATCGGCCAACTGGTGCGCGCTGCGCCGCTGCTTCCGGGCCGCACGACTTGCGGTGCTATCGCCGATATGTTCGCGCGCGACCCCGGCCTGCCGGCGGTGGTGATCGCACGTGAGGACGGCCGGTTGTCGCTGGTCGGCCGCGTCAGTTTCCTGCCCCGCTATCTGCACGGGTATAGCCGCGATATTTTTCAACGCCGCCCCATCACCGAAATGCTCGACATGGATCGCTTGGGCGACACCCTGGTAATTGCCGAAGACTCGGCTCTGGAGCAAGTCGCCTTGCTGGTGGCATCGGAGCGCCTCGACGCGCTCGAAATCGGTTTCATCGTCACGCACCAGGGCGCCTATGCGGGGATCGTGCTCGCCATGGATTTTATCCGCGCCATTGCCGTTCGCGCGGAAGAGGCCAATGTGGCGAAGAGCACTTTTCTCGCCAACATGAGTCACGAGATTCGCACGCCACTGAACGCGGTAATCGGCAACCTCGAGCTTCTCGCGCTGACGCGCCTCGATTCGGAACAAAAGCATCTGGCACGCATGGCGGAAGTCTCTGCTCACGCAGTGCTCGATATCATCGGCGACCTCCTGGATCTCAGCAAGATCCAGGCGGAGCGCTTCGAACTAGAAATTATGGACACGGACGTTCGCCGCGTGGTGGAAGAGACGCTGACCATCGCCGGTCCGCGAGGACGGCAGAAGAATCTGCGGCTGATGGGATACGTGAGCGCGAGGGTTCCGAAAATTGTCCAAGCCGATCCGCTCCGTCTGCGGCAAGTGCTCGTGAATTTTATGGGCAACGCCGTCAAGTTCAGCGAGCAAGGCGGCGTCTTCCTCACCGTGAGTCTCCAGGAAGAAGACCCGCGTCAAGCGCGTTTGCGATTTGAAGTGCTGGATACCGGCCCGGGCTTCGATCCGAAACGCGCCGCGGCGCTGTTCGAGCCTTTCGTTCAGGAAGATGCATCGACCACGCGGCGCTTCGGCGGCACCGGCTTGGGTTTAGCCATCAGCAAGCGCATCATTGAACTGCTGGGGGGTGAGGTGGGCTGCAACGCGGAGCCCGGATTGGGCGCGACGTTCTGGGCGGAGATTCCGGTCCAGGCGCCGCAGTCATCGATCGAGCCGGCCAATATCAACGGCCGGCGCATCGTCGTACTGGGTGAATACAGCGAGACCCTCGTCCATTTTCTTCAAGCTCGGGGAGGCGTGGTGGCCACCAGCCCGGACGCCGCACTGCAATCGACGACCGGAGATCCGCCGGCCGCGATTGTGGCGGAATCGGCGGGGACTAACTTGCTTAAAGTCGTAGAGCAGGCCGCCGAATGGGCCGAGCCGTTGGTAGTATTATCGCGCGATCGCTCATTTCGATTTCGTCACCGTCTCCATCGCGCCGGCGCGACGCATGTGCTCAGCTATGCGGCTTCCTTGGAGGAAGTGGCGCACGCCATCGCGCGCAGCGGCGCAGAATCCGAATTCGATTCCGCGCGCACCGGCGCAGCGGAGTCCCTGGCAGAGCAATTTTCTTTCGCCGCCAACCTTGCGCCGATCCTGGTGATTGACGACACCGAAACCAATCGCGAGTTGACCGTGCGGCAACTGCGCCGATTCGGATTCGCTTGCGAGACCGCCGAAAACGGGCAGATTGGTTTGGACAAAACAGCCGCCAAGGACTACTCGCTGATCTTCGCCGACGGCTCCATGCCGGTAATGGACGGTCTTGAATTCGCGCGTCATTTCCGCGAGCGGGAAGCCCGCCGGGGCGGCCGCCGCACGCCGATCGTGGCCATGACCGCGCACGCGCTGGCGGGCGATTCTCAGCGCTTTCTGGAATCGGGAATGGACGATTATCTTTCCAAGCCCGTCGTCCTGCGAAAACTGCAAGCCATGCTCCAGAAATGGCTCGGCGACTCCCTCACGCGGACAACCCCTCCTGATTTTCCTGAGCCCAAGGTCCAACCGGAGACCAGCGAAGCTATCGACTTTGCCGCGCTTGCCGAAATTTTGGGCGATGACACTCCGCACTCGGCCATGGAACTTCTGGAGGTCTTCGTGGCCGATTTTCCGGAATTGTTAGGCAGCATCGAAGCGGCGTTAGCTTCCGGAGACCGCACCTCTCTGGCACGCTCAGCGCATGCGGCAAAGAGTGCCGCTACAAGCGCCGCGGCGCGTCCTCTTGCCGAGATTCTAAGAGGTATAGAACAAAGCGCACCCACGGCGGAGCTCGCCGAACTCTCCGCGGCCTATCACGCCGCACAAGCGGAATTCCGCAGGGTCCAATCGGAGCTTGCCCGAACGGCTACGTAGCCGTGCCAACCCGCATCCTCGCAAAATGTGCGAGGAATTCGATCGCACAGCTCAAACTGGTGCTTGAAAAACGCCGGCACTGGAAATAATCTACTACGCGAATTCCCAATGATTCGACATCCCTCCATTTTCAAGTTAGGATTCTGAAGCGAATCTCCCATGCGGAGGAACCGCAGGATTCACTTGAACGATGGCAACGATAGCCCTTGATGCTACATACAGTGTCGATCCGCAACTCTCCGGCATCGGCGTGTATTCGCGCCGCCTCATCGAAACGCTGCTCACTCTGGACACGCCGCACCGGTTTCTGATTTGTTACCGCCTTTCGCGGCTTAGCCAGCGGCGTTATTTTCTACGGCGGGAGACTCTACCCGGCGCCCGGGCGCGATTTTCGGTGCGGGTGTTTCAGGAGCCGGTCACCTTCTGGCTGCCGTGGCAAGCTCAACTCTTTCACAGTCTCGCGCAGCGGCCGCCAGGTTTCCACTTCCGCCAGGAGGTAGTGACCGTCTTCGATATCTTTCCCATTACCGGCGAGAACTATTCCACCGCGGAATTCCGGCAGAAATTCTCTGCGCTCCTTTTGGAAGCTGTGGGCCGGGCCACGCGCATTATTACTTCCTCGCACGCCACGGAAAGTCTGCTTATTTCGCGCGCCCAGGTCCCGCCGGAGAAAATCCGCGTGATCCCGCTGGGCGTCGATCCCCCCGCCGCCGTCCTTACGCCGGAGGAACGTTTGCGGGAACGCGCTCGCATCCTTGGCGGTGCGGGTGAAATGATCTTGAGCGTGGGGGTAATACAAACCCGCAAAAATACTCTCAACATGCTCAAGGCGCTGAAGACCCTTCCGGCGGAATTTAAGCTGGTTCTTTCCGGAGGCAATGGCTACGGCAGCGAGGCAATCCATGAATTTATCCGCACCGAATCCCTGGGAGAGCGCGTAAAGCTGATGGGATACACTGACGACGCGCAACTGGGCCGTCTCTACCAGGCGGCGAGCGTCTTTCTTTTTCCCTCTTTGGGGGAGGGTTTTGGCATTCCCGTGTTGGAGGCGATGGCGAGCGGCGTGCCTGTGGTGACCTCCAATGTTTCGTCGATGCCGGAAGTCGGCGGGGAGGCGGCCCTGTATGTGGACCCGCACGACCCCGCGGACATTGCGCAGAAAGTTGTCCAGGCGGTCGAGGATTCGGCGTTGCGCGCCAGCCTGGTGCAAAAGGGACTGGCCCGGGCAAAGGAGTTCACCTGGCGTCGCACTGCCGAGGCCACATTGGCTGTTTATAATGAGGTCTTGCTGGCGCATTCCATGGCGTGCCGCGCAGCAGAACATACTCATTCGTGGTAATCTTGAGTGAACAGGGGTTGATCTATGGCGACTAAAACCTTGCTGACAATCGAACAATACGCCGCCCTCGATGAACCCGTAGGGGTGCGTTATGAACTAAGCGAGGGGGAGCTGATCGTGACACCTTCCGCCAACTACTTTCACAACAAGACTCGCGATCGTTTGAACGCCCGGTTCCAGGCATTCCTCGACGCCCACCCAATCGGGGAAGTGATCAGCGAAATGGATATGACGCTGGCCGCCGATGTTGTCCGCAGGCCTGATGTCGCCTTCATCCGTAAAGAGCGTCTCGAAGGTCTTGATCTTGAGCGCGTCCCTTTGCCCATAGCTCCGGATCTCGCCATCGAAGTCGTTTCCAAGAACGACCGCGCCGACGATTTGAATCTGAAAGTCTCGCAATACCTTCAAGCGGGGGTTCAGGCGGTCTGGCTTTTCTACCCCAGCACCCGACTCGCCTACCGTTACGTTCAGGGCAAACTCGATCCCGAGGTTCGCAGCGCCAAGGCGGGTGACCGGTTCGAAGAGCCGGAATTGCTCAGCGGATTTTCCTTGCTCCTATCTGAAATGCTGAAATAGGTATGAAGGCCGCTACGTTCCCGTGCTGCTATAATTTGCCACTCCGTGGTTCCAAACCACAATCGCCAGCGCCGAGAACCCTGCCGCGACCACTGGCACCAAATGGAAATACAGCGTGAAAGCCGTTCGCCCCAGGAAGTGAGTGGTGGGATAAAACGTAGCGAAGCCAAAGGGAATGATCCAGCTCAGCAAAAACTGAATAAAGACGTTGTAAACGGTTAAGGGGTAGCGGCCGAAATTGAGCATATTGAAGACCGGGGGCACAATCCCCACGCGATCTTCAAACCAGAAAGACACCGCCGTCAGAATCAGAAAAACGGCGAGGTAGATGGCGGCCCCACTAACAATCATCACCGCGAACCAGAGATAATCCGGAATTCTCAGCGCCAGATGCAAGCGGTGAACGCAGAGTGCAACCACCATTATTCCGGTTACAACTTCTTGCAGCGATTCCAGCCGGAATTTCTCAAACACCACCTGGAAGAGCGTGGAGACGGGCCGCAAAAGCACTCGATCAAACTTCCCCTCGATGATGTAGAGCTCGCTGAAATCGTAGAGATTCCAACTGACCACATTGAAAAAGCCGAGGGGAATGAGGGAAAAGCCGTAGAGGAACATCACCTCGTTGAACGACCAGTCCTGCAAGCGCGGAATCTTGGAGAACAAGACCAGAACAAAACCAAACCCCAGAACAGTGGCCGCCATGGAGGAAAAAAAGGCAATGATGAAGTCCGCTTTATACGCTAAGCGCACTTTTGCGTACTGTGCGAAATATTGAACCAAGAGCCGGAAGTGCCTTTTCATCTCCCTCCTTTCCCTTGCGGCGAATCTTCGGGCGCCGTTACCCTCCTTGAATGATCAATTTCCGGGTTGACCAACGCCATAGGGCGTCCCCGAGCGCCAACAGAATCGCGACCCAGAGAATTTGAATGGCGATGGCGCGCGCCACCCCGCCGCCACTCAGTTTGCCCAGGTAAATCAACATGGGCACGTAGCTGATGTATTGGAACGGCAGCAGGTCGAGGATTTTCTGAACCACGTGGGGGAAGAAGGTCATCGGCAACAACAGCCCGGAGAATAGCTCCAGCAGAAAGAACTTGGCGCGCAGCAGTCCCAGAATGGATTGCAAGCGCAAGGCGAAAGTGCCCACTGCGAAATTGATCGCGGCGACGATCAAGAAGCTCAGGATGACGCTGACCAGAAACGCTCCCGCATCCCCAAGGCTCGCCGGCAGGCGCAAGGGATAAACCAAGAACAACACCACGGCGGTGGGAAAGGTTAGCAGGGCCAGGCGGAATACCGATTCCCCCGCCGCCCGCGCCACATACATCATTTGGATATTCACGGGCTTGATCAAGTCCATCGCCAGGCGGCCCTCCATGACCTGGTAGGCAAGCTCCTGGTCGATATTATTGAAATAAAATGAACGGATGATCCATCCCACGCCGATATAGGTCAGGAGATGCGCGAAGTCAAAACCTTCAATCGATGCGCTGTGCTCGTAGATGGCTTTCCAAATGAAGTAATACACAGACACATAAATAAAGTAAGTGACGATCCCCGTAAAATATCGCAACCGGTAAGCGAGGGTATTGACGAAGCCCACGCGGGCAAACTCCAGGTAGAGCCGCACAATTCTCCCGATCGAGAGGGATGGCGTATGGGCTGGAATCGGTTTCGCGGTGTCGGCGGGCGGCATCAGGCCACCTCGCCGCTCAGGTAGATGCGCTTGACAATTTCCTCGATGGGTTCCTCTTCCACCAGAAGGTCGCGCACCTCCAGGGTATTCACAATCTGGCGGATCACCTCGGCGCTGGAATGCTGTTCGCGGTCAAAGCGGATCAAGTAGGTGAGCTCGTCGATGCGTTGGCAGGCGATTCCGTCAGTTTCGATCTGCGCCAGGCGCGGGACTTGCGAGCGGTCCTTCAAGAAAAACTTCACCTGGTTGTACTTGGCCAGGCGCTTCTTCATCTGCCCTAGATCGCCATCGAACAAGATGCGTCCTTTGTCGATGATGAGAATGCGTTTGGAAAGCTCTTCAATGTCGGAGAGGTCGTGCGTGGTCAACAACACGGTGGTGCCTTCGGTGCGATTGATCTCCTTCAGGAATTCACGGATGCGCTCCTTGGCCACCACGTCCAGGCCGATGGTGGGCTCGTCCAGGAAAAGCAGAGGCGGATTGTGCAGCAGGGAAGCGGCCAAATCACAGCGCATGCGTTCGCCCAGGCTCAGTTTACGGACGGGCGTGTGCAAATACTCCTTCAGGTTGAGCATTTCGCTGAAGGCATCCAGGCGCAGGCGAAAGTCCTGATCGGGAATCTCGTAAATCTCTTTGAGCAGCTTGAAGGATTCGACGACGGCGATATCCCACCAGAGTTGGGTGCGCTGTCCGAAAACTACGCCAATGTGTTTGGTGTAATGGCGGCGCTCGCGATAAGGAACGAAACCGTTGGCGACCACGCGCCCGCCCGTGGGCGACAGGATGCCGGTGAGAACTTTGATGGTGGTGGATTTCCCCGCCCCGTTGGCTCCGATATAACCCACCATTTCGCTGCGTTCAATCGAAAAGCTCACATGGTCCACCGCGTGGACCGTCAGATATTCCCGAACAAAAAGGTTTTGCAAGGCACCCAGGACGCCTTCGCGCCGGTGGAAGGTGCGGAATTCCTTCGTCAAATCCTGGACTTCAATAATCGGCGGCATGCCGGACCTCACTCGCCGATGACTTTGATCAGCACCCTTTTGCGGCGCTGGCCGTCGAACTCGGCGTAATAAACCTGCTGCCAGGGGCCGAAGTCGAGCTTGCCGTTGGTGACGGGCACCACGGCTTGGTGCCCGATCAGCAGACTTTTCAAGTGGGAATCGCCATTGGTTTCGCCCGTACGGTGGTGGCGGTAATCGGCGCGAAAAGGCGCCAGTTTTTCCAACCACTCGTCGATGTCGGCGATCAAGCCGTCTTCCGCATCATTGACGTAGATGCCCGCGGTAATGTGCATGGCCGAGACCAGGATCAAGCCTTCCCTGACCTGCGACTTGGCCAGCGCCTTCTCAACCTCATCGGTGATGTTGATGAACTCACGATGTTTTTTCGTGTTGAACCACAGATACTCGGTATGCGATTTCATTGCCTGCCACCTTTGTTGTGTCGAGAGTTACGTCCCGGCGCGGCGGCAACTGATTGCCTCCGGGGAGCGCGCACCGAAACTCCGCAGAATAGCAGAGTTGGGGCATCGGCGTCTCGCCGGAGCAGCTCGAATTTGCCACGCCAAGGTGGTTCGGTGTGGCTCCTACTTGTGGTAGGCTTAGGCGGCTTGAGACATGATTCAGCATAATTCCCATGCGGTTCAAACCCCTTGGGTGAGCAGTGTCTAATTCCCCCGTAGTCGGAGTAGGGATCATGGTTAACCCGTGACCCCCTCCACGGATCCGGACGAGCGGATTTCCCGCATCCGGCTCTTGCCTTAGGTAACGACGCCCATGCGGCGCAGGGGATAAGGATGATAGAGG
>Ga0326728_10024795_pt1 | contig 10819 bp, 7 predicted proteins | sample MB3enrmetagenome_FD_207602 | JGI IMG/M metagenome (GOLD analysis project Ga0326728, IMG submission 207602) | Lab enriched peat soil microbial communities from McLean, Ithaca, NY, United States - MB31MN | ecosystem: Environmental > Terrestrial > Soil > Wetlands > Peat | place: USA: New York...
GACAAAGAACGACGGCATCATGCCGGCATCGTGGTCGGCAAGACCGGTGATTCTGCGGAACACCTCGCAGCTTTTGGGGGCCCGTGCATCGTCGAGAACGATATCGATCACCTTTTCAAAGGGCGCAGTCGTTATTTTTGCCGAACGTTCACTGAGCACATCCAGCGTCGTGCCCGGTTCCTGCGACACGACGATACGGTCAGTCCCTTCGCTATCGATCACCAGATTGATCCCCCGGTCTTTTGCCATCTTCTTTGCCTCCACAAGCGGCAGACCGAGAAGATCGATGCGCGGGGGAACCACCCGGAGGGAGAGGAGATCGCCCTCTTTTGCAAGTTTTACCAGTTCGATTCCATGTACGACCTGACCGACCACGCTGTGGGCAGGGCTGCTGGGGACGTCCGCGCGGTAGATATACACCCCGCCGACAGAAGGCCCTGCCGTGCGCACGGTTACCGTGCCCTCGCGTCTGGGGCGCTTGAACTGCGCCGGCACCTCAGTTCCGACGAGTTTCTGGTCGAGGATGTGCGTGCTTGTCGCACGTCCGACCGCAAACTCCCCGGACTGGAGGGCAACGAGCAGGTGCTCGACGCTTCCGGCCGCTTCGGTTGTAATCCGGTCCGGGGTATATCCTTGTGCGGTCACATCGACATGAGTCACGATGAGCATCCCGTCTTCGAGAGCAAGGGTTTGGTCCGTAGTGGTAAAGGATCGGCTGGTGTCTGCCCAGCTGATCACCGGTTCAATTTTTGTTACCCTGTCGCTGGTTGCCCAACGGTCGAGAACGGCCTTTCCGCTCACGACCCGGCCGACCACACCGCCGGTCTCATCAGCGCCATGATCAGCGACATGCCGGCTTTTGGAAAAGATGAGGTAGGAGGTTTTGGGATCGTACCCGCCGCACCCGAGAATGACATCTCCCCGCTCGTAGAGACGGGGTTTGCGCACCGGGCGGATGTCAGAGGGAAACGGCCCGAACGCGGCCGCGTACCGGTCCGTCCAGTGAAGGGCAAGGCCGGCTGTGGCATTGGGCCGTTCGAGTATTTCGACAGAAACCCCGGCCAGTTCGAGGGTGATCTCCCCTGCAGTCGTGGTGACCGCAAGGCTTTCGGTCTTCTCCTGTTCCTGTGTGGCGGGCCGGATAATAGCGACAGCGCATCCTGCAGGATGCGTCGGGATGAGGGAGCCAAGCGTGGTTCCCTCGCGCTCTTCACGGATCTCCCCGTCAAGGTGAACACGGATCATGTGCGCCACTCACGCTGGAGGCTGGCTCTGGCTCATGATCCTGCGTTCATCTTCGGTCAGGTGCGCAAGTACATCGGCAGTTTTACCCATTTCGACGATCTTTCCGCCCCGCATCAGGGCAATCCGGTCGCAGACCTCGCGTACGAACTCCATGTCATGTGAGACGACAATGAACGTCTCGTCGATCTCGTCCCGGGAATGCATGATGGAATGCTTGACATCGATCTTTGTTATCGGGTCCATGGTACCGGTCGGCTCGTCAAGAATCACGATCTTGGGTTCCCGGATCAGGACCTGTGCAAGGGCGACACGGTGGCGCTCTCCCTCAGAGAGCTGGCCCGGCATGCGATCGAGAATCTCTTTACTTTTCTCTTCGGAAAATCCGGCCATCTTTAACGTAACGACGGCCTTTCGCATGGCCAGTTCCTTGGGGAATTCAAGGCCGATTGCATCCGTGAGGTTATCGAGCACGGTGCGGTGGGGGTAGAGGTCGTACTCCTGGTGCAAAAGTCCGATGTACTCCTTGGCCCGGCCCCGCTGATCGACACCGGGCTTGGTCATGTCCACCCATTCCTCGCCAATCCTGACGTTGATCTCCCCGCTCGTGGGTTCTATGAGGCCGGCGATGATCCGGGAGAGCGTTGTTTTTCCTGCCCCGCTCTTTCCTATGATCCCGAAGATCTCCTTGGTATACACATCGAACGTAACGCCGTTGACGGCTTTGACGACTCCACGGTCGACCGAGATGTAGCGCTTGGTAAGATCCCGCGCCCCTACGATCTTTTCTCCCGCCTCCGCGTGTTCAAAGGTCTCCGTATCGTCGCAGCCCTTCATGAACTCGCCAATGACGTCTTTGGGCACTCCGATTTTTGCAATTGAGCCATCGACGAGCAGGATGGCACGGCTGGCTACATCCTCGATCACCTGCGAAAAGTGGGAAGTAACCACCATGCCCATATTATTGGTCTTTGCCGCCTCGGTGAGCATTGAGTGGACAATCTTTGCGGTTCCCGGATCGAGCGTGCCGGTCGGTTCATCGGCAAAGAGTAAAAACGGCTCTTTTGCAAGCTGCCGGGCGAGCACCACACGCTGCTTCTCGCCACCCGAGAGGTCACGGGCGATATGCATCATCCGGTGGGAGAGCCTGACCTGATCGATGAGGTCGGCTGCACGGTTGATCGCTTTCTCCTGCGGATAATCGATGTCATCGAGTGCGTGAAGTACATTCTCGATCACGCGGTCGTCGCCATACAGGGCAAAGGTCCGCTGGAACATAATCGCCGTGCGGCGCATGACCCGCCGTTTCAGCGCCTCGTTTGTCTCGTTCCAGAGATCCACGTCAAGCGCCGCGAGTGTGCCGCCACAGTGCGGGCAGGGTTTACCGGCAGCACTTGCAACGTCCATATAATCACAGGAAGGACAGGCTGATATATGGTAGATAATCCTCCCACTCGTGGGCGGCTGTTCCACCCCCCTCATCAGGTGGATAAGGACGGTTTTGCCGGCGCCGCTCCTCCCTATGATTCCCAGAATCTCCCCTTCGGCAATCTCGAATGAGATATTTCTGAGGGCATGCGTGCCGTCAAAATCCATGCAGATGTTGTCGACCGTGATCAGTGGAGCCTTCATAATTCCCTTATACCTAATGTGATAGTGGTGTCATATTACCTTTTATATGATGCGCGCTGTCGTCACGATCGGGAAGTGCCGGGATGCCTTATCAGCGTCCCAATGATGGGCAGCACATCCCGAACGTGAGTGATCACGTAATCGGCGGCCCTGAAAAGTTCCTCAGGACGGTTAGCGGCCTGCTGCACCGTGAGGATAGCGGTATCGGCTTTCGTAAACGCACAGAGATCGTTTATCCCGTCCCCAACCATGACAACTTGGTCGTACTCATTTTTGAGATCCGAGACAATCTGGGCCTTGACCGAAGGTGTCGCCACCCCGTAGACCCGGTCGCGGGGGATCCCAAGGTGATCGGCCATGATCTCCAGTTTGGTTGAACGATCACCGGACGCGATGAACGTGGGCACGCCCATCCGGTGCAAAGCGGTGATTGTCTCCTTTGCGCCTTCAAACGGCCATCCGCCCGCCGTTATAGTGAACTCTATAGCCTTTTGTGCCATGTTGAGGATGGCGCCGCTGTTGAGCGTGAGCATCGTTTCGTCCCTGCAGACGCCCCAGACGTTACGGATGCACTCCTGAAGGTCGCCGACACGCGCCCGGGTGTCGGTATACAGCATATCGCCGATCTCCTCCGCGGTCGTGATCTTGCGGGTACAGCTGATCCCAAACCCGATCTCGTTATCCACCAGATAGGCAGAGAGCAGCATATCAGGCGGGGTTGCGATGATATGCTTGGAATGGACCGGTAGAACTATCAGGACGCGTTCCAGCGACGTGAAGGTGAGGGTCGTCGTCTCGATCCCGGGCATAAGTACCTGCCGTTCGATGTCTTTAGCGACGCGGTAGGTGGCAAGAAGCGTCCCGGCACTATCAAAAACCACGGCTGTTGTCATCGTTTCACCCGGTAATAAACTCTATGTAGGTTCCCCTCTCCATTGAATCAGTGATGCTGATGATCGTACCTGAAACTGCAGACAAGATAAAGAGCATGGAAATCAGGGGGGCGGGAAGGATCGCACGGGCCGTCGCGGAAGCGCTCCGGGATCATGCGCTCGCGGTCCGGGCCACTGCCCCCGATGCGTTCCGGCAGGAGATGGAGCAGGCCGCCGCGACGCTCCTTGCCACCCGGCCGACAGCGGTCTCATTGCCGAATGCTGTTCACATCGTCATGGCCGGTCTCGAACATGCGAAATCTGCGGACGAGGCACGAGCCGGGGTGGTCCGGCGCGCCGATGAGTTCATCAGCTCGTCGCAGCATGCGGTGGATCAGATCGCACAGTTCGGGGCCAGCCATATCCGCGACGGCGATACGATCCTCACCCACTGCAACTCAGAGGTCGCGCTCGCGTGCATTACCGAGGCCCACCGGCAGGGAAAGGAGATCGAGGTCTTTGCCACCGAAGTCCGGCCAAGGAACCAGGGGCTCATTACGATCCGGACCCTGAACGATGCGGGCATACAAACAAATTTTATCGTGGACTCCGCTGTCAGGTCCTTTATCAACGATATTGATCTGGTGATTGTCGGGGCCGATGCGGTAACCGTGAACGGTGCGGTGGTCAACAAGATCGGGACCGCCCAGGTCGCCCACTCTGCCCGGGAGGCCCGTGTCAACGTGATCGTGGCTGCGGAGACCTACAAGTTTGCGCCCCGCACTATTCTCGGGGAACTCATCAAAATCGAAGAGAGGGCCGGAAGCGAAGTCCTCCCGGACGAGATCGCCCGGACGCTTCCTTGCGTCACGGTCCGGAACCCGGCTTTCGACGTCACTCCCGCTGAGTATATCGACATGATTGTGACCGAGAAGGGGGCGATCCCGCCGCAGATGGCCTATGTCATCATCAGGGATTATCTCGGGTGGGGAATCGATGAGTTCCATACCTCTTTCGGGACGGCAGGCCTCAACGGCGAATGAGCGCGTTATATCCATTCATCCCGGGACGGCAGGCCGATGCGTTTATTGACGAAAAAACCTCAGGAATGATCACTACAAGTCAGGTTGCACCAGCAACCCGGCCAATGAGAAGAGCATCACATATCCGGGGAAACGAGATGGAGATACCCTTTACCAAACTGCACGGCAACGGCAACGATTTCGTGCTCATCGATGAGTATGAGAAGACCGTCATTCCCGATGACCTGAAGGCGCAGTTTGCCGCCCTCTACTGCGACCGCAGGTTCGGGATCGGGGCGGACGGCATCTTGTACCTCTCGAAGTCTACAACCAGCGACATCAGGATGCGCATCTTCCAACCGGACGAGAGTGAGGCCGAGATGTGCGGGAACGGCGTCCGGTGCCTTGCCAGATATGCACTCGATGCCGGGTATGTGAAAGAGTCCTTTACGGTCGAGACCCAGGCCGGGGCCGTCGGGGTTTCGGCCCGGTATACTGACGAGGAGTTTACCGCGACCATCAGTATGCCCGAGCCGAAATTTGAGAAAAAGGAGATCCCGGCCACCGGGGATGGCGAATACCATGAGCGGATCGGGGAGTTCGAGGTCTACGCGGTAAATACCGGTGTTCCCCATGCGGTGGTCCTGGTCGATTCAGTCGACAGCGTCGATATCGGTGCAGCCGCCCCGCCCATCCGGCACCATGCAGCCTTTCCCGAAGGCGCAAACGTGAACTTCGTGGAGAAGACCGGCGACGATTCCCTAAGGATCCGGACGTTCGAGCGCGGTGTAGAGGAAGAGACGCTTTCCTGCGGGACCGGTGCCACCGCATCTGCAGCAGTCGTGCGCCATCTCGGCCACATGAAGGATACGATCCATGTCGAAACCCGTGGCGGCCCCCTCACGATTTCTTTTGGGGACGGCGTGAAGATGGAAGGCCCTGCGGTCACTGTCTTCTCCGGCGTGATCAGATATTAATGCTCTTTTTTAGCCCGCCGGTCCTTAACGGAATCCTGCGAGGGTTGCCTGCCGGGCTGCACCGGGAAATGCAAGATAGGGCAGCGCCCGTTTCAGGCAGGAAGCCGAAACGTCAAGATCCCTTGGCGTGCGGATCGTATGCCGTTCCCGTGCCTGCAGAATGGCGTGTGCGGTGACCGTCCCGATGCCGGGGACGTGGATGAGATCGTCGAACGATGCAGAGTTGGGATCGATCGGTTCCCGCCCACGGGCAAGCAGTGCCTTAGGGTCGTCATTTGGGAGTGTGTCGTTCTCGTCCAGCAGGGGCCGCAGTTCTGTCCTGGAAAAACCGTACTCCCGGATGAGATAGTCCATCTGGTACCAGCGGCGAGATCGCCAGGCTGGCGTGCTTTCCCGTGAGGCCAGCCGGGTTTTTGGCAGCGCCCGGAATGCTGAATAATAGATCCGCGAGGGAAGCACCCGTTCGTAGAGTGAGACGACACAGTCGAAGATTTCCCTGTCGGTCTCTCCTGCCGCCCCGATCACGAGCTGCGTTGTGTGCCGTCCGGGCGCAGCTTCCGCGATCCAGTCGAGCCGTTTCAGGATATCGCCGGTATAGTCCTTGATCCCGGAGAGGTTACGGAGCCGGCTCTCCCCGGTTGTCTCGACATTGAGGCTGATCCGGTCCGCGAACCGTGCCGCCTCGCGGATATCTTCCCGCCTGGCCCCGGGCAGGATCTTCAGGTGCAGGTAACCGGGGTATCCCCCGCTCCGGAGAATACGGGCAGTTTCGATGAGCTCTCCCATCACATCATCGGTGTCGTACGGAATCCCTGAAGTGAGAAAGAGGCCCCCGGCAAGGTTTTTCTGGTACAGTGCAAGGAACGTCGCGGCAAGTTCGCGGGGTGCAAATGCGAGCTGTGACCGGTCGAGCCGGACAGAACAGTATGCGCAGTCATACGAGCAGCTCCCGTGAAGGAGCACCTTGAGCATCCGGTTGCAGCCGCCTGCGTTCTGGTTGTACGTGATGCAGGTGCCCGAGGTGAGCATCTGCATGCACTCTCCCGGCATGCAGACATCGTACTGGCTGCCGGAAGTCAGTTTTGCCAGTCTCTCCCCGCACCCGGGCATATACGCCCGTTTGACGGGCACATCATTTAAAGAGGCGGCAGGCGGGGGGTGAAAGTGATTTGCAGGTAAGGAAATCCGCTCATTCCAGGGAAACGGTCCTGCACTCAGCCGGCTCTCTGGCTGTCTTGATTGCCCCGCTCATTTCCCGGTCTGTTTCCACTTGGTTATATCTTCGACAAGAGCGAGCGTCGAAACAATGCGGCCCTCCCGGTCCCTGAGCGGAGTGACGGTCAGCGCTCCCCAGATCACGGAGCCATCCTTCCTGATATACCGCTTTTCCGTGTGGTACCTGCCTATTTCGCCGGCATAGAGTTTTTCGACCTCGGCTACATCCTGATCCAGGTGCCCGGGGTGGGTTATATCCACGAACGAGCTGGCCAGCAGTTCCTGATCCGTATACCCCATCATCTCGCAGAGCATCCGGTTCACCAACACAAACCGGTAGTCCCTGCCAACTATCGCCATGCCGAGCGGGCCGTCCTCGAAAATTCTCCGGAACCGGTCCTCGCTCTCCCGGAGTGCCTCACCGGCGCGTTTTTGCTCCGTGATATCCCGTATAGTCCCCATGCTCGCCGGCTCTCCATGGTACCGGATTAACCCGGCATCAAGGGAAACAAAAACCCGAGTCGTGCCGTCGCGTTTCAGCAGCATGCACTCATAGTTTTCCGGCACGTTCTCCCCACGCTGCCGGGAAAGGCCCCTTTCGAGTACCCGGTCCCGGTCCTCCGGTGCGATGAACTCTGCGAAATCATGCGTGATGAAATCATCCTGGATGCCCCCGAGAATCCGGGCGAAAGCCGAGTTGACGTACCGGATCTCGCGGCCCTGAATGATGAACACACCGCTCTGGCTGTGCTCGACGAGAATCCGGTATTTTTCTTCCGACTGGTGCAGCGCTTCCACCAGTTCTTTGCGTCGGGTGATATCCCGGAATACCACCTGGACTGCGGGCTTTCCGGCATCGCAAAAACCGGTGGCGACGACCTCGACATCGATGGCCTTTCCATCGATCCTCATGAATTTTTCTTCGGCTGCATCGACTGCGGTCATTTCGTTCCCGCTGCTCATCGCTGCCATCCGCTCCCGGACAAAATCACGGAAATCAGGATGGACCAGGTCGAGAATGTTTTTCCCGATAAGTTCCGATGGCGTCGATGCACCGAGGAGAGTGACCGCAGCCCGGTTCGCCTGGGTAATGATGCCGTTCTGGTGAATTACGACAGCATCGAACGAGCGCTGCAGGAGCCTGCGGTACCGCTCTTCGCTGCCTTTTAACGTTTCTTCTGACCGTTTCCGTTCCGTGATGTCACGCGACACTCCGAGAACTGCCCGTACCGATTCGTCAGGGTTCCGGAGCGGCATAAGCACATGGTCGAACCACCGCATCTCCCCGTTCACCGGTATCGGACCCTCGCTGTGGGAGGCAATGCCGGTGACAAAAACATTCTGCAGCATTTTCTCCTGCCGCTTTGCCATTTCCTGGGGGAAAAGGAGAGACCGGACGCACCCTGTTACCTCCCCGGGAGTTTTCCTGAGGATCTTTGCGGCATAACTGTTGACGTACTCGACCCGGTCGTCCCGGCCGATCATAAAGATCAGGTCGCTGGAAGCCTCGGCAAGCGTCCGGTACCGCTCTTCGCTCTCATGCAGCAGCTCGTAAGCCCTCTTTTGAGCGGTAATCTCTTCGAGAATGACCGTGACACCTTTCTGCCCGTGGTCAAGTGCTGTCGGGGCGATCCGGCAGGAGAAAACGATTTTCCCCTCTGCAGGAGCGAGTTCGCCATTCCATTCGGTGCCGGTCAATCCCGCTTTCACCCGGTCCAGGAACCCGCTGAAAAGATCGTCAAATGCCATCGCCAGCGGGGAATATTCGATGTTTTTCCCCACAAGGTCTTGTACCGGGGTGTCAAGGAAGCGTGCAAATGCATCGTTGATAAAAACAATCCTTGTGCTGTTGTCCAGCTGCACGATAAGCTCTGAGGAGATCGAGAGCACCGCAGAGACCGGGACGCGGTTTGCAAGTGCGTAGATCTTGGCCATGCCGAAATGGCGCATCTCCACCTGCCCGGAGATGAGCAGTTTTTCGAGATACCTCCCGGCGGTGTTCCGGTTAACGGGGACCTTCCGCACGATATCGGTGATGCTCAGTCCCTGTGGGTTTCTCGCGAGGACTTCCTTGATCTGTGTGGTGATCTCCTGGCCCAGAACCATTAAACGAATAATATCGGTGAGATAAGATATTAATATATCAACAGTTTCCGCATGTCAGGGAGATTACCCGGGAGTCATTTTCGGGCAGTCCCTGTAAGTGTTACTCCCGTGCCCGGATCCCGTCCTGCACAATCTCGAAGTCGAACGAGGCGCCCTCAGGACGGGACCGGTGCTTGACGAGCGTTGCCCGCCGCCACCCGGGCGCTTCGAGCCGGTCCAGCCGGATGATGGCCTTCGATATGTGTTCGAGTGAGGTCCCGCCAAGGCCGGCAAACGTATTCCTCGTGGTGTCCATGTAGACCTGGTTGGTGATGAGAACTGCCGGTTCATATCGTTTTGCGTACCCGAGGAGCTGGAGCATCTGCCGGGTGAGCATCTGCATGGCGTCCCTGCCTTTCTCAAGGTCTGTCCGGTAGAGTGCGGTTGCCGAGTCCAGGATGAGCAGCCCGGGCTTGTGCTGCTTAAAAACCTTATCCGCTTCGACAATCATGCTGCCCTGCTGCTCGAAGTCGACGGGTTCAAAGAGGAAGAGCCGGTCTGCGATGGTCTCGGTGTCGCTGCCGGCAACCTGCCGGAACCGCTCGATCGAGAAGCCTTCGGAATCGATGAAAATAACAGATCCGCCTGCCCTCAGGCAGGAGACCGCGGCAACCGTGCAGAGCGTACTTTTGCCGCTTGCCGGGCCGCCGTAGATCTGGGTGAGGGTGCGGAGTTCGGGCCCGCCGCCAAGCAGCCGGTCGAGTGCTGCATTCCCGCTGCTCTGCCGGTCGGTCTTCATTTCTCACCCGGATGTTCCCGCAGTGGATGTTTGCCTGCCTGTTTTTCTGAGGCTTTTTGTGCTGCGCGGAGTACGTCGCGCACCGGAACATCCAGTTCCGCCGCCCAGTTACATGCAGCATCGAATTCGGCCTTGCAGGTATAGATGCGTCCATCCATCCACCCGCATTTTACCGGCATGCGTTTCCGGTGTCCCTGTATCTCCACGTCGACTTCTGCCGTTGTGCGCTCTGCGATAAACCGGTGGATGGCCGGGATGCACCGGATCCCGAGCGTACCCAGTTCGCGTGCCATGAGCCGGGCAAGGGCGGCACTTGTTTCAGGAGAAGCAATAACGGTGACCAGGTATCCCGGGCGCCCTTTCTTCATAAGGATCGGTGTTGCGCTCGCATCCCGCGCCCCGGCGGCCATGAACCGGGCAAGCGCTTCCCCGATCACTTCACCATTCACATCGTCTACGTTCGTCTCAAGAAGGTCTACGGTATCCTGCGGCAGCGTACCGGTCGTTTCCACCACCATCGCCCGGAGCACGTTAGGGGAATGCGGTGTGTCCCGGCTCCCGGCCCCGTAACCGACGGCCTGGATTGTATACCCGCAGGGATCGGCCGGCCCAAGCGAGGAAAATTCCGCAAGCAGGGCGGCGCCGGTGGGTGTACAGAGCTCCCCTTCATCGTTTCCCTGCATGGTCACAAGTCCCGATCCTTTGAGGATCGCCACCGTCGCGGGAGCCGGGACAGGTATGGTACCGTGCGATCCGGTGACCGTGCCCGACCCCAGTGCCAGCGGCAGCACCGTGACGCCATCGATCCGGAGCACAGAGAGAGCAGTGCAGGCGCCAATCACGTCAGCGATCGCATCGTCGGCCCCGACTTCGTGGAAGTGGGCATGGCTCCCATGGACCTCCTCTTCTGCCGTGTTGAGCCGCGAAAAGACCCGGCGGGCCATCGCAAGCACTTCGGGAGGCACGACGGGCCTT
>Ga0326728_10024796_pt1 | contig 10817 bp, 6 predicted proteins | sample MB3enrmetagenome_FD_207602 | JGI IMG/M metagenome (GOLD analysis project Ga0326728, IMG submission 207602) | Lab enriched peat soil microbial communities from McLean, Ithaca, NY, United States - MB31MN | ecosystem: Environmental > Terrestrial > Soil > Wetlands > Peat | place: USA: New York...
CCGGAAGAAGGTGGTCGGAGAGCTGGATGCGGGAAATCCGCACGTCCAGTTCGATGAGGGGGCGCAGGAAACGTGCGACAGCGCAACGCGCCTGTGCCCTACTCTACCGCAGCCCTTGGCTAGTTAGCCCGCCATTGGCGAGCGAAGCTCTCGTCCGCCCCGCCTCAGTGGGCCACCAGCGTAACCGCAGCGGACGTGCTTCCCTGGCAGCCCGGCGAGCCTCCGTAGATAGCAACGACGCTATAAATCCCTGCGCTAAGTGCCGACGTGGTGAATACCGCTGTGCCCGAGCTATCGAGGCTGCTGGTTCCCAGAGTGGTGTTGCCTGTCATGAAAGCCACAGTTCCCGCCGCCGTTCCCCCGCCCGACACAGTGACCCTTGCCGTGAACGTTACCGCGTGACCGGTTTCCGATGGCTTAATCGCAGCCTGGAGGGAAGTGGCAGTCGCCGCCTTAGTTGGGGCTGATGGCGGGCCCACCGGCAAAGCTGGGGCCTTGACGGCCGTACTGCGGCCTTTCGTATCCCCCCGCAGCCAGACATAAAGCACCGTGTCGGGAGAGAGCGGGTCCGGAAGATTGACCTGAATCGATTGTTTGAGACCCGGCCCGGGAAGCGGAGCGGGAAGGCCGGAAACATCCAGCCCGTTGGTGTCATCCCACCCCGCTTTCTCGATCATTTCGAGGTTTTGTCCGGTGAGCTGGTACTGGCGAATTCCGTTTTGCGGCGGAGAATCGGCTACCGTAAACGAATCCACCTGGGGTACGCGAAGAATGTGCGCCAGCGTCGCCGGCTCCGAACTGCCGTTCCGCCCGTTATCGATGACTGCCTGGAGCGAACATCCGGCCGGAAGGCCGCTGGTCTCGAATGCCAGGAACAGTTGGTCCGCCGAAAGCTGCTCCAGGGCCCAGCTCGCGGTTTGCTCACCGATATGAAGGGTCACGGGCGTACCGACGCCGTCGGCGCACCCCAGCCTCAGAAGGCTCTTTCGCTCGATATTCTTTACATCCAGCATGGCGTTCAGCGTATATCCGGCGGGAAACTCCTCCGCGCGTACCGCGATCGCCATTTGCGCCGGCCGCGAGAGCTTGGAACTGGCGATTACCGGCAACGGGCCCGTGATCTGGAGGGCGCCCGGTAAGTTGAGCGGCTCGCTACGGTCCTCGATATATTCCGCTATAGGCAGCGTTGTGCCGGGTTTGGGAGGAGATTTCAGCTCCACCGTGAGACTCCGCTCCACCTGCTCGGTGCCTGGCGGGCTCAAACTAAGAATGGCGTTCGGCGCCTCCAACTTCTTCACTTGTTCCAGGCGCTCGCCTTTCAGCACGAAGTGTTGGACCCCGCCGCCGTGATTTACGAGAATCGGCAAGTTTGCGATTTTAGGCGGATTCGGCAGAACCTTGAATTCCACCGGGTGGCTTTTTCCGTCCTGCTGCGAAATCAGCAACGCGTACGCGCCGGAATCCAGCTTCTCCGTGTCGATTTGCACGTCCATCTGCTTCTGCGGTCCTGCCCGCAGCCCTTTGGGCAGTAAGAACCGAACGCTCTCCGCCACGGCGAACTCGTCATGCAATTTCTTAAGCTCGACTTTCTCGGTGAACTCGAAATCGCTACCCGTCAGAATCACGGGAGTTTTGCCGGATTTCGCCAGCAGACGGTCCTGGGACGCTGGATCGACATGGGCCGCCTGAAAGTCGCTGAGCGGCATTACATGGACGGCGCCGCTGATTCGCAAAGGTGTCCAATCCCAAAGTCCGGTGAGGTCGTAGTCGCCTGGCGGCAGATTCGCCTTCGTCAAGTCGAGTTCCAGCGCATGCTGATTTCCCAGCTTCACTACGGCAATGGGGAATTTCTTCTCCTTGTTCACCAGTGCCCATGCGCGCGCGCGGTCCAGGTATTTCCAACCCGGCTCGGGAACATCCACCGGCAGGGGAGTTTTCTGGGTGGCGGGAATAAAGTCGGCGGCGCCGATTTTGACCGTAGGAACAGGAATGTTCGGGACCCGGCTGGCCCAGATGTAAGCCACTCGCGTGTGCGGCGGCAAGGGACCTTGTTGACCGCACAGATTCACGCCGGAAGCTTTACCGACGAGCGGCTGGGCGAAGGAAGCCCGGAACTGCGTGTCGGGAAACGCAACCGAGCGCAAACCGAGCAGCATCGCCGTTCCACCGGCGGCTAATCCAACCGGGCTCCCGAAAAAAAGCGTGGCCGCAATGGTGGCGAGGCTGGCGCTCTGCCCTATGCTTTGCGCCGTGGAACTGGCCAGCGGATTGTAGGATGCCAGTTGCGGGTTCATGGCGCCGAATACCGTCGCGGCTTGCGCCGACGGGGGAGCGCTCCGGTCCACCTGAACCGAGAATCCATATTGCGAAGCGAAGCCGTTCAAGGCCGAATTTACACTGGCCGCGGAACTCTCACTATTCGAGAGGGTTGCCACCAACTGCTCCGCCTGTGCCGTTTTGTCGGCGTAATCGGCGAGTTGCGCCACCAGAACTTCGTCTCGTGCCAGGAAGCTCGCAACTTTCCCGCGATTCAATCCGGCGGGGCCGTACACCATTGCCGCTACGGAGATCGTCTGCGGAATCTGCCACGACTCGGCTTTGTTCGCGGGCTTCGGTTCGGTAACGAAAATGTCTTCCTGTCCGGGCTCGCGCTTCTCCGGAACCAGCACCAGTGCTACTTCTCCGGTGCGCTTCTCCTTGCCGCGCAAAACGGGCGCGTACCGTAATGTGTCCCCTTCACTCAAACGATTGATGCCGCGGAACGGAAGCCTCTGATCCCCGGCTTGCACTTGCAAATCCACTGCTCCCAGCGGCGAACCGGCGGGACAAGTCACAAACGGAATCGCTTCGGGCGCCGCCGCGGCTGGATTCGGTTGTGCGGACGCGCCAGGCGCGTTCCCCTGCGCCTGAAGCAGAGCGCTTGCCATGCAGACGATCGTTACGGCGCGCAATCTCATTCGGTGTACCAAAATGCTCCTGCTTCCCTCCACGCCTTGGCCAAATTGCTCAGCCATCGAACGGAAAGGACTGTTACCGGTAGGTCCGGCTCCGCGGATCGTAAGAAGGAACCTGTCTTCAACGGCGGGTTCGAATCATGTACTCCTCTCACGATTATAGATGGACAGGGATACGCGCGGTTTGATTCCGCGCCAGAAGGGTGGTGCGGCTTGGAAGTGGTAGATTCGTGGAAGTGTAGGCCAGACTGGGAAAATCTGGGCGTAGGTGGTGCGCCCAGACTGAGCCGCGACGGTGAGGGAGCGGTTCGCCCAGGGCTCGGCTTATTTGGCGGCCGATGAAATGAGGTATTGCCTGCTACGGCGCACACCTTCACGGCGACGAGCCGGGTTCCGTGGATCGTGGTCACCATATGTTTGGAGCCCCTATGGTGACGCCCGATCGAGATCGAGTGGCCGCCGAACGCCGGAGCATGAATCGGCCGCCGTATGAGCTGGGCTGCGACAGCCGCACGAGGGTGCTCAAAACTCTCCGGGAGGTCTGCCTACACCGTAGTTGGAATCTGTTGGCCGCGCCTGTGCGGAGCAGTCACGTGCATGTCATGGTAGAAGCGAAAGCCCCGCCGGAGAAGGTGATGAACGATTTCAAGGCGTATGCCAGCCGAGCTTTGAACCGGCTCGAAGGTGAGGAACCAAGTGGGAGGCGATGGGCCCGCCATGGAAGCACGCGATGGCTGTGGAAGGATCGGGACGTTCGCGAGGCAATCCGATATGTGATCGAGCAGCAAGGCAAGCCCATGGCAGTCTTCCTGGGCGACGTGCCGTGATGCGCGCCAACCGCTCGCTCACGCTCGCGGCTCAGTTACGAGCCGCGCGTCGGACAAAACCGCCGGGCCGCCTGACTGCCACTTTGTCGCGCACCCGCGCTAGAATTCGCGCAACGGACACCCCGGAGGTTACTGGCAAATCAGCGGCAGTGCGAAGGGGCTGGCGACGCCCACTACGCCATTATCTGGCGAATGTAAGCCAGGTTCTTTCTCATATCCGCCTCGACGCCGGATCCCGCATGCGTATCGGTCTCGAGGTTCGCGGCCCCGGTGAAGCCGATATCGCGAATGGCTGCCATCACCCGCGGGAAGGAAATGGTACCCTCCCCCAGGTAGTGAGGGTTGTCTTTCAGGTGGAATTGACAGATGCGGTCTTTGCCCAGCCAGCGAATCTCTTTCACCACGTCGAAGCCGGCCTGCGTGGAGTTGCCGACATCGTAGTACACGGACACATTCTTCGACTTCGCGCGGTCCATAATCCGGACGTTATCTTCGGCGGAGAGCGTATCTTCTATGCCCAGGATCACCCCGGCCTTCTCGGCTTCCGGTGCGAGTTCACGGAGGGCATCGCCAACCGCGTTGCGTTCGTCCGGGTTTTCCATGGCGCACTTTCCGAAGAACGGGAGCAGCAGCACGCTGGTGCGCAATGCGCTCGTGAGCCGGATGGCGTCGAACACCCACTTGGCCGCCAGTTTGTCGTTCTTCAGCCCGTTATCGTGAAGTTTGTCGACGCAGGTCCCGTCGATCGGGATCTTGTGCTCGCCGGTCAGGCTCAGGTATCGGGAGATTATCGCGGGATCGTCCAGCGGCATCTTGTCGTCGACAATGCGCCTGCCGAACGACACCTGAACGCCATCGAAGCCGATTCGCTTCGCCAGAGGCAGCGCGTCCGGATTCGCTGCGAGCTTCAGATTCCAGTCGGTGACGCCAATCGTCAATGTGCCGCCGGCCCCACCCGCGAGGCGCCAGCCCAATCCGGCAAACGCCATGGATTGAACCAGCCTGCGGCGCGTCGTATCTGCCATTCAGGCCTCCATTACCACTTCAGTTTCAGGCGGGCTTCCCATTTCTCGGTCGACGCCATCATTTCGTCCCAGGTCACCGCGCCTCCACGGTAGGCCGCCGTGCGGCCCAGGATGCCGGTGAGGTTGCTCTCCACGGCCACGGACGCATTATTGATCGGCTTCTTCGTCCGGATGCTTTCGATGAAGTTCTGCACGTTGGTGATGCATCCGGCGGTGAAGGTATCGTCCTTCTGCGTCCCAGTCCAGGCGCCGTCGAGCTCATCGTAGTTGATCCGGACCAGCCCGCCATAATGTGTGTCCGCGCAGCCTTTCAGCCCGAAGCAGCGCACGCACAAATCGGAGAATCGCCCGGTGAGTTGGTGCGAACTGAAGGACGCGTGGACGTCATCGGGGTACCAGAACGTGACCGCGAAATGATCCCAGGCATCGCCTTTGTCGCTTTTCGTTCCCGCCCAACTGGTCCTTCCGCCGGCCCCCGTGGCCTTCAACGGGTGCGCCCCAAGATACCAGTTCGCCATATCCAGCACGTGGACATTCTGCTCCACGATGATGTCCCCGCTCAGCACGCGGTCGCTCAGCCAGTTGACCATCCGTTTCAGGCCGGGCTCCATCTCGGGAGTGGAGCGGTCTTCCCACGGCCGGTTCGCATAGTAGTAGACCTGGGCCATGGCGATCTTGCCAATGTCTCCCCTCTGCATCCGGCGAACGGCCTCCTGGAACACCGGGCGTGCGCGGCTCTGGAAATCCACCCAGAAGCTCAAGCCCTTGCTCTGCGCCTTTTGCCCGCTGGCCAGAAAACTCTTGCTGTCCGGAACGTCCACGGCCACCGGTTTGGCGCAAAACACGTGCCTGCCGGCATCCACCGCCGCAGCCGCGTGCGCGGGATGGTAGTAAGGGGGCGTCTCGATAACCACCGCATCGAGCTTCGATTCCGCCAGTTCCCGGTAGGCCTCCGGCCCCCAGTACGCCCGCCCCGGCTCCACCTGCAGCGCCTGGCGCGTGGAATCGAGCCTGCTCTTGATTACCTCCGCCACTGCCACCACGCGTGCGCCGGCGTGGTCGGGGAAGAAAGGCGCGATCCAGTTTCCGCGGCCTCCACAGCCCACCAGGCCCACTTCCACGCTGGAATTGGCCCGCGATCCGAATACTGTCTGCGGCTTAAGCAAAAGCACGCCCCCGGCAGCCTGCAAGAAGCTCCGGCGCGGGGTACTTGTTGGAATGGCCATTGCAACCTCCGCCAAACGGCACTTTGTTCATGATACACGAGCGGGAGACAAGAGTCCGAAATTTCATCCATCCGCGACACCAGCCGCGAGCTACCATATCGGATATTCAAATGGCAGACTCTTCGAAGGGCGATGGCGGCAAAGCTCGAAGGGCGATGGAGGCAACGATGAGACGTAGAGAATTCCTGATTGCCAACGCGGGCGGCATGGCGCTCGTAGCGGCGGAGACCGGCACGCCGGCGCCGGCGACCCCCATCGATTTTCGTTACGCCCCGCTCTCTTATCAGACCGCGTATTGCTTCCCCGACGATCCGCATAAGAGCCTGGTCGGCAACCGCGGAGAGTTGCGCATCGGCCATCCGGGACAGGGCAAACCGCTGGAGTACTTCGCGGCCATCGTGGAGTTCTCGGTGGCTGGAATGGAATCCGACCGGCTGGTGAAGCAGAGCCTCGAATCGCCGTCGGTTCCGATCGTCCATACGGTATTGGAACGTCCTACCCTCACCATCGAATTGACTGCGTTCGCCACCAACCGCCCGCAAGAGGGACGAGTGGATAACGTAATCGCCGAATTCCGCGCCCGGACCGCGGCGGTTCGGGCGGTTCCCACCGTTTCGATTGCGACGTCCGAGGAGTTGACAAGTTCCCGGCTGGGCGATCGCAATGCCCAGGTGAAGAAGAAGGACGGCTCGGTGTTCCTGCTGGCCGATTGTCCACTGCAGAGAACCGATCTGGGACATGGCGTGTTATTGGCCGCACCCGTCCGGACTGCGTCGTCGGCAGCGCCGGCGCGATTGGCCGCACCCGTCCGGACTGCGTCATCGGCAACGCCGGCGCGATTGTTCCTGCGTTTTCCCCAGGAAGGACAGCCGGCCGACCGGCTGGCCGATGGCCTGGCCGACCCCGACGGCATGCTCGCCGAAGCGCGCGCCTGGTGGAATCGATGGAAACCTTATGGCGGAAAGCTGAAGTGGAAACTGGCCGGTCGGTACCAGGAGTTTGTCGACGCCTGCGCGCGCAACATCCAGCAGGCGCGCGAAATTCGAGATGGCCGCAAGACGTTCCAGGTGGGTCCGACGGTATACCGCGGGTTGTGGATCGTGGACGGGAATTTCCTGCTGGAAGCGGCGCGCTATCTGGGCTACGACGAAGAAGCGCAGCAGGGGCTGGCGGCCACCTGGGCACACCAGCGCGAGGATGGCGGAGTGTTTGCGGCGGTGCAGGGCCCGTTCTGGAAGGACACGGGTATCGCCATGTTCACCCTGGTGCGGCAGGCGGAACTGAGCCAGGATTGGAGCTACTTCCGGAGCATGACGCCGAACCTTCTGCGGGCGGCGCAGTTCCTGGAAAAGATGCGCGACCGGTCGATTCAGGAAGGTGGCACTAACGGCAAGTACCGTATTCTGCCGGCGGGGATCGGCGACGGTGGGTTGGGCGGCACGAAACACGAATTCACGAACACCATTTGGGCGCTGGCCGGATTGCGGGCGACCGCGCAGGCCGCCGAACGGCTCGGGCTTGCCGAATTTGCGCCGGTCCAGAAGTTCTACGACGAACTGCGTGAGGACTGCTTCCGTGCGGCGCGGCAGGAGATGCGGCGACATCCCAAGGGCTTCCAGTTTCTGCCCATGCTGACGCGCGACGATCCGGGATGGAGCGCGCCTGACGAATGGGACCGGCCGCGCCTCCAGGTGGCGCAGTGGGCGTTGTCGCACGCAATCTATCCCGGCCTGGTTTTCCCGCGGGAAGATCCGGTTGTGGCCGGGCACGTGGCGCTGATGCAAGCCTGCACCGAAGAGGACGTGCCGATCGAGACCGGGTGGCTCCCGCACGAGGGTCTGTGGACGTACAACGCGCCGTTCGCCGCCCATGTGTACCTGTGGGCGGGCGTCCCGGCGTGGGCCAGCCGGACCTTCACGGGATTCCTGAACCACGCCAGTCCGCTCTACTGCTGGCGCGAGGAGATGCCGTTGCGGCGGTCGGCGGTGGCCACTTACATAGGGGACATGCCGCACAATTGGGCCAGCGCGGAGTGCGTCCTGTATCTGCGCCACATGTTCGCGCTGGAAGACGGCGGAGCATTGCGATTGCTGACGGGCCTCACCGGGCAGGAACTGTCGCAGAAGGGCCGTTGGGCGCTGGAACAGACTCCCACCCGCTTCGGGAGGCTCGACCTTGGACTTGCACCGGCGGATGGCGGCTGGCGGCTGGAGTTTGCGCGCGGTTCCGGTCCGGCTCCCGAACAGGTGGTGTTGCCGCGGCGGCTGGCAGGCCGGTATACGCTGGCCGAAGTGAAAGGCGCCAGCAGCAGGCAGAGTGGGGAAAGCGTGACGGTCGACCCCGGCGCCGCGTCCTGGTCGTGCCGTTGGAAGGAGTGAGGTCAGACCGTCCCTCGCGCATGGTTCCGGTCCGGCCCCGGAACAGGTGGTGCTGCCGCGGCGGCTGGCAGGCCGGTACACGCTGGCCGAAGTGAAAGGCGCCGGCAGCAGGCAGAATGGGGACAGCGTGACGGTCGACCCTGGCGCCGCGTCCTGGTCGTGCCGCTGGAAGGAGTGAGGTCAGACCGTCCCTCGCGCATGGTTCCGGTCCGGCCCCGGAACAGGTGGTGCTGCCGCGGCGGCTGGCAGGCCGGTATACGCTGGCTGAAGTGAAAGGCGCCGGCAGCAGGCAGAATGGGGACAGCGTGACGGTCGACCCCGGCGCCGCGTCCTGGTCGTGCCGCTGGAAGGAGTCAGGTCAGACCGTCCCTCGCGTGTGGTTCCGGTCCCGCACCGGAACAGGTGCTGCCGCGGCGGCTGGCAGGCCGGTATAAGCTGGCCGAAGTGAAAGGCGCCAGCAGCAAGGCAGAGTGGGGACAGCGTGACGGTCGACCCCGGCGCCGCGTCCTGGTCGTGCCTCTGGAAGAAGTGAGGTCAGACCGTCCCTCGCGCATCGTTTATCCGAAGCTATTGCCGCGGCTGCGGTCCGCGCTTTCTCGCAACCGGCGCCGGCCCCCACGCGATCGTCGGTGCGCCGGTGAAATCGCTGAGGACGCTGCACGCCGTTGCGGCATAGGATACCCTCCCGCTCTCACGAGAGGTGACAACCATTCGAGCCGGACGCCGCCGGACGGCTCACGCCGTCTGGATCACCAAATCTCCCGTGGCTGCACTGCGCCCGGCTGCGTCTACGGCCGCGATCGAATAGATATGCGCGCTTCTGTCGCTGACGGCATCCTCGAAGAAGAACGGCGTCCGGCTGACCTGGGGCTGGTGAGGCGTCTGACCGACCTTCTGATGGTCGCGCCAGATCTCATAGCGCACCAGCGGCTCATCGCCGGCGTAAGCCGTCTGCCACGTCAGGCGGACAGTGCGCCGCCCATCGCGCATGTGCTGTTCGGCGAGCGCCTCGCGCGGCTCCGTGAGCGCCCGCGCGGGGGCCTGGAAGAAGTTCGTCTTGCCATCCTTCACGGATGCCGCCGTCTTCTCGACGGCACGCCGGTCGGAAACGGTGAGACCGTCGGGCATGATCTGCGCCGCGGCCAGGTTCTGCTGCAACTGGCAGGCGCGCGGATCGCTGTCGATATGCCCGGTCCCGATGATCAGCGTATGAATCCCCGGTGTGGTCAGCGCGTGTTCCACTAGCGCCCGGCTGGGCAACGGGGCGCTACCCACGGTGAGGACCACGTCCGAAGGCTGGCTCGATTGACGGAACCGCTCCGTGTAGATGCAGCCATCCGCGAACACCTTCATGGCGATCAGTCCCATGTTCCGCGCCGCCGCGATGGGAACCACGTTGTACTGCATATTGAAGTTCAGCCGGTCGTTGGCGTTCAAGGCTACCAGCATGCCTTCCAGAATTCTCCGGTCGTCGCGCTGGATCATCTCCATCATCACCGCCGGCGAATGGTGGCCGGAGAACCCGATGTGACGGATCAGCTTCTCGCCCTTGGGATTGAGCCCGGTCAGATTGGAGCCGTCGCGATAATCCACCAGCGCGGCCAGCGCCCCGATGTTCTCCGCGCGCGGATCGGGGTTGTTCAAACCCTCGTAGACGGCGTCGACGTCGGGCATCTCGGCTACGTGGTGGACCAGGACTTGGTCCAGCCAGGCACCCTTGGGATACGAGCCTTTCCCGTCGCCGAAGATCAGGCTGAGGCTGCGCTTGATATCGTCCACCGTGTGGGAGCCCTGCGGACCGTTGCTGAAGTTCCCCATCCCCGGTTTCGACCAGCCGCCTTTGGCCCAGCGCAGGCCCGTCTTGCTGGTCAGGAAGATCGAGCGCCGCAGCGATTCGTTATAACCGGGTTCGCCGGGAATCAGGTGCAGTTCACGGAACGCTTTCCCATAATAGGACTGGCTGGGCCCATATGCGTTCGAAGTGTCGAAGTAATTGAGGCCCAGCGCGAACGCCTTCAGGATGATCCGGGTCGGGTCGACACCCGGTGGCGTCCACTGCAGGGAGGCTTGTCCGCCGAGGCCGAGTGTGGTGGCCTCAAAGTCCAGCCGGCCCATGTGGCGCTTCAGCGGCTTGGTGACGTTGTTTTGGCCGAAACCGCAGTGCGATCCCAGCGAGAGTCCCACCGATGCCAAGGTGGTTGTTTGGAGGTACCGGCGACGGGAAATGCGCGTATCAGTTAGCCTGGTCATGAATCCTCTGTGCCGATTGTAGCGCCGGGCTTAACCCAAGTTCGTCACCAAACCGACCACAAATGACCTAAACCATTGAAAACAGGTTTAGGCGATTGCCGAGTCTACACTACATTCGCGATTGAACTGGAGATGGTCGGGCAGGCTGATGCCGAGT
>Ga0326728_10024797_pt1 | contig 10817 bp, 9 predicted proteins | sample MB3enrmetagenome_FD_207602 | JGI IMG/M metagenome (GOLD analysis project Ga0326728, IMG submission 207602) | Lab enriched peat soil microbial communities from McLean, Ithaca, NY, United States - MB31MN | ecosystem: Environmental > Terrestrial > Soil > Wetlands > Peat | place: USA: New York...
GTGAACTGGAATTTACCGAAGAACGGTTGGAACGTTACAGCCGTCACATCTTGTTAAAAGACGTTGGCATTGAAGGTCAGATAAAGATTTTCGAAGCCAAGGTTTTGATCATCGGGGCGGGCGGCCTGGGCTCGCCGGCGGCACTGTACCTGGCGGCGGCCGGAGTGGGAACCATTGGCATTGCGGACGCGGATAATGTAGATATCTCGAATCTGCAGCGTCAGGTGATCCATCACACGCCCGATATCGGAAAGCCCAAGGTGGAGTCGGCGGCGGAGAAGATGCGCGCCATCAATCCCGATGTGCAGGTTCGCACTTATCACGAGTGGGTGCGGGCGGCCAACATCCGGCAGATGATCCGCGACTACGACTTCGTGATCGACGGAACCGATAACTTCGTCGCCAAGTTTCTTATCAACGATGCTTGTGTGCTGGAGCGCAAGCCGTTCTCACACGGCGGGATTCTGCGCTTCAACGGGCAGACCATGACGGTTCGCCCGGGCGAATCCGCCTGCTACCGCTGTGCCTTCCGTACCCTTCCGCCGCGAGGCGTGGTCCCATCCTGCTCGGAAGCGGGCATTCTGGGCGCCGTTGCGGGAATGTTGGGAACGATTCAGGCCGCCGAAGCGCTTAAGTTCATAACCGGCGTGGGCGAGTTGCTCACCAACTCGCTACTGATCTTCGATGCCAAGGACATGAGCTTTAACAAGGTGCGAATGCAGCCGAATCCGAAGTGTGCGGTTTGCGGCGAGCACGCGACCATTCATGAACTCATGGATGAAGAGCAGCCGGTGTGCGAATTGAAAACGGCGCGGAGCGAGGAGTGATGAAGCTGGCGTCCGGTGCCAAAGACGAGATCATAGCGCACGCCCGTCAGGATGCGCCCATCGAGGCGTGCGGTTATCTGGCTGAGAAGGATGGCATCGTCAGCCGGGTATTCCGATTGACGAATGCGGACGCCTCGCCGGAGCACTACACGCTTGTGCCAGCCCAACAATTCGCCGCCGTGCGTGAGATGCGCAAGACGGGGTACGAATTGCGCGCGGTGTATCACAGCCATCCGGCGAGCGCAGCGCGCATGTCACGCGAGGATCTTCGCCTCGCCTTCGACTGCGGGCTCAGTTATGTGATCGTGTCGCTTGCAGGTGAGGAGCCGGATGTGAGGTCGTTCACCATTCACGACGGGGCGGCCACTGCGGAAGAGATTGAGATGATTGCGGCCATTGAGGAGAAGCGCTGATGTCTTACGAAATTCCGGTTTCGTTGCCGGGAGAGATCGACGAGTTGGAGTCGTTGATTGCGAAATACGTTGCGGGTGCACTGGACGCGGCTTCGTTGAAAGCTCGACGAGTACCCTTTGGCTGCTACGAGCAGCGCAAAGACGGCACGTACATGGTTCGCGCACGCACTGCCGGGGGAGCAGTTACACCTGCGCAGTTGCGGGCCATCGCTGCGGTTTGCGACAAGTACGGCAGCGATTCGATTCATATCACTACGCGCCAGGAATTCCAGGTTCATGACGTTGCGCTTGAGAACGTGATTGCCGTGATGCGCGAACTGCTCGCAGCGGGGCTGGCGACGCGCGGCGGTGGTGGCAACACGGTGCGAAACATCATGGTTTCGCCGGACGCGGGCGTGTCTCCGGATGAAGTCTTCGATCCCAGTCCCTACGCTTTTGCGTTGACCAGCCGTCTTATCTCCGAGCCTGATTCCTGGGTGCTTCCGCGCAAGTTTAAGATCACGTTCTCCAACTCAGACACGGACACCGCATACGCCCAGTTCAACGATCTTGGGTTTGTGGCGAAGATTAAGAACGGCGTGAAAGGCTTCAAGGTGTATGTTGCAGGCGGCATGGGTACAAAGCCCGAAGTTGCGCACCTGCTGCATGACTTCATTCCCGCGAGCGACACCTACGTTGTGGCCGAGGCGGCCAAGCGGGTGTTCGATCAGCACGGCAATCGGAAGAATAAACATGCAGCGCGTCTGCGCTTCCTATGGAATCAACTGGGCGAGGCGCGCTTCCGCGAACTCTACGAAAATGAATTGGAAAAGCTTCGACGCCAGAATCCGCCAGCATTCACCGTAAGTGAAGACCATGCACCACTCACAACGCCTTCTCTAGCGCCGGTGGAGGTTGAGACTCCGGAGTTCGAGACCTGGAAGCGGCGCTACGTGACGGCGCAGCGGCAACCCGGCCTTCATTCGATTTTGATACCGGTATTTCTCGGCAATCTGAAGACGAAAGACGCGATTGCGCTGGCAGACTTTTTGTCTGGCTTCGGCACGGACGTGGTGCGTGCAACCCTTGGTCAGAACCTTCGGCTCCGCAATATTCCAGGGGCGTACCTTGGCAATGTGTACCAGCTTGTCAGCGGCTTCTCGGAGCTTTCCTCAGCTCCGTCATTGCTTGCGAATTCAATTGCATGCACTGGCGCAGACACTTGCAAACTTGGCATCTGTCTGCCCAAGGGAGCGCTGCAGGCCATTGCACGCAAGCTGGCGAAGTCCGGGCTCGATGTGGATCAGCTTGCCGACTTCAAGATCAATCTATCGGGTTGTCCGAACACGTGCGGCCAGCACATGGTTGCGGATCTCGGCTTCTATGGCATGGTCGGGCGGAAAGGCCAGGTCATGTACCCTGCGTACGGCGTCGTCGCCGGGGCGGTGGTGAGTGAAGGCAAAGCGCGTCTGGCAACGATCGTGGATCGTATCGGCTCGCGGGATCTGCCAGACTTCGTGGTGGACCTGCTCAAAATTTACATAGAAAAGAAATCGCGGTTCGCCTCCTTTGACGCGTATGTCGATGCCGAGGGAGCACAGGATATCCGATCCATTTGTGACCGCTACCGTGAGGTTCCCGAGTTTAAAGACGACAAGAACTATTACTACGATTGGGGAGCCGAAGAGGTCTTCTCGCTCGTAGGCAGAGGCGTAGGCGAATGCTCGGCTGGACTGTTCGATCTGATTGAAGTGGACTTGAAGCAAATTGATGAACTGGGGAGGGCGCTGGCGGACGGCGTGTCTGGGGATGAAAGAGACAACGCTCTTTATCAACTTACACTTTCGTCGGCGCGGATGCTGCTGGTGACGCGCGCCATCGAGGCGCCTACAGACGCGGCGGTTTTTGCCAGTTTCAGCAAGCACTTCATCGAAGCCGGTTTGGTGGACACTCGATTCGAGGATGTGATCAAGGCAGCGCAGTCGAATGACATTAGCGCGCTTCGCGCAAGCGAAAGTGAAATTCGTGCCCTGGCTCAGGAGATAAAAAAGTTGTACGCCAGCATGGACAACTCTCTGCGTTTTCCAGCCGAGACAACGCCGAAATCTGGCAGCGCAGTCATGGCGCCTACCGCTCCAGTTGAGCGCGATTATCGCGGTGTTAAGTGTCCAATGAACTTTGTCAAGATAAAGCTCAATCTGTCGAAGATGCAGAAGGGGCAGCGAGTGAGAGTGCTTCTGGATGATGGCGCACCAATCGAGAATGTTCCGCGTTCGGTGGCTCAGGAAGGCCACAAGGTGTTGGAGCAAACCAAGGTCGGTGATCATTGGGCGGTACTGATCGAGAAATCTTAAGGAGTGTTGCCATGAGTGAATTTCAGTTGTCATCGCAAAACGCCGAAGAGGCTGTGCAGCAATCGTTGGAGAAGTTCGGCCCGGCACGTATCGCGCTCGCGTCCAGTTTCGGCGCGGAAGATCAGGTGCTGACCGACATGTTGGTGCGAGCTAATCCGGCAGCGAGAATTTTTACGCTTGATACCGGACGAGTGTTTCAGGAAACCTACGACACGATGCAGAAGTCGGTGGAGCACTACCACATTGCTTATGAAGTTTGCGCGCCGGAAGGCGCCGACATTGCTGCACTGATCGCCAAGGACGGTCCGAATCTTTTCTACTCCAGCGTGGAGAACCGCAAAGCCTGTTGCAATGTCCGGAAGATGAAGCCGCTGCGCAAGGTGCTCGGTACAGTCGATTCCTGGATTTGTGGACTGCGCCGTGAGCAGAGCATTACGCGCACTGCGGTCGAGTTGGTAAGTTGGGATGCTGAATTTGGTATCTACAAGATTTGCCCGCTCTTTGACTGGAGTGAGGCGCAGGTTTGGGATTACATCAAGAGCAACGATGTTCCCTACAACGCGCTACATGACCAGGGATTCCCAAGCATTGGATGTGCGCCCTGTACCCGCGCCGTGCGTCCCGGCGAAGACATTCGTGGTGGACGCTGGTGGTGGGAGTCGCCCGAGCACAAGGAGTGCGGACTGCACCGGTCGCCGGCCCACCGCAACCTGAAGGAGCAGTCCTAAGCATGGATCATCTGGATAAACTTGAAGCCAAGGGTGTGTACATTCTCCGCGAGGCCTATCGCGAGTTCAAGAATCTGTGCATGCTCTGGTCGATTGGTAAAGACAGCACTGTTTTGGTGTGGCTGGCGCGCAAGGCTTTCTTCGGCCACGTGCCCCTGCCGCTCGTCCATATCGACACTCATTACAAGATTCCCGAGATGATCGAATATCGAGACCGGCTCGCGCTCGAATGGAACCTGAATATGATGTACGGCGAGAACCGCGAGGCGCTCGACAGCAAGCAGACATTTCCTGACGGCAACGTTGATCGCCTCACCTGCTGCCGCAATCTGAAGTCCGATGCGCTGAAGCATACGCTCTCCGGTGATTGGCCGCGTTACAGGATGGACCACGCACTCCGGCATTACGTCCTGGATGAAAATAAGGAACCGTACACGGGAGTAATTGTGGGTGTGCGGGCGGATGAAGAAGGCAGCCGGTCGAAGGAACGCTACTTTTCGCCACGCGACAGGTACAACGAGTGGAACGTGGGTGATCAACCTCCCGAGCTTTGGAATCAGTTCAAGACGGATTTTGCGCCGGGAACCCACGTGCGCATTCACCCGCTGCTGGACTGGACGGAGCTGAACATCTGGGAGTACATTCACCGCGAGAACATTCCCGTGGTCTCACTTTACTTCGATCAAGGCAACGGTAAGCGCTACCGTTCGCTTGGTTGCTGGCCCTGCACAAATCCCGTAGACTCCGGCTCGCAAAACGTGGAGGACATTATTGAGGAATTGCGCAGCGGCAAGTTTGCCAATATCGCTGAGCGTTCCGGCAGAGCTCAAGACAAAGATGACGGTGGCGGCCTGGAGACACTACGCAGAGATGGGTATATGTGATGGGTGTAGGTATGAAGACTAATTCGACAACCGACAACTCGTCGGGCTCGCTAGTGCCACCCGCAGCATCTGCACGCGAGCAGATGAACATCGTCGTGGTGGGTCATGTTGACCATGGCAAGAGCACCGTCATCGGACGCCTCATGGCGGATACCCATTCTCTGCCGGAAGGCAAGCTCGAACAGGTGAAAGCGTCCTGCCGCAAGAATGCGCGCCCATTTGAGTATGCGTTTCTGCTCGACGCGCTGAAGGACGAACAGGCTCAGGGCATCACCATCGATACCGCCCGATGTTTCTTCAAGACGGCGAAACGCGATTACATCATCATCGACGCACCCGGTCACGTTGAGTTTCTGAAGAATATGATCTCCGGTGCGGCCCGCGCCGAAGCTGCCCTGCTCGTCATCGATGCTCATGAAGGAATTCAGGAAAACTCCCGGCGGCATGGTTACATGCTTGCGATGCTGGGAATCAGGCAAGTCGTCGTGCTGGTGAACAAGATGGATCTGGTCAACCACGATCTGACGGTCTTCGCCCGCATTCGCGACGAGTATTCGGCGTTCCTGCGGGAAGTAAACATCACTCCGATAGACTTTGTTCCGATCAGCGCGCGCGATGGGGATAACATCGCAGAAGCCGCAGCCTGGGCGCCAGAGACACGAACCGTCCTTGAACATATCGACGCTTTCGTGAAGGAAAGCGAACGCGAGAAGCAGCCATTTCGCTTTCCTGTTCAGGACGTTTACAAGTTCACGGCGAACAATGACGATCGCCGTATCTTTGCGGGTACCGTTGAGACCGGCACCGTTGGCACTGGCGACGAGATTGTGTTTCTTCCCTCGCAGAAGCGATCGAGCATCGCCACCATCGAGAGGTTTAATGCGCCGGGAAGGAAACAGGCGCACGCTGGCGAAGCAATCGGTTTCACGCTCGCGGACGAACTGTATGTGCGGCCGGGCGAGGTCATGTGCAAGGCAGATGAGCGGCAGGCACACACGAGCTCGCGCTTCCGAGCCAACGTCTTCTGGATGGGCAAAGCTCCGCTGATTAAGAACAAGCAGTACAGGCTGAAACTCGCGACGTTACGCGCCCCGGTTCGACTGCTGGAGATTGTCAACGTACTCGACGCGTCCGACCTGTCTTCCGAGCGCGGCAAGCAACAAGTAGAGAGACACGAGGTTGCCGAATGTATCTTCGAGGCGACTAAGCCAGTCGTCTTCGATCTTTCGCGCGACATCGAAGCCACCGGACGATTTGTCCTGGTTGATAACTACGAAATCGCGGGCGGGGGAATCATTACTGAAAACGCATCTTCCTATCGTTCCAGCCTGCAAGAGCACATCCGCCAGCGCGAGGCAGGATGGGAGCAAAGCGCCATCGCAGCCGCAACTCGTGCCGCTCGATATGGGCACCGGTCAAAATTTGTAGTTGTGACCGGCGCGTCGGAAACCGCGAATAAGTCTATTGCGCAGGCCTTAGAAAAACGATTATTTGATGATTCATTCTTCGCCTACTATCTTGATATCGCTAATATCGACCGCGGACTCGACACTGACGTTCTCGATACTTTCGACCAGCGCGAGGAACGAGTGCGGCGTCTAGGCGAATTGGCTCGAATTCTCACTGATAGCGGACAGATATTCATTACCTCCATCACGGACGTCGATGTGCACGACGTCGAACGGTTGAAGGCGCTCAATGCACCCAATGAGATATTGGTTGTGGCCGTAGGTCCTGCGGACTACCAGGACGTACATGCCCACGTGCGGATACCGGACGGTGAATGCCTGCCCTCAGCCGTTGACCGAGTGTGCAACTATCTTCGAGAGCAGGCGATTATCCCAGACTATTGCATTTGATTTCAGAATGTCACAAATATTAGACAATCTCTTCGACACGATGAATCCCTGAGGTCTTGCTGAAGTCAGTTACAAATAGAAAGGACTCGGCACGAAGTTACGCGATTCGGTTGTCGCAAACCGCCGTGACGCGATCAAAACGCCCGGATGACGACGTCTTTAGCTTTCGGGCCGCTGAATCTGCCGTGTACTCCTGACCTGCTCGACTTATCCATCATAACTCCCTGATGCACACAACTAAACAGTTCACACTGGATAAAGATGAGTGATCTCCGGTGATTCCGGCCGTAGTATCGGCGTGCACACGGAGCCCTCGGGCGCACGCCGAATTCGTGTCATCTAGAGCTGAGACGAATTAGTTTCCTATACAAACCTGCGTCGCCAAGCCTCTTTCCGCGCTTTTCAATATCCGTTGAGTCAATGCCTGGTCGAGATCGCTGATAAGATCGCCAACGTCTTCGATGCCGACGGAGATTCTCACCAACTCCGGCGGGAGCTCACGTGAGGCTGCGATCTCCGGCGGTACGCTGGCGTGCGACATGGATCCGGGCAGGCTGATGGTGGAGTGAAGGCTGCCGAAGCTCACGCAGATCTGGAACATCCTGGCTTGCTCGGCCATGGCGCGCGCTGCCGCCACGGAACGTGTGGTGAAGCTGACTACCGAGCCTGCGCCCGAGGCCTGCCGGTGTTGCAGCGTGTATCCGGGATCGCTCTTGAGACCGGGGTAGAAGACGCGCTCGACGCGCGGGTCGCCGGCGAGGAATTCGGCGATGGCCAGCGCGTTGCGCTGCTGCGCATCGACGCGCAATTTCAAGGTCTTGAGGCCGCGCTGGAGCAGGAAGCAGTCGAACGGTGCCAACGCATTGCCTTCGGCATTCTGTAAGTAGTAAATGTCTTCGGCGAGTTTGGCGTCGCGCACCACCACTACGCCTCCGGTCACGTCGGCATGTCCGCAAAGAAATTTGGTTGCCGAGTGCAACACGATGTCGGCACCCAGCGAGAGCGGTTGCTGCAAGTATGGCGACATCAGCGAGTTGTCCACCACGAGTAGTGCATTGCTTGCGTGCGCCAACTCGGCTATCGCTCGCAGGTCGATCACGCGCAGCAGCGGATTGGTGGGAGACTCCACATAGATGAGTCGGGTACGAGGCGTAATCTTCGCAGCGAAGGACTCGAGGTTTCCGGCGTCAGCGTAGCTCGTGCCAATACCCGAGCGCTCCAGAATACGCGTGAACAATCGGCAAGTTCCGCCATAGAGATCGCTATCGGCCAGAATCTCATCGCCAACGCGCAGCGTGCGCGCCACTGCAGTAATAGCCGCCATACCGCTGGCGAATGCGAAGCCATGCGTGCCGCCTTCAAGTTTGGCAACCAACCCTTCCAGAACCTTGCGCGTGGGATTTCCGCTGCGCGAGTAATCGTAGTCGCCGAAGCTGTCTGCGTGTTCCTGCTCAAAGGTTGCAGTCTGGTAGATGGGCGTGGAGGTGGGACGGAAGCGGTCGCCGGGTGCAACCTCATATTGCACGAGTCGGCTAGCGAACTTCATTGGCGGCCTCCTTGGCGTTATCGCTACAGCAGCCAGCGGCTGCAAATGCTTGTTCGAGATCGGCGATGATGTCCTCGGGGGATTCCAGTCCAACCGAGAGCCGTATGAGTCCATCGGAGATTCCCAGGTGTTGGCGTAATTCCGGAGAAAGATCGGCGTGAGTGGTGGAGGCCGGATGTGTGATAAGAGTCTCCAATCCGCCGAGGCTTTCGGCGCGTGAACAAAGCTGCACGGAATTGAGTACATCGATGGTGGTTGCGAAGGGTGCGTCAAGTTCGAAAGAGATCATTCCACCCGCCGCGCGCTGTTGACGCAGAGCAAGCTCATACTGAGGAAAAGACGGCAGCCCGGGATAGTAGATTCGCGACACCGTGGGATGTGCTTCCAGCCATTCGGCGACGATCTGCGCATTCTCGCAATGGAGGCGGAGTCGCGCCGGGAGCGTCTTGATCCCTTGCAACGTGAGCCATGCCTCGAAGGGAGCCTGAATCGAGCCGAGCGTTTTGCGGATAAGGCGGAAGCGTTCGGCGAGCACCGCATCGTTCGTTGCAAGGGAGCCGCCGACGGTGGCATTGTGTCCGTCGATGTACTTGGTGGTGGAGAGTACAGAGATGTCTGCCCCCAATTCCAGGGGTCTTTGCAACGCCGGAGTGAGGAACGTGTTATCCACTGCAAGCAGCAGGCCGTGGCGTTTTGTGATCTCCGCGATTGCAGCAATGTCGGTGAGCTTCAGCACCGGGTTTGCAGGAGTCTCGATGAACACAATTCGCGTCCGCGGCGTGATTGCCGCTTCTACGTTCGCCGGGTTCGAGGTATCGACAAAGCTGGCGTGAACACCGAGGGGCTCCAGAATCTCGCGGAAGAGTCGAATGGTTCCGCCGTAGGTCACCTCGGAGAGTATGGCGTGCTCGCCCGCCTTCAGCACGGAGAAGAACAGCGCGCTCTCTGCGGCCATTCCGGTGCGGAAGCAGACTGCCGGAGCGGTTCCTTCCAGCGCGCCGATGGCACGCTCCAGCGCATCCACGGTAGGGTTTGAGACGCGCGAGTAGCTGAATCCTTTATCTACTCCAACCGCATCGTGAACGAACGTTCCGGTCTGGTAGAGTGGGAAAAGCAAGGAACTGGCGTGTGAGTCCAGCGACCGGCCGCCGTGTATAGCAACAGTTGCAATATCGTGCAATGAAGCCAATGAATCCTCCCCTGGCAGGTGAGTGAAGTACGCCTAAAAACAAATTTGCCGTCTTGAGGGGACCCCCAGACGGCTGCCAGAGAAGAGATGTGCGATTGCTCAGACACTCAAAGCTGGACGACCACCGCCTGGGGGGCACATGGCCATACGCATTCGAGAGTTGAACAGCATCGTCATCTTCAAATTCCTGTCGGTAATAAAGCCGATGAAGGATCATAGCACATACCAAGATTGCGGATGAACCGGATACCAGCGGATTCCGGAGCGCAGACTTTATAGGCAATGTGGCGAGTGGGCCGGAAAAGAAGCGCTTGCACGCAGCATCCAATTCATCTAATGTAGGACTTCATGAGCTACCTGATGCCAATGAACGCCTGTTGTGACAGCATGTGTTGTTGCTGCGCACGAGTTCGCTCTGGCATTCGGGATTAATCGACCAGCTCCAAGTTTCTAAGTCTTGTCGAACCCACTGCCAGAACGCAGTGGGTTTCGTGTTTTTGGGCGCAATGCAGCAAAGGCCCAGTGTGAGCACGGGTGGCGAAGTGGCTAACGCGGCGGCCTGCAAAGCCGTTATTCATGGGTTCAACTCCCATCCCGTGCTCCAGATTTTTCGGTTTTAGAAGTTTGGAGCTTTGACCAAAGATGACCATCACACTTCACACGAACGGCGAATTCTCCCTCACGGCACACAGCATGCCCATGTGTATGTGTACCGGCATGAAAACCGTGGGAGAGAAAGCCGAAACGTAATGATTACGCGATAACGGCAAAGTTTCTCGAAAGGCCCACGGATCAGAAACGTGGGCCTTCTTCTTTTGGATTATCGAATAGGAGCATCGAAATGGCGCAACTCTCTCAGACCGCAAAGACACTGACACATATCTACGTACGGGATGCACAAAAGGGCTTCGTCCGCCCTTGCTGGAGCACTGTTTCGGAGGTTTATTGCGGCATGTGCATGAGGGGCATAGTTCAGCCGGTGGTCGGTGCGGTTTGCCCGATCTGCTCCAGCACAGTTGAGCGCATTCTGGAAGTTGC
>Ga0326728_10024799_pt1 | contig 10816 bp, 10 predicted proteins | sample MB3enrmetagenome_FD_207602 | JGI IMG/M metagenome (GOLD analysis project Ga0326728, IMG submission 207602) | Lab enriched peat soil microbial communities from McLean, Ithaca, NY, United States - MB31MN | ecosystem: Environmental > Terrestrial > Soil > Wetlands > Peat | place: USA: New York...
CTTGGGCAACAGGTCCAGGATCGTCGGCCCTTCCTCGACGCCTTTGGTGGTCACGTATCCGACGGGCTTGTTCAGGACGTAACCCCGCGGACCGCTGGGGACCAGGGCGTCCGGATCGACCTCGATGCGATCGTCGGCTTGGACCCTGCTTCCGAGTTCGGAAACGACCACCCCGTTGACGCGAACCCTCCCCGCGGTGATCAAGCCTTCGGCGGCCCTCCGCGAAGCGTAGCCAAGTTCGGCGAGCCGCTTTTGCAGACGGACTCCGGGGGCGGCCCCGGGTTCCGGGCGGGGAGCTTCGGTCGCGCTCAAGCCCGCCCCCCTCGCTTTGAAAGGTCCAAGGCCCCCCACAGATCCTCGGCCACGTCCGCCTTGTTCATGATGTAAAGGTGGAGCCCTGGGGCCCCCTGGGCCATCAGGTCCTCACATTGGGAGACGGCATGCGCCAAGCCGTGCGTCCGGTCCGCTTCCGGGGAAACGCCGAAGCCTTCCCGGAATCCCTCCGGATAGGAAACCCCGAAATCCCGCCCGAAAAAGCGGGCGCTTTGCACGGGCATGATCCCCGGGATGATGGGAACGCGGATCCCCAGGGACCGCGCCTTTTCGCAAAAGCGATGGTACACCGAGTTGTCAAAGAACATTTGGCAGTTCAGGAAATCGACGCCGGCCTCGACCTTGGATTTCAGGTGGGCCAGGTCGGCTTCGAGGCTGGGCGCTTCCGGATGCTTTTCCGGATAGCAGGCGGCGCCGATGCTGAAATCGTAACGACCGCGGATGAAGGCCACCAGTTCGGAGGCATAAGCGAAACCGTCCGGATGGCGCTTAAAGGCGGCTTCCCCTTTGGGCGGGTCGCCCCGCAAGGCCAGGATGTCCCGCACACCGGCTTCGGCCAAACGGTCCAGTTGGGCCTTGATCTCGTCCCTGCCCTGGCCGACGCAGGTGAAATGGGGCAGGGGGGTGATCCCCAGTTGGATCAGGCGTCGGGTGATTTCGAAATGCAGACCGACGTTGCTGCCGCCGGCCCCGTAGGTGACGGAAATGTAGTCCGGTTTCAACGGCGCGATGCGGTCGATGACGCGGTAAAGCTCGTCGACATCCCCCTCGCGCTTCGGCGGAAAGACCTCAAGGCTGAAGACGGGTCCTTGGGCGAAACGTGCGGCGAGACTCATACGGGCTCCAGTGCGGGGACGCGGACAGTATAAGGACCCCGACGGCGCTTGCGTAGCCCGAAAACCGCTAACGCGCCGGATCGAAGGTCAGGGTCCAGGGCCCGAGATCCTCCCGGACGTCCAAACGCACCCCCGCTTCGTCCAATAAGGGAGGCGCCGGAGGCAGGATGCGGAGATGGCTCATCAGGTCGGCGTCGAGCTGAGGATGGCGGCGTTCTCCCTGGAGCGCCAATTGGAGCCGGCCCTGCTGTTCGGACCAGGCCAGCATCAACAGCGAGTTGGGGGCGGTGAAAGCCGCGAGCCTTAGAAGGATCGCCTCCAGCACGCCCTCGGCCGTGGGGATATGGACTTCGGCCATCGGTAGACGGGCTTCGCGGAGCACGCGCAGATCCAAGCGGGCCTGCTTCAAGTCGGGCTCCAATTTCGTCAAAATCCGTTTCAGCGCCCGCGGGCCGGACCATCTTTGGCGTTCGCTGCGCGGCGAGGCCCCTTCCCCGACCCGATGATAAAACTCGCCCATGGTCCAAGACAGGTGCCGCCACGAGTCGAACAGGGCGGTCAACGATTCGATCTGGGTGGCGTTCAGGGGCGTGTAGCGCCCCTCCAACAGCATCAGCATGCGCGGCAGGACGGGGTTCAGGTTCAAAAACAGGTCATGGTAAAAGGCCTCCGACGCCCGCAAAGCCGGATTCGCCGTCGGCTCCGGCTTCCGTTTCAATCCGGCATCGACCGCGAGGGCCAGGGCCGGAAGCTGGAAGGGCTTGGTCAGATACAGGTCGATCCCGCTTTGGGCGGCCTCCCGGGCGTTGGAATCGGTGGGATGGCCGGTCAGGAGAATAAAGTAGGGGTCTTCCCGCAGATTCAGGCTACGAATCCGTTGGCGCAGGCCCACCCCTGTCCCGTCCTCCATGGCGTAATCGGAAACGATCAAATCCGGGGCTTTGGAACGGACGAGTTCCACGGCCTCGCCGACACCGGAAGCGGTGCAGGGGGAGTGCCCCTGTCCCTCAAGAAACGTCCGGATGCCTTCCCGAAGCCCTACGTTGTCATCGACGATCAGTACGTTGGCCATAGTCGTTCCCGAAAACGGTTTGGACAGGGTGTCCATTCCGTTTCTTCGGTAGGCCCGACCTGGCATAAAGGGCGCCGCGAGATTTTCCCGAAAAACCTTGTTTGGCGCTAATTTACAACGGCCCAAAGGCGGGGGGAAACTTCACAAATGACCTCATAATCCGGCCTCCTTCAGGCGGTCCCGCAAGGCGCTTTGGATGCGCAACGACGCCTTTTCGGTGGCCTCGGTCAGGTGGGACCCGTCCGCCGCCGCCGAGGCGCTCCAGAGCACCTCTCCGGTGTGGATGTCGACCATGCGCACGGAAAGTCCGACGTGGGCCATCACGGTTTCCGTCTGCTGGACCGGTTGGTCGACCGTGGAAGTGGAATAACCCGTGAGCACCTCCTGGTGGGTATGCACCACCGCGTTGCCCGCGGTTTGGACCGTGTCGACATGGGAATAGATCGGCGAGCTTTGCTCCATGGCCATGGTTTCCATGACCGTCTTGTCGGTGGCGTCGGTGTAGTCCGTCACCTGACCGAGCACGATGGCGTCCACCCCGAGGCGCTGTCCCAGGGCGCGCAAGGTGTCCAGATCCAGGGCGTCGGCGGTTTGAAGATTCATGGCGGAAAGCGCCGCGTCCGCTTGGCGGCGATCGACGATGTCGTAACCGCTCAGGAACAGGTATTTTTCAAAGATCGCCGAAGAGACCTTTCCGGACCCAATGTAGGCGGGTTGATCCTCGAAATCGATCATGGCGACGCGCTTGACCGCGGTGGGATCGTAGCGATCGTTCAGGATCACCAGGGCGGAGGGGGCGCAGCCCGCCGCGAACAGGGCCAAAGTCGCGAACGCGGCGCCCATAAAATGCCTAGGCATCTTAACCACGGTCGGCCTCCGCAGCGGCGAGGCGACGGCGGGCGTCTTCAAGCTGGGGGCCGCTCAGCACCCCTTCGAGGCGTTGGGCGCTGTCGGCGGCGTCGCGCACCCCTTTTTTGGCCGCGAGCGAATACCAGATATAGGCTTCGACGATATCCTTGGAGGTGCCGAGACCGCGTTCATAGAGCCGGGCCAGGCGGATTTGGGCGAAGGCGGAACCTTTTTTTGCGGCGTCCGAAAAATATTTGAAGGCCTCGGCGTAGTCCATCATCACGCCTTTGCCGGTTTCGTAGAGGACGCCCAAATTATTTTCCGCCATGGAATAGCCTTCGGCCGCCGCCTTTCGGTACAGTTCGGCGGAGCGCGTCAGGTCCAGGGGAACCCCTTGGCCGTGTTCATAAAGGTAGGCGAGGGCGTTGGCCGCGTTGGGATTTCCCAAGTCGGCGCCTTTGCGGAACGCTTCGGCCGCCCGGGCGGGGTCTTTGGCCGTACCGCGTCCGGCGAGGGTGAGATTGCCGATATTGGTCCAGGCCAGGGCGCGATCCCAATGGTCCTCGGCGTTGGATGCCGCCTGCCGGAACCAATACAGCGCCTGGGTGTCGCTCTGGGCGACGCCGCTTCCCGTGGAATACAGGTACCCCAGATTCACTTCGGCTTTTCCGTCGGACTGGGCGGCGGCTTTCATGTACCACTCGGCGGCCTGCCCCAAATCCTGGGGTAGCCCACGCCCATGTTCGTACATGATGGCCAAACCGCCTTCGGCCTTGGGGTCCCCTTTTTGGGCGGCGGCTTTGAGAAGTTGCACCGCGCCGGCGTAATCCCCGGAGTCGTAGGCTTGGCGCACGGCGTCCATATCGCAGGCGGCGCCCAAGGGCGCGGTCACTGCGGCGCACACCAACAACCAGAGCCCGCTTTTTATGGAAATCATGGCGCGTCCTTTTTTTAGGTCCGCCCGAAGGGGCCACCCGTACCAAAAGTCTAGACCGGGGTCGGCGAGGGCACAAGAACCGGACGTTCGGGAAGGGTCCGGAGTTTCATGGGTAAAATAAAAGAACCCCGGCCGAATCGCCGGGGTTCTTAGATGGTGGACCTGAGCGGAATCGAACCGCTGACCTCGTCAATGCGAATGACGCGCTCTCCCAACTGAGCTACAGGCCCGTGCGCCGCAGGGTCGCGGCAAAAATGGCGGAGAGGGAGGGATTCGAACCCCCGGTACCTTTCGGTACGCTCGATTTCGAGTCGAGTGACTTCAACCGCTCATCCACCTCTCCCCAAGGCTTCCGCTTTCGTTTTCCGAAGGCCCGGGCGCCGCCCTTTTGAGGCGGGGGAAAAGAATATAAGGGAAGAGCCTCTACTTGTAAAGCAGTGAGCGGGGCCCCGAAAGTCGACCACCATTTCGACCCCGCGGTTTCGTCTTCAGGACAGCGGGCGCGCCTTTCTTTTCGTCCGGAAAAAATCCCTGAGGATGGCCCCGCATTCCGGTTCCAAGACCCCTCCGCGGACCGGTATCCGATGGTTCAGTTTGGGGTTTTCCGCGACGGATAGGACGCTGCCGCAGGCGCCGGCTTTGGGATCGGGGGCGCCGTAGACGATCGTCCCCAGGCGCGCCCAAACGGCGGCCCCGGCGCACATGGCGCAGGGCTCCAGGGTGACGATCAAGGAACAGTCGTTCAGCCGCCAACGCCCCAGACGGCGCGCGGCGCGCTCCAGGACAAGACGTTCGGCGTGGGCGGTGGGATCGGGCCGGTTTTCGGTGCGATTGTGGGCCGCCGCGAGCACCCTCTGTCCAGGCAAGCCGAAATCCTGGACCAACAAGGCGCCGACCGGAACTTCGCCCTTTTCGGCGCCGCGACGTGCCCATTCCAAGGCGCGCCGCATGAGGGCTTCCTCATTCAGCGGCACTTTTCTTCCTGAGCAAGCGGACCGCCCAATACGCCGCCCCAAACGTCTCGGCGACGCCCGCCAGCGCCAATGCCCCTAAAGCGACGGGCGAAACGGCCCCGTCGGTGTCTCTGAGCAGGCCGAAAAACTTAAGCCCAGCCGAGGCAAGGGCGGCCGCGGGAAGGTGGAGCACCACCCATACGATCAGGCTGACGAGCTGGACGTTGGAACCAGGGTGACGGGGAACGGAGGAAAAAGCCTGGACGGCCCAGGCTGCGTCCAAGGACGCGGCCAACAAGGCCCATTTGATCGGGGTAGAACGAAAGGCCACGGCGGGATCCGGTGGCGGGGGCCCCCAGCTAAGCTATGCACTCGGAGAGAGTCGAACTCCCGACCTTCTGGTTCGTAGCCAGACGCTCTATCCAGCTGAGCTACGAGTGCGTATCGCTGAGGACCCCCGCGGATGTTTCCGCGAAGAGGGCGGATAGTATAGAATTTTCGCACCTAGCTTTCAAGGGCTTTCCTGCACTTTGATCGCACCGCGGCGCCAAACGGCTATCCTCCGTCCATTCCCAAAGGGCGCGCTCGGCTCAGCAATTCCCTAAAGCGTTCCCCCGGTACTGGGCGGGAAAAAAGGTAGCCTTGGCCGAGGTCGGCCCCTTCCGTTTTGAGCAGCGACCACTGTTCCCTGGTTTCGATCCCCTCGGCCAGGCATTCCAGGCCTAGGGAATGGGACAGGGCGATCATCGCTTTGAGGATGGCCAGGGAACGCCCATCGTTCGGCAATCCCGAGACAAAGGAACGGTCGGCTTTGATGGTGTGGACCGGGAATTCCTTGAGGTAACCCAAAGAACTGTACCCTTTGCCGAAATCGTCCAGGGACAGGCGCAATCCCCTTTCGGCGAACGCCGTGAGCATTTCCAGGGTTCGGGCGGGATCCGCCATCGCCACCGTTTCGGTGATCTCCAGTTCAAGGCAGTTCGGGGGTAGGCCGCTTTTTTCCAGGGCGGCGTCGACGGTCTTGATCAGGCTGCGCTTGTTCAACTGCCAAGCCGAAAGGTTCACGGCGACCCGCAGATCTTTGAAGCCGGCCGCCCTCCATTCGGCCGCTTGACGGCAGGCTTCGAAGAGCACCCATTCGCCCATCGGCAGGATCAATCGGCTTTCTTCGGCCAGGGGAATGAAGTCGTCCGGCCTTAGAAAACCCTTCTGCGGATGGTTCCAACGCAGCAGCGCTTCGGATCCCCGGATAATCCCGTCGTTGAGGGTGACTTGGGGCTGGAACCAGAGCTCGAATTCCAGGCGTTCGATGGCCCGCCGCAAGTCGTTTTCGAGCCCAAGACGGTGCTCCTGGCCCGATTCCAAAGCCTCGGCGTAAACGGCCGCCTGGTTTCTGCCGTTTTCTTTGGCCCGATACATGGCCATGTCGGCCAATTTTAAGAGACGTTCCGAATCGGCGGCGTGGTCGGGATAAAAGGCCACCCCCACCGAGGCTCCGATATGCACTTCCTGGCCGTTGATCGAGAAGGGCGCGCGCAGGGAATCGACGATTTTTTGGGAAACCCCGGTGGCGTCGGCCACCAGCACGGGATCCTCCAAAAGAACCGTGAATTCATCCCCCCCCAGCCGCGCGACGGTATCGCTCTTGCGTAAAAGCACTTGCAGGCGACCCGCGGCGGCCTGCAGCAGCTGGTCTCCGGCGGCATGGCCCATGGAGTCGTTGACCATCTTAAAGCGATCCAAATCCAGGAACAGGATGCACAAACGACGCCCTTCCCGTTTGGCTTGGTCGAGCGCGTGTTCCAGACGGTCCAAAAACAGGATGCGATTGGGCAGGCCGGTCAGGACGTCGTACCAAGCCTGTCGGCGGACCATTTCCTCGGTTTGGCGGCGCCGGGTCACGTCGCGCAGGGCCGTGACGTAGGCGGGCTCGCCCCTAAAGAGGCACGCCCGCGTCGATGCTTCGACAAAAAGCTCCCGCCCTTCGGCCGCGGCGCCTTGAAGCTCCAGGACCTCCCCCCCGTCCAGTCCTGCCCTGAGGGCGGAAGCCGAGTCGGGCGTGAACAGCCCGAAGAGGTCCTCCCCCAGAAGACCGGCGCCTTCCCGTCCAAACATGCTTTCAAAGGAACGGTTGACGTTGAGGATGATGCCGTCGATGTGCACGGCCAAGCCATCAAAGGCGATATCCGCAAGGCCCTTGTAGCGGTCTTCGCTTTCGCGGAGGAGGCTTTCCACCGCTTTGCGGCGGCGGATGTCCTTGGCCAGGAACAAAAGCTCGGAACTGACGGGAGAAAATTTGATTCCCGTGAATTCCAATTCCGCGATTTTTCCGCCTGGTTGCACCAGGCGCAATTCCCTTTCCTGGGGTTCGGCTCCGAGCGCCGCGTCCGCGAGCAGGGACTGCCATACTCCAACGTCGTCGGGATGGACAAAACTTTCGAATTCACAGCCCCACAGTTCATCCGGACCGCCCAGGCTTAAAAGCCGTTCCATCGCCCCGTTGGCGAAAGTGATGAGGCCGTTTTCCAAAAGCGCGACACCGTCGGGGCAAGCTTCCACCACCCTTCGATACCGTTCCTCCGCCTTACGCAGCACGTCGAGCGCCTCCTGGGTCCCGCCGACGTCCTCCATCAGGACGATCCAAGCCGGATTTTGGGACGCTCCCAAACGGCGCAATTTCAATTCAAGGAGACGGGGGCGGGGGGATCCAGGCGTCGCCAGATGGACGACAGTGCGCAGGGGTCCTTCCTGGGAGGACGCGGCGAGACGCTCGATGCGGCCCCAGTCGGCGGAATCGATCCATTGTTCCAAGGCCCTTTTCCGCCAAGCATCCGCGCTCAATCCCAGCAGCGTTTCCGCCGCGGCATTGGCCTCCTCGACGCGGAATTGCGCATCGGTCAACAGGACGGCTTGGGGGAACTGCCGCCAAAGCTGGGAAAGACGAACCGTCTCGTCCAAAGGAAACCCTGAAGGGAATAGGCCGACTTGGTGCGACCGATGGGCGCGATCATCAAAGACACCGTCGGCGGATCTTGGGCGTTTTCGGGTGAAAACTCAACGATCTTGAATTTTGTCCGGATGCAACGTCAGAATTTTGTTACGTGAAATTTTCACGAAATTTACCCAAGTCGACTTCCTCCCCACCCCCAATGGGAGCAAGATCTTCCCCGAGGGGAATCGGAGGCACGCCATGGAAGGGAACGAATTATTTCAGCAGTTAGCGCCCAGCCAAGAGAGGCTGGAACGTCTGGCCCTTTTGGGCGAATGGCATTTGAATTCCGGCAGGATTCAAGAGGCAAAAAGCTGTTTTGATACCGTCTTAAAGTGGCGTCCGCAATCCGCTTTGGCCGCCGAACACCTGCATAGCGCCGAAGGGGAAGCCTTACGCCAAGCACACTCGTAAACGGGCCCGTCCTGGGGGGGATTTTGGGGTCCGACTCGCGTCCGTGCCGAATCCAGAGGGCGTCCGAACCCAAGGGTCCCAGGGTGCCTGCTTGGAGCGTTTAACGTCCGTGGAATTCGGATGTCTCGCCGCTGTACACCCGCGGCAGGGTCAAGGTAAACACCAAGCCGCCCCCGGGAGCGTGGGCCGCTTCCAGCGAGCCTCCATGGGCACGCGCCACCCCCCGGCATAGGGCCAACCCAAGTCCGACACCGCCCCGGACCCGCGCCCGGGAAGCGTCACTACGGAAAAACGGGACAAATAAGCGTTTGAGTTGATCCGAGGTCAAGCCGGGGCCTTGATCCTGGACGTTCAGTTCCACCATTTCGGCCGAGGCGCTCAAGCGCACCGCTACCGGACCCCGCGCGGGCAATCCGTGGGAAAACGCGTTCGCCAAAAGATTCTGGACTAAACGCTGAAGGCGCACGCGATCCCCTTGGATTTCCAAGCGTTTCGGGACTTCGAGAGTTAAGCCGGGTTCCCGTTGGGCATAGGCAGCGGCCACATCCCGAATCAATTCGGCCAAATCCAAACTCTCCCACTGGAGTTGGCTCCGACCATGGGCCAAACGGGCGCCTTCCAAAAGTTCCTGGACCATGGCCTCCAGTTCCCGGACGTCCTCGGTCAGGCTGTCCCGCTCTTCCCCTTCCGGCAGAGTCTCCAATCCCAACCGCAGGCGCGTCAGCGGGGTGCGTAATTCGTGGCTTACATCCAGGAGCAATTGGCGCCTCTGTTCCAGCATTTCCTGAACTTCCGCGGTCATGGCGTTGAACTGGTCGGTCAAGCGGCCGAGTTCGTCGTTCCCTCGGTGCCGAATCCGATGGGAGAGGTCTCCGGCGGCGACCCGACTCAAGCCCTCATCCAACCAACGCAAGGGTTTGAGCAGCCACTCCAAAGCGAGCCACACCGCCGCCAGGACCAGCAACATGCCGCTGACGACCGCGACCGTCAGCCCTGGTCCCAGGCTTTCGTTGCGGTGGGGATGGCTGAGCAGGACCAAAGTCCCGGAAGGGCTTTCCCTCAGGAAAAAATAGGCGTTGTCGTACAGGCCCCAATCCTCACCGATGAGATGATCTTTTAGGACGGAAAAAGTCGGCAGGGACGCTTCGGTGGCCCAACTGTCGGTGCCGGAATTTTTGGCGTCGTAACGGATACGCCAAAGCCCGGATGCGGCGAGTTTCCGGCCGACGTTCGAATCCGGGGGATCGCCCAGGCGCCCGACCACGTCGCCCACCAATTCGCGGACATATGCGCCCCGGTACCGCTGTTCGGTTTCGTGGGCCTGCCGCAGGGCCCGGCCCATCAGCCAATGGATCAACCCGGCGGCCAGCAGCAGCACCACCAAAATCTTCAAAAATACGGAACCCCGAAAGGACCGTCGCCTTAGCTTCACCCTTGCTCCAAAAACAGGTAGCCCGCGCCGTAAACCGTTTTGATGAAGTGGGGTTTTCGGGCGTCATCCCCGAGCTTTTGGCGAAGCCTCGAAACCAAAACGTCCAAACTGCGGTCAAAGGATTCATGTTCCAGGCCCTTGAGCCGTTCCATCAACTGATCCCGCGTCAGGACGCGTCCGACCGAAGCCGCCAAAGCGGCCAGACCCGCGAATTCATAGGCGCTTAACTCCAAATCCTTGCCGTCGAGCGCGGCCGTCCTTCGACCGTGGTCCAGGGTCAGACCGCCGTGACGGGTCACTCCGGCCGTCGCGGGTCGGTTGCGCCGAGAGAGGGCCTGCAAACGGGCCAATAGCTCCCTGGGTTCAAAGGGTTTGGAAAGATAGTCATCCGCGCCCAATTCCAAGCCCAAGACCTTGTCGGAAAGCTCGCCGCGCGCCGTGAGCATCATGACGGGGATGGAATCCCCTTTTTCCCGGAGCTCCCTGAGAATTTGGAAGCCGTCCTTGTCCGGCAACATCACGTCCAGGACCGCAACATCGGGCGGATCCTGCTTGAGCAGGCGCTCAAATTCCCGGGATTCCACGGCGTGTTTCGCGTTGACCCCGTTTTTGGCGAGATAATCGACCACGAGTTTGCCAAGCTTGGGATCGTCGTCCAGGACCAATACCTTCATTAACGCCTCCTGAAAGGGCCCCGCACCGATGCACACCCGGTTTGGGCTTCCCTGCGGGAAACAAACGCGGCGCTCAGGCGTCCTGTTCCCGTTGCTTTCGGCCCTTGCGGCTGGATGGGGAATTTTGTCATCTGAAATTTCCCCACGGATCGTATAATAGGGGAAACTACGGCCGATGTCAGTCCTTTGCCCGGTGCGCCTTCGGCGCCACGGCCGTTCACGACGTCAGGAGGAAGCTCCGCCATGGGTTGGTTCAAACGGTTCCTGCTTTTGGTTCTCACGAACATCCTGATCATGATCGCGCTCGGCATCGTCTGGGCCATCGTA
>Ga0326728_10024803_pt1 | contig 10815 bp, 9 predicted proteins | sample MB3enrmetagenome_FD_207602 | JGI IMG/M metagenome (GOLD analysis project Ga0326728, IMG submission 207602) | Lab enriched peat soil microbial communities from McLean, Ithaca, NY, United States - MB31MN | ecosystem: Environmental > Terrestrial > Soil > Wetlands > Peat | place: USA: New York...
TTTCCCTCCGTCTTCGCAAGCCCGCGTCACCAGCCTGACGGGCGTCGGCGAAGGAGTGATGAACATGGGGATGACCCTCGCCACGGGCTTTCTGGTGGACCATTTTTCGTTTCTGCCCGTGTTTATGGCGGCCGCGCTCCTGCCGGTGGCAGCCATGGGGGGATTGTTCTACGGGATTCGCAGATGCCAGCCACTGTCACCCCGCGAGATTGTGGGAGGCGCAGCCTGAGAATTGCCAACGGCAGAGAACACCGCATGCTCGCCACAAAGGCTGGCTATGGGCTCGATCCGCCGTGCCATCAGGCGGAGGCTAATTCCTGAGCGCTGGACGCATTCGGCTGCCGCTGAAGGTAGTCCACCAGTCGGGCTCGGACTGTCCGGATGTGCTCGACCATCAGATTCGCTGCCAAGTCCCGTTTCCCCTGTTCGAGAGCTTCGAGGATCTGGAGGTGTTGCGTCACAGAAGTGTGGCTGGACAGTTCAAAGGTCCGGGAGCGGACAATGAGCATCTGGTTGCGCATGTTTTCCAGGATTTTCTTCAAGCGCGAGTTGCTGCTGGCCTCCGCCAAAGTTGAGTGATAGGCGGCATCGGCACGAATGTAGTTGGTCTTGTCATCCTCTTCCAGGTAATGCTTCGCCGATGTCACCGCCGCCCGCATGCGCGCCAGGATCTTTTCGTTCAGTACGGCGTCCTTCACCACCAAGGACTCCAGGGCTTCACGGAGTTCGAAGATTTCCTCTATGTCTTGAACGGAAAGTTCTACTACAAAGGCGCCGCGCCGCGGAACAATGGTGATTAGACCCTCCGATTCCAGATTATTAAGCGCTTCTCGGACTGGGGACTTGCTGATCCCGAAGCGCTTGGCAAAGTAGCCTTCGGTTAAATGTCGCCGTCTGTCGAGCTTTCCACGAACGATTTCATCGCGAATATAACGGAATGCTTGTTGCGTTAGATTTTCAGATATTTTCAGGCCCAATTTCCTTCTCCTGGGACGCCATGGAATTCGGCGCATCTGAAAGTATGCGTCTTGCGTATTATATATCAGTAGAGAACCCGATGACCCGGAATCTTCGAATAGTTCATGCCCTTGGACGCGGTGCTTCGCTCCTCCTATCTATCCTCGCCAACCGACCAGTTTTAACTCGGTCATCTCATAGTGCAACGCGGAAGCCGCGGCATGACATTTTGAGAGCCGTATCCATGGAGTAGATTCCCGACCGGGAGGACACCCGCAAAGGGATCAGGCGCTGCGGTAGAGCTTGGTCATCACAAACTCCCGGTGACCCAGCGCTTCGGCGGCCGTCAGCCGGCCGTTGCACGTCCGCACCATCATTTTCAGAAGTTCCTCTCCAGCCTGCTCCAGCGTCATTTCGCCGGTCAACATCGCGGACACATTCACATCGATGTGTTCGCTCATCGACGCACAAGTCTTTGGGTTACCCGAGATTTTGATGACGGGCTCAATGGGATTGCCGACGATATTGCCCTGCCCCGTCGGAAACACGTGGAGCACCGCCCCGGAGGCGGCCCACAAGGTCACCGCTTCCGCCGCCGCCGACGACGTGTCCATAAACCACAGCCCCTTCCCACCCGGCGCCTCCGCCGGCTTCAGCACGCCCACATACTTGGTGCGCCCAATCTTCTGAATATTCCCCATCGCCTTCTCTTCAATCGTCGTCAGCCCGCCGCGAATATTCCCCTTGGTGGGCTGCGACTCCGAGAGATCATTGGTTTTGCATTGGTTGATGAAATCGTTGTAGTTGTTCCACACCTTCATGAACGCATCCCCCACTTCCGGTGTGGCGGCCCGCTGCTTGACGATGTGCTCGGCGCCCGTCAGCTCGGAGGTTTCACCAAACGACGCCGTGCCCCCCCACTCCACCAACCAGTCCACCACTCGCCCCACGGTCGGGCACGACGCCAGGCCGGTGGTGGTGTCTGACTCTCCGCATTTTGCCGAAACGTAGGCCTCCTCCAGCGAGCATTCTTGGCGCGCCAACTCGGAAGCCGCCTGAACGTATTCCAGCGCCTTCCGCGACGCCTCCTCGATGGTCTTCAAATCCCCATGGCGTTCAATGGAGAATCCTGCCACCGGCTTCCCCGTGGCGGCGATGCCGTCGACGATCCGCCCCGTCCATTCCGGCTCGATCCCGATCACGATTGCCGCCGCCACATTGGGATTGGCGCCGGTGCCGATCATGGTGCGGAAGAAGAGTTCCAGGTCCTCTCCAAATTGCAATCGCCCATAGGCGTGGGGGAGGGATAAGACGCCTTGAATGACCTTCGCCACCGCTTCGCAGGCCGCGTTGGAAATATCGTCGACGGGAAGAATCACCACATGATTGCGGATCCCCACCCGCCCGTTTTGCCGGCGGTAACCCATGATCTTCGGATTCTTCACCATCCTCACCACCTCTTGGTCTTTAGATTATGAACATGCACGTGTTCTCCGCCGCGAATATTCGCCACCACTTTTCCGATATCTTCACCGTATTCGATGGCCGTGTCTCCCACCTTCAGATCCTTGAGGGCAATCTTGTGCCCGAGAGGAATGGCTTCGCACGCCGTGACTTGCAACAGGTAAGCATGGTTCAGGATCGCTACGTCGGCAAGTTGACCGGGCTCGATATCAACAACCGCAACTCCCAGGTTGTCGCGACTGTCATGAACGAGTATTTGTCGCATCTTTCCTCCTCGTGCCATTCCAACTTTTCGGCACCCCCCGCCATTCGACCTCCGTGGCACTCCCCCCCTCGGCTGAACAGCCCGAGGCCCCGGGGGAAGATATGATATATTATATATTATTTTGAACTTGTCAAGCCTCCCCAGGGCAAACCGGTTTCGGAATCCTGGCATGGGAATGGTGCCCGCGAGTTGCACCGAATTGATATCTGATATAATACGGCCCGACTTCCTAGGTGAGGATTGAAATTAAGGTATGAGTATCACCACCAATCAACTCGAGGGCAGAAGTTCAATTGACGGAGGAAATTCCGGCGCCAAGGTTAAGCAGCCGACGCTGGGCGTTATCTTTCTTGGGCGCAAGCGCCCCGGGTTTGACATGGAATGGGGCCGGAAGATGGAGGATTGGGTGCGTGGAGCGCTTCGGCAATCGGGATTTGACGTCTTTGAGCCTGCGGAAAAGGCGGTCGATGACGCGTCATTCCGGCGAGCGCTGGCGGCGTGTGAAGAGAGGCACGCCGACGTTATCGCGTTGCTGCAGACGACGATGGGGGATGGGCGCTTGGCGCCGACCCTGGCACAGCTTTGGCCCGACCCACCGGTGCTTTGGGCAACTCCCGAGAACCCGGACGGCGATATGATCAGTTCCTGCTCGCTGGTGGGAGCTCATGCGTGGGCCTCCACACTGCGGCAAATGGGGCATTCCTTCGAGCTCGTTTGTGGCTATCCCGAGGCAGCCGCGACGCAGCATCGGCTCGGCGAGGCGGTGCGGTTGGCCGCCACCGTACGCCGGTTGCGATCCGTGCGTCTGGGGCTTGTGGGTGGGCAAGCGCCCGGCTATTTTGCCATGGGCGCCGATCCGTTCACGGTTCATCGGGGGTTGGGAGTCCAGCTTCAAACGTTCAGCCTGGTCGAGTTTGAGAATATGGTGCAGAGCTTCAGGGAGGAAACTGTGGCCGCCGATGTGGCGAAAGTCAAAGGCCTTGGTATCCCTCACAAAGATACCACCGACGATGATCTGCCGATGGCTTCGCGCCTGTATTTGGCGATGCAGTCATTCTTCGACAATGAGAACCTGGATGCCTTGGCGGTCCGCTGCTGGCCGGAGATGCCCAATGTGTTTGGCCAGTGGCCTTACTTGGGTATTGCCCGACTGGCGGATGAAGGCCGGGCGATCACCTGCGAAGGCGATGCCGATGGCGCGCTCTCGGCTTGGATCGGAGAAAGCCTGGGCATGGGGCGGTGCTACCTGTCCGACTGGCTCGAGCACGATGGGGAGACGATTACTTTATGGCACACGGGCGCGGCGCCCATGTCACTCTCTCCACTCCCTGGCGAACCCGGCGGCCCACGCATTGCGCGCCACTTCAACATCAAGAAACCCACTGTGGTCGAGGCGACGATCCGGGAGAATATGCCCGTCACCATCCTCCGCTTTTGGCGTTTGGAGGGAAGCTACTATCTGACGGCCCGCGAAGGCCAGACGATCCGCCCCCAGCGGCACCTCATGGGAACGAATGCGCTGGCGCGGCTGGACCAGCAAGACCCGCGCGAATGGTTTGAAGAGCTGTGTCATCAGGGCATGCCGCATCACGTGGCGGTGTTCGAAGGCCATCACGCCCTGCTGTTGCAACGACTGGCACGCATCCTCAGCATCCAGTTCGTTTAAAATTGGGAACACACACTGCGATTGCGACCGGGTTGGCCCTCTATGCCTGCTTCATGCTGGCAGCCTCGGTTTTCTGGACGACCCGAGTCAAAAAAACCGCCGATTATCTGGTGGCAGGCCGCGGTCTTCCCTTTTGGGTGCTCACGGGAACCATCACCGCCACCTGCATTGGAACCGGGGTCGTCGTCGGAGCCCCAGGCTTGGCCTATCAACACGGCTGGGCAGGGAGCGCCTATCCCCTGGGGTTGGGGCTGGGCACAGCCCTGACGGGTTTGCTCTTCGCCGCCACACGCCGCTACCAGTTCATGACTCTGGGAGAAGAAATCTCCTGCTGCTACGGCGGAAACCGTATCGTCTTGGAGTTCTCCAACATCAGCCTGTTCTTGTCCCAACTCTGCTGGCTAACGGTGCAGATCATGGGTTGCGGCGGCGTCCTCGGCGCGGTCACGGGGCGGCGCCCTGGGCTTGGCGTGGTCCTCGCTGGCTTCATCATGGCCAGCATTTCCATCCCGGGCGGACTGAAAACCGTGCTGTATACCGATTTTCTGAACGCCGGAATCCTGTTATGCGGATTTGGATTTTTGACCCACTCTTCCCTGCACCATGCCGGAGGACTGGCCGGCTTACGCCAGGCAGTCCCCTCCCCGTACTTTTCCTTCCTGGGTGTCGCCTCCTTCGGCGCGTGGACGGTCGCGGGCCTGATCTTGGCCCTGGTGCTCAGCATCATTGCCGACCCGGGCCGCCGACTGGCCATGTACAGCGCCCGCACGGAAAGGGGCGCCAAATGGAGCATGGTGACGGCGGGAACCCTCGTAATGGCCTTTTCGACGGTGGTGGGCATCGTCGGCATGTACGCGTTCCACCTCAATTCCCATCTGCCGTCGGCGGATGAGGCACTGCCTTGGCTCGTCATGCACGCACTGCCTCCCTGGCTGGCTGCTTTGGTGGTGGTGTCCATGACTTCGGCAATCGTCTCCTGCGCCAATAACAACGCCGTGGCGGCAGGCAGTTTTTTTGTGCGGCATATCTTCCCGCTGGTGACCAGACGCTACGCGCGAAGCCCCATTACGGTTGCACGGCGGACTTTGGCATGTGCGTATGTGGCTTGCACCGCGCTGGCACTCCACGCTGGAACTATTGTCGGATTCGCGACCAAGTTTCTGCCCGTCACCATGAGCGGCCTAGCCGTCATTATCCTGGCAGGTCACTTCTGGAAGCGCACGACCTGGCAAGGAGCGCTGGCGGCTCTCGCAATTACCCCGGCGGTCTCCCTGGGCGTGATGTTCATTCCCGCGACAGCGAGGTCCGTGGAAAACCCGACCATCCTCGCTGCCTTGATGGGCGCATTGGCTCTAATTGCGGTCAGCCTGCTAACCCCGCGCAACCAGTTCAGCTTCGCGGACATTGCCCAAGGCCAAGCGCGAGAACGGCAGGCCTTCGAGGGCGAATCGCCAGATCAAGGCGGGGGTAGTCGTTTAATTTAGGGTGGTCTTGGAACGGTGGGGCTAAAAAGTCTGGATGAGAACCTCTTACCGATCAGGGAAAATCTGGGCTGAGGAATCTCACGGCTTTCGCTAGCTCCGGAACAGGAACAAAGGCTTTGGCGAAGCCCGGAGTCGACCAGATTTCGGTCGGATACTTGTCTGGCACCATCAGCACCTCCGCCGCGGGGGCCTTGCGAAGAAGCTTGCCCGCTTCCTTCAAACCGCCGATAAAGAACGGCGTCGACAGGCCGTCGGCGGTGGTGGCGTCATCGGCCAGGACCGTAGCTCCAGCCGTCCCGGTCACAGGGTACCCCGTCCTGGGGTTAATGACATGGGAGTAGTATTCGCGGTAATTTCGACGAAGCGTTCGTAACTTCCCGAGGTTGCCAGGGCCATTCCGTTCTGGAGGCTGACCTTTCCGATGATGCGGGAGGAATCGAAAGGGTCACGCACGCCGATCTGCCATTTCTCTCTCCAGCGCGGCCGCCCGTTCGTTCGAATGTTCCCGCGGAGGTCAATGAGGAAGTCTTCGATGCCGGCGCGTCGGCAGAGGTCGAAGGCGCGATCCACGGCGTAGCCTTTGACAATTCCTCCCAAGTCAACGGCCATACCTTTCAGGGGGAGAAAGGCCGTCCCCTCCGCTAGGACCAGGCGGCGGTAATCGACCAGCTTCCGTGTCTCCTGAATAGCCGTTTCCGTGGGGACAGCGGGAGGTTCTGGCACCCTTCCAAAACCCCAAGGTCTGGCCAAGGGAGGTATGGTGATGTCGAATGCGCCGTCGCTCAACTCGCCGTAGTGCTTGCCGAGACCCAGCAATCGGAAGGCATCATCCGGGACCGCGAGGGGGGCCACCTCGGCTTTCTCCGCAAGTTGGCTAATGACACTGTCGGGCCGGTAGGTGCTCAGGTCCTTTTCCAACTGCTCGAAAAGGGTGCGGACCTGCGCCGTGATGGATTCAATGCGGTCGGAGGAGGAGGCGCTGAGCGTGACGGCCGCCAGTCCTCCCATGGAACGGAAGGAGCGGCTGGCTAGTTCTTTCTTGTCAGACCAGTTGATCATGCCTTGCAAATCACCGATCTCCACCCTTGATCTCGCCCTCACGAATACCAGGGCCGCGGTCCCCTCTTGAGATCGCCTAATACCTTCAAGGCGATGTTGACGTCCTGGATGATTTGAAAATCAAACATCCCCACGCAGATGAAGTCGGCGCCATTCTCAAAGGCATACCGGAAGCCGTCTTCGGGCTTGATAGCTCCCCCCGCCAATACTTTGAAGGCGATCCAGGGTTTCTTGAACGTCTCCATGAACTCGATGGTCTTTTCCGGAAACAGGTCGAACATGTTGTCGTGCCACTGGTCGTGGTCGGGCTTACCCCCCGCGAGAATCGAGCCCTCGACGCGGTTCTCTCGCGGATGGGCTGACCAGTATTTGTCGTGATGCAAGGTCTTCATGTAGTAATCGGGCTGGAGCCCCGCCTGCTCGCACTGGGTACACACCTCTATCGAATGCGCCCCCATGCCCGCCAAATAGCCCTGGCTCTTGATGTAGTCAAGCATGGTGCCGAGGAGATCGATCTGATTATTCGCGAGCGCACGTTCGGCGCGAACCCCCTGGATGTAGATCGTGGTGACGCCGAAATCGATAGCCTTGTCAATGTCCGCCTTCAGATCTTGGGCCATCATCTGGCAAATGGTTTGCATCTTGGAATTGTTCAATTCGCGATATTTGTTGAACAGCGGCATTTGCGACGTGGCGGCCAAAAAACTGTTGATCCCCGCACGTTCGGCCAGTTCCAGGGTTTCGAAGACCTTCCGGTCCGTATTGTAGGCCTTGAAAAGAGAAGAGACGTAGATAAGATCCCGAGAATGAGACCAGCCCCCGATGAGATTGCCCCCGAGAATCAGCCGGCTGATCTTGAGCTTGCCAAGATTACCCTGCGGCAGTTGGCCGTTCAAATCCTTCAGGCTCAGGTTCGGAAGCTGGATGGACGCTCCCGTGATCGCGTGGACCTTTTCCCAATCGTATTTCTTGTGTGCGGCGTAGCCCAAAACTCCCGCCAGGGGCACACCGACCAGGTCTTTCATCGCCTCGCGGCGGCTCAGCGCACCCCAGGGGGCTCCCGGCGCTTTCGCCGCAAGAAGTGCGGCGTCGGTCTTGGCCGCCCGCGTGGACCGCCAGCGGCGCACCAGTCGACCGAATCCCCACAACGTGCCCGCGGGCAAGACCAGGAAGATGACGAGGACCAGAAATTCGACCAGGTTTTTGTTGACCAGCAGGTAATGCCCTTCCACAGGAATGCGGTAATCCGTTTGGATCAAGGGCGGCTGGGCCAGGTAGTAGAACGCCAGCAGCACGATGCCGAAAGCACTCGCGAGGCGGGAAAAGCAGCCGAGCATGAGGGCCAGCCCGATCAGGATGAGGCCCAAGATGTTCAGCAGATCGACCGCACGCACGAGCACCGGACTCAACGCCAGCCAATGAAAGAGGCCTGAAAAAATGCCGCGCGCCAGCAGCAGATTGGGAGCCGAGGTCCAACCGGGTATGAGGAGTTTAGCGAGCCCTTCGTATAAAAAATGCCAGCCCACGGCGAGCCGTAGGCAGAGGAGAACGATCGTCATCGGTCGCACCTCCACTTACGGACATACCGTGCCGAGACAGAAATTGTCGAATTGCACCTTGTTCCATTCGGTCCCAAGGGCTACCATGCCGTGCGCATGCGTTTTTCCCGAATCGACATAATTGGTGATTAGGGGTCTCCCGTCAATGGATACATTGAGGGTGGAGCCGCTAAACGCAAGTTTCAGATGATGCCACGTCTTGGGCGGCCAGCCCGTCATTGCACCCGATTGAATGCGCTTGACGGTGGCGCCCCTGTCAAAACTCTTGCTCACTCGCCAGCGTCCCTCGCTGTCGACATTGAGTGAGTAACCCTCCGGGTTCTTCTGTGTAACCAGACAATCGAACCTGTCCTCCGTGCAGGGAATGAAGTGATCAACCCGGCCCCATAGCGTCACGGATCCAAACTCTTCCATGAGCACATCCACACTCACCTGATAGGCCATCCAATTCTCCGAACCGATCTGATCGCCCAGGAATGTAATGGGAAAACGAGAGCTGAGGTCGCCTCCCCATCTGATGGGGGGCTGATCTACCATCTGCCGCATGCACTTTCCTGGCCTTCCGGTGCAGCTCACCACCTCGAATGAGCCCTCCTGATCAACAAAGTACTTGGGGGGTTGATCCAGAGCTTCGCTTTCAAAACTATTGGAAAAGGGGAACGGAAAAGTGGTTGCTGCGGGTGAAGTGCCCGGGTTCCCTTTCTGCTGCCCGGTGGTGGTAGTCAGCGAATAAATTGAAGCGGGTTGAAGGGTGATGCGGTAGGAGCCGCCTGCGGGAAGATCCGGCTCCTGGATAAAGTATGTTCGCGCCTTAAGGTTCGAATGCCAGACATGCACGGGGCCTGAAGACAGACCGTTCGCTACCTGAAAGGTGAGCTGCTGGCCCGCCGTAGCATTGGCAGTCTCGATGATGACGCTGTAATCCAAATTATTGGGTGACTTCAGACTCACATAACTGCCCACCACTCTCCCCCGCTCGTCTTGGATTTCACCTGAAGCGGTGTCGAGGTACTGCCAACCCGGCTGCGCGAACTGCGTGGTGTGAGCGATCGCCCAGAGTGAGGGCGACAGTTCATAGTGTCCTGACCAGGGTGAGGTGGCCAGAATTAGTCCTTCCTTGAACGGCAGAAAGGCAGGGAAAGCCGCGGCAATGGAACAGTGAACCATCTTGGTCATCTTGCCGATGATGTAATTCCTGTTCAGCATCTTCGCCAGGAGAACGTCGGGGGGAACCTTCCCTAGACAGACGCCGCCGCCGGGACAGATGCTATAAGAATCTTCGCTATCCCACAAAGGCACGTAGCTCGTGCCGCGTTTCAGGTTTTGGGCGGCCGGGGTGCTCTCGTACGACGGATAATGGACTCCCAACACATCCGCAGCCGCCAGTAGTGCCGGATCCGCATTTAAATCGTTGGCAAGTTGCCAGTCACGAACAGCATCTGCCGCGACAACGTGCGTGTTCAGCCCGTGGCTCATATTGTTCTCAAGCACGGCGTTCTTGAGGAATTTGATCCATGTCCGGTCATACGCTGTTTCATTCCATATTCCTATATAGTTTATGTCAAGACAATGAATATAGTGAGCCGCATTTATGAATTTCAGGTCATAGTCAATCATGTCCTGGGAATAGAAGTGGTGATTGCCCACCCAGCCGGGCGCGCCCCAAGGCAGGAGGTCGAGAAGGATCTGGGGATTTCTTTTCCGCGCCTCCTTCATTAGCCACCATTCATAGCCGCGGCTATAGTTCTGATCCTCCCGCGAATGCATGTGGCTGGGCTCAGAACCCCAGGTGCTGTTGGTGTCGCCCCCGATTTCCACTTTCAGGTGTTGCAAGCTGGCGCCGTAGTAGGGCTTGAAAAGGTAGTCGAGAATTTGGCTCTTGTAGGGCTCAGGGTAATCATTGAGGAAGCGGGACGCCGCTCCGGCGCTTAAGCCGCCCATTCCTTCAAAAATCCTCCCTTGTCCGTTTCCATCGATGCGAATCGCCACTACCGGACTCCCTGGGGCCGCTCGTGGCGAAGCAGCTTCAACCACGAGCCGGTAAGCGCACCATGAGGCAGCCAAGACCGCCGCTGCTGCGATCAAAGCAAATCGATTCGTCTTCGAAATGGTCATGATTGCAAACCCGCGGCCTTAGACCGACGAGCAGACGGGTGCCGGCAGGCCTTTCGAATCACACTTTGCGAACTTAATCTGCAAGGTATCGTTCTTAAAAGGCCTCTTCAGGAAGACAAACGAGCCGCTGCCCGGCTGGAGTGCGACGTCACACTTCACCACCTCCGCGTTCCACCTTACCGACTCTACAACGCCCGGCGCCAGAACTCGGAAATGACCGGTGCGTTGCTTGTCGCTTTCGACGGT
>Ga0326728_10024804_pt1 | contig 10815 bp, 12 predicted proteins | sample MB3enrmetagenome_FD_207602 | JGI IMG/M metagenome (GOLD analysis project Ga0326728, IMG submission 207602) | Lab enriched peat soil microbial communities from McLean, Ithaca, NY, United States - MB31MN | ecosystem: Environmental > Terrestrial > Soil > Wetlands > Peat | place: USA: New York...
GGTGAACTTGTGGGCCCGGTTTTTTGCCATCTCCAGGGCAAACTCCTTCACCTTGCTGCGGTTAATCAGCACAGGTCCTCCTCTCCGGTGCCCTTGTATTTGAGCTGGGAGAGAACGCATTCGTGCTGTTCGATGTCGTGCCGAGGTCCCAAGTACACCGGTTGATACAGGGCGTTGCTCTCCTTGTGGGCATACAGGTAGCGGATCTCGACCACCTCACCCACCGCGGGCACTTTGAAGTTGGGCGGGATGGTAACGTTGCCGCAAGGAATCCACCCTTTCCCATTCAGCAAACGCAGTTCAACGCTCCGCTTGTCGTTAATCTTGGCGACCACGGCAGAGCAAGTGGCGTAGAACTTGTGCTTGAGCTGGTTGCCTCCGCTGTTGGGCCGACCTGGGGTGTATGGAGCATCGAGTCTCTTGAACACCACGCCCTCCTTTCGTTCAGCCTGCAAATGCCGAAGCAGCCTCTCTTTGTTGGCGGGATCAATTGCTGTTTCCACGAACTCGATATGCGTGATGTCCGGCCTGTTGAGGAGGCTGGAGAGCTTAACAAACCGGCGTTGATAAGGCTTGGTCCGAAGATCCTCACCGTCCCATTCCAGCAGATCGAAGGCGTACAGCACGTCGCCTACGCATTCGCCGTCCAGGATGAAGTCGCTGGTGATCTTGTGGGCACCAACGACAATGGGTGACGGGAGCCCAATCAACAGGCCCTTGCGGTCGATGCCATGGATTTCAGCGCCAGCCTTACGGACCAGAACACGGCGGCCATCAAACTTCTCCTGCATGGCAAAAGACGGATCTTTCAACAGGCGCTTTACTTCCTGTTCATCAATCGGGTTGAGCAGTTGGGGGAGAAGGCCGGTGGCACGATTTTCCTTTGGGGTGTTCTGATACGGTGTGCCATCCGGTCCTTTGGTGTAACCCTTGGCCATTTTTTCCCGGACCAGCTTGTCGTAGATGGTTTTGGCCGAGTCGTAATCCACCGGAGTTTGGGTTTTGGTGCCCGTGTTCATCGTCGAGCCTCTGCGACCAAAAGCGAAGTTGACGACGAACAACTCGCCTTGGGGTTCGATGGATGCCTGATACACCTTGTCGCTTGAACCCTCGCGGTAGTACAAGGTGATGCGCTGTGTTTGGGGTGCTGTCAGTGTTGCGTTCATTTTGATGTGATTCCTTTCTTGGTTGATGGTTGTTTCAATCTAGATGGCAGCAGTGAAATCCATGTTTTGCGGGACTCCCTTGCTGCTTGTAAATCTGTTCCGCTGGAGTAGCCTCCACTTGGCGTGAGCGCACATTTTAGAACAAAAGCTGGCCAGTATCAAAGAGGCGTTGCTCCGAAGCCGCAGAATCTGGTTGGTTGGGAGATGAAGCCCGGATGATGCCATGCGTATCTCGGATGCCCATAGTCGACGGTTATTCAAAAGCTCCTTCTTCAGGCGCAGGAGTGAACGCAGACATTCGGACCGTCCTGAATGGATCGTTATCCTGGTGCTGTCGGTCTTGATCGTTGCCGTTCCGATCGCAACCGTAGCCAACTCAGGTGATCCATTTGCCGTCGCGTTGGAGGAGCGTATGCCGGCCCTGTTACGGCAATATCCAGTGCCGGGCGCCGTGGTCTCCTACATCAAAAACGGTGACGTGGTTTGGACAAAGGCGTTCGGTCGTGCGAACCTGGCGACCGGCGCACCCATGCAGCCGGACATGGTTTTTAATCACGGCTCTAATGGCAAGGTACTGACGGCGTGGGGCATCATGCGCCTTGTGGAAGAAGGAAAAGTCAGCTTAGACGCCCCTGCCAATCGTTATTTGAAACGATGGCAGCTTCGCTCATTGAAGTTCGACCCCAACGCCGTGACGATTCGCCGTCTCCTCAGCCACGCTGCAGGTTTGAGCGTCCACGGTTTTTTGGACTATGATCAACGCCGCCGTTTGCCAAGCCTGGTCGAGATCCTGGAGGGCAAGAATCAGGCCGAGATGTTCAACGGCGAGGTGAACGGCCCGGTCTTCATCAAGTGGGAGCCCGGTGCACAGGCGCACTATTCGGGCGGCGGGTTCGTTATCCTCCAGATGGTAATTGAGGACGTGAGCGGTGAGTCCTTCGCTGCGTTTATGCACCGTGAGGTGACGGCGCCCCTCGGGATTGATCGCCTGCAGTGGGTCTGGACGCGCCAACTCGAAGCGGCTGCGCCGGTGCCCTACGGAGAGATGCAGGAACCAGTGGGCTATCGACAACTGGGGTGTCAAGCCATCGGCAGCGAGCTTTGCAGCGTTCCCGACTTTGCGCGTTTTCTGGCCGCTGCCGTGCCCGGTCCCACTGGCGAGCCTTCAGGGCGTGGAGTTCTCAAGCTGGAGACCGTGGAGCAAATGTTGGAGATACAACCCAGTACTGTTGATACCGGGCTTGGATATGGAATTGGATCCGTGAACGGCGACAAGCTGTTGGGGCATTCTGGAGCCAATCCCGGGTGGAACGCGCAGTTCTTGCTGGATGTTAATCGCCGGGAAGGCTTCGTCATTGCCAACAACTCCATGCTTGGCTCACAGTTCGATTCTGCCGTTCAGAAGCTCTGGTTTAAGACAGTTCTGGGTGTCGATGCCGGAACCGATCCGCCTCCCGCAGAGGGAATCACCGTCCCCGCAAACAAGATCGTGTTTAAGGTTGCCCTGGGCTTTGGCGTGTTCTTGTTCGCGGCTACCAGCTTGTGTGGTTACCAGATCGGGTCCGGCAAACGGCGCTGGTTAAGTCCGTTCAGAAAGCGGCGATTATTCACCCTTTTGCCGTCTGTTCTTGTTGCGCTGCTTTGGTGGTATTGGTTTTACGCGCCGCGGAGTATGGCTTTGCCGTTTGGCCCAGCTTTCCCCGACATCTGGGTGTTGCCACTGGTAAACTACATCACGAGCGTGCTGCTGGGTTGGGTGGGTGTGAGTCTCCTCTTTGCGCTCTTCCCCCGAGGACACCTTGCTGAAAATCTCTCTGTCAAGCGTTCGACATAGCGTTTGGGAGTGGTGGCACTGATTGCACCCTTGTCTGTTGGCTGGTGCTGCTGCGGTTCGGCAGGTAATCCGGCCTCCAAACTCGGTGGTTTTTTGTAATGGCTGGGGTCGTGAGGAAAACACATCATCTCGGTCTGATTTCAAAAGCAGTCATCCAAAAACTTATGAAAACACAAAACAGAATTTGGTTAGGAACCGCAGCATTGACTATCGCCGCCTTCGTCTGGTCGTCGGGCCTGGGCTTGGCGGCGGATAAAGGCGTCATGGATCCGACTGGGACATGGAAAATCGCCATGATCAACCCTGAGACCAAGGCCAAGAGTCCGGAACGCACCCTCAAGCTCAAACTGGAGGGCGGGAAGTTGACGGGCACGATCGACGGCCGCAGCGAGATCAACGGCAAAGTGAAGGTGTTCGAATGGGCAATCAAAGATACGAAGCTTGAGGGGAACGCCATCTCGTTCACCGTCACGCATCCTCCTACGTATGGAAAGGGCCCGGATTCAACGACCATCTATGAAGGCAAGATCACGAGTGACACCATGAAAGGCACCGCTGAGACCGAATGGAGTGGAAATACGATGAAGCGGGATTTCGAGGCCAAGCGGGCGAAGGAGTAGTGGGCAACGGGTTGGATACGCTGGTCCTTGCTTGCTCCCTTTCATTAAGGGATTACGCTGACGGTGAAAGCAACCACCCGACCATATGCGCATCACAGATGTCCAACGGAAGAAAATCGTCGAGCCTGTGCACTGGGCTTCCCATGGAAATACGGCCTGCTGCGGCAACGATAAAGGCATTAACGCCCTTCAACATCCATATGAGGAGGCGCTTGTTGGTAATCCACGCCCCCGCAGTGCGACATTTGCAGGCACGCTCCTTGTGCTCCTGCTGTCCGCCAGCGGAATAGGGTTAGGCCAATCCCTGCCAGACCTGTATCGGATCACCAAGGGTGTTTCTCAGTATCATGTGGAGTATCATCAAGTCTCGTTGTCGAAGGGGGCTGAACTGGTGCTGGCCGATCTGGCAGGTCCGGGCAAGGTCACCTACCTCTATATCACCGACGATACCCAGGTTCGGTGGTATCTTGGCCTGGTGCTGAAGGTGTACTGGGATGGTGAGACCGATCCCAGCATCCAAACGCCGCTGCCAGATTTCTTCGGTGCGATTGGAGGCAAGACGATTGACTTTCGGTCTGAGCCCATCCAAATCAACCACGGTTGCTACATGTGCTACCTGCCCATGCCCTTTTCACGGCGAGCCCGGTTTGTCCTGATGAACGATGGAGACCGGGATTACTCGCAGAGTGTGGCCTACGGCATGGATTACGAACTCGACCCGGCCTTCGCGGAAGAAAAGAGCCGGCTCCATTGCGCCTGGCGGCGAAGCAACCCAGTGCAGGACAACGCAGCACCTCTGGACCAAGTGATCAAGCCTACCGAGGTTGGAGGAAAGAACACGTTCAATTCCCGCCACACCATCCTTCAGGCAAAAGGCCGGGGTCAATATGTGGGCAATTTCCTTCAAGTGTCTACCCGGAGTCCGAACTGGTGGGGTGAAGGGGTAACGTTTTTCCACCGGGACGGCCAGACCTTCGTTCACTCCCCAGGCACCGAGGACGAGTATGGCTCCTGCTGGGGATTTGGCGGCACGTTCTGCTACCCATACTGCGGATATCTGGAAAAGGAGAATGGCCACAACCGCATGTTCCGATGGTATCTGGCCAATCCTGTGCGCTTTCAGGAATCGCTGAAAGTGGAGATCCAGAGTATTTTCACGCCCGGCAACGCCCCTTTCAGAGCCGGGGCGGACGATTTTACCAGCGTGGCCTTTTGGTACCAGGAAGAGCCGCATCAATCTTTTGGTCTACCATCATTTGCCGAGCGGACAGCGCCGAGCAAAGCGTCGGACTACAAGAAGCCATGATCATCTCGGTTGGAGGTGTTGATTCGGCTCCTCTCTGGGTTCGCGGGCGTGTTGTTATCGCTTCCGTCTCCTGGAGGCGATGTTGAGCAGGTTTTTCTCCACAAACCGCTTCAGCTCGTGTTTGGTCAGCTTCCGGCCCAGTGCGTTTTCCTCGATGTAGCAGGTCACGTCTTTCCATTGCAGCCCGCATTGCTTGTTGTGGTAATGGTGTAGTTCCTGGAGAACTTTGCTGGCCTCCTTGTTCGTCGAAGCCACCTCCCGTTCATTGGCGGCCGTGTGAACATCCTCGGTATCCCAGACCAGAGCCATTTTGTCGGCCCAGAATCGATCGAGGATGTGCTTTGCCTTGGCCGGATTCTTCAACGTGGGCTTCAAAGCCTCCACCATTGCTTCGATGATATGATTGTGCATATCGGGTTCACCACCTATTGACGACGCACAACTCCCCATCCACCGGGCTGATTTCGAGGCGGTCCTTTTCAACGCCTTCCGTGTCGTAATCAATCACCGTGACGTGGATATGGTCTGGCAGGTTAACGATCTCATGGACAACGCCGCCTTCCATGACGACGAAGATTTCCCGTTTGCGCTGAAAACGGGAGACCCATTTCTTTAGCCTCACCAGAGCGCCAGCCAGTTTTGATTTCCATTTCATTGCGTTACTCCTTTCTCAAATGAATGAGCCGGACACGCATTGAACGCATCCGGCTCGTGGTTGGTTTGGGTTAGAGGGAGATGCAGTGGTCTTCGCACACCTCGCCTTGGAGCTTGGCCAGACCCTTGTAAGCCATGCCAGGCCCCTCATACTCAAGGACGAATTGTAACGCCGACCACTGCTTCGCCACGGTTTGGAGGAATTCCATCGGCGGAGACCAAGCCGTATCGAACTCGTATTCGATGTGACCTGGCCACTCGTCCAGAATGCTTGAATTCATCGCCCCCCACTTGCAGCCCCAATTCGCCCGTTCCCAATCATATCCCGCTGATTCATAACCAGCTTGCAGGACTTCATCAGGGACAGGAACCAGGCTGTGGAAGTTTAGGGCGTCCACTTCGGTTTCCTCCGGTTTGCGCCAGGGACAACGTCCGGCCGCTTTTTCTTTGAACGACCGAACATCCGCCTCTGGTCCAGTAATGGTGAGTTTGTTGTGACACCAGTTCGGCATAACGCTCCTTTCTGTTCACTGGGTTAGCCATGGTCGGTTTTGACCTCGGCCACGCCGAATTCGATCCAAGATGAACCCAATGGCGTCGAGATCAGGCTTGTAGATGACGCCCTCTGGCAACTCGTCAGGGCTGCACCAAAGGAAGTCTGGTGGCTGCGGTGTGCGCCGGATCAGTCCTTCCTTGGCGGCTTGCTCGGGCAGGAACTTCGTGGCGAAGTCCAGCAACTCGTTTTGGTCAGGCAAGCCAACCCAAACGTGAATCTCAGGCAGCAGACCCAGCTTCAGCGCGGCCTGGCTCTCCTCACGCCAGGGCGACCACTCGTAAGAGAAGTGCGTCGGGCTTTTGCCGTCATCCTCATCCGGTGGAACAATCGGCCAGGACATGCTGCCGGCTTGAATTAGGGCACGATAGCCGTTTTGGAGCAACACACCCATCAAGGTGAGGGACCAGTAGAAACACCGGCCCCCGTGTTCTGCTTGGTCCGCGTACCATTGGCCGTATCTGGCGCTGGTGGCCCGGTAGATTTCCAGCTTTTCGGTCAAGCTGGTGGACTTATTTGCACAGGTCGGCATCGTTCCCCTCCTTCAGCACCACTTGCGGCACTCGTTGAAGAACTCGCAGCCGGCACAGTGAAAACCGGGTGATGGAATGAAGTCTTCCCTGGCCAACCCCTCCACATACGACTCCATCATCCTGAACAGCCGGACCTGTTGGATCTCTGTCATCGGCCCCAGTTCCGTAATGACCAGCTTCGGCGTCTTGGTTTTGACCAGATGGTGCAACTCCCTCCCCGATTCCCTGTGCCCTGTTGCCTCCCGATACAAAACCCAGTAGCAGGACATTTGAGGTTCGTTCTGGTGTGCCGCATCTTCCGGATCTGGTGTCTTGCCCGTCCTTTTGAAGTCCACAATCCGACCACCGGCACGCACGAGGTCCAATACGCCAATCAAGGTGGGCAGCCCGTACTTCGACAGGTCAAATTCCATCGGCACTTCCACCGCTTCTGGCCTTTCGTTGGCTTTGATGGGGGTCTGGGCGAAGTACATCTCCAACACCGACCAGGCCGTGTTCTTTTCGCCTGCCTCCTCGCCATCCCAGTTAATTCCCGGCGGTTGATCCTTCCAACCGTCCTCGAACAGCTTCTTGAACTTGTCGAGCTGCAATTCCTGCTTCCTCCACCGGGCCATGTTCCACGCCTGCAAGATCAGATGCACCACCGAACCGACGTGCAGGGATGGGGTCTTGGGCTTGGAAATCTGTTGGACGTAGCGGAAGAAGAACTTGAGCCGGCATTGGAGCCAGGTGTTGAGACGAGATGCAGATACGGTCTTTTGCAGGGTCTCGATTGGATTTGCCTTCGGTTGGGCGGACGGTGAGACTTTTGCAGGTTCCACAGCAGCGATCATCGGCCACCTGCTCTCTGATACCGGCCCTGAAAACGAGTCCGGCCTTTGCTCTGGCCCGTCATCTCCAGCAGCTCTTCGATGAGGCCGGAAGCTTCGAGTTTGTTGAGGGCTTTGACGGTCTTGCCAAAGCGATCCTGGGCCAGCGATTCGACCTTGGCCTTCTCCAGCTTGTGCTCCTCGACGATCTTGAGGATGAGGTCTTTCTGTTTGCCGGAGCAGTTCCAGCCATCCTTTTCCTGCGTTGACCCCCTGCCGTTTCCCTGGGCGTTACCGTTGCCGGTGCCGTTGGTGGGCAGATAACCGGTTTCCTTGATGCTGGTATCGACGCCTTCCTGGAGCAGTTTGTACAGCCTGGCGCTTTCGGCTTGAACTTGCGTCAGGTCTGCGATTTCGGTCCTGAGGGTGATGCTGAACTGATGGGAGCTGTAGCCGGGCAAACCCAGCTTTTTCTGATAATTACATTCGAGTGTGATCATGATGTTTTGTCCTTTGGTTTTGGTTTTGATGGTGAAACGTGAAAAGTGGCAGAGCCCAACCGATGAAGGCTGGGCTCTTGGCGACGTGGTTTCTGCTGACGTTATTTGGTCTGGTATTCTTTGACCCCCTCCCCCAGTCGCATCGCTTCCTGTTGCGCCTTGGCCTCTTTCCACCCCGGGGTCTCCTTCAACGCCAACTCGATCAGATTATTGGCGAGGCGGGTCATGGGGATTCGACGTTGCCTGGCTTCGTGGTAAAGGGCGCAGACGATGAAACGGGACAGGGGAGGGGTGTAGTGCTTTTGTAGCATGGCCCCTCCCGGTTGAAGTAAAATAATCAGCCGCCGTGAGGCAGCTAATGTGGTTTGTTCAAAGGATTATACCAGCGCGAGGATGGATTCAGGAGGGGGGTGGGCTGGATTCTGGGCGGCAGCAAGGAATCGAAGCTGGAAGCCCTATCGCTCCAACAGGCCTCGACAATCAACTTGACCGCACTTTTGCTTTGTGGTGAAGTCGGGTAAGCATATCGGAGGCCAGCGAGGGGCGGTCAGGGTTCGCTGGTTTCGTGGTGATCTTGTTGGCAGCAGGTTGTTTATGCAATTGGCAGTGGCATTTGCGAGATCAGCTTCGGGCGAGCATGCGGCTGGTGCTCACCATCTCAGGTTTTCTGCCAACGGTCGGCGCTTGCGAGGGTGGAGGAAACGTGGGCAGGAGTTGCCGGCCAATTGCCACGATGCTCGAAAGGCAGGTTACAGCGGAAGCCATTGGTCTAAACGGCCCTCCACTCCACTTGACTTTTGACAGACAGCGACACAAGAACCAATCCATGAGAATCAACTTATGAGAACGCGATTTATCAACCTGTTCCTGCGGCCCGCGCTGATCGCCGGTCTGGGCTTGACCCTGACTTTTGATGATGCGTCGGGTGCATCAGGGGTGGCGGATTTGAGCTTGAGCGCCAGTGTTTCGCGGGAGAGCAGCACTAGTGATCTGATTTATTCCATCACGGTCAGTAACGCCGGACCTTCAGCGGCAACTGGCGTGGTTATCAGCAACCAGATTCCCACAAATGCCCTCTTTATCTCGGCCACGGGTGGAGTCACGCCCACCAACGGCGTCCTGCTGGTGCCTCTTGGCTCGCTCACCGTTGGCGCGACTAATTCGGCTCAGATTGTCGTGCAGTACGCCAAAAGCGACACAAACCAAGTAGGTCTTGATCTTGTCAATATGTTTCAGGTGCTTGCCGAACAAGCCGATCCCAACCCGACCAACAATTTCCTCAGTGTCATCACTTCGCTCAATACGACTAGTTACACCACGAGCACACGCACGATTGAAACTAATCTAACGGCGAACGTGAACCTGCTGGCAACGAATTACTCGACGAGGCTGATCGCGGTAATGCCGGGGGGAAGCGTCCTTTATGATCAGACCTTCGACGCCGCGTTTTCGGACCCAGCGGTGGAAGCGGCGGTTACCCAAGCCGCCGGGGATTTGACCGGTGCCGGGGCAACCTCCTACAACGGGCCGACGCCAACGAACCCCTTGGGAAGCTTGAGCTTCGTGGGCAGTTCATCGGGCACGGCTACGAACGTCATTGGAACAGATACTTCTTTGGCAACGAGCCTGTATATCGGTCCTCAAATGATCATGGTGGGCGACAACCAATCGCAGCCCTTTTACATTCTCGCCGGTTGCATGACCTTTGACACGCTGATTACAACTGTCGTGACCAATTTGGTGACGACGACCAACACCGACACCTATCTGAACTCGGCGGTGTATACAATGATCGCGATTGTCCCCCAGCCGGAGTTGGGATTGGCCGCCGTGCGCAGCAATCAATTCGGCTTCACCATCACCGGTACCTCCAACTTGTCCATCGTCGTGGAAGCCTGCACCAACCTGGCTACTCCAAGCTGGACCACGCTGGAACTCTTCAAGCTGACGAACGGCCCGATTTATTTCAGCGATCCGGCGTGGAGGAGTTATCCGATGCGCTTTTACCGGACACGTTTGCCGTAATGTCGGATTATCTCACTGGAAATCGAGGTTGAACAGGGCATGCGTCGGCGCATTCGACGCGGAAACCCTGATCGACAGAGGCCCTCGAACAGCCTCGTCGAGCAGACGAAACAAGTCAGGAGAACAATCAACGATCAGCCAGGCTGGAATAACCGCGTTGCCCTCGTTGGCCGGTTTGCGCTATCTTGCCGCAGCGTGACTTTCTCAGAGCTTTTCGAAGTTCACTCCCAGGATTCACTCCCAGGATTCACTCCCAGGGTTCACTTGCAGGGTTCACTCCCAATTGTGCTTTCATACGATCCTCGGGGCATGGCTTTCTTGGGATGCTGATTGCCTCGGCTGGCGTAAAAAGCGTGCCAATTGGCACCGTTTTCAGGTCCAAAGGGGCAAAAGCGCACCAATTTGGTTCGGTTTTCAGGATTCCTCGTCCTCCTGAGCCGGTTTGTCGTTGTCGTTCAATGGATTATACCAGCCCCAGGATGGATTTATGAGGGGGACTGGTGATGATGCCTTCGATGATGTCTTTGAGGTTGATGACCTGATGATGGGTGCCGATTCTCAAGAATGCGAAAATTAGGTCGAAGTTGGCCTCGTTAGCACAAGCAAATGAGACTCTTGAGGCCCGGCGACCAAACGAAACAAGGTCGCTAGGGCAGAATTGAGGTTGGCGGGTTGATTTCGCTTCCTGGTCGCCTAGTTGATTGGTTTGTGGCTTTGGCGGGTGTTTATGCTCCAGTTCCTCGCCAAACCCAATGAATTCACCCATCCCTCTATCCATCATCCTCACCTTCACATTCTTCCGTGGTGACCTTCGA
>Ga0326728_10024807_pt1 | contig 10813 bp, 11 predicted proteins | sample MB3enrmetagenome_FD_207602 | JGI IMG/M metagenome (GOLD analysis project Ga0326728, IMG submission 207602) | Lab enriched peat soil microbial communities from McLean, Ithaca, NY, United States - MB31MN | ecosystem: Environmental > Terrestrial > Soil > Wetlands > Peat | place: USA: New York...
GCTTATGCGCCTCTCAAGCGCAATGTGCTTCCGGAAGAACTCGGCGCCACGGGGGTTTTCCTGGCCAGCGACGGCGCCGCGGCGATCACCGGACAGGTGATTTACGTGGATTGTGGTTATCAGATCATGGGGATGTGGAGTGGTGCGCGATAGAGGGTTCGAACCTGCAAATAGAGTGTTTTTGTCATTGCTCATAATTGCCTTTCCCGATACTTGACTGCGGGTGACACTACGGCAATGCCCGCATCATTGCAAGCGTTTTATGGCATCCTTGTGCAACTGTCAGCAGAAAAACCCGTGTCGGGGTGTGTCATGCCTTGGTGTTGTGTCAGAGTTGTGTCATGGCCAGATTCTGTGTCGGGGCTGTGTCAATTACCGTCCAGCCAATCAAAGCGCGTCCCAGCTAATCTGGCGAATCACACGCGGCATCGTGGCGAGTGCTGGGACGGTTGCGGTCGGGCCTGTCCACTGGCGGCAGGGCATGGCCCCAATTCTCTTGACAAAAGGGTCTTGTCTTCTCAGGATCAATCTTACCTGAGCCGGAAGACGATGGAGCGGTCTTTCTAGCGTCACCTCTTCTTACCCAGTTTCGAAGGCGAGAGATTAATTTTAACCAAGCAACTTCTCACAAGCCATGAAATGGCGAGTTTTTTCTTTTTCGGTCGTGTCATTTGTAGGTCTTTCTCTGATTAACTGTCCCTCTGTATATGGCCACGCAATCAGCCTCTTCATTGATCCGGCATGCAATAATGACCGTGCCGTATCGGAGTTGGTGACTGCCATCAAGACTGTCAGGGCCAGTGGAGTTCCGGGCACAATCAACATGTTCCCGAACGGCGTTTACACCCTGACGCAGCCGGACAACTGGGAATATGGCCCGAATGCATTGCCACAGATCAGCGGCGACATCACCATCAATGGGCAGGGTGCAACCCTTCAGCGTGACACCAATGCGCCGAAGTTCCGTTTCTTCTACGTCTCTGGCGGCCTGTCGTATGAGACGAACACGGGAGTTGGCCTGCCGGCTGGCACGCTGAGGCTCAACCATCTGACTCTGAGAGGCGGCCTGGCCAAAGGCGGCAATGCCTCAGGGGAGGCAGGGGGTGGTGGGGGAATGGGCGGAGCGATTTTCAATCAGGGAACGTTGGCACTGACTCGGGTAAGCCTCATTGGAAACACGGCGTTCGGCGGTCTTGGAGGCGCTCCGCAAAGCGGTGGGGGCGGAGGTGGTATTGGTGAAGATGCAACGAATGGCAATGGAGGCGGGTTCGGCGGTCCCTTCATTGGCAGCGGAGGTGTCGGCGGAGCTGGCGCGTTCGACGGAGGCAGCGGTGGTGGTGGCGGGTTCAGGCCGTGCGACAATGGTTCAGATGCTTCCGCACCCGTTAGCCCCGGGGATGAGGGTTCTTCCGGTCTTGGTGGAGGATACGGAGGACTCGGAAATTTTGGTATTTATGTTCTTTCACATGGAGATGGAGGTAACGGTGCCTGGGGCGGTAATGATTATAGTCTTTTTGGCGGCGAGGGAGGAGACTTCGGTTTTGGGGGACGCGGCAACACCAATTCCATTATCTATTGGGGCTTCGCTTGCGGTGGTGGTGGCGGCGTTGGCGGCGGCGGCGGTCATCTTGGTTTTGCCAGCCAGGACGGCTCCGGCGGTTTTGGCGGTGGGGGCGGCGGTGGCGGCGAAGAATGCGGGGCGGGTGGTTTTGGCGGTGGTAGTGGTTCGGGAGGGTCTGGTGGCGGCGGGCCGGGATTCGCTGGTGGCTCGGGACAGGTATCGTATGCTGATATGGGAGGCGGCGGTGGTGGTGGGCTCGGCGGGGCGATTTTCAACCATCGGGGCTTGCTAACCCTCACGAACTGCATGATAACAGCTAACACAGCTCAGGGAGGTGATTCCCTTGCGTATGTGCCCTTAGGAATGGGGCCAGTTGGACTTGCGGCAGCTGGCAGCGGCTATGGAGGCGGCATTTTTAATCTGAACGGAACAGTAATACTTGACGGCTGCATACTTTCATCCAACTGCAGTGATCCTGGCTACGAGTATAATGAGATCGGCGGTCAGGAAATCTATATTTGGGCAGCACCCGGTGACGCTGTCAGCGGCGGTGCGCGTTACGATTTTTTCGGTAACAAGATCACAGACGGCACGGATGGCGGTGCGGCTGACGGCGGTGCGCTTTACAATCTAGCCCTCGGCAACAAGATCGAAGACGGCACCGCTTCCACTGCGACGGTTACGCTGGTCAGTACTGTCCTTACCAATTCCAGCACAGGGCCTTTGGTCGTAGTGCTGGAAACCAATGATTCCTATGTGGTCCTCACAAATACCTTCACACTGAATGACCTGGTGAACAACGAAGTCGATGGCCTCCAGACCAACACCGCAATCGTCATTTTTTCCACCGATATCCCGGCACTGAGGCACGTCGATCTCGGCGCTGCCACCTCAATCAGCGCAGCGACCGGTTCACAGGCGGCACTCTTGAGCGCCGTTGGGTTTTCTGCCGCCCCTGAGTTCCAGTTCAATGTCGTGGGTGTTCCGGGATACAACTACGTCGTTCAGGCTTCCACGAATTTGAGCGACTGGTTTTCCCTGCAAACGAACACCGCACCTTTCCTGTTCGTGGATCAAGTGTCGCCGGGTTGCCCCACCCGCTTCTACCGGGCCGTGTATTAACCGTCAGGAACCTCCGGCAAACTCGGAGGCTTCAGATAGCGTGAACCGCCGCCCCGTTTGCCTTTGCGTTTCAAGTTCATGCCGATGCAATAAAGCTCGCCGGGTTTCAAGCGACGGGTGATTTCCAGGGTGTGCCGCACCAGCCGGGAACGGCAACACGCCGAAAGTGAATCCTCATTTTAGGATGCCCTTGGTTGGCGGCGAATTGGTCGGCCTGCCTCTCAATGAGCAATCGCTCCGCCTCAACCACGCTGAATCGGAGGTGCGGCTGTGGGTCGCCGGTCGCCGCGTCAAGGTCGTTCCGTCCTGTCTCACCTCGGCTTCCACCTTGACCCGCCGCCCAGGCGGCCTCCATCAGGGCTGCCGGGCCCATACACCTACGAACCCTGCGACGACGCGGACCCGATGCCCGACTACGAGAATGTCCTGACCGACTGAACCAAGCCGCCTCTTTCTGCCGGTTTACGGTGGACTCCGCCCAATTGCGATGCTGTTCGGGGCCGATCTCGGCCCGGCCGCCCGCTCCCTCTCCGGCCCCTGGCCGGCAACCCCACCCAAAACCGGCCAAAAACTGCCCGTTGACACGCCGAACCGCCCTCTGGTAATATCCTACCATGCTCGGTGAGGCCAAACACCAATTCTCCCTCACCCGCGCAGCGGTCAGTACGTGCGGCGCGCGAAAAGCGATTTCCTATCAATATCAATACCTTGGACATTTTTTCTCAAGTTTCTTCAGACAGATTTTCCAGTTGCGGATTTTTTCGGGAGGAGCTTGGTTGACAGTGTTGCTGGCGGCTGTTTCAGCGCACGGACAGATCTACGTGGCTAATTATAGAGGTGGCACAATTGGTGAATACACACTTTCAGGGCAGACAATCAATAAGTCGTTCATCACCGGGGTAGCACCGACAGCCATTGCTGTGTCCGGCGGCTATTTGTATGTGCTGAATGGCGGCGGTACTGTCAGTAAATACACGACTTCTGGAACGCTGGTGAATGCCTCCCTGGTTAGCGGTTTGCTCTACCCTTGGGGCATGGCCGTTTCCGGTAATGATCTGTTTGTGGACAATACCGGCAGCGAGTCGGGCTCCATTGAGGAATATACAACCTCCGGAGCCCTGGTGAATGCTTCGCTGGTGCCCGGTTTGGACAATCCCGCTGGACTGGCAACGGACGGGAACAATTTATATGTGGCCTGTTGGACCAGCGGCAATATCGGCGTCTATACGACTTCCGGAGCCAGCATCAACTCGTTCGGCGCCCCGGGGGCTTATCCTGGAGGCGTGGTGCTGGATGGCAACGGGAACCTGTACGTGTCCACACTCAACGGAGTCGGTGAATACACCACGGCCGGAGTGCCGGTAAATTCTTTGCTCATTTCTGGCGGCTACAACAGCGGCGGCGGTATCGCGTTGGATGGAAGCGGCCATTTGTTCTGGGCGGATAATTACGGTGGTGCCGGCGGAAACGTCATCGGCGAATACACGACCGGCGGACAACTGATAAACCCCTCATTCATTACCGGATTGAGCAACCCCACTTCCATCGTGGTCGTCGTGCCGGAACCGTCCTCGTCGGTTTTGGTTCTGTTTGGCCTGATAGGCTTGATTCTCAAGTCGTCGTTCCCGTGTCGTATGCCCAATCAGTAATTTTTCGTATTCCGCAGTTCTTCGTGGCGAATAGCGAATGTCTGGCGTTTGGTGTTTCCCGCTCCGCTTCTGCCTCTCGGCTATTCGCGTGTTTCGCGCAATCAGCAATTAAATTCCCTGTCTTTATCGGTGTCCATCCGGGTCCATCCGTGGTTAAAAACGCTTGATCCGATCCGCACTTCTGATCAATTGATCTGGGCGTGCCGAAAAAAGCCACAGCCGCCGGACCACAGGATTCTGCACGCCGCACGCCGCATTCCAAACTCCGCGCTCCACGGCCCCTGTATCGTCGCAGACCGCCGCCGAAACCGCACGGTAGGGCTGCGCTGCCGCGCAGGCTGGCCGAGCAGCAGCTCAGCCCTACCGCCGTTTCTCCAACTCCGCAATCCCATCCTACACCCAAGGGCTACGGAGGGCGGGCCGAATTCCGCAATCCGCATTTGCTTGCTCCGTCGCATTTCACCCTCCGCGAAGATGGCGCAATAGTTGGCAGCATTGACCTTCGCGCCAATGTTCTCGGCTTCGGGGCGGTTGAGCATGTATTCGAAGCGCGCCTCGGCGAAGCGCAGGAAGATGAGGCCGAAGATGGGCGTGGAGTATTCCTGGGACTTGAGGCCGGAGTTGGTGCGGAACTGGTCGGATGCATCCCATAACCGTTTTTCCAGATTGCCTGTGGCGGTGTCCTTTTCGGTTGGGGCAACCCAGTGCATAACTCCAACGGCATGGTATTTCAAAGTGTTTCAGGAGCAATGAAAAACGGACGCAGACGAGGCGCGGACTTGGACAGCTCGCGAGCAGTCGGAGGAAACGGACACAAGCTGTTCGCAGACAGTCCGCAGTTGCGTGGGGTCGTGCGCGTGAATCGGAAGTGCAATTGTGGGTCGCCGGTTGGCGCGTCAACCGCCCAGCGCAGCGGTGGTTACGTGCTGGCGCTCAAGGGCAATCAAGGCACGGCCTTTGCCGAGGTGAAAAGCTTCCTGGACGACGCGGTGGATCGATCCGACAAGACCTTGGCCTTTCTGGAGACGGTGGACAAAGGGCACGGTCGGCTGGAAGTGCGGCGCTATCGGCAGAGTCAGCATCTGGAGTGGTTTGCCGATCGGCAAGACTGGGAAGGCTTGCGCACTGTGGGGATGGTGGAAAGCGCACGGGAAATCAATGGGCAGCGAACCGTCGAACGGCGCTACTACATCTCCCGCCTGCCGGTAGAGATCAACCGCTTTGCCAAAGCCGTCCGCGGCCACTGGTCCATCGAGAACCAACTGCATTGGGTTCTGGATGTGGTGTTTGGAGAAGACCAAGCCCAGGCACGCACCGAGCAATCTGCCGAAAACCTGGCCGCCATGCGGCGATTGGCGGTCAAATCTCCTGCGGCGCGACAAAAAATGTAAGCGCAGCGTCAAAGGAAAGCTGATGCGGGCCGCCAAGGATCCCGACTACCTGCGCCACCTCCTCACAATTTAAGATGCGTCAGCCCTGAACCTTCAGGGAAACTGGACTACGTTGGGAAGAGTAGCCAACAGCCAGACCAATTTCAGCTTCACCAACTGGAGTAGCGGGCCGCAGCAATTCTACCGGTTGGAGGTTCCCTAAAAGGAAGGCGAACAAGACGGTGCATCCAAGAGCCACCGCGTCGGGCATCGCCTGAACCTCATATCCTGGTCCTTTCTCGAAGACCAGCCAACGCCACCCCTCCCCAGCCCGCAATGGTCCACTTTTCCGATATCACGTCACTGCGTGTCCGCAATTTCATTCTTCACTGCTTTTGGCTCTCAGCTCCACGTAGCACGTCGGCCGCTTCAGTTCCGCAGGGCCGTCGCTCGCCCACGGACTTTTTTCCAGGAATTGCAGGCTGTCGTAATGGAACCACAACTGCCTCGCCGGACAATCGCCGTCGCCTCCTCGCTGCGCGTCCACGATGACATACGAATCGTGCTGCTTGACGAGCTTCAAAAATTTTTCCGACATTGCTTTGGAAATGCTATTTTCGATGATAAAAACCATCTGGTCCCAGCTCTTACGAAATTCCGCCGGAGCACTCGGCGCTGGCGGGCCGCCGAGTAGCCGCTTCCACGGAGGGGTTGCTGCGTCGGGGTATGCTTTGGCCCAGGCATCGTCGGCCGCTTGGAAGATTTCCTCCAGCGCGTCCTGCTTGGCCCGGTTGCGCCACACCACGATCACATTATGCGGCAAATTGCTGATGTATCCGCTGCCGTTGATGTCGTACCGTCGGGGAATCTTCGCTTCCCCCATGCGGTCGCCAGGCTTCCTGCTGTGCGCGACGAGATGGATGTGGACGTTGTAGGTTGCTGCGAATGTCGTCAACTTGCTCATGAAGTCCCGCTGCCGGTTCCATTGCTCCTGCCCCTCGCCGTCCAGTTCGTCGAACTTCATCAGCGAGTCCAGCACGAACTGACGGCAGCCAAACCGCTGGTAGGCGTAGAGCAGCACGTTGAGCACGTCGTCCACCTTGGCATATCCCACATGGTCATAGACCCAAACTCTATCCCCAAGGGGTGCCAGCAGAACTTCGACGAAACTCTCGCGGGGAATTTCCTTGAGTTCCACCTGTGCTTTCGCGTGCGCCATCCGCAGCAGTTTGCGATACGTCTCCGCCGCCGACACTTCCAGGCTGCAGATCAACGCCCTCTCGCCGTGCCGCAAACAAAGGTCAATCATGCAATGGTTGAGCACCTCCGATTTTCCATGTTTGTTATAGCCCGTCCAGACTGTCACTTCCCCATAGCGGAGCTTGAACTGAAGGCTCGATCCGTTGAAGTTTCCCCAGGGCAGCGGCAGCCCCACATAATCCGCGCTGACGTTGTGCAGTTTGCTCCAGATTTCCATTTCAAAATCGTAGATGCTCTTCAGCTTCTCCGGTTTTAGGAACTCAGCGTGTTTCAGGCAATCGGCCATCTCCGCTGCCAGCACACCGGCTTGCAGACATTCGTTGGCGTCTTTGAACTTTTGGCCTTCATCCCGGTTGGGAAGCCGCACAATGTCCGTGCGCGCCATGCCCAAGCGCGTCACGATCTCCGCCACCTTCATTCGGCCAGCCGCATCCTCGTCAAAGGAAATGTGGATTTTCGAGAACTTCTGTAGCCAGTCCCAGCAGTGGTCAATCCATCCCGTGTATTTTGCCCCTCCCGGCACGCTCACCGCTGCAAAACCAAACTGGGCCCACGAGATTGCGTCCAGTTCGCCTTCGCAAATGACCAGTTCACCGCCCGCATCATGCGCCGCTCTCACCCGCTCGGCCGACATGCCAAAGAGGATGTTCTTCCCGCCGCGCGGGTCGCGCCATTCGATTTTCTTGCCATCCTCGCGGTCCACTTTCACCACTTTTACAAACTCAAACTTCGGATCACGGTCTTTCGGCCAGCCCGGTGGCTGCCACTTATAGGCGAACGAATACGCCTCGCCGTCAATGGTTTCGCCGACGCTGTATTCCACTAACAGCCCCCCGTCCAATTTCCGCTGCTCTGTCAGGTATTTCCAAACTTTGCCATCAGCCACTAGCGGCCGATATTGTTGCGGATCGAACCCCCGGAAATCAGGTTTCGTGCTGTCGGCGGACGCCTTTCCGGCGGTCGGCACGGGGTTAGCAATCCCGACACTGTTTGCCGCCTGTCTTAACGCCTGGGGAAAGTCCAGCCCTTTGCGCCGCATGATGTATTCAAAAATGTCCCCGTCCGCGTCACAACCAAAGCAGTGGTAGCGCCAGCCGGAATCGGGCTTGTTGAACACAGTGAAGCTGGGCGTCCGGTCGTCATGAAATGGACATTTCCCTTTCCATTCGTTGCCGCTGCCAGTCAACGGCACGCCATCGCGCATGATCCATTCCGGCAGGTTGACCGCTGCGCGCACGCGGTCCTTGATGTCAGTTTGGTCACTCATGAGAATCTTTTCATTTGGTCAAAGGTCAAGGGTTCAACCGGTTTTTCGTCGCGCGGTTTTTTTTCACCTTTCGCCTCTCTCAACCGCCCGTGCGCCACCTCATTTCCATCCTGCCACTCACGCTCGAATCGCCAAACCATCGCCGTCCGCCAGTCCGTCGGGAATTTCTTCTCTTTGAACGTAAGCCAGCCCCACCAGTGCGCCGCCCAGCTTTCGGGGATCACCGCCGGGATTCCTTTGTCTGCGTTGCCTGGGTATTGCTGGGCAAATTCCAATACTTCTGTTTCCAATGGGAAAGCGCCTCTCTCTGTGTGTGTACTCATTCTTATATCATTCGGGTGAACGGCGCATTCGCCCGGTTCACCCTGAACGGCGTTCAGGGGTGGTGAATGCCGTTCAGGGGTAAAACGCGCAATTCGTTCGAGAGTTGGGCTTGTCCCCTGAACCGCGTTCACTGAACGCTGTTCACTCTGAGTACTGTTCAGGGATGAACGTCGTTCAGGCAGGGCTGGAGGGCTGTATGCCCCTCGTGAAACACAGGTAAGGTGATAACGATTCGTACCATGCGGGCCGGTTCCCGGTTCAACCATCAATTCGCCCGCATCCTCAAGCCGATCTATCACATTGATTACCGCCCTTGGCGTAAGACACGCTTTTTTTGCCACCGTCTCGATACCCGGCCAACACCATCCGTGGTCGTCGTTCACAAAGGTTGAAAGAATGATGAGCACCAGTTTTTCGGTATGCGTTATCCCTTGCACGTCACAGGCTTTTCTTACGACGTCATACCTCACGCTGCCACCCCGCCTTCCGAAATTGTTTCATTCGGAACAATGTTCTCCGTGGAACGCAGGCACTGTCTGTCGGGCCGGTGCCGGCTCCAGAGTTCATATTCCCGTTCCCAGCCCAGCGCTCTGATCTCCTCGTGAGTCAGCCAGGGAAACAGTCGCCGTCGAGTGTGCTTGCCCCTGCCGACGACGTTATTGAGCACCTGGGACAGATGACACCTTCCGACACCCGCGCGCTCCGCCAGCACCGTTTCGTTCATCCGTGCATCGGTTTTTTGATCAAACCTGCTGCGCAAAAGCCGGTGAAAATTGTGGTTTTTCATACTTGCTCAAACTGACCCGCCTTTACGCAAATTCCGCGTTCGACCCGACCTATCGGGATAATCTCGTTCGACCCAACCCGGCCCCCCCCCGCCCCCCTCCCCACCGACTGCTCGCCCGCCACCATGTCGCGGCGCGGATAATGGTCCCGCTCGGCAGCGCACTCGGATTTAGCCGTTGTCTGTGTCGGAGTTGTGTCAGCAGCACCCGAAAACTCAATTTCCTGAATAAAACTGGCTCCGGTTGAAGGTTCTAAACCTGCTACTGGCACATTTCCGAGCTCATATCGACGGATGCTGGGTCCCCAAAGTGGTGGCAACGACACGGCCTGCACCACGCTGTCATGGCCGCAGGCTCGCGCTCCTATTGGCAAAACTTTTCCCGCGCGACCTAACCCATTCGGGACGACTTTTTGCCGCCGCTCCTTTCTAGTCCCTGCTACTTTTCCGGCCAACTGGAACAATCGGGCTTCCAGCCGCCGCTGATGCACCCAGGCCGATATGAGCCAACCACCGCCATGGCGGTAGGCTGATGCCAGTTGTTCGCAAGTGGTCTGGCAGACCTCAAATTCCCGCATCTGGCCCAATAGCGCGGCGCTCTTGACGGCGCTGCAATTCTTGGTCCGCTCGTTCTGGGAAAGTAAAAAAAACGCGGTGGCCGCGCACTCGAACAAAACATGCCGTCTGTTCTCATTTCCCTTCGACATAAAAAACCAGGGCGCACTTAGCCGGCCGCGGCGTTTCACCAAAAAAACATCCGCCGCTCCAGGCGGCTCGTTTTCTCTCATGCGGCTTACCCTCCCCGTTCCCGACGATGCAGGGCTTGACGAACAGATTCCACGTCAAAAAGAACTCGTCGCCCCAACTTGATGTAGGGGATCAGGCCCTGCTCGCGCCAGTTGAAGAGTGTTCTCCTGCACACGGGAATGTCCGCCAGCAATTGTGCGGTGTTTTGGAACCTCGACGCCGGAGATTGCGGGACGGTCGGGGTATCCGATCTTGGGTTTAACCTTTCTTCGTTGCCCATATACTCTGCTCGGTCGTCTCAGGAACAGGCAGGCAGGAAAGAGAAGAACCAATAAGGAAGAGGCAGAATTAAAGAACAGGCCGTCTCATTTCCGTCTCAGGATGCGGCAGTGGCGACGAGTAAAAAGCGGCGGCTAACTCTGATGCCAAGCAGGGAACAATCGAACGGCCATTCAAATGTGGTCTCGCTGACCGCTGTCGTTGTCCGATTCCGACCTCCGCCTCCAAACCTAACCAGTTGGAACTGTAGGGTTTGGTCAACTTCCACAGACGAGTGCCAGCGGAAGTGCCAGCAGGATTTAACCCTGGCCTGCCCTGCGTAACTCCCACCTGCTCCCTGCCGGAGCCGAGATCAACCGTCGTAAACTCATCGCTGTGAATACAGTTATGAGACAACGATACCGGCTCTACCGCCGCAAAAAAGGCGGACGCTACTACATTCACGATGAC
>Ga0326728_10024808_pt1 | contig 10813 bp, 8 predicted proteins | sample MB3enrmetagenome_FD_207602 | JGI IMG/M metagenome (GOLD analysis project Ga0326728, IMG submission 207602) | Lab enriched peat soil microbial communities from McLean, Ithaca, NY, United States - MB31MN | ecosystem: Environmental > Terrestrial > Soil > Wetlands > Peat | place: USA: New York...
AAGTTGACCGAACCCAGGACGCTCAGCCGCGGACTCCGGCGGCTGAGCGTCCTGAGCGATTTTTCGGGAGTAGTCACATCCCATTGTGACACCGCCGCTGAAGTTCTTTCCACCGCCGGCTCCCGAGTCTTATGCCACCAACCGGCGCCGCTTCCGCAGAGCGTTTGCCGCGCTTATAAAAAAATGTTATTCCGCTGATAATGTAGGCCGTTTCCCCCGTCCCTTTATAAATTCTTTTGTGAGTCTTTAGAAAGTCTCTATGAACGTTTTACTAAATCTTTACGCCCCCAATGATCCAATCCATTGTGACGAGGGGGAGTTGAATGCGCAGGAAACTGGCAAGCAGCCGAGGGTGACCGCCAGGATCGGCGCGCACTCGCGGGGATAAGAGAGGAGAGTACGATGAGAACGTTGTGGCGTGGGAATTGTTGGCGGGCGGCGATTTCAGGAGCAACCGCCTTGGGTTCCATTCTTGCCGGCCCTTACGGTTTCGCCCAAAGTGCGGCGGAATCTTCGTCAAAACCATCAGTCATGACCGTGGCCGCGTCTGGGGAGGTGACGGGTCAGCCGTCCGGCGCCTCGAGCCCAGCAACCACCCAGTCAGTGGCGGACGAGCTTGAGGCCATGAAGGCGCGCATCGCGCAACTGGAGGCCGAGGTGAAAAGCCGGAGCGCCGTCGTGCCCGCCGCGGTGACGCCGGCGGCGCCGGCTACAGCCAACGCGGCAGCCGCCGTTCTGGCCGCCCAGGAGACCCCAACGCCGAAAGCGGCGCCGGCCAAGCCGGCGAAAATCGAGCCGTTTTCCGATTGGGATTGGACCTGGCTCAACGGCAACCCGCGCAACAAGGACACGGCTTGGGATTCCAAATTCTTTACCCCGGAAATCCGGGCCGACGTTACCTATACCTACGATTTCAACAAGCCGCAGGACGACTCCATGGGCGGATCGAGCGAGCTTTTCCGGGCCAACGAAATTGAGTTGGAGCAGCTCGGCATAGGCGGAGATTTCCATTGGGACAATGTCCGCGCCCGGGTGATGACGCAGTTTGGCATGTATTCCACGGCCACGATTCGCAACGACCCGAGTCCGGCAAAAGGGCAGTGGGATATGGCCGACGCGGACCGCTATCTGTCGGAAGCCTACGGGGGGTATCACCTCAACGCTTTGCATGGGATCAACCTCGACGCGGGAATTTTCATGTCCTATGTCGGCTTGTTCAGTTATTACAACTTCGATAACTGGGCTTATCAGCCGTCGTATGTCTCTTCCAATACCCCGTGGTTCTTTCAAGGCATACGAATCCAGATCTTTCCTACGGCGCACTTGAAAATTGAGCCGTGGATCATTAACGGCTGGCAGTCCTACGGCTCATCCAACTCGCGCAAGGGGCTGGGAGGGCAAATTAAGTGGACGCCGTTCCCGTGGATGAATATCGTGTCGAATGAGTATGGCCTTGGCCACGACGACTTGTACACGCCGGACCGCGCCCGCATTCACACTGATAACAGCGTTGAAGTGAAATACTATGACAAACCAGGGAAGACACTGGACAAGATGGCGTTCACCTTCACCGGCGACTTAGGGTGTGAATTTGGCGGCGGAGTGAGCTGCTACACCGATAAAAGCGGCGGTCCCAAACAGAGCTTCATTGGATATATGATATACAACCGCTTCTGGTTCCATAAAGACCTGTTTGCCGCGACCATCGGCGAGGGAGAAATCAACAACCCCGGCCGCTATCTGGTGCTGGTCCCCCCCATCAATGGGGAATCGGCCGCTTCGGCCGCGCTGAATTCACCGTATTTCACCTTCAACCCCGGCGATCCCTTCAAGGCTTGGGACACTTCGTTCACCTTCGACTATATGCCCAGGCAGTGGCTGACGTTCCGCACGGAGTACGATTTCCGCCATGCCAACGTGCCGTATTGGTCGGGCGCGGGCGGGGTTACGCCGTTTCCGGGCACGAACAACGGTTCTCCCACAGACTATGCCTGCAGCAGCGGCGCCGCCGCCGCCCAAACTCTGCCCCAAAGCGTTGCCATGTGCGCGTCACAAGGCGGGGTTTGGTTTCCGGATCTTCGAAAAAGCGAAAACCTTATCGACGTTGACCTAATGGTCAAGTTTTAGGCCGCATCTATCAGGTGGAGGAGGAGGTCCGTATGACACAGGGGAAGACCATGGTGGCTGTCTTGTTGGCATGCATCATCGCAGCGGCGATCGCCGGGGCGGTTCCGGCGCAAAAGCAAGGGGTGCCGAAACCGCAGGACGAGATTGCCCTCGGGGAACGGAATGCGGTTGCGCTGCTGCAACTGATGGACACCGACAAAAACGGCAAAATTTCCAAGCAAGAGTGGATGCAGTTCATGGAAAAAGAGTTCGACAGGCTGGACAAGGACAAGAACGGCGAACTCGATCCCAAGGAATTGAGAGAGTCGATATTGTTTGTCCACCGGCAGCAACCTTCCGAGGAATTGGGCAAATAAGAGGCCAGCCTGTGGCCCGGGGGCTGCGGCCGCTTTGCATACACGGTTCGTGCGCGGCTCCCGGTTGCCATGGAGCGGCAGTCAACGGAGCGACGGATGCGCAAGCTGCATGGGCTGTACGGAATGATGGTTTTACTGGCCGGCGCGGCGGTAATGGCCCAGACCGCGCCGGCGCCCCTCACCTGGGAGCAGGTGCGCCAGCGCTTTGAGCAGAATAACCCCACCCTGCTGGCCGGCCAACTCAATATTGACGAGTCCAAGGCGGAGGAGATCACCGCGGACCTGCGTCCGAACCCGAGTTTGTCTTTGACGGCGGACCAGTTCAATCCCTTCAACGGCGGCCCGCCCCATGGCTGTTGCGGGACGTTGTTGGACGTGGCGGCCGTCAGCTATCTGCACGAGCGGGAACATAAGCGGGAACTGCGCCTGGAGAGCGCACAGAAGGGCACGGCGATCGCCGTTTCGGAGCAGGCCGACCTGGAGCGGAACCTGCTGTTCACCATTCGCGGCGCCTTTGTGCAAACCCTGCAAGCCAAGGCGGTGTTGCAGGTGGCCAAAGACAACCTGGCCTACTACGACCATGTACTGGATATCAGCCGGGAGCGTTACCAGGCGGGCGACATTGCGCAGGTCGATCTGGACCGGTTGGAATTGCAGCGCGTGCAATTCGAATCGGATTTGCAAACTGCCGTAGTCAATTTGCGCACCGCGAAGATTCAACTCCTGATGCTGCTGAACGAGCGCACGCCGGTGGAGCAGTTGGACGTCAGCGGGCCGTTCGACTTTGCCGATCCATTGACGCCGCTGGAGGAGTTCCGCAAGCTGGCGCTGGACACGCGCCCGGATCTGCGGGCGGCGGTGGAAGCGGTGGATAAGGCGAAGACCGATCACAAGCTGGCAGTAGCCAATGGCTCGACCGATCCGACGTTTGCCCTTGATGCCGGACGGAACCCGCCGATCGATCAATACATAGGCTTCAACGTGAGCATTCCCCTGCGCATTTTCGACCGCAACCAGGGGGAGAAGCGGCGTACGCAACTGGACATAACCCGGAACCAGAGATGGTTGGATGCGGCGCAGGCGCAAGTGCTCAGCGATGTAGACTCCGCCTACGCCGCCTTGGACAGCAACGTGATCCTGCTGCGGCCCTATAAGGCGAAATACCTGCAACAGGCCGTCCGGGTGCGAGACACGGTTACCTTCGCCTATCAACATGGCGGAGCATCCTTGCTGGATTTCTTAAATGCGGAGAACGATTACCGCAGTGTTGAACTGAACTACGTCAATCTGGTGGGTTCTTATTTGATTGCTGCCAGTCAATTGAATCTTGCCGTAGGCCGGGAGGTCATACAATGAAACGGCTTATTTTTTCGGAGCTCATCCTTTTTTTCGCGGCGAGTCTGGCGCTTACGGGTTGCAGCAAAGTCAAGGCAGATGCGGAAGCGGGAGCGCCGCCGCCGGCCGCCGTAGTGCCCGATATGGACGCCGGCAATTTCAAGGTGGATCATCCCGAGCAATTCCCGCTGATCACGGCGGGCGAATATAAAGCAGCGCCGGCGTTGAATGTTACCGGGGTGGTGCAGCCCGATATAGCCCGGGCCGTGCCCGTGGTCTCGCTGGCCGCGGGCCGGGTGGTGGAGATTAAGGCCCGCCTGGGGGACACGGTGAGGAAGGGCCAGTTGCTGCTCCGGGTGCAGAGCAACGACATCTCCGGAGCTTACCAGTCCTATCTGAAGGCCGTAAACGACGAGCGGCTGGCGCGTATCCAACTGGAGCGCACCCAGGTTCTTTACGACAAGGGCGCGGTGTCCAAGAGCCTCCTGGAACAGGCCGAAGACACCGAGCAGGACGCCAAAGTCGATCTGGATACCTTCACGGAGCAGTTGCGGCTGCTGGGCGTGGACAAGGACCACCCCTCGGGAATCGTGGACGTAGTCGCTCCCATCTCGGGCATCATTACGGACCAGCAGGTGACCAACGCCGCCGGGGTGCAGGGTCTGTCGGGTCCCAATCCGTTTACCATTTCCGATCTTTCCTATGTCTGGATCGTCTGTGACGTGTATGAAAACGATCTCGACGCGGTACGCACCGGTCAGTATGCGGACATCCACCTGACCGCGTATCCTGACCAGGTCCTGAAGGCACGGATCGATAACATTCTGCCCATGCTGGATCCCAATATCCGCACGGCCAAGGTGCGGCTGGAAGTGCCGAACCCGGGGCTGCTGCGCATCGGGATGTTTGTGACGGCAACCTTCTACGGCAGGCAAGCCGAAGCGCACGCTTCGGTGCCGGCGACGGCGATTCTGCACCTGCACGACCGCCAATGGGTCTACGTGCCCCTGGGGGATGGACACTTTCGCCGGCTGGAAGTGGTTGCCGGCAATATGCTCCCCGGAAACATGCAAGAGGTCGTTTCGGGAATCGAGCCGGGCGCGCAGGTGGCGCAGAATGCGCTGGCCCTGCAGAACACGGTAGAGCAGTAGGGGGAACTAAGCCATGATTCGCCGCATTGTCGATTTTGCCCTCGACAACCGACTGCTGGTGCTTGCCTTCACGCTGTTGCTGGTCGCGGCCGGCATGGTGGCCTTTCACCGGCTTCCGGTTGACGCCTATCCCGACGTGGCGGACAACTATGTCGAGGTGATTACCCAATGGCCCGGAATTTCGGCGGAGCAAGTCGAACAGCAAGTGACGATTCCCCTGGAAATCGTCTTGAACGGCATACCGCACGTGGTGCACTTGCGTTCCTTCTCGCTCTTTGGACTTTCCGATATCAAACTGATTTTCGATGACGACTCCAGCAACGACTGGAACCGGGAACGGGTTCTCGAGCGCATCAGTCAAGCCACGTTGCCGCCGGGAGTGACGCCGACCATGGGCACGGACTGGAGTCCCGCCGGCCAGATTTATTTCTTCACCCTGCACACTTCGAATCCCCAATTTGACGTGATGGAGCTGAAGTCCATCGAAGACTGGATCGTCGAGAAAAACCTCAAAGCGGTGCCGGATATCGTCGATGTGAACAGTTTCGGCGGGCCTACCCGCGAATACCAAGTGCGCGTCGATCCGAACAAACTGATTTCTTACGGCCTGAGTCTGGGTCAAGTGGAACAACAGCTCACCAACAACAACACGAATGCGGGCGGCAGCTTTGTGGAAGCGGGTTTGCAGCAGATCAATGTGCGGGAAGTGGGCCTGGTCAAAACCGTCCGCGATATTGAGAACACGGTTCTGCTGACCAAGAACGGAACGCCGCTGCGGGTCAGAGACATTGCGGTAGTCTCGCAGGGGCCCAAAATCCGCCTCGGCCAGTTTGCCCGCGCCATCCGCCGCGAAGACGGCACGATCGTGGACAACGACGACGTGGTTTCCGGAATCGTCCCCATGCGCAAGGACGCCGACGCGGAAACGGCCCTGAAGGGCCTTGATGCAAAGGTGAAGGAAATGAACGATCATATTCTGCCCCCGGGGGTAAAGATTGTTCCTTTCATCGACCGCAGCGACCTGATTCACTTCACTACGCATACCGTTCTGCACAATCTCACCGAAGGCTTCATCCTGGTGACTTTGGTGTTGCTGCTGTTCCTGGGCAACGTGCGCGCCGCCTTGATTGTGGCTCTGACCATTCCCTTCTCGCTGCTGTTTGCCTCGCTTTGCCTGCAGTTGCGCAACATTCCCGCCAATCTGCTGTCTCTGGGGGCGCTGGACTTCGGGATGGTGGTGGACGGCGCGGTGGTGATGGTGGAAAACATCATTCGTCACATCGGCGAACACCACCAGAGCAAGCCCGTGGCCGATAGGATACGCGCTGCCGCGCACGAAGTGCAGCGGCCGGTCTTCTATGCCATAACCATCATTATTACGGGATATCTGCCGATCTTCACCCTGCAACGGGTCGAAGGCCGGCTCTTTTGCCCCATGGCGTGGACGGTGGCGTTTGCCCTGCTGGGCGCGGTGATTTTCTCCATGACCATCGCGCCCGTCCTCACCAGTTTCGTTTTCCGGAAAGGGGCGCGGGACTGGCAGAATCCCGTATTGACGTGGCTCACGAGCCGTTACCGGCGGGCGCTTTCCTGGTCGGTGGATCATCGCTGGGCCATGGTGGCGGTGGCGATTGGCGCCGTTTGCGTGAGCGGGTACCTGGTGCTGACCGACACCATAGGCTCGGAATTCCTGCCTCACCTAGACGAAGGCGCGCTTTGGGTGCGGGGCACCCTGGCGCCCAGTACCGGGCCGACGGAGGGAATACGCGTCTCCAATCAGGCGCGGATTGTGCTTTGCTCGTTTCCCGAAGCCATCGAGTGCACCAGCCAAACCGGCCGTCCCGATGACGGCACCGATACCACCGGCTTTTTTAATACCGAGTATTTTGTCGGCCTGAAGCCGAAAGAACAGTGGCGCCCCGTTTTTCACCAGGACAAAGATAAATTGATTGCCGCCATGAACCACCAATTGGAGAAGATTCCCGGGGTTACCTGGGGCTTTTCCCAGCCGATCGCCGACAACGTGGAAGAGGCGGTCAGCGGGGTCAAGGGACAACTGGCTACCAAGTTGTACGGCGACGACTTGGAGATCCTGGAAACCAAGGCCAATGAAATTGCCGCGGTCATGCGCCAGGTCAAGGGAATCGAAGACTTGGGTGTGTTTCAGGTCTTGGGCCAGCCCAACCTGAACATTACCGTGGACCGCCAGCAGGCCGCGCGCTATCAGATCAACGTGGCCGACGTCCAGGACGCCATCCAGACGGCGGTGGGCGGCAACGCCTTGACCCAAGTCCTGCAAGGCGAAGCGCGCTACGACCTGGTGATGCGCTATCTGCCGCAATACCGGAACAAGAGGGAAGCGATACAAAACATTCGCCTGCTTTCTCCCAGCGGGGAACGCGTATCACTGGCCCAATTGTGCAGGATCGAAGAACGCGACGGCGCTTCGGAAATCTACCGGGAAGGCAACCAGCGCTATATCGCCATCAAATATAGCGTGCGCGGCCGCGACCTGGGGGGCGCGGTAGAAGAGGCCATCAAGAAGGTAACCGGGCAAGTGGAACTGCCCACCGGCTACCACATCGACTGGGAGGGCGAGTATGAGAGCCAGAAGAGGTCCGAAGCGCGCCTTCTGATCATCGTGCCGTTGACGGTTTTCCTTATCTTTGTGATCATCTATGGCGCGTTCGGCTCCGTCAAGTGGGCGTTGTTGAATCTGGTGAACGTACTGGTGGCGCGCGTTGGAGGTTTGCTGGCGTTGCTGGTGACGGGTACGCACTTCAGCGTCTCGTCGGGGGTCGGCTTCCTGGCGCTGTTCGGCGTTTCGGTTCAAACCGGCGTGATCATGGTGGAGTACATCAACCAGTTGCGCGCCCGGGGCATGCCGGTGAAGAATGCGGCCATCGAAGGCGCGACCCGCCGGCTGCGGCCGATCATGATGACCATGTTAGTAGCCACGCTTGGGTTGTTGCCGGCCGCCATGTCGCATGCTATCGGCTCCGATTCGCAGCGGCCTTTCGCCATCGTCATTGTGGGCGGACTGATTGCCGACTTGCTGATGAGCATCTTCCTGCTCCCGACTTTCTACGTATGGTGGGCGCGGCCGAACGACGTCTTGCCCGAATCCGAAGCGTCGAAGAGTGTATATGACCGATAGAGTGGTGTGCCGCGGTAACGGCGCGGGGCCCGGCGCTTGCGGACTAATAGCACCGGAATTTGACCGGGTGTCGAGACCGGCGCCCGGAGAGACCCAGGCAGTTTTGCCATAGACTCCAGTCAGCCCCGAACAGCCGGGAACGGAGGATAGGAACTTGACTAGAGACGAAATCAAGAGACAAATTCGAGAGGTGGGCCTGATACCATCCATTCGCGTGGAATCGGCGGACCTGGCGATGTTTGCTGCGGAGAATGTCCTGGCCGGCGGCATACCGGTGGTGGAGATTGCGTCTACCATCCCCGGCGCCGACCAAGTAGTCCGCGACCTGACCCGCCGGTTCCCGGCGCTTATCGTAGGCAGCGAAATCGGTATTCCGGAAGTTACCCCCGTGGCGGTATCGATGGTAAACCGGGAGGAGGTGCGCCGGCAGCTGCAGGCCGGCGCCATGTTCGTGACCGGCCCGGGCTTCGACGCGGAGGTGGTTCGCTTCTGTGTCGAACAGGAAGTGGTGGTACTGCCGGGGGCGTTGACGCCGACGGAAGTAATCCTTGCGTATAAAGCGGGGGCCGACTTCGTCAAGGTCTTTCCCTGTTCGCATGTGGGCGGCGAACAATATATCCGGGCCCTTAAGGCGCCGCTGCCGCATGTGCCACTGATCGCGGCCGGGGGAGTCACGCAAAGCACCGCCGCGCAGTTCATAGCCGCGGGCGCCGCCGCTTTAGGGGTAGGGGAGGACCTGATTCCCTCCCAAGCCGTTCGTTTCCGCGAGGGCGCCTGGATTCGGGAACTGGCCTCACGCTTCGTCACCTTTGTGCGGCAGGCCCGCTCGGAGCTGCGCGTCAGAGCAGCTTCCTGAGTTGTGATTTCCGTCCCGACTCATTGGAACCGTGTGACATTTTCCGCCCCGCCAGTGATGTTGGGTCCTGACACCACCCTCGACTGTCTGAAGGTCCGCACGGTAAGCATTCGGTAATCCTCCCGGACGGCTTTTCGTTGAGAAACCTTTTAGGAAGGTTTTACTTAAGTTTTAGCAGTTCCGTCATTCAATATGAATTGAGGAGTGCGTGAGCCAGCGGCAAGAAAGTAGGCCGCAGGTAACGCAAGTCCTACGTCGTACAGGAGGTGGCTGAGATGCCGGCAGCAACGGTGTTAAGGCATGTTTCTCGTATAGCGGTGGTAGTCGCTCTCAGTGTTACTACCCTGTCAGCCAGCGATGTTGCGGCCGATTCCAACCGGCCGCAGGCAAGCCCGGCGGCGCAATCAAAGGTCAGCGGAACGCTGACCTGTGCCGCCCTTGCCTCAGGGTCATACAAATGCAACAAAAACCAGCCCCGCTGGTCGTGCACGCTGCAGTGCGTCCGCCAAGGGTCGGCATACGTCTTACAGGATGGCGGGAAAGTCTATTCGGTCAGCGGCCAGACATCGCAGGTGGAACATTTTGCCGCCGACAGCGTGGTGGTGACCGGCGAGGTGAGCGATGCCGGAATCAACATCCGGTCTATCGTAAAACGATAGCCTGAGGGCGGGGTCACCAATCCCCGTGAGTGTGTTCGCCAACAACGGAGAGCGTTTTCCTCTTCCGGGTGACCAGCAATCGCAGTTGGCCGAACGCGGGACGCTCAGCCGAAGAAAGCATCGGCTGAGCGTCCTGTCCTATTTATGGCCGGGAACTCATGTTTAGAACTTTTTGTGTGAAGTTTTAGAAACTATCAACAAACCTTTTACTGAATCTTTACGATCCCAGTGATCCAATCTTATAGAGTGGGTGCGGAATACGCAGAAAGACCATAGGCGTGTGCATCCTATTCGGTGAGCTGGACGCGATGGGGGCGCCGGTTGATAACTATGCCGGCTGAGGGCGCCTGAGGCGATGGGAAGGAGAACAAGATGGCTGCTGACGCATCGGCAATGCTGCAGTATTTGCTGGACAAGGTGAAAAAACGGGGTTGCTCCGAGGATGAAATTCTTCGGATCGCCTCCTCCCAGGGCGACGGCCTGCTCGATAAGTTCGCCGATGTCATGGCGGAGGCGGCCCGCAAGCCGCGGGAGGCCTATCCCCTGGTAGTTAATTACGATCTTTCCGTGGAACAGGCGATAGATGCGGGCAATTACCAGGCGGTGAACGGCGACATCAACAGCGCGCATTTTTCCTGGTTGCGGAGAGGACAGGCGGAGGTGGAGATCGTGCTGGTCCGCTTCGAGCAGCGCATGTCGTCGCCGGAGGTCATCCGGGAGCTGGATAGCGAAGGTTTGCGGGCGGCGGAATTGCCGGAGTTCCTGGCTTTCGGCGCCAAATACCCGGAGGTGCAGCGGCAGTTCTCGGTGGTCGGCTTGGGTTCCATTTGGCAAGACCGGAAAGGATACCGCAACGTACCGTGCCTGTACGAAGCTTCCGAGGGCCGTTACCTGGATCTTCATTGGTGGGACGACGGATGGTACTCGTATAGCCGGTTTGCTGCGTTGCGCAAGTGAGGAAGAACGCCGCCTGGCGCCGCGTGCTTTCGCGCTGGGTAGGGGGTGATTCCAGGATTTGGCGGTTATGCTGCCAGCGTTACCCCAATTCGAGCGGCGCAGCGAAGGAGCATCCGCGCCGGAGAAGCAAGGCATTTTTAAGCTCTTCCTGGGTTATGCCCCGGGGGTTGGCAAGACGTACAGTATGCTGGCTGAAGCCATCCGCCGCCGCAGCC
>Ga0326728_10024809_pt1 | contig 10812 bp, 3 predicted proteins | sample MB3enrmetagenome_FD_207602 | JGI IMG/M metagenome (GOLD analysis project Ga0326728, IMG submission 207602) | Lab enriched peat soil microbial communities from McLean, Ithaca, NY, United States - MB31MN | ecosystem: Environmental > Terrestrial > Soil > Wetlands > Peat | place: USA: New York...
CGCGGTCCGCTGAGGGCAGCGTAATCGACCCGCTCGCCGACGCGTTGTAAGTCTCGCTGGGAGCATTCAGCGCCGTGCCGTTTACTTTGTAGCCATTCGCTGACACGGTCTCTCCCGTCGCCGCCGTACCAGCGCTTATGCCGGGAGGCACAAAGCCGTGGTACTGATCCCGCCGCGCCTCCTCAATCTGATCTGGAGTCAAATTGCAGGTTCCTGCCGCTGTGCAGGCAGGATTATTTGGGCCGGGGATAAATGCCCATCCTGGCGCGGCCCATTGGTTGCCCGCGCCTGCTGGTGCCGCAACAGAGATAGCAAGAGAGTGGACCGCCGGAGTAGAGTTGCCCGTGAGAATCGTGGCGACGGCGACCTGTGGCGACCAGCTGTTATAGGCTATCCCCGTGCCAAAGGCTTGCGGATAGCTGCCATTCGCGCAACCGCTTGATCCGCAGTTCGTGTAGGCATAGGTTTCTCCACCACCTGATCCCGCAATGCGGAAAGAATTATTGTCTCCCGCATTATTGGCTCCTCCAGTGAAAGGCTGATTTACGGGCCTGACCCATGACCAGTAGATGTAGCGATCTCCCGCATAGGTTGCGCGAGTGTCCGTGGCGATGGTGACGGTAGGACCGCCGCTAACAATAACAATTCCCAGTGCTGGCATCTGTCCGGCCGGACCATCGGGGCCGGTTACGGCGGTGGCTGTGCAGGCACTTCCGCAAGCAGTCTGGAGCGCCCCAAGCGTGAAACCCGTTACCGGCAGCGAGCCGAAGGGAAGAATCTGCCCCGAAATCTGAACCTTCATTCTGATTCTCAGCCGCATTCTGATTCCCTTGGTTATAAGTGCCACTCGGTCCAGTCTGATTCAGAGGAACGGCGAAACTGGCGCTCTCCGACAGATTCTCGATCAGGTTGCCGTTGAAGTACGGGTTCGTAAGTGGCGCTGAGTACAGAGCGCCACCGTCTATCTGAACACAGCCGGTGGGGGCAATGTTTCCGTCCGTATAGCCTAAAGCATATTGATACCAGCCAGAAAGATTGTCTTGCAGGAACAGGTCTTTTATGCCGAGGCAGTTCTGCGACTGGATGCCAAAGCGATTGTCAACCGTAACAGCCTCGCTCCAAAGTTCTTCGACGGTGAAGCTCGAAAGACGCGGGAATCCGGTAACGGCGCGGCCAGATACGCCGCTGGCGTCGATTTTGATTCCTCCACCTGTGAATGTGCTGCCTTGGTCAATATCCGTGGTGGCGCATCCAGACCCCGAAGAGGAGTAGTATCCACCCACGGGCGCGTCAGAGTCGCAACGCAGAGCATAGGGGTAGCTACCTTGTGAGCAGCCGCCATTCGGGCACGGAGGCACAGCCTGAGCAAACTCGGTAGCTGCTGAGGCGTTGATGTCGTGAAATTGATTGAGATAGCACGAGGAACACTCCAGCGCCCCGGAAGTCACGACCTGCGACGCCTGTGCCGCCACGTGGTCCAGCACCATGTTCGTGCTTCCTTCGGCCCAGAAGCACATGCCTGCGCAGCTAACGAAGTCTATGTCCTTCCACGTCTGAGAACCGTAGGTATTGAACGCCGGTCCAGCCGCCACTTCGCCCCACTGGTCGGTAGACAAATGCGTGTGGCTGGTCATGATCGTGACCTGACCAGCACCGGAAGTGTAGGTCACGCCGTTAAAGGTTCCACTGACACCGTTCGAGCTAAGAATGCGGGCCGATTCATATTCATCTTCGTTGAACCCCGTCACCGTGCATCCTGTGGCCGTTGAAGGTGTGGTCGAGGTCTGGTAATACGTGATCGTCTGCGCGGTGTAGTCGGAACTGCTAACCGCCATGTTTGTCGTATTGAACGAAGAGTCCGAGCAGCCTGACACGGTAACGAGTTCACCCGGCGGAACGCGGAGAGCCGCATTGGAATACGTCAAGGTGACTTGCCCGTACCCGTAGATGTGGCCGGGGTAGATGCGAGCAGCGGTGGCCGTGGAAGTACCAATCTGCCCGGTTGTGATCGCCGCGCCCACCGGCAGGTTGGCAATCGTGCAGGCATTCCCGTTCACCGTTCCGGTAATCGTTGGCGTGATTGTTGTTGCAGTATTTGCCGTGGGGATCGCTGTGCCGAGAGTTCCAGAACACATCGGTCCAACGATGTAGGCAGGCACCGTTCCCGTTTGGAATTGCTGCGGCGCACCGCCTCCGTCTCCGAACCAGCTTCCCCAAGACGGTTGCACGAGAGTTGAACCCAACTGGAGCCAACCCTGTAGCTGAAACTTCACCGTTCCCGAATGTGACCCGGTAAGTATAGAGGAATTTTGTAAATAGCATCCTGCACCACTGCCCGTTATTCCGCAGGGCAGAAACACCGTTCCCGTACCACCGTAAAGACTACCCACCAAGCTGATGCACGCCTGCAACGCGCTGTCGATAGGCGTGGAGCCGTCGATCACCGCGCCCTGGGAACGGATGTCGCACACCGGCGAAAGTGCTGTGATCGATTGCTGCAATAAACTGCTGCCCGCAGGCGTAATCTCCCATGTTTGCCCTGCGCCAGGGTTACCCTGGAGACCGCCTGTACCGGGAGATGTAACTCCGGCATAACTCGCGCCTCCGCTCCCGCAGTTTCCCGGAGTCCACTTGCCAGTCGTCCCGTTCCACACTGCGCAGAGACCGTTCGCTACCCCGCTGTCTGTCCAATCGGCAAGGTTTGCCGTGCCGAAGGCCGAGCCTCCAACCTTGTAGCCAGACGCACTCACGCTGCCCGTCGCGGTAATCCCGTTACTCCCATCCGACGCTACGCCTGGCAACAGGTTGGCCACGGCTCCGCTGGCGCTTGTGGCTCCGGTTCCGCCCGACGTCAGTGGAACGGCGTTCATGCCGCCGATCGTCGTGCCACTGGCGGTGTAGTACGCAATCTGTCCCGAATTACCGGAATTAATGGTGCCACTCGTTCCTCCCGATCCAGATCCGCACGCCGCGCCCGTGTTCGTGAGATATCCAGACGAATCCACCTGCAGGCAGAAGCGTCCTGAGGATGCGGCCAGTCCGGGGAACTTGATGCTCGTTGGCCCCAGAAATGCCGCGACCAGGTTAGCGCTCGATCCCGAGTAGATATCCGTTTCTGCGCCCGATCCGCTTTCGTAATTCAGCCGGATATGTCCCGAGGTGTTGCTGGCATCGATATAAGTGTCGCCGCTGTTCGTGCTCTGATACGCCTTGAAGCTGTCCAGCCCGCCAGTTGCGGAGTTCAACGCCCAGTTATTGCTCGCATCCTTCACCATGTACCACTGGCTGTTACCATTCCAGTCCTTGTAGGTGTACGAACCCTTCTGGCTCGTTGTCAGTCCGGGCCACAGGTAGTAGTCCACCTCTGTGTCGGCATTGTTGCGCACCGTCATGGTTCCCGTCGATTGCGACGTCCCGCCCACCTGCGAGGCCCCGTTGAACTGCGCGTTTCCGGCGTTGTCCACGGTCGCCACCGTCGCCGGTGTCGCCCCGCCGCTCGAGAAGCTCACGCCGCCGGTTCCGGAATTGCTCGAGCAGTTGAAGCACACATTCCCCGTGCCCGCCGCGTTCAACGCCGTCTGGTTGTTGGTGCTGCTCTGTCCGTGATTCCATTGCTCGATCTGCAACCGGTACACGTTATTCAGCAGGTCCTGCACCTGGTAAAGCTGCTGCCCGCTGGCGCCGTCGCTGAAGCCGTAGATCCAGCGGTACCCGTAGTCCGTCTGAATCTCGTTCAGCAGGCCGCGCTCGTTCCCCGCACCGATTCCCAGCCGGAAATGATTGGTCAGCGTCGCGTCCTGCTGGCTTCCGTACCAGTCACCATTCAATGCGTTGAAACTTCGGTGAAATGTATCGAGGAAGCTGTTGCGTGTGCCGTTGTCGATTAGTTTTCCCGCGAACATCGTGCCGCCGGTCATCCAGTTGTTGTACTGGCTGCCCGCGTCCGCCACGATCTGGTTGGTCGAGTTCTCGTTGCGTAGTCCCACGATCGTGTTGTTCTCGGCATTCGCTCCCAAATGCAATGCTGTCGCGCATCCCTCTACGTCTCCACCTGTAAATGTGTTACCATCGCCCTGCTGCAGGTTGATTCCGTACGTCCCGCTGATCGGATTTCCGCTCGCCGTCGGGCAATCGATGTGCAGCCGCACAAACGTGCTCGCATTCATCCAGTCCGTGGTCGCGGGATTCGTCACCTGGTGCCCAATCGCATTCACCGCGGTCCCGAACCCGCCAAACTCATCGTCCAAAAACGTGCCGCCCGTGTAATTCCCGGTTCCATCCACGGTCATGCCCGTCTGGTTTGCGTTGCCCAGGAAGTACAGGCTCTCCAGATCCATCTCCTGCGTCCGGTAGGCCACCAGTCCCTGCGCCGTTGCACTCGTCGCTGCGGTGGTATTGATGGCAACGTCGTCCATGTGGAAGCCCGGCGTATCCACGGCATATGTCGGATCGCCCACCACCACCATCGCGCCCGTGCCGGAGTAGGCAAACACCGTCCCGCCCTGGCTTCCGCTGGCTGCCGTACCGCCGCGCAGCGCGCATCCCCGCAGCGACACGTTCCGCGTTCCCGCCGTCACCACAATCTGGTTCGCCGTCGCAATGGTCGCGCAAGGCAACAGCACCGCGGTGTTCGGCGTAGCAATCGTCAGGCTCGACGCCATCGACAAAGTTCCCACAAAATTCCGTGCGTCGCATGTACCGCCGTAACTTACATTCAACGCGTTCACGCACGCCTGGATCTTCGCCCCAATGTCTGCGCCGGGAAACTGGTCAACTTGAAACGCCGCCCCAACTCTGCTGCTCCCAACCAACGCGGCATAAGTTCCGCCGCCGGGCAGGGTTCCGCCTCCACCATCCACTTGCGTCCCGTAACTCGCCGAGCTTCCTGCGTTCCACACCGTGTACCCGCCGTTGCCCTTCAGCAAATTTCCAGCAAAGAACGTCATATCCTGCCCGCCGATCAGGTTCACCGCCGCCGCCGTATCCCACGTTCCCGGCGCGTTAACGCTCGCGGTCGTCGTCGATGAGCAGCCCACTCCGCCCTGCGTCACCGTCACGCCGGCAATCGATCCGCTCGCATTCACTGCCGCCGTCGCCTGCGCCGTGCAGCTTCCGCTGAACGTGACCGGCACGCTGGTCCCATACGGATCCCATCCCAGCCCGTGTTCGCTGCCCACTGCCACCGCGGTCACCGCGCCGCCCGCCGCCGTTACCGTCAGCGCCGGCTGCACCGCGTTCCACGCCGGCATCACCACCACGTTGCGCATCGTCCATCCCTGCGCAGTCCCGCTCAGGTCCAGCACCAGCCCCGTCGGCGGTTCGGCCGTGGCCGCCGAATTCCCCGCCAGCGCCACCATGTTATCCAGCACGTTGTTCGATCCCGCCGCTGCAGTGAACGCGTGTGTCGCCTGAATGGTCACGTTCTGCCAGCGATTCGAATCGGCATTCAATCCCGCCGGCGTCGTCACCGGCAGCGCTGGAATCGCCACGCCCGTATTCACTCCGCGAATGTCGATGTTCCGGAAATCGCTCCACTGCGGCCACTGCGCCAGGTAGAGTCCGCAGGTGTGGGTCGAATGCGCTCCCGGATATTGCGCGGCCATGGGGTCCACGCCCGTGGCCGCAATCTCCACGTTCTCCATCTCCGCCACACGCAGCCCGTTTCCCCCCGCGCCTGTCGCCGCCTGCATCGCAATCGCGCAATTGCCCACCCACCAGGCAACGCCCGTGCCCGCGGTTCCTGTCAGCCCATTGCCGCCCGGCGAAAAAATCGAGTTTCCCTCGATCGCCCGGCCCAGTTGGCAGGCACCCGCCGCCGCGCGGCCCTCCGCGGGCGAGCACGACTCGTCCACGCTCTGGTCCACATAAATCGTCAGGTCATGCAGCCGCGTATAACTCAATAAGTTCAGTGCGTCCGGTCCGCTCGCCAGCACGTCTTCGCCCGGGAATCCCATCAACGCAGATACCTGTTTCCCCAAGCCCCCAATGGACTCTCCGTGCCAGCTCAGCGTCCGCGTCTTGCACGTGCCTTCGGGAAGCACCAGCGCCACGCCGTGCGCATTGGCATAACTCAACGCGGCCTGCAGTGCGTTGGTATCGTCCGTTACGCCGTCGCACACCGCGCCGAACTCCTTCACGCTGCGCTCCGTCTGTTGCGACCCGTGCGTCCGCCAATCCACCACCTTCACGCCATTCGCATTCGTAAAGGCGCTCGTCCCCGCGTAATTCGGCGGAATCTCCATCGCTCCATTGGTTCCCGCCGCGTTCATCGCCGCTTGCAGCGTCGTCTGCCCGCTGGCCGCCGTGGGCGCCTCCACGCCGTTCACTTCCGGCGTCGTCAACGGGCCCGTCATGTTTCCGCCCGCCAGTGGAACCGCCGTCGCCACCTGCGTATCCACGTAGTGCTTGGTCGAAGCCTGCATCGGTTGCGTCGGGTCTGCATTCAGATAGAGCGGTCCGCTCAGCGTTCCGCCCGACGCCGTCAGCAGGCTCTCGCTCAACTCCGTGATTGCCTCGTCCACGTACGCCTTGCTCACTGCCTGCACCGCCTGCATGGCCGGCATAATCTGCACCTGCACCTGCGCCAGCGTCGCATTTGCCGCCGCCGGAACCACCCAGTACTGCGTATTCACGGTTCCATCGCTCATGTAGTAGACGGCCGTGTAGTACTCTCCCGCGGGCGTCGCGCCCTGGTTCGGCGCGAGATTCACGCTCACAAAGCCGTCCGGCGCAATCGTCAACGTCATTGAATCCGCAGCCACTGCCTGGCCCGCCGCGGTCGTGAACCCCGGCCAGCTGATCGCCAATGTCCCCGCGCCCGGCTGCCCGTTCGCCAGATACACCGTCCCCTGCACGGTCGTCGTCGTCACGCCCTGCGCCCACGCCATCGCCGCCAGCCCCATCGTCAGCAAGCCCGCCGCTACCTGGGTGAGGAAACGCCGCTGTCTAACTCCAAATCCGTGCCCCATCCTTTTCGCGTTTTTTGCGAAAAGGGTGGGAACGTGGCTAACTGGCTGACTTGCTGACTCGCTGACTCGCCGGCTCGGCGTCCGCAATCCTTCGTCCTTCATGAGCTTCATCCCCTTCGCGTCCTTCTTCCTGTCGCATCTCCCCGCACCGCGCGAGGCTTCCATATCCCTTGGTCTTTGCTACCTAAGCTACTCTTCCAACGCAAGTCAACGTGCTAACTCGACAACTTACTGACCGGCTAACTTGCCAACTAACTGGCTAATCTACGGATCCGATGACTTGCCGGCTTGCTAACTCGCCTCTCAATCCCTTAGTCCCTAGTCCCTTGGTCCCTGTCTTTCATCACTGCCCACTCACCACTGCCAGCTTCGTCCCGCCGTTCTCTTCCATGCTTTCGTCCCACTCCGGCTCCGACGCCAGCAGTTCCGCCCAGTTCGGCCCGCTCCGCTTCTTCTTTTTCTTTCCGTCCGTGCTTTGCTTTTTCTTGTCAATCAGCGACAGCATCATCTCCGTCCCGCGCATGTCGCCTTGTTGTGCTTTAGTCACCAACTGCTCGGCAATCCGGCCGCTGTTCGCCTTCACCACCGCTTTCACCGCGTGGCGCAGCTTTTTCCGCGCCCCCTTGTAGTCCTCAAGATTCTCGGGAACGACCACCGCGTTCTTCGGTTCCTCCCCGTTCCCCACATCCTTCGGCTTCTCGTTCCAATCGGCTTTGCCGGACTTCGCGGCACCTTTCGCTGCCTTGTCTTTGCTCTTTTGCTCCGCGCTGATTCTTCGGTCCCCGACAATGTTGCTCATCTGTCCACCTCTCCGCTTCCCCATCCGCGCCTCCGCGCTCCTTCCGCAGAAAAGGAAAGGGCAACTCTCTCCGAGTTGCCCCTCCGGCTTCCGTTTTCGTCGTTAAGCCGTTGCTCATCCTTACACCGTTGCCCCATTCTCTTCGCGTGCTGCGCGAAAAGAGTGGGAATCCGGTGCCTGGGGCGGGTTCCCACCCGCGGTCGCCGACTTAGGAAAACCGGGATAGCGCCTTCCGCTTTCCCGCCCGTAAGTTCGATTTCGGTACGAATGCCCTTAGCTTACCCAATTTGGCAGGAATGATCTGCAAATGTTTTTTCTTTTGATCAATCTTTCGTTTCAGCAACTTACACCCTGTCGCGCTCCCGTTAACCTTTGACAAGCTCTGGGGTGAACCCCTCAGGTGAGACGGATTGTAATTTGACAGTTCGCCGTTGGTTGGATTTTGGTTGTCATTCGGGCCGAGGCGCGTCAGATTCAGCCCCAGTCTCGGCAACCCCGCAACTCTGCACCTCACCGCCGCACCGCCTGCTACATTTTTCCTATGTCACTTTCGCTTCGCGGCCTCCGCTGCTCCGCCCTGGCTGTCCTCCTCTGCGCAACCTCCCTCCTGCCCATTTGCGCCCAGACATCCGCGCCTGCATCCGGCTTCCCGAGCCCCGGCCCAGCGCCTTCCAGCCAGCGACGCGCAATCACGATCGCCCAGATCTCCGTTTCGCCCGACGGCAAGCGCTTAGCCTGGATCGACCGTGGCGAAATTTTCGTCGCGCCCCTCGCCAGTATCGACCAGAGCCAGCGCGTCACCGCCGCCGCCTCGCCCGGCGGCTCCTGCACCGAATCCGACCTCGCCTGGTCGCCCGACTCCGCCGCCCTTGCCTTCCTCTCCGATTGCGCCGACCTCGGCGGCCAATCCGACCTCTATCTCTCGCATCTCGACGGCAACCCGCCCCGGCGCCTCTCCAATCTCCGCGGCGACGTCAATGCGCCCGCCTTCTCGCCCGACGGCAAACGCATCGCCTTCCTCTACGTCGCGGGCGCTACCCGTCCTGCCGGAGCCCTCGCTGCGATGGACGCGCCCTCCGGCGTCATCGGTGAAGACCACATCGAGGTCCAGCGCGTCGCCGCCGTTGCAGCGGACGCGGCCCAATCTGCCGCCCCCACCTTCCTCACCCCCGCCAACGTTCATGTCTACGAATTCGATTGGTCGCCCGATTCCAAATCACTCGCTTACGTCGCCGCCGACCCGCCTGGCGAAAACAACTGGTGGGTCGCCAAGCTCTACACGCAATCCGTGAGAATCGAGTCGGGAGTGGCAGATAAGGACTGTTTCGATGAGGCTCACGGCGGCTGCGACCCTCCGCGCGCAATTTTCGCCCCCTCCGAAGTCTCAGGCCCGCTCCACGGCCTGCAAATTGCCCTTCCACGCTGGTCGCCCGACGGCAAAGCCATCGCCTTCATCGGCGGCCTCATGAGCGATCAGGGCGTCACAGGCGGCGATGTCTGGATCATCGATGCGGCAGGCGGCCAACCCCGCAATCTCACTCCCGGCCGTCCCGCATCCTCGCAATGGATCGCCTGGGGCGATGACGAGCACATCTTCACCTGCGAGCTTGCAGACGGTGTCAATCGTCTGGTGCGCTTCCGCCTGCAGGGCGACCGCACTAGTGACAGCGTCGCCACGAGCTTCGCCGCACCGGTCTTCACCTACCCCGGCACGGTTGGCGCCGGCAACCTCGAGCACAGCCTTGCCCTCACCGCCGATCGCTCCCTCTTCGTCTTTCAGGCCAGCACCTTCAACCGGCCTCCCGAAATCTACGCCGCCGGCCCCGCCGCAGCCGCGCTTTCGACGCAAACAGTGGGTGCCCCCGGTCCCTCGCACTTGGGGACCGGGGATGCCTCGGACGCATCCGCTGCCCCCTCCGGCCTCATCCAGCTCTCTCATTTCAACGACGGCCTCCAACCCGCCTGGGGAGACTCCGTCTCGCTCACCTGGACCAACGAGAAATTCCACATTCAGGGCTGGCTCCTCCTGCCCGCGCACTACGATCCGAGCAAGAAATATCCGCTTATTGTCGAGGTCCACGGCGGACCTGCCGCCGATGTCCAATCCCGCTGGAACGGAGGCGGCGGCGGCTTCAGCGCCACCGGCTATTCCGCCTTCGGCTACTTCGTTCTCATGCCCAATCCGCGCGGCAGCTACGGTCAGGGCGAGGCCTTTACCCAGGCCAATCGCAAGGACTTCGGCTACGGCGACCTGCGCGACATCCTGGCCGGGGTCGATACGGTTCTGGCCAAATATCCCGTCGACCCCAGCCGCGTGGGCATCACCGGCTGGAGCTACGGCGGTTTCATGACCATGTTCGCCGTCACCCAGACCCACCGCTTCAGGGCCGCCGTGGCCGGAGCCGGCATCTCCGACTGGCTCTCCTACTACGGCGAAAACTCCATCGACCAGTGGATGATTCCCTACTTCGGCGCCTCGGTGTACGACGACCCGCAGGTCTACGCCAAAAGCTCTGCCATCTCCTTCATTAAGAACGTCACCACCCCCACCCTCGCAGTCGTCGGCGACCGCGACGGCGAGTGTCCCGCGCCCCAATCCTTTGAGTTCTGGCACGCCCTGCGCGACCTTCACGTTCCCGCGCAACTGGTCGTTTACCCTAACGAGGGTCACGGTTTTGCCGATCCCGCCCACCGCCGCGATGTTCAGCAACGCGCCATCGAGTGGTTTGCCCGGTATATGCCTTAGAAGCAGGGACCGAGGGACCAAGGGACCGAGGGAACAAGGGACCAAGGGACCAAGAAGGCGATTCTGCGGGTCTGCTTTTTCCTTGCTGCTTGCTCTTCGGCTCCCTTCCCCCTCGGCACCTGTTTTCTTGTTTCCTCGGTCCCTTGGTCCCAGCCTTATTGCTCCCCATCCGGCCCCGCACCAGTCTATTGATCAGAACCGGAGGACAGCCTGGTTCAATGCCAGAGGTAGGCCCGCCCTGATACACTTTTTTCTTGGAGTATTCAGTGTGCGTCTCGCCTCTTCGGCCGCGTGCGGCA
>Ga0326728_10024810_pt1 | contig 10812 bp, 6 predicted proteins | sample MB3enrmetagenome_FD_207602 | JGI IMG/M metagenome (GOLD analysis project Ga0326728, IMG submission 207602) | Lab enriched peat soil microbial communities from McLean, Ithaca, NY, United States - MB31MN | ecosystem: Environmental > Terrestrial > Soil > Wetlands > Peat | place: USA: New York...
TGACGCCCCCGGCGTAAGCCGTGCCCGAACCGTTCGCCGCGGTGTTCCAGCCGGAGAAGGTAAAGCCAGTGTTGGCCAAGGCGCCGGAGTTGCTCAACACCGTGACGGTTGCTCCGGCCGCGTACTTGTTGCCATCCACGGGCGCTGCACCACCGGTCGCGCCGTTGCCGCTGTAGGTGACGGTGTAGGTGGGAACCAGCGTCCACTGGGCGTAGAGCACCACATTGCTGCCCATCGCGAAGGTCGCGCCCCCTGCGTAAGCCGTGCCTGAACCGTTCGCCGCGGTGTTCCAGCCGGAAAAGGTATAGCCAGCGTTGACCAAACTGCCGGAGTTGCCGAGTACCGTGACGGTCGCTCCGGCCGTGTACTTGTTGCCATCGACGGGCACTGCACCACTGGTCGCGCCGTTGCCGCTGTAGGTGACGGTGTAGGTGGGAACCAGCGTCCACTGGGCGTAGAGCACCACATTGCTGCCCATCGCGAAGGTCGCGCCCCCGGCGTAAGCCGTGCCCGAACCGTTCGCCGCCGTGTTCCAGACAGCGAAGGTATATCCAGCGTTGACCAAACTGCCGGAGTTGCCGAGCACTGTGACGGTGGCGCCGGCCGCGTACTTGTTACTGTCGACAGGCAGCGCGCCCCCTGTCGCGCCGTTGCCGCTGTAGGCGACGGTGTAAGCGGTTGCGCCGCTCGAAGGAGGAGGAAGAGACGGCCCGGTCCCGCCGCCGCAACCCGCAAAGCCGGCAGTAACGCATAGCAGCGCAACCGCAGAAAACGCAACTCTTCCGATCATCGCCGATCCCCCAAAAGGGACATATCGGCATAACGGGGCGCAAGAGTGGAGATTCCTGCGAAGGCCCATGACCTTCGTCACCTTTTGGACCTAAAATCCGCGGCTGAGTTGCCGCCACGGGTGTGCCGATGCGAACGCGCCTCAAACGACTGCCTAAGCAAGCCAATCACATGATCGTCATCACCCGGTGGCTGGTCCTTGGTCCCTGGTCTCGCAGAAGAACGCCTCGACATCCGCGATGTTCTGCGTCATGCGATAGGGCGGCAGGGATTGCAGGAAGATTTGTCCGTAGCGCTGGGTGCGGACGCGCGGGTCGAGCAGGACCAGCAGGCCGCGATCTTCAAGCGAACGGATGAGCCGGCCGAAGCCCTGCTTGAGCGTCAAGACGGCTTCAGGCACCTGGTAGTCGAAGAAGGGACGGCCGCCGGCTTCCTCGATGGCCTTCATGCGCGCCTGCACCACGGGATCGGAGGGCACGGCGAAGGGCAGCCGGTCGATGATGACGCAACTGAGCGCCTCGCCCTGCACGTCGACGCCCTGCCAGAAGCTGGAGGTGCCGAAGAGGACGGCGTTGGGCGTGGTGCGGAACTCTTCGAGCAGGGCTTTACGCGGAGCCGTTCCGTGCAGCAGGATCGGGTAATCGAGCACCGGAAGCAGCCGCTCGTAGAGCGCGCGCATCTGCGCGTAGCTGGTGAAGAGGCAGAAGGCGCGGCCGCGCGTGATGCGCAAAATGCGCTCGATGGTGATGGCCGCGGCTTCAGGGAATTCTTGGGCGCGCGGGTCGGGCATCTGCGGCGGCAGATAGAGCAGCGCCTGGCGGTCAAAGCGGAAGTGCGAGGGCACAACAAGCTCGCGCACGTCCTTGAGGCCGAGGCGGCGGCGCAGGTGCTCAAAGCCGCCCTGCACGGTGAGCGTGGCCGAGGTGAGCACGACCGTGGGCACCTGGTCCCAGACCAGCTCGTGCAGGATGGCGGAGACATCGATGGGCGTGGCCTGCATGAAAGTGGTGCGTACGGCGGCCCTTTGGAGCGATGAAGTGCTGGCGCGAGCTCGCGAAAGACTTCCCTCAGGGGCTAAAGCCCCCGCGGTTTTTTCGGCTTTTACGGCACGACTGAAGTCGTGCCCTTTCAAAACGCCGGTGCCGTCGGCACGACTGAAGTCGTGCCCTTTCACGGAGGCTCGGTCCACAGAGTAGCCGCTGGCACGATCCGAATTGAAGCTGCCTCCGCGCCGCTCCAGCCAGAAGACCATGTTGTCGGCCTTCGCTTCGAGCATGAAGGAGAGGTCGGCACGGATGGCGGCGGCGCGGGCTTCCAGGCCGGGCGCTTCATCGGTCTCGCTCATCCGGTCGAACTCCACTTCCAGCAGCTTGAGCGTGGTCGAGACGGCGAGATAAAGGTCGCCGGAGGACTCGAGAAACTCCTCGCGGTTGGCGAAGGGATGGCGGCCGTCGCCCTCGTGGGGCAGCGCCGCAAAAAACATGCGCGCCCGCTCGCGAAGCTCCTGCGTGAGCATGTGCACCTGCGAAGAACCTTCCTTGCCGCGCAGCAGAACATCGGCGTCGCGGGCGAAGTCCTCGAAGCGCAGGTTCGAGAGCGAGCGCCCGAAGTACTGCGAGGCGACCTCTTCGAGCTCGTGGGCCTCATCGAAGATGACGGCGGCGGCTTCGGGCAGGATGCCGGCGTCGGGCGCGGCGGCGGCTGCGACGCGCACCGCGGCATCGGCAAAGAAGAGGTGGTGATTCACGATGATCAGGTCCGACTCCGTGGCGCGGCGCCGCATCTCGGTGATGAAGCAGCGGCGGTAGTCGGGACACGTGCTGCCCAGGCAGGCCTCTGACCTCGCGTCGAGCTTGTGCCAGAGGGCGCTCGATTCAGGAAGGCCGGATAACTCGGCGCGGTCGCCGGTTTCGGTCGAGCGCTCCCACGCGGCAATCTGCTGGTACTCGTCGACCTCGTCCAATCCCGACAAAACGGGCTGGTCGCGCAGGGCGTAGAGCTTGCGGCGGCAGAGATAGTTGGCGCGGCCCTTCATGTAGCAGACGTGCAACTCGCCCAGCAGCGCCTCGAGAAACGGCACGTCGCGGAAGTAGAGCTGGTCCTGCAGGGCCTTGGTTCCGGTGGAGACGATGATGCGCTGGCCGGTGCGCAGGGCGGGCAGCAGATAGGCCAGAGTTTTTCCGGTGCCGGTGCCGGCCTCGACGATGAGATGGCGGCGCTCGGCGAGGGCGCGCTCGACAGCCTTGGCCATCTCGTACTGGCCGGAGCGGACCTCGTAGGGCAGCGTTGAGTGCGCAAGGATGCCGCCCGGAGCGAAGAACTCGTGGAGCGTGGGCAGGGCGCGGGTTGGGGCGTTAGTGGAAGGCATCGCGGGCGCTGCTTCCATGATAGAGACAGGGCCTAGGGGCTAGGGATAGAGGGAAAGATGGAGCGAGGGAATAGTGTGAGTGCGAGTGGACAGTGCGCACCGACCACTCACGCTGACACTCGCACTCACACTCGCACTCACACTCACACTCGCACTCACACTCACACTCGCACTCACACTCACACTCGCACTCACACTCACACTCGCACCCACACTCACACTCGCACCCACACTCACACCGGCATTGACTCCTGAACTTTGGATTCATCGAGCGCCGTGCGGCAGCGGGCGCGGTCAGCCGAAGTCGGGGTCTTTGCCTTCGGAGGAAATGTGGTACTCGTCGCCGGGCAGGACCTGGCTGTGACGGGAGTCGAGCCATTGGCCGATGAGCAGCGTAGCGTCGGTGTCGGCGTCGGCTTCAATGGATTGCGCGGACTTGAGCAGTCGCTTGCGGGTCTCGGCGGCGCGTTCGTTGGCGGCGCGCTCGTTGGCCAGCGCGTAAGTGTTGATCGCGTGAAGGCCGACAGCGGCAGGGTGAATGTGCATGGCGCCCTCCGGAATGGAGGGAGGGCAATTCGCGGACCGGGTTATAACCCAATCCATTTGAAAAACTTAACCCTAATCGAAGATTCTGGCGGCGCTCACGCGTCATATGAATTGACTCTGCAAAGAGGACGAAGGCGGGATTTGGTGCAAAATCGCGTCCACGCGATCCTATGGCTGAGAGTCCTGCGTTCTTCAATCGATAAGAGAGCACCGGAGCTTGCTTTCCAGTAGCAAGAGGGGTTCGCTCTGCGCCTCTGCCCTTGTTTGCTTCATCTGCCCCTGCTATTCTGTCGTGTCCCGGAAAACCGAAGGAGGACGGCAATTGAAGCCCTCCGCAGTTGTTTGCCTTTCGCTCGTTGCGTTTTCATTGTTGTCCGGCCAAAGAGCCTCTGGGCAGGTTCAATCACCACTGGCGGGTCGGGCAACAACCGAAACGCCGGCGACATGGAATGTGTTTGTGGGAGGCTCCGGGGAGAGCTCCGCGTCCCAGAACAGTTACGGGTGGAATGGCTCCGTTTCTGAATATCCTTATAAATCGCACCCCTGGATCGGTGGGACCGTCGATGTGTCTGGGTATTACTACGACAAGCAGGGAGTAGGAACCCAGCTCTTTCCCATCATGGGCGGACCTTCGATTGCAGCCAATGGCTGGCGCATGCAGCCATTTGTGCGAGTGATGTTCGGCGGAATAGTGGATAGAACTTCTACCTCGACGGTGAGCCTCCTCACGGGGCCGAATCAAGCCAACCTTTCGATTGGCGAAGCCAACAAGCTGAGACCCCCGCCAACAGTAACAGGCCCCGCCTCAACAAATTACCATCTCGGCTTTTCCGCCGGCGGAGGCATCGATATACCGGCAGGCTCAAGGCTTGCGATTCGTGGCCAGGCAGACTGGATCGAGTATTGGGTCAGTTCTCAAGGACAGCCTCAGCCCCAAGAGGTGATCCGCGCATCGGCAGGGGTTGTGTTCAGGTTTTAGCTTCCTCGATCGGGCCTGAAAGACCGTGCCGCCAGTCCGCTTCTAAAAAAACCCTGGATATAGCCGCAGGGGAAGGGTTTTTCCGAAATCTCAACCTTCACCGCAGGCAGTTCAGTAAGGATGTCGTCTTCAGCACTTCTGGCGTGAGACGCATATTGGCTTAGCGCAACCCACAAGATGCATTCTGTATCATCCAGGTTGGAGATTGAACTTGCCTGGATATCGCAGATCGGTTGTGCCCGTAAGGGCGGGCGCCGCGCAGTTGCCTTTGGTGGCGATTGTGGGGCGGCCCAACGTGGGCAAAAGCACGCTCTTCAACCGGCTCACCAGGAGCCGGCGCTCGATTGTGGGCGACGAGCCGGGGATCACGCGCGATCGCATCTACGGCGAGTACGAGTGGGCGGGGCGGAGCTACCGGGTCGTGGACATGGGCGGCATTGTGCCCGACGATCCCGAACTCATTGCCACAGAGATCTTCACGCAGGCCAAGGTGGCGCTCAAAGAGGCGGATGCGCTGGTGATGGTGGTGGACGTGCGCACCGAGCTGGCGCGTCCCGACTACGATTTGGCGCGGCTCTTGCAACGCGGAGGCAAGCCGCTGTTCCTGGCGGTGAACAAGGTGGAAACCGACGAGCTCTCGAACGAGGCCGAGAACTTTCGGCGGCTGGGCATCGGCCATGTGTTTCCGGTGAGCTCGGAGCACGGGCGAGGCGTGGGCGAGCTGCTGGATGCGATTGCGGAGGGAATTCCCCGCCCCACGGACGAAGACCTGTCCGTGGGGACCCCAAGCGCTCGGCAGCAGGCCGGCGAGTCAGCGGGTCAGCAAGCCGGCGATGATCCCTATGATGCGCAGGCGCCGGAAGAGATTGAAGATGCGATCGAGGACGAGATTGAAGAAGGTAGACCTCTCGTTCCTGGTGCAAAGCTGATCCAAAACCAGAAAAAGATCAGAACCCACGGCGAATTTGAGCAGCGTGAGACTTCGGTGGCGATTATCGGACGGCCCAATGTGGGCAAATCGACGCTCCTGAATGCGCTCACCGGGACTTCTCGCGCGATTGTGTCGCCGATTGCCGGCACCACGCGCGATGCGGTCGACGAAGTGGTGGAGTTCGAGGGTCATGCGCTACGCTTTGTCGATACCGCCGGCATTCGCCGCAAGGGCAAGACGAAGTTAATGGCGGAAAAGATGAGCGTGGTGATGGCGCGGCGGCATCTTGAGGCCGCGGACGTGGCGCTTGTGATGATTGACGCGACCGAGGGCGTGACCGCGAGCGACGCGACCATCGGCGGCTACGCGCACGAGAGCGGGCGCAGCGTGATCGTCGTGGTGAACAAGTGGGACGCGGTGACGACGGGCCGCACGGATGGCAAGCCGCCTGCCGATCGCGAGATCTTCGAGCGGCAACTGCGCAAGGCGCTCAAATATCTTGACTACGCGCCGGTGATTTTTTTATCGGCTTTGGAGGGAACTCTCGGGGAGAAGAAAAGCATGGCGCGCGTGCTGCACGAAGTCGTTTCTGTAGCCCAAGAGCGGCGCAAGCGCGTGACCACCGGACAGATGAATCGCTTCCTGGAGAAGATCGATTTTCAGCGCGCGCCGGTACCCATGGCGAAGCGCGTGCGCATCATCTATATGACGCAGGCGGCCGTGGCTCCGCCCACGTTTGTGCTCTTTACCGATCGCGACATAAAACTGCACTTCGCCTTCGAGCGGTTTTTGGGGAACCAGATTCGCGAGGCGTTCGGATTCAAAGGGACGCCGATCTGGTTTAAGGTCAGGGCACGGGGCGGAGAGCAGCGCAGCTGACGGTGTCGGTTTCAGTGCCGACTATAGATTCGGCAAGTGATCAGTAGCTCAGTTTCCCACCCTTTTCCGCAACAAACGCGGAAAAGGATGGGGCACGGTTGCAGTATTTTGTTGCTGGATCAATCAAGTGGATTAGAGAAAGGTGTCAGGGATACGCACGGTATCAAAGAAATATCCCCAGGGGCTAAAGCCCATTCATTATTTAGGATCTTTACGGCACGACTGAAGTCGTGCCCTTTCACGATTGCCTGCACCAATTTATTAAATCGCTACAGTGGGCGCTCAGGATGGCGCCGAATTATTGCTGCACAGCGGCCGGTGTGCCGGACGACGAATCGTTATTTGCGTCCGTGAGGCGGCGGATGTGCACGCTGGCCTCGGTTTCAGGGACTGTGCCGTCGTTGGCCTGGACTTCAGTGGGGCGGCCCTGGATGAGAATGCGCTTGGCGGCCTTGCCGCGCGCGGGAACCAGGACGCGTTCGGTAACGGAGGTCAGCGCATTGCGCACGATGACGGGAATTTCGGCCGCGGCGTAGCCGGAGTTGGATAAATCGACGGTGACGAGCCATGCGTTGGCCTCGGGGCCCGTGCCGGAGTCGGATGAGCTCGACGGGCGCGCCCCCGGTTCGACGGAGGTGGGAAAGACATTGTCGATGGCGATGTCGGGCAGTCCCTTGTCGGCATCGACCCAATCGGCCAGGAACCACGAGAGATCGCCGCGCAGGCCGCCCCGCGCGAGGAGCTTTTCGAAAGAGCCGGAGCCTGAATTCGGGCCGAGCCCGTGCGCTTCATCCTCGGCGGGCCAATAGGCGCGTAGGGCGGCGGCCAGCGCGGGATCGCCAATCAGGTCGCGCAGCATCCAGAAGACATACGTCGCTTTGGTCCGATAGTAGACGGGCGAGATGGCCTGGTCCAGCGGCTGGCCCGCGCTCTCGCCGGGGCTGGGCGGCTCGACCAGCGCGAGCGCAGCGCGGCCGGATTCGAGAGCTTCGAGCGCCTTCTCGCGGCCCGACTGTTTTTCGAGCCACAAGGTTCCCATGAAGCTGGCGACGCCCTCGCTCAACCACGGGCGCGGCGACGACATCCACGCGTGCGTGAGCGCGTGCACCATCACGCCGTCGAGTTGATCGGCCGGAAGCTGGCGAATGGGGGCAACCAGCAGTGCGCCGGTTTCGCAAGGCGCGTCTTTGGGGTCGGGCAGATCGAGAATCGTGAGATCGGAGCGCGGCGCGGGGCCGAGCCAGCTTTCTAAGAACGGCGTGACGGTGGCAGCGGCGGAAGACCACTCCTTCGCAGCAGCGTCGTCGGCGGGCAGCGTCCAGAGCGTGGTGTGGGTGGCGTGGTGCTCGCTGCGCACGGCGACGAAGAGGCTGGGCGCTTCAAAGCCGAGGGTTGCACTGTCAAGCGTGGCCGTGGCGACTGAGGAGATATCGTCGCCTCCGTTCTCGGGCTCTGTGATCGAGAGCGGCACGGAGTGGCCGTTGATGACGGCGACGGTGGGCGCGTGGCCGTGAGGAAATTCCACGGCGAGGCGCAGGAAGAAATGCGCGCCGGAGATGCGCAGCTTGTGCTCGCCCATCTCGTCGAAGACGCGCGCGCCGTCGCCGAGAATCACGGGAGGCGCGGAGGCGGGATACCACACCACGTTGCCGAAGCCGCGTAGGCCGGTGAAATCGGTGTCGATCGCGTCCCAGTCGGAGTGGAGAGCCGCGTCTTCGGGGGTTCCGATGGCGACGAGGCGCCGCGCCGATGGTGTAATCGCGCCGGAGTAGGTGACGTCGAGCTCGAGCGTTGCGCCGGACGCGAGCGGCGTGGCGAGTTTGACGGCGGCCTCGTGAAGCTGGCCGGTATGGTCGGTGTCGGAGTTGAGCGTGGCGACGGTGTAAAGTGCGTCGTGCGCCGCCACGCGGATGCGCTCCCAGTGCAGCGAAGAAGAAATCTCGAGCGGAATCTGCGCCAGCGGCGACTTGCCGTCGTTGCGCACGGTGACGAGGGCGCGGCCGGCGATCTCGTGCTCGACGGGGCGAAGATGGACGTCCATCTTGAAATCGGTGAAGGTGATGGCATCGCGCTCGGCGTCGGTGGCGGTCGGCGCTTCGACAGGCTGTCCGCTCGGAGCTGTCTGCTGCGCGCCGGGGCCGACGGTGGTCGTGGTCACGCCGTTTTCGTCGGTGGAGCGCGAGAAGATGACCTGGCCGTGATGCGGCTGGTCCTGAGCCGGCTGGTCTGGCGGAGCGGCGGGAGTGGTTTGGGCTGCGGCGGACAGCGAGATGAAAAGGACGCCCCCGAGAAAAAGACTTGTTGCGCGCGTGGTCTCCCACCCTTTCGCCAAAAAACCGGCGAAAGGATGGGGCACGGAGCTGATTGCCTTCATGAACCTAAACCTTTCGTGGCACTGCGTGCAGCAGACTTTTGGACGAGAGTCGTCGGAGTTCCGGCAGCAGCACGCCTCTGACGGGCAGCTTCGTAGAGAACAACCGCTCCGGCGGCGGAGACGTTGAGCGAGCTGACGCCGCCAGCCATGGGAATGCGCAGCAGGTGATCGCAGGTGCGGCGCACCAAGTCATGCAGTCCCGCGCCCTCGCGGCCCAGCACGACGACGAGATCGCCGGTGAGATCGAAGCGGTCGTAGTCGGTTTCGCCGCGTTCGTCGAGACCCACGATCCAGAGGTTCTGACGCTTGAGCTCCTCGAGCGCACGCACCAGATTCACCACGCGGGCGATGCGCAGATGCTCGGCCGCGCCGGCGCTGGCTTTCACGGCAACGGGACTCAAAGGTGCAGCGCGGCGCTCGGTAAGAACCACGCCGTCCACGCCGGCTCCGTCGGCCACGCGCAGCAATGCGCCCAGGTTTTGCGGATCTTCCACGCCATCGAGAGCGAGGACGAGACGCGATGCGTTGGCTTTGTCCGCGGCCGGCGCGAACAGGTCTTCAAGCGCGAGGAACTCCTGCGCGTGGACGAGCGCGACCACGCCCTGGTGCGCGGGAGTTTTCGCGGCGACGGTGAGTTGCTCGCGCGGCTGCTCGAGCACGCGAACATGCGCCTGGCGGCACTGCGCGACCAGGCGTTCGAGGCGCGCGTCGCGGCGCTCGCAGGCCACGAGAACGTGGTCGAAGCGCCGCTTGCCGGCTTTGAGAGCTTCCTCCACCGGGTGCAGGCCGTAGAGAACTTCCATGGGTTTAGTTTACGGCGCGGGCTGGGCCTTCGCTTTGATGATTTGCAATCAGTGCGGGCGAGGACGCCCGCACGACAGCCGGTCGGGAGACCGGCGCTACCGATCGCTAGACAAAGTGGCCGGCGCTTTGCTCCTGCCACTCTTCCATCTGCTGCTTGAAGCGCTGCATCTGTTGCTGCAGTTGCTTCATCTGTTCTTCGTTGAAGCTTTTACGGAATTGTTCCATCTGCTGTTGGAGCTGTTTCATTTGGTCTTCGTTGAAACTTTTGCGGAATTGTTCCATCTGCTGCTCGAGCTGCTGCCGCATCTGCTCCGCATCAAATTGGGAGTTCTTCATGCTTTCGCGCAACTTTTCTGTTTGCTGGCGAAGCTGCTCCATCTGCTCCTGACTCATCTGGAGATGCATGTTCTCCATCTGCTTACGGAGCGCTTCGGCTTGCTGACGCGCCTGGGCGGCGGCCGCATCGGCCTGGGCTTGCGCCTGGGCGGCAAGCGCCTGCAACATCTGAGGATCGAGTGCGGGCGCCAGAACGGCCAGCTCAGAAGCTTCGCCGTTGGCGAAGAGATCGTCGATTTCAAGCGCGCCGCGGTGCTTCGAGTCCACCTGAAGGTTGACCGTCTGCTGCTTCTTGTTGCGCAGAATGGTCACCTGCACCTGTTTGCCCTGGTTCGAGCGCAGGGCGCGGTCCCAGTCGGCGGAGGTGATGATGGAGTCCGCGCCGACCTTGAGGATCACGTCGAAGGCCTTGAAGCCCGCGGCGGCAGCTTCGGACTTCTTGCTCACCTGCTTGACCATCAGGCCACCGTCGACGCCCAGATACTCGGCCATCTGCGAGGTGAGCGGCTCAACCAGCGCGCCCACGTTGAGGGTGCTGGTGAAGAGCGACATATGGAAGCCGCTCGACGGCATGGGCGCGTCGCCGCCGGCCATGATGCCCATCGCCGGCAACGGCGATGGGGGCGCAATGCCATCGAAATCGTTGCCGATCCTGCCCCAGATATCGTGGTCGAGGGCCTTGCGGTCGGCCAACTGCACGGCGAGAGTCTGAATGTTGCCGTCGCGGCTGATCACGAGGCTCACCTTGCGGCCCGGCGGAATCTCCCGCAAGATGCGGCGCAACTGCTCGGCGCCTTCAACATTCT
>Ga0326728_10024812_pt1 | contig 10812 bp, 9 predicted proteins | sample MB3enrmetagenome_FD_207602 | JGI IMG/M metagenome (GOLD analysis project Ga0326728, IMG submission 207602) | Lab enriched peat soil microbial communities from McLean, Ithaca, NY, United States - MB31MN | ecosystem: Environmental > Terrestrial > Soil > Wetlands > Peat | place: USA: New York...
AATGATCTGCTCTTCCGTGTAACGACTCTTCTTCATCCCTGTCCTCCCGTTTAGATTACGAGAGAACTCCAGTTTCAACTGGTAGAGTTTTCCGGGAGCAGGTCACCGGGTGTCCCACCTTCGGCGCGTTTTTGTCTTTGCGCCTAAGGGGAGATACCTATAACTACAGAATTTTATCTATAACTATTCCCTACTCTCTCGCCGGGGTCCCCAACGACAGGTCTTCGTCGCTGGGGTGGCTACTCCCTACTTTTACGTTTATCTTCCCAAATCATTCCGCCACGCATGTCCCCCGCTCGCAATCAACTGGTCCCCGCACTCCGGTCCCCACGACCCCGCCGCGTAGTTGGGAAACTTCTCCGGCTTCTTGGCCGCCCACGCCTCCAGTATCGGCGTATAAAGAGCCCAGGTTGTCTCCACGCCGTCGCGATGCGAGAACAGCGTCTGATCGCCCAGTAGCGCATCCAGCAGCAGCCGTTCATAGCCGTTGGCGCTCGATTTACCGAAGGCCGCCGCGTAGTCGAAGTCCATATTCACCGGGCAAACGGCCATCTCCAGCGTCGTCGGCACCTTTGCCCCGAAGCGCAGCGCGATCCCCTCATCTGGCTGGATGCGAATTGTCAGCAGGTTCGGCTTGATCGACTGGCAGGCCTGGCTCGACCGCAGCCGGTCAAAGATCAAAAGTGGCGGCTGCTTGAATTGGATGTCGATCTCCGTCACCCGCTTTTGCATCCGTTTGCCCGAGCGCACATAAAACGGAACGCCCGCCCAGCGCCAATTCTCAACGCTAAGCTTCACCGCCGCATAAGTCTCCGTGCCTGACTCAGGACTAACTCGTTCCTCGTCCCTGTAACCTACCACCGGCTTTCCTTCTATCTGCCCCGCTCCGTACTGTCCGCGCACCACGTTCAAAATCGGAATCGAAGGAATCGCCCGCCACACCTTCAGTTTTTCCCGCCGCACGCTCTCTGCCTCAAAACTGGAGGGCGGCTCCAGCGCCACTAGGCTTAGTAACTCCATCACGTGATTCTGCATCACGTCGCGCAGCGCGCCCGCCTTCTCATAGAACGGCCCGCGGCTCTCAACGCCCAGCGTTTCTGCCACCGTAATCTGCACGTGATCAACGTAATTGCGGTTCCAGATCGGCTCGAAGATTCCGTTGGCAAACCGGAACACCAGAATGTTCTGCACTGTCTCTTTGCCGAGATAGTGGTCGATGCGGAAGACCTGCTCCTCGTGGAAGACAGCGTTCACCTGGCGGTTCAGCTCGCGCGCCGACTCCAGGTCGTGGCCAAACGGCTTTTCGATCACCACCGCAACCTTACCCTGCTCCGGCTGCGCCATCCCCTCCGCGCCCAGGTTCTCGATAATCGGCGCAAAGTGCTCCGGCGCGGTTGCCAGATAAAACAGCCGCCTGCCGCCGATGCCTTTCTCTTGCGCGATGCGCTCTAACTCCGCTTTCAGTCCTATATAGTCTCCCGGATGGTCGAAGCGCAGGGAAAAGTAACTTATTTTACGGACGAAGTTATCCAGCTTTGCGTTGTTAGCCTCCACGCCGCCAAACTCGACAATGCCGCCGCGCATATCTTCCGCAAACTTGTCGCCCAGTGCACGGCGCGCTACGCCCACAACAGCAAACTTATCCGGCAGCAGCCCCGCCTGCTCCAAATGGAAGAGCGCCGGCATCAGCTTGCGTCTGGTCAGGTCGCCCGAAGCGCCAAAGATCACCAGAATCCCCGGCTCCGGGATTCTGTTGTTGGCCTGGGGAATCTGGGAAAGATCCTCCGGCCGCACGCTCGTCTGCGCTGTTGTCATCTCAACCTCGTCTCTTTGCTTGCTACGCGCTATAACTCCACGCTAACTCGCTAACTAGCTATTTCGCTTACAACAGCAAGCGTGCTAACCAGCTAATCTCTCTAACCCATCTACAAAACCCCAAAATTCTCCAGCGCACGCTGCAAGGCCTTAGCGCCCTCAAACCGGATAGCCTTCATCCCGGCAGCCACGGCGCCGGCTACGTTTTCCGGCCGGTCGTCGATGAAGAGGATCCGCGGCGCCGGCCTGCCCAGAATATCCAGCGCCCGCAGGTAGATAGCAGGCTCCGGCTTGCGCAATCCCAGATAGCAGGAACTCAGCGCCACCTGAAATAGTTCGCGCAGCTCAAAATGCTTGAATCTGTATTCGTTCGTGTCCCGCGCCTCATTGTTCAACGCGCCCAGCAGACACTTATCCGATGCAGCAAGTTTCTTAAGGATTCCCAGCGCTCCATTCGGCTGTAGCTTCGACTGGGCGAGAATAAACGCGGAAAACTCGTCGCGGGTAAAGCCGCGCGGCTCGTAGAAGACAGTCGCGTCCAGGTAAGCTGTCACTGAAATCGCTGCCCGCTCCCACGCATCGTAATGCGCCAAATGTCTGGCCTCGAATTCCGCAAAATCAAGATGAAAGTGTTCGACGGCAGCAGCGCGTTCGCGCTGATCCCAGCCGTTGGTCAGCAGGACCCCGCCCACGTCAAAGAGGATTGCGTCGAAAGAGAAAATCGGCGCCTCCAAATCCGCGCTTTCGCGCGCCTACATTCCAAGTCTTGAAGTTACAGTTATTATGCCGGGTTAGTGCGCTAACTCAACGCTGGTACTTCGCCTCAATCGCCAGCACCTTCTTGTATCTCCGCGCAAACCTCTCTTCGGTGGCGATAAACTTTGCCGCAATAAACCGGTCCACCACCTCGAAGGCCAGCGCCGGTCCGATAATCCGCGCTCCCAGCACACAGACGTTCATATCGTCATGCTCCACACCCTGGTGAGCTGAGTAAGTGTCGTGGCACATCCCGGCGCGAATCCCCGGTATCTTGTTAGCCGCCACGCACACTCCCACGCCCGAGCCGCAAATCAGAATTCCGCGCGGCGCTTCGCCCTGCTTCAGCGCCAAGCCTACCTTCTCGGCAAAGTCGGGATAATCGTCTGGTAAGTCGGCGCTATAAGCTCCCAGGTCCACTACCTCGTGGCCGGCCTTCTCTAGATAGGTGCGGATTTCCTCTTTCAAAGGAAACCCCGCATGGTCCGATGCAATGACAAGTTTCACAATTAGCTCCTAGCTTCTAGCCTCTAGCTTCTAGCTTTTAGCATTTTCTTGCCGCGACAGAAAATCCGGAACTCTCTAGCGGCATGATGAAGCTAAAAGCTAGAGGCTAGAAGCTAGTGGCTGCTTTTACTTCACCAGCCTCTTCGCCCGTGCCGCGATGTTATCGGCCCCAAATCCAAATTCCGCCATGACCTTCTTCCCCGGCGCCGAGGCCCCAAACCGGTCGATCCCGATCACGTCGCCGTCCAAGCCCACGTACTTCCACCAGCCCAACGTTGACCCAGCCTCCACCGCCAGCTTGGGCACGCCCGCCGGCAGCACGCTGGCCTTGTACTCGGCCGTCTGCTCCTCGAAGATCTTCCAGCTCGGGAAGCTCACCACCCGCGCCCGGATTCCGTCGCCAGATAGCAGCTTGGCCGCCTCTAGGCACGGCCAAACTTCGCTGCCCGCGCCGATCAGAATAATTTGCGGCTTCTCCGCTTCCTGCAAGACATACGCGCCCTTGCTCACCCCGGCATATGCGTCGTGCTTCGCCGCATCAATTACCGGCAAATCCTGCCGGGTGAGCGCAAAGAAGCATGGCCCGCTGCGCTCCAATGCCAGCCGCCACGCCGCCGCCGTCTCGTTGGCATCCGCCGGGCGAAAATCCGTCAGTCCCGGAACCGCACGGAAGCCCATCAGTTGTTCCACCGGCTGATGCGTAGGCCCATCCTCACCCAGAGCAATCGTATCGTGGGTAAAGATAAACAACGCATGAACCTTCATCAGCGCCGCCAGCCGTATCGCCGGCTTCGCATAATCGGAAAAAATAAAGAAGGTCGAGCCAAAGGGAATCAGCCCGCCGTGCGCCGCAATTCCGTTCACCGCCGCGCACATCCCGAACTCGCGCACGCCGAAAAATACATTCCGCCCGGCCGCGTCCTCGTGGAAGTTCGCCCCCGGCTTGAAAATCGTCTTGGTCGACGAGGTCAAATCCGCGGCCCCGCCAAACAGCTCCGGCACTTGTGCGGCAATCGCGTTCATAATCACGCCGCCTGCGTTGCGCGTGGCCACGGCCTTGTCCACCGGGAAGCTGGGAATCGCCTTCTCCCATCCCGCCTTTAATGTGCCCTTCTGAGTCCGCTCAAAATCCGCCGCCAGATCCGGGAACGCCGCTCGATAGCCCTCAAACAGCTTCTTCCAGGCGGCTTCCTGTCCCGCGCCGCGCTCCACAGCCTTGCGCCAATTTTTGAGCGCCGCATCGGGCACCACAAAGCTCTGATCCTCCGGAAAACCAAAAAACTTTTTGGTTGCCGCCACCGCCTCCGCTCCCAGCGGCTCACCGTGCGACTTATTGCTCCCTGCCTTGGGGCTGCCGTAGCCGATCACCGTCCGCACCGCGATAATCGACGGCCTGCCGGTCTCCGCCTTGGCCGCTGCAATCGCCGCCTCAATCGCTGCCAGGTCGTTGCCGTCCGCCACCCGCTGCACGTGCCAGTGATAAGCCTCAAAGCGCTTCAGCGCGTCGTCGGTATCACTCAGGCTCGTCGGCCCATCCAATGAAATCAAATTATCGTCGTAGAGCGCAATCAGCTTGCCCAGCCCCAGCGTTCCCGCCAGCGAGCAAGCCTCGTGCGACACACCCTCCATCAGGTCGCCATCGCCCATGAGCGCATAGGTGTGGTGGTCCACCACCTCAAAGCCCGGCCGGTTGTACACCGCGGTCAGATGCTTTTCCGCCATCGCCATGCCCACGGCCATCGCGATCCCCTGACCCAGCGGCCCGGTCGTCACCTCCACTCCGTCCGTGTGGCCGCGCTCCGGGTGGCCCGGCGTCCGCGACTCCCACTGCCTGAAGCTCTTAAGGTCCTCCAGCGTCACATCGTAGCCGGCCAGAAACAATGTCCCGTAGAGCAGCGTCGAGGCATGGCCGTTCGAAAGCACAAAGCGATCCCGGTCCGCCCACTTCGAATTCGCCGGATTATGCTTCATCAGCTTGTGAAACAGCAGGTAGGCCATGGGCGCGCAACCCAGCGGAGCGCCGGGGTGGCCGCTATTCGCCTTTTGTACAGCATCAATGGCCAGCAGCCGAAGTGTGTTGATAGACAGTTGGTCGAGGGAGGGGTCCGAGGATGTCAAAGTCATGCCTATATTGTATCCAAGACGGCGGCGCAACCCTCCAACTTATCATCTGGAGTATCCCCAACTTTTCCGCACCCTCCCACCGCCCTCCCGCATCCATTAAGTACAACCTGTTTGAAGGAGATTCTCCGATGGCATACGAACTCGCCCCACTTCCCTATGACTATGCGGCCCTGGAGCCGTTCATTGACGCTGAGACGATGCACCTCCACCACGACAAGCATCATCAGACCTATGTCAACAACCTGAATGCCGCCCTCGCCAACCACCCCGAGCTGGCCGCAAAGCCCGTTGACGACTTGATCCGCGGCCTCAATCAGATCCCCGAAGAGATTCGCACCGTGGTTCGCAACAGCGGCGGCGGCCACGCCAACCACTCGATCTTCTGGCCCCTGATGGGCAAGGTAGGCTCCAACGGCGTCGGTGGCGCGCCCACCGGCCCCATCGCCGCCCAGATTACCGCCGACTTCGGCGACTTCGAGGTCTTCAAAAAGACCTTCAACGAGACCACCGCCAAGCAGTTCGGCTCCGGCTGGGGCTGGCTGGTCTTCACCGGCGGCAAGCTCAAGGTCATCACCACTCCCAACCAGGACTCGCCCCTCACCCAAGGCCTCTATCCCATCCTGCTCAACGACATCTGGGAGCACGCCTATTACCTCAAGTATCAGAACCGCCGTCCCGACTACCTCGCGGCATGGTGGAACGTCGTCAACTGGCACGAAGTCAACAAGCGCTTCGCCGTCGCAAAAGGCTGAACGCAGCAAAAACAGCTTTTAGCTTCTAGCCTTTAGCCCGAATCGTGAATGCGATATTTCTTGCACTCACCATGGTTGGAACGGGACAGTTCGTTCCTCCAACATCACAGGCTAAAAGCTAGAAGCTAAAGGCTAGAAGCTGCTTCCCGCAACCATTTCTCCCATTCCGTGTCTAATTCCGTAGACTAAATAAATGGAGAGATTCATGCGCAATTTTGTCCTTCTCCCGCTCATGGCACTTTTCGCCATCGCTCCTGCCGCCTCCGCCCAGTCCGCCAGCTTCATCGTTTCGCAGCATGGCAAAGACGTCGGCACGGCCAGCTTCAACTTCACCGCCATCCCCACCGGCTACGATTCCACCGCGCTGGTCATCATCAATATGAAGGGCCTCGATTACTCCCTCTCCAAAACCGAGCGCCTCTCCCCGGCCAATCACCTGCGCCATGTGCAATTGAGCGCCGCCGTCAACGGCTCGGCCGTCAACGTCACCGCTTCTCGTGAGTTGAACACAGGCCAAGCTCCGGTCCTTCTCCTCGACATCTCCGCCAACGGCCACACCACCACAACCCATTTGCCCACGCACTCCGCGGCGGTCTTTCTCCCCGACTTCGACCCCGGCGCTCTTGAAACCCTTCTGGCCATCGCCGTAACCCGCAACAACAGCGACCTCTGGGCCATCATTCCTAAAAAGGAAGGCTCCATCGTTCCCATTCAGTTGGCCACCTACGCCGACGAGAAGGGCACGCTCGACGGCAATCCAGTCATCGTACACCACCTGGTCGCCACCTTCGCCGGGTCTGAAATTGACCTCTTCTCCGGCCCTGAAAATCAGCTTCTCCAGGCCGAGTTCCCTAAGATAGGCTTCGCACTGATCCGCAAAGGTTTTGTCCTCACCCCGTCCACCAAACCCGGCGCTCCGCCAGCCGATCTGAATCCAGCACCACCGGCTCAGCAGCCTCCCGCACCGCCAGCCGCACAGCCTCCTGCACCGCCGGCCATACCTGCTCCTGCCCCGCCTGCCGATCAGAATCCCGCGCCTCCAGCCAAGCCGAGTCCCGCTTCGCCTGCTGAGCCTGCTCCCATACCCGGCGCCTGCGCAAAATCCTAAGCTGTCGAACTGACTTGCTAAACGGCGCGTCCTGCCGCCACCCCCGAGGCCCACGCCCATTGGAAGTTGAACCCTCCCAGTTGCCCGGTCACATCCACCACCTCGCCGATGAAGAACAGACCCGGCACACTCCGTGCCTCCATCGTCCGCGCCTGCAATCCGTCAGTATCCACGCCCCCGGCCGTCACTTCAGCTTTCTCAAAGCCTTCTGTCCCCACCGGATGAAATTCCCAACCGTGCAACCGCCGCTCACACGCCTCCAACGCCGCATTCGTCCAGTTCTTCGGCGCGCCGATCTCCGCCAGATAATCCGCCAGCCGCCGCGGCAACGCTTCGCGCAACGCCTTTCGCAGCGCCTCCAAATCCCGCCGCGCCCCCGGCTCCCGCAACACCCCTAAAAACTCCGCCGCAATGGCTGTCGATTTTTCAGGGATAGTGTTCGCAAGTGGGTGCCCCACCCTCGCCGCGTTTTTGTTGTTGCGGCTAGAGTGGGATAACGCGATGTCTGAAACAGCGGAGCCTTCAAAGTGCTCAAGCCCAGGCACAAAGTCTACTACCATCGCCTCGCCCGTTCGCCAATACAACGACGCCTGCAACACCGCAGGCCCGCTCAGCCCGCGATGAGTCACCAGCATCTTTTCTCTAAATGGTACGGGTTGATAGGCCTGGGCTTTAGCCCTGGTTTCGGAGGGAGGCGGGGGTTTCAACCCCCGCATAAAGCCTATAGAATAATCGCGGGCTTTAGCCCCGGAAAGATGTTTTTCTGAATCAGTCTCCGTCCACGCCACCACCTCCGCCGCCACTCCGGCCAACTCCGTCCACCCCGCCTCATCACCGCCCAGCACCAGCGGAACCAGCGCCGGCCGCGGCTCGACAATTCTCAGCCCGAACTGCCGCGCCAGTTCATACCCCAGCCCCGTCGCCCCTAACTTGGGAATCGAAAGCCCGCCGGTAGCCACCACCAGCGACTCCGACTGAAACTCCCCTGCAGAAGTTTTTACACGAAACCCGCTGCCGTCAGACTCGACGGCAATCCCGCTCACGTTCAGCACAATTTCCACGCCGCCCCGCGCACACTCCGCCAGCAGCATCTCCACAATCACCCGTGCTGACGAATCGCAGAAAAGTTGCCCCAGCGTCTTCTCATGCCACGGAATCCCGTATCGCTCGACTAGCTCGACAAAATGCCGCGGCTGATAAAGCGCCAGCGCCGACTTCGCAAAATGCGGATTGTTGGAAATAAAATTCTCCGGCCCGCAATGCAGATTCGTAAAATTGCACCGCCCGCCGCCGGAAATAAGAATCTTCCGCCCCGGCTGCCCATTGTGCTCCAGCACGGCAACCCGCCGCCCGCGTCCGCCGGCCACCGCCGCGCACATCAGCCCAGCCGCACCCGCCCCCAACACAATCACATCGAATTTGCGCGGCTCTGCGGTCATAGGTTTCCGCGCAGTCTTACTCAGCCGGATCGTCAGCCGTAAACGGTGAGCAGCAAGGCTTTTCCGTGGCATGGAAGTTCATCAATTCCAGGCGAATGCCGTCCGGGTCGTAAAGGTTGAACTGACCCTTGCCATCCCTGCCGATCTTCGTGTTCGCGTCGTGCACGCCATTCAGCCGATTGCCGGCTTCCAGCGTCTTGTGGGCCGCTTCCACGGAGTTGACGCCAATCGAAAGATGGTCGAGCACACCCAGGCCATACAGCGACATTGTGGCCGGAATGCCTGAACTTGCGGTGTCGTGAACGAGCATATACTCCAGCCAGTCGTGGCTGTCTGGGGTCTGCTGGCTTACCCAGTCGATTCTGTCCTCTACCATGCCGCCGAACCAATAAGAACGGAAGCCGAGCAGGTCGCGATAGAAAGTGTCCTCGACGGCCCGGCTATGCACCAGGATTCCGATGTGAATGATGTGCCGGCCAATGAGGTTAGGGGCGGCGATCTCCCGGGGCATGCCGGGAGGCTCGACGAACTGCACCTTGTTTCCTTCCGGATCAGGCACGGTGAACCACTTGCTGCCATCCGCGCTCTTTTCCACCTTGGCCGGAGTCTTCCATGCCTTGGCGGACAGATACTTGCGCATCCCCTCGGCGTCGTTGGTGTTGAAGGCGATGTGGTCCAGCCGGTTGATGCCCGCGCCGGGCGGCAGCGGCAGCACCTCCACAAACTGCGTGGCGTTGAAGGCATAACGCACGCCCCGCGGGTCTTCAGGATCAGGCAATTTAGCCGCGCCGATAATCTCGCGGTAGTAGTGGTCAGTGGCTGCTGGGTCCGAAGTGTAGACGGCAAGGTGTGAGATGCCTGTGATCTTCGGTCGTGTGATCGGCGGGTCCGGCATTTGCGCGGCGACGGCGACGGTGAAGGCGACGAGAAAAGCGGCGGCAAGAACCCTGAAATTCATTCTGCTCCTTAAAAGTTGTGGCCGATCTCCAATAAATCGATTTTACGCGGCGCGCAAGGCCGCACCCGCCCCCACTACAATTACGTTGAATTTGCGCGGCTCGGCAGGCATGGGCTTCTATTCAGAATAACCGTCCTTGCCCCCCTCAGTTCACGGCCAGCAGTAGTACATCGTCTAGTCCAGCTCCAGCGAGCATGGTTGCCTGTTGTCCAGTACTCCCAAATCGCCACAGATGGCGTGAGCTATTATTGATTTGATAATGAGGTGAACATGCCGGCAAGACAATCCATCCAACTCGGCCAGGTGCAGGAGTCGCTGCTGATTCCGCTCTACGCCCGTGCGGTTGACTCGCTTAAGAAGCGTCCGATCTTGAAAGATCCGAAGGCCGTCGAAATGGTCCAATCCATCGAGTGGGATTTCCGGAGATTCAATCAATGGCGGCGAATTCTGGGGTGTACCTTGCGAACCGCGATGTTCGACGATGTGGTCAGGGATTTTCTCGGCCGCCATCCGCATGGCACCGTGGTCGAGATCGGCGCCGGACTCAACACCCGCTTCGAACGGCTCGACAATGGCGCCCTGCATTGGTTCGACCTTGATCTTCCGGATACCGTAGAACTGCGGCGTAAGTTTTTCACCGATAGCGAGCGGCGCGTGACTCTGGCTGCATCGATCCTCGATCCAGGCTGGATCGCCGCGGTGCGCCAAAGCCCCGGACCGTATTGCTTCGTCGCGGAGGCAGTATTCATCTACCTGACAGAGCAGGAGGTCAAGGCGGCGCTGGCACAGATCGCGGCCAACTTCCCGCGCGCGGCCCTCGCCTTCGACACAGTCACCCTCGCAGCGGTAAACCACGAGAACAAAGACCATGCGCGCCGGAATCTTGGGGCCCGTTTTGCATGGGCATGCCAAGACCCGAGGGAGATTGAGCGTTGGAAGATCGGGTTGCGCCTGCTGGAATCCCGATCCATGATGGACATCCCCGACTCTTTGCGGTCACGCCTTCCGCTGCCGGTGCGAGCCGGCATGCGCGTCATCGTCAAATTGTTTCCGAAGCTCGCCAATGCCTGCCGGCTCAATCTCTACACTACACAGATGGAAGCCTGAACCGTGGTGAAATTTACTTTCTGGCAAATTCCCCGCAAACGCAAAAAAGCCATGCCGCGAGGCATGGCTTTTTTGCTTAGAAATAATTGCCGGCAATCACCTAATCTCCCACACAGTCACCCGTGCAGTACCATCGGCCCAGCGAGGCTTAACTTCCGTGTTCGGGATGGGAACGGGTGATCCCTCGCAGTATGGTCACCGGCAAACTTGATGGCGCTTGGCGGGTGGTTGCCCGCAGCCTGTCCG
>Ga0326728_10024813_pt1 | contig 10812 bp, 1 predicted proteins | sample MB3enrmetagenome_FD_207602 | JGI IMG/M metagenome (GOLD analysis project Ga0326728, IMG submission 207602) | Lab enriched peat soil microbial communities from McLean, Ithaca, NY, United States - MB31MN | ecosystem: Environmental > Terrestrial > Soil > Wetlands > Peat | place: USA: New York...
CCAAATATGGCAAACTAAAAAATTGGGATCACGGAGAAGACCCAGACTTCCAAAATCGCCTTTTTCGACAGTCTCGGAAGAAACATTGCATCGTGGACCCCTTGACTGCCTAAGAAGTAGGCAAGCGGACCCGCAACGGATTAACAGAAGATACCCCAAAGAGTGAAGATTTCTTTTGAAAAGGTATAGGGCTATCATCTTATCCTTGCGTGCAGACGCCCCTCCCAGAAAATCCGCTCTGAAGACTTCACTCAATAATCAGTAGATGCTCCTCCGAAAAATAGGAGAATCCTGATTCTGAAGAATGGGTCTATTGGGCTAATTAAATGGTGGAAGGCAGGATTGAAAAATTTACCTGTAAGCACCTGCGTCACAAGAAGAATTGGGAAGAGGGCTATTAGGGATTATCAGATAGGTGAGTGCCAAAATTCTGCCTACCAATACAACGATTGCACCTACTAATCATTGCTCAACGATGGTATGTTGAGCCGAGGATTACTGATTGAAATCATGATCCTTAGTTAAATGAATGCCAAATCGTAGCTTTTTGGAGATGCTGAAACAGGCGAACAGGTAGAAGCCATGTGCACTTTTTGCCCCAAATGTCCGAACAATATATTAAAAAGTAAGGCATTTCTGACCTTTATTGTTCTTTAGTAACTCAAAGCGATTTATCAATAATTTCTCAAACTTGTTGATAAAACCTCTAGTCTATCCACTTGACCGACATGCTGAGTGTTATGCAGAACTCGATGAAAGAATCACAACACCCGATGCGCAAATGGAAGACCTGAAACAGAGAATGGACAAAATGGAATGAAGACCCATTTCATGAGCAAAGAATCATTGAAGCCATCACCAAATTTTCTTCTCTGAAAAAACTTTTAGTCTAAAATACAAACCGGAGTTCTCCGATTATTCCATGGGATGTATATTTTTCCCTGAACTCCCCACGGTACCTTATCGAAGTCGAAAATCCGCTTTTGTGAATGAACGTCAACCCCGCAGCCAGGACTGCCCCATTTTTCTCCACCGGCTGCCCATCAATAGAGAAGGCGGCCCCGGGAAACCCCTCAAAAGACGCTGTGATGACCCGATGGTTAATGTCAAAGTCGTAGCTCCAGGCTGCGCTTACTTCAGGGATCAAGCTACCGTATTTGATTTCGAAAATTCGTGCCAGACGCAATCCGAGCTCAGATATCAAGGAATCCGTATCGCGATGATCCACACTTAGGTCCACACTGCCGGCACCCCTCTCCCGAAAACTCTCTTCGCTCAAATAGATATATCTCAAGGAGACGAATGGTCCGATGGCCCAATCCTTAAGGTTGAAAGCATAGCCTCCTCCAAGATAGGCAGAAACGTAGTCACCGTCGTGGTCACTCGATGCTTCTCGCTGCAATGACCCAATCGTAATCAGCCGATAGTTGTCATACCAGTTCCCGCCGTAAGAAACAGTCCCTTCCACATAGGCATTCTTGGTGAAGTAACTCCCGTAGACGGAGCCGGTGAAGGTATTGATAGAGCCATCTCCCTGGTGGTGATCGAGGTCCACATCCGTTTGTGAATAACCCAGACTGAGGCCGGCAATGAGCTTATCGCTGAAAGCGTGATCAAATCCCAGGGTGCCCCCATAGATCCGGTAGTCACAACCAGTAAAACCTCTGTCCGGGTCCTGATTGCCCCACTGGCCATAGCCATTTAGCCAGAGGCCGTTCTTGGTCTGGGCCTGTGATAAATGATCGGTCGCCAGGAGCTGGCCAAGGTTTGCATCTGAGCCGGCGAAAGCCAGAAGCAAAGGTTTGGATTCGGGATCGTAGCCTGTGGCAGTTCCATAGGCACGGATGTTATCCAGACGGCGCTGCAGGCTTCTGGTATACTGCCATACGCTCTCATAAGTGGCTCGGGTATAGTTATCATAAGAGTCCGGGCTCAAGCTTGAAAAAGCCGCGCCGAACTGGGATGAGGACAAAGACTGGAACTGTCCGAGAACGTTTGAAAGATCCCCTGTAGCGGTCGGCAGGATTCTGTCCAGATAATTGCCAATGGTCCACTCCACCCGGTTGGTTGCGACCGTGGTGAAGCTCGGTGCATGAACCTCTACTTCGACTGCATTGGGTAGCTGATTTACGCCAAAACGGAGGAGAGGCATTGCCTCAGGCAGAAGGGTATTATTAAACGCCCCGCTGACGCCCTGGGCACTTGAGCTTTCGATGATGTTGTAAGTGGTGCCATTTCGGTAGGGCCCTGGCCCTCTGAGGACACTCAAGTCACCGGCAAGCTGTGTGGTTCCGTCGACTTTGAATTGGCCGAAGCTTCCGTCGCCATTCACAACGGTCTGAAAGAAGCCATTGCTTGAGAATTGATAGTTATTATTGACCTGAAGAAGGCCCTGGTTGATTTCAATCCGCTGCATCGTCGGCAGGTTTGGAACGGTGAAAGTCCCAGCCCCTTGCTTGATTGCCTGCTCAAAGTCCATCGGGGTGAAGCCTATGCTGCCGGCTCCCTGAAAGACCAGCGTGTCAATCCCAGCTCCGCCGGTGACGTTGCCCGTGACCAGTGGAGTCCCCACAAGAATTAGCTGGTCATCTCCATCCCCGAGATCAATACTTCCTATTGTTTTAGAACCATTCATCAAAAAGACTTGATCATTGCCAGCACCTGAGCTGATGGCAATACCCAAACTTGTGACACCGTTCTTAGTATTCGTCGCGCTGATCGTACCGTAGTTTATAATGATGTCATTACCAGCACCTGTTTGAATTCCAACAGCGCTGGCACCTAATCCATTGGCCGTTACATTCATCGTGCCCAAATTGGTGACGGTGTTGGGTCCATCTCCTGTACGGATTCCAGTTGCAGTCGCATAGGAATTGGCAACGGTTTGAGTCGATTCATCGCCTGCCGCCTCTGCAGTAGCGGTCGCGGTTGCATTCACCTTTAATGTGCCGTAATTGGTAATTGTGTTTATCCCACGGCCTGCCGAAATTCCGACCGCCTCGGCGATGATGCCCGGCGAGCTTTCGCTTCCGATATAGGCAGATCCATTATTGTCCGAGTTCCCTAAAGCATAGGCATTGGCTGTGGCACTCACCGTCATATTGCCATAGTTTTTGATTGTGTTTTGACCGTCGCCAACCAAAATTCCTGTGGCCTTGGCATTTCCTCCCGCGTATGCTTCGGCATCGGTGGTCGTGGTCACTGTGCTGGCATAGGCTTGTGCATTAGCACTCACCGTAGAGGTCACGACGATCGCGTTATGGTTTTCAATAAGATTATCGCCGTTTCCGGCTGAGATGCCCGTGGCATTGGAGGTCAGGGAAGTATCCCCTCCTCCAGCATATGCAAACGCGTTATCGAGATGGGGTGAGGGATAGTCTGACAATGCAATCCCTGTGTTGGTAGCAGTTACCGTGAGTGTTCCATTGTTTTTTATCGTGTTGTTTCCATCTCCAACTTTAATCCCCGTGGCATCCGCTGAACCACCCGTCTTTGCCGTGGCCGTGGCTGTATACAATGTGGAGGAAGCGGATGCATGGGAATTTGGATCCACCTCTGACCCCACAGTAATTTGGCCATCATTAAAGATGAAATTATTTCCTCCCCCTGCCTGGATGCCGATACCACTCGATTCGGACGTGGCGGTTATCGTCGCCACCTCGTCGGATACGGCTGTGGCGATGTTGCCCTGTGCGTCAGAAGTCCTGGCGATGGCTGTAACCGAGATTGCACCTGTGGCCGTATTGCTCACGGTGTTGTTGCCATCGCCCACCTGGATGCCGAAAGAGGTTGATTGCGAATCTGATGTCACTTCCGCATCGGTCTTATCGATATCCGAACTGGCTTTCGCGTATGGTGTCGTCTCCGCAAGTGTACTGACATTGATGACTCCACTATTCGTGATGGAGTTCTGACCTCCCCCAGCATTGATTCCAATGGCCGTTGCAGTCGCCTCGGCGGTAGAATTTGCGTACGGACTCCCCCAGAAGGCAGACGAATCCGTGTATGCGTCTGCCCACGTATGCGCATATACATCGATTTGTCCTCTGTTTTCGATTATATTGTCCCCTCCACCCGCGGTGATTCCAGTCGCTGTGGCTATTGTTGTCGAGCTTGCGAAGGCAGCGGGGCCACCGAATGTACTGTCCGCTGCGCCTTCTGACTCTGCATAAGAGGTCGCTTTAACGGTCAACACGCCACTGCTATCGTTGAGAATGGTGTTGTTTCCCTCGCCAACGTCAATTCCGGTTGAAACGGCTTCAGCCGTTGCCCCAACACTTGATAGGTCAAAAAAGCTGATAAAGTTACCAGAAATGCCATAAGCCCACCCTTTGGCCATCCAATGATCGTCTCCCACTGTGATCGTACCCGTGTTGATAATGGTATCATCTCCTCCACCCCCGATGATTCCGGTTGCTTGGGCCTCTGATCCAAATGTGGCACTTGCAATGTCTGCAAAGCTAAAAGAAACGCCTACCACCTCAGAATATGCCATAGGATGATCGTTGTCCTGAACGCTTCCCACCGTGATGGAGCCGGCGTTAATAATCGTATCTTTTCCGCCTCCGGCAATAATGCCTTCGGCAACGGCTTCTGTCAGGGAATCCGCGAATGAAAGTCCCACGAGACTGAAAGACCCACCTTGGACTGTTGTGTTGGAGGTAGCTGTAACATTAATATTGCCATAATTGTAAATGGTGTCTTCACCATCTCCACTCTTAATTCCTGTGGAATAGGCATTGGAGGTTGTGCTGGCGCTTGCCCCCGCTACCAAAATCGTTGCCGCCATACCGGTGGCTGTTGCGCTCGCATTGGAAGATACCGTAATTGACCCCATGGAGCCGTTGATGATGGTGTTGTTACCACCGCCGCCATCGATTCCAGTAGCAATTGCCGATGCGTTACAGTCGGCATCGGCAAGCCCGGCGCCAAAGATCTGGTAGGATCTGCTTGACGAAACCAGGATTGATTGGGCGCTGAGATTGATCGTCCCTTCGTTTCGAATGGTATCCATGCCGTTCCCAGCGGCGATACCTATGGCCGTTGCGTTTGCCTCTGTTCCAGCCGTGGCTGTTGCCCCTCCGCCGAGCTGAATGTTATAGCTGCTTGCGTTGGCGTTGGCCGTGGCAGTTCCTGTGATCGTACCGACGTTGATGAGCGTATTGACCCCATCGCCCCCGTCGATCCCCTTGACCGTCGCATTTGAAACTCCCTTTGCATTTTGATCGCCATATCCCAAAAGCTGCACCGTGGTGGAAGATGCATCGGTAGTAGAAGTTGCAGCAAGGGTGATGGTCCCATCATTTCGGATGGTATCTGTATCTTGCCCTCCTTCCATCCCTATGGAGGTGGCAGAGGCCGTGGATCCAGCATCCGCTTTGACAGCGCCAGCGAGATTCACACTGACCGATCCCGTATTGGCGTAGGCAGTCGTCGTCGCCGTGATGGAGCCGGTGGAGGTGTTGGTAAGGGTGTTATTCCCATCGCCTCCGTTGATGCCCGTGGTAATTGCCTCTGAAAGACTGGACCCATTCGAGTTGGAATAGCCCAAGAGGGTAACGCCGACCCCTGTCAGATCAACAGTCGAAGTTGCAGTGAGGGAAATCGAGCCCTCATTGGTGATCTGGTCTGCACCTGTGCCTCCGCTGAGGCCAGTAGTCAGTGCATAGGCATTGGTCCCGGCTTCTGCAAAGACCGCACCGAGCAGATTTACACTCACGGAACGGCCTTTGGCCGTGGCATTGCTGAGGGCTGTGATGGTATTTTTGTTGACAATCGTATCCTGTCCGGTGCCACCGCCGATGCCGGTGGTCGTTGCCCAGGAATTGATATCGACCTCGGCTGCCCCGTAGCCCGTGAGTGTTCCGGTGCCGGCAGCACCATCAGCGGTCGATGTTGCGGCGAGATTGATTGTCCCCTCGTTGCGGATCGAATCCTGACCACTCCCGCCGGTCATTCCTGCCGAGCTTGCAGTTGCCGTAGTTGTTGCGTCCGCCGTAGAAAAACTTGCATAGGAAATATCAACGGAGACGGCTTTCGCCTTTGCAGTCGCATTGGAGGTCACTGAAATCACACCAGAGCTCGTATTTTTAATCTGACCGTCTCCCTCCCCTCCACTGATGCCCGTTGCCAGGGCGGTCGCTGTGGTCTCAGCATTTGCGACCGAAGCGCCCAATCCTGCTCCAAAGATGGCCACGTTGACATCCGCAGTCACGGCAGTGGTGTTAGCAGTGGCTGTTGCTGCGGCTGTCAGACTGGAGGCGTTAGTGATTCGATCGTTTCCTTCTCCACCTTCAATGCCCCTGGCATCGGCGCTGGCTGTGTTTGTGGCATCGGCAAAAGAAGCCCCTGCCGCGGCACCGTAGAGAGAGAAATTGCCCGTGACGGAGACATTTGTTCTGGTGCTGGTCGTGGTGGCATTGGCTGAGGTCGCGCCGTAATTCCCAATCGTATCATTCCCGCTTCCGCCGCCAATGCCGATGGCCAGCGCCTCTGCACTGCTTTCACCGTTGGCCAAGGAAACTCCTGCGGCCAGCCCTGCTTGTGTGCCTTCGAGATTGACGCCCACACTTGCCGCTGTTACGTTCGATGTCGCACTGACCGTATTAGAGCCACGGTTCGTGAGGGTGTCATTTCCAGTTCCGCCTTCAAGCCCGATGGCAGAAGAGGTTGCGACGGTATTGCCATAAGCGAGCGCTCCCCCAGCAGCAACCCCCTGCACTGCAACCCCTGCATTCACAGTAACGCCGGCGCTGTTGTTGGTGGATGTGGCGGTCACCGCCAGAAGACCCCTGTTCTCGATGGTATTGTCACTGCTTCCGCCGCTGATCCCCGCGGCCGTCGACTCTGCCGTTGTTGTGACATCCGCTACGGCCACTCCCGCCACAAGCCCTGTTTTTGCAAATCCGAGGTTTACGCTTACACTGGCGCCCGCAATGTCTGCAGTCGATGTCACCGCGATGGAATTGGAGTTTGTGATTGTATCATTGCCTCCGCCACCATTTATGCCAGTAGCGCTCGAAATGGCCTTTGTGGTTCCATCCGAAAGGGCCCCGCCGAAAGCTACACCCGTCATCGTACCCGCGGCCGAAACACTGACACTACCGCTGCTGCTCTCAGAATCTGCTGTCACCTGTATCGTTCCGGCGTTGGTGGTTCTGTTGTTACTCTCACCCCCGTCGATTCCGATCGCAGTCGCCTGTGCTGTTGTCGTGGCATCGGCAAGCGTCCCACCTACCGCTACTCCCTCTTTTGCAGCCGAAATGCTCACAGATACGCTTCCGGAATGAGCTTCGGGAAGGGCGTTCACAGTGATTTTGCCCGAGTTCATAATCGTATCGTCACCGTCGCCCCCAGCGATCCCCGTGGCTGATGAGATGGCTTCCGTCGTGCCATCTGTCAGAGAGATGCCAACAGCCGCCCCCATCCCTTTCACACCCTCAGCCGTCACACCGACACTGGCGCTGCTGCTGGTCGGATTGGCCGTTACATCGATTTCTCCTCCCCGTTTGTTGGTAATCGTGTCGCTGCCCGAGCCTCCGTCGATGCCAATGGCGGTTGCCTGGGCCGTAGTTGTGGCATTAGCATAGCTGACTCCTCCGACAAGGCCCAATTCTCCCGTGGAAGCTCCGAGGTTCACCGACACGCTGGCGGAACTGGCACCGGGGTTCGATCCGACGATAATCCTTCCAGCATTCGTGATCGTATCGTTGCCTTCACCCCCGGAGATTCCTGTGGCATTTCCAGTGGCCGTGGTCGTCCCATCCGTGAGGGCTGCGCCGCCGACGATACCCGTGCCTTGGGTCACGCCAGTAAGCGTTACGCCGACACTGACGCTGCTGCTGGTCGGATTGGCCGTTACATCGATTTCTCCTGTCCGTTTGTTGGTGATCGTGTCGTTGCCCGAACCTCCCTCAATGCCAATCGCGGTTGCCTCTGCCGTCGTCTTGGCATCGGAGTAAGTGAACCCTACGGTTAACCCATCTCCCGCACCCACCAGCCCAACCGATACGCCGGCGGAATGAGCGTCGGGAAGGCCGTTTACCGTAACCTTTCCGGAGTTGGTAATCGTATCGTTACCGTCTCCACCACTGATTCCAGTGGCGTTTGAAGTGGCTTGGGTCTTCTCATCCGTGATGGATCCGCCAATGGCTGCACTCCACTCCTGGGAAAAGGCGCCAGAAACCGTTACGCCGACGCTGACGCTGCCGCTGGTCGGGTTGGCCGTTACATCGATTTCTCCTGTCCGTTTATTGGTAATCGTGTCGTTTCCCGTGCCTCCCTCAATGCCGACAGCGGTTGCCTGGGCCGCGGTCTTGGCATCGACATAGGCGAGTCCGGCCGTCAGCCCCTCCTCAACACCCATGAGGGTCACACCAACGCTTGTGGAATTTGCACCGGGCGTGGCTGTCGCTTTGATTGTGCCGGAGTTTGTAATCGTATCATTGCCTCCGCCGCCATCGATACCCGTAGCCGTTGAAATGGCCTGGGTAGTTGCATCTGAAAGCACTCCTCCCCACGCAAGTCCCTTTTCTGTCACCCCCTTAAAAAGGACACTGACGCTGGTACTGGTGGAGTTCGAAATCGCTTCAGAACTCAATTCACTTCTGTTGTTGATCGTATCATTGCCCGCACCGCCAACGATTCCTGTTGCCGTTGATTGAGCGGTTGTCGTCGCATTCGTCAAGGCCGTTCCCGGAACGATATTTGTCAACCCACCTTTTGAGATGGAAATGCTCGGACTGACACTTACCGAATCGGCTTCAGATTCCGCTTTGACTGAGATCTTATTGTTGTTCGTAATGGTATTTCCACCGGTACCCCCATCGATCCCCGTGGCGTAAGCCCTGGCAATGGTTCCAGTATCGAGAATGGCATTACTTTCCCCGTTGTTCTCCGTCCCTGCACTTGAAGTCTGTGTTGCAGTATCTGTAGCCCCGACACTGGATGGAACTTGCAAGTTGCTGCTCGACACCGAGGCTTGTGGCGTTGCTCCGCCTCCAAGAGGGGTCAGGTTTACTGATATGGCAACGGCCGTCGAATCCGCATTAGCCTTTGCGTAAACGTCGATTGTTCCAGAATTGGTGATCTTATTATCGCCCTCACCCCCGTCGATGCCCTTTGCCGTGGACTGGGCCACGGTTTTGGCATCACCCACGTTCGCACCAAACCATTCTGCAAGTATCGTGGGTATGCCAAGAAATTTTACATCCACGCCCAGCGCATCAACCTCTGATATGGCGTTTACCGTAATGGCACCGTTGTTTGTAATCGTATCCTTCCCGCTTCCTCCATCGATTCCAGTGGAAGTAGCATAGGCGGTGGTTGAAGAGTTGCTCTTCACGCCTCCCACAAACTCCACGCTAATGTTATTCGTCGAGGCCGTCGCATTTGAAGTTGCCGTGATCGTGCCGGTAGCGGCGTTTGTCACGCGATCGTTTCCATCGCTTCCCGCAACCCCAGTGGCATTTGCTGTCGCTTTCGTGCTGGCATCCCCGTAGGTCTTTATCTCATAATCAAATAGGCCAATGGAGACATTCAAGGCATTGGCCGTTGATGTCGCAGATGAGGTAATGTCCTTATTATTGATAATCGTGTCTGACCCTTTTCCGGCTTCGATTCCTTTTGAATTGGCTGTCGCATCCGTGGGAGATGCATATGTTCCTATACCAATCCCGGTCAGCGTTACGCCGTTAGAGCTTGCAGTAGCCGTCGAAGTGGCAGTGATCGCTGAGTTGTTGGTGATCCTGTCGTTGCCGTCCCCTGCGTCGATTCCTATAGCCGTCGCCTCTGAAGTGGCGTTGGCGCCACCTGACTGTGAATCGGAGGTCGCAGTTGCGTTAATGGTTGAGGAATTTCGAATCACATCGGCGCCGCTTCCGGATTTGATTGCAGTGGCCTTTGCGGTCGCTTGGGATGGCGTATCCACTTGAAGGGAGGCAGTCGCACCTGCATTTGCACCAACGCTCCCCTTATTTGTGATCTGGTTGTTTCCATTTCCTGCGTCAATCGCGGTAGTGCCCGCTGTTGCGACAGCCTCAACGGATTGCAAATCCGTCGTGCAGACTTGAGCACCGGTATTGATGGTGATGATATCGCTGCCATTCCCGGTGTTGATCCCGATCGTATCGGTTCCCTCACAGACGACGAGATACCCCCCATCAAATGTACTGCCTACAATTTGGCATGCAGCATATAGCTGCATGGGTACAGTGATTGCTGAAATAGTGACCCAAAAGGCAATCCACCTAAAATAAGTTCTCATTTGAACCCCCGGTCCCAGAAAAAAGTCCTGGAAAAATAAAAAGGCCGACTCACTAACGTTGTGAAACGTTCAGCAGATCGGCCATCTTGTTCCCCTCCTCTTGCCCCAAAAAACAGACCACTACCCGACTTTCAGATAGCGGCCCAACCATCAAGACCTGCTTAACCTCTAGAAATATTCAGACATTTCTGGACCCTTTTATCTTACTTCATAATGCTAAACTTAATGGGAAAAATTTCTCTTGCCGCTCTATTCCCCTCCATCAAAAACAAAAAAGCCGAACTTTCCGTCGGTTCATCCTTCGGTAGCTCGGCTTTCTCCCTTCTTAAAAAGACCCGCCGCTTTCCGTCCCCCTCTCACGAGGAGTTTGGCTTTATCGGGTAACCTATTATGCCCCTCCAATTATCAAAACGAACTATGCTTGTCAACAGTTTTATAGAACTTCCAGAAAACCCCAGGCTTTCAAGCCTGGGGATGAATGGTGCCCGGAGCGAAGCGGAGTAATCCGGCGAAGCCGGGGAGCCTGGAAGAAACCCTGGCCTTCAGGC